>Ga0209587_1001264_pt1 | contig 12058 bp, 11 predicted proteins | sample NGEPerD_2_FD_184512 | JGI IMG/M metagenome (GOLD analysis project Ga0209587, IMG submission 184512) | Arctic peat soil microbial communities from the Barrow Environmental Observatory site, Barrow, Alaska, USA - NGEE PermafrostL1-D... | ecosystem: Environmental > Terrestrial > Soil > Wetlands >... | reverse complement strand
GGCGCAGAAGTCGCGCGCCACCGGGATCCATCTGGTGCTGGCGACGCAGCGTCCCTCGACCGACATCATCACCGGCACGATCAAGGTCAACATCCCCGCCCGGATCGCCTTCGCCGTCTCCTCGCAGACCGACTCGCGCGTGATCCTCGACCAGGGCGGCGCCGAGGCGCTGCTCGGCCAGGGCGACATGCTCTTCCGCGGCGCCGGCACCTCGAAGATGGCGCGCGTGCAGGGGGCCTTCGTGACCGAGGAGGAGATCGCCCGGATCACCAAGTACTGGGCCAAGCAGGGCGAACCGGAATTCGAGGCCGAGTTGCTCGAGTCGCACGAGGGGGCCGGCGGCGATGCGGGCGACGACGAGTTCGACCCCGACGCCGACGACCTGCTCGACGAAGCGATCCGCACCGTGGTGCAGACCGAAACCGCCTCCGTCTCGATGATCCAGCGCCGTCTGCGCGTCGGCTACACCCGCGCCGGGCGCCTGATCGACATGCTCGAGCGCCGCGGCGTGATCTCCGGCTACGAGGGCTCCAAGCCGCGCCAGGTGCTGATCACCGAGGCCGACCTGTCGCGTGTGCTGAGCGGCGGCGGGGCGCCTGAGCCGGTGGCGGTGGACGCCGGCGAGGCGGATCGAACGGGCTGATTCGCGCCGAACCGGCACAGCAGACACAATGTCGGGGTGGACCAAGGCATCGGACCGACCCTTCGCGAGGCGCGGAATCGTCGCAAAGTCGATCTTTCCGAGGTCGAGGCGGCGACCAAGATCCGCGTCCGCTACCTGCAGGCGATCGAGAACGAGGAGTGGGACGCGCTTCCCGGCGGCGCCTACACGCGCGGCTTCATCCGCACCTACGCCTCCCATCTCGGCCTCGACGGCGACCGCCTCGCGGACGACTACCGCCGCGCCACCGCTCCGCCCGGCGGCGAGCGGGCGCCGAAACGGGTCGAGCCGGTCCAGACCGGGGCCCGCCGGGGGCGCTCACCGCTCTCCGGCCCCGTCCTGATCGCCGCCGTCTGCGCCCTGCTCGTCGCCGTCCTGATCGGCATCGGCCTCGCCGGCGGGGACAACGATGGTCCGTCGCCATCGTCCCCGGCGGCTCAGCCCGGGGCCGGGCAGGGCGAGCGGCAGGACGCCAGGTCCGCACCGGCCGCCCGGCCCGGCGTCGCGATGCGGCTCGCGGCGACGGCGGAAGTCTGGGTCTGCCTGCTCGACGCGCAGGGGGAGCCGCTGGTCGACGGCGAGATCCTCGCCGCCGGGGCGGAAGCCGGCCCGTTCCGCTCGGCCGGCTTCGAAGTCGCCCTCGGCAACGGCTCGGTGACGATGTACGTCGACGGCGAGCCGGCCCCGATCGAGGAAAGCTCCAGCCCGGTCGGCTACCGGATCGGCGCCGACCGCGCGCCGGTCGCGCTCGGAGAAGGGGACCGACCTGACTGCGAATGATGTGGTCAGAGCCGGGATCGTCGTCACCGGCACCGAGGTTCTGACCGGGCGGATCGCCGACCGCAACGGGCCCTGGGTCTCCGAACGGCTGGCCGAGCTCGGGGTCGAGGTTGCCCAGATCCTGGTCGTCGCCGACCGCCCCGACGACCTCGAGGCGGCGCTGCGCTTCATGGCCGCCGAGGGGATGGACCTGATCGTCACCTCGGGCGGGCTCGGCCCGACCGCCGACGACCTGACCGCCGAGGTCGTCGGCCGCTTCGCCGGCCTCCCCCTGCTCCTCGACGAGGAAATGGAAGAGAAGATCGCGGCGATCCTGCGCAGCTTCGCGCGGCGCTTCGATTTCGACGAGGAGGCCGTGATGGCGGCCAACCGCAAGCAGGCGATGGTGCCCGAGGGCGCGCTGCCGCTCGACCCGGTCGGCACCGCGCCCGGCCTGGTCGTGCCGGCCGGGGAGCGGGTCGTCGTCGTCCTGCCGGGGCCGCCGCGCGAGCTGCGGCCGATGTGGCCGCGGGCGATCGAGTCGCGCCCGGTGCAGGCGATCCTCGCCCGGGCGACGCCGCTGCTCGCCTATACGGTGCGGATGTTCGGCATCCCCGAGTCGGAGATCGCCAAGAGCCTGCGTGAGATCGAGCAGGGCGGGATCGAGCTCGAGACGGTCGAGATCACCACTTGCCTGCGCCGCGGCGAGATCGAGATCGACGTCCGCTACCGGGCCGAGGCGGCGCCGGTCGCCGAGGCGGTCCGCTCCGGTCTGGTCGATCGCCATGCCCGCCACCTGTTCAGCCTCGACGGCGAGACGATCGACTCGCAGCTGGCGCGGCGCTTGCAGGGTCGCAAACTGGCCCTCGCCGAGTCCTGCTCGGGCGGCCTGCTGGCGGCGCGGATCACCGACCTGCCCGGCGCCTCCTCCTACTTCGCCGGGGGCGTGGTCAGCTACTCCAACGAGTCGAAGGCGGAGCTGCTCGGCGTCGATCCGGCCATGATCGAGGCGCACGGCGCCGTCTCGCCCGAGGTGGCGGCGGAGATGTCGCAGGGGGCGCTGCGGCGCTTCGGCGCCGACGTCGCGGTCTCGATCACCGGCATCGCCGGCCCCGACGGCGGCACGGAGGAGAAGCCGGTCGGCTACGTCTGCTTCGACGCCCGCCTCGCCGACGGCACGACGATCGCCCGCGACCCGGTCATCCCCGGCAGCCGCGAGGACATCCGCGAACGCTCGGCGCTGGTCGCGATGCACCTGCTGCGCTCGCTGCTGGGCGACGAGGACACGCCTCTGTAACAGGGCCTGCGCACATTTCTTACGACTGCCGCGCCAACCGTGCGCGGGGGCCCCGTAGCGTCCGCGGCCATGACTACGGTTCCCTCTCCAAATGCAGGAAGGCGGATGAGATGGCAGACAAGAAAACGGCACTGAAGGACGCCTCGGCCAAGGAGGCCAAGGCCAAAGACGCGGCGCTCGCGGCGGCTGTGACCCAGATCGAGCGCGACTTCGGCCAGGGCGCGCTGATGCGGCTCGGCGCCGACGCGACGATCAAGATTCCGGCGATCCCGACCGGGGCGCTCGCGCTCGACCTGGCGCTGGGCATCGGCGGCGTGCCGCGCGGGCGGATCGTCGAGATCTTCGGCCCGGAGTCCTCGGGCAAGACGACGCTGATCTACCACATCATCGCCGAAGCGCAGAGCCGCGGCGGGATCTGCGCCTTCATCGACACCGAGCACTCGATCGACCCGTCCTACGCGCGCAAGATCGGCGTCGACACCGACGAGCTGCTCGTCTCCCAGCCCGACTACGGCGAGCAGGCGCTGCAGATCGCCGACCGCCTGATCGCCTCCGCGGCGATCGACGTCGTCGCGATCGACTCGGTCGCGGCGCTGACGCCGAAAGCCGAGCTGGACGGCCAGATCGGCGACACGACGGTCGGCCTGCAGGCCCGCCTGATGTCGCAGGCGATGCGCAAACTGGCCGGCAACCTCAACCGGACCAACACCGTCTGCCTCTTCACCAACCAGATCCGCGAAAAGGTCGGCGTCCAGTTCGGCTCGCCGGAGACCCAGCCCGGTGGGCGGGCGCTGAAGTTCTACTCCTCGCAGCGGCTCGACATCCGCCGCATCGAGACCCTCAAGGAAGGGACCGAGGCGGTCGGCAACCGCGTGCGGGTCAAGGTCGTCAAGAACAAGGTCGCCTCGCCCTTCCGCCAGGCCGAGTTCGACATCGAGTACGGGGTCGGCATCTCCCGCGAGGGCGGCCTGCTCGACTTCGGCATCGAGCACGACCTGGTGCAGAAATCGGGCTCGTTCTTCTCCTACGGCAAGACCCGGCTCGGCCAGGGGCGCAACAACGCCAAACAGTTCCTCACCGAGAACCCGGAGATCGCGAGCGAGATCGAGACCAAGATCCGCACTGCGCTCGGCATCGGCAGCGAGAACGTCGTGCCCGCAGCCGAGCCCGAGGCCGGGGAGCGGAAGCCGGAGCAGCCGGCGCCCCCCGTGGCAGAGGCCCAGGCCGCCTAGCCGATTAGACAAACGCGTCTACGGGAGTACTCTTGGCGTAGATGAAATTCAGCATGCCGTCGTGGCCCCTGTCACGCGGCAACGGCTTGGAGCCCGATTCGGCCCTGGACCGGCTGGAGGCGCTGGACGCTCGCCTCGCCGAGTTGCGGCGTGCCGAGCTGGAACGGATCTCCTCGCTGACCGCCGAGGAGGCGCGGCGGATGCTGCTCGACGACGTCGAGGCCGACGCGCGGCGGCAAGCCGGCCTCACCCTGCGCAAGATCGAGCAGGAGACCCGGCGCGAGGCCAAGCAGCGCGCTCGCGAGATCCTCGCCACGGCGACGCAGCGCCTCGCGGGGCCGCACGCCGCGCAGACCGCGACACAGCTCGTCCGCCTGCCCAACGACGCAATGAAGGGCAGGGTCATCGGCCGCGACGGCCGCAACATCCAGGCCCTCGAGCAGCTCACCGGGGTCGACATCATCGTCGACGACATGCCCTCGGCCGTGCGCCTCTCGAGCTTCGACGGCGTGCGCCGCGAGGTCGCCCGGCTGACCCTGGAGCGGCTGGTCGCCGACGGCCGTATCCACCCGGCGCGCTGCGAGGAGGCGTTCAAGCAGGCGAGCGGGGAAATCGAGGAGCGGCTCGTCGAAGAGGGGGAGAGGGCAGTGCTGGACGCCAACGTCAACGGCATCCATCCGCGCCTGATCGACCTGCTCGGCAGGTTGCAGTTCCGCACCAGCTACGGGCAGAACGTGCTCTCGCACCTGGTCGAGAGCTCCTACCTGGCGTCGCTGATCGCGGTCGAGCTCGGCGCCGCCGGCGATATCGCCAGGCGGGCGGCGCTGCTGCACGACGTCGGCAAGGCTGTCGGCCGGGAGGTCGAGGGAACCCACGCCGAGGCCGGCGCTTGCCTCGCCCGTCGCTACGGCGAGAGCGAGGAGGTGGCCCACGCGATCGAGGCCCATCACGACGAGGTCGAGCCGCGCACGGTCGAGGCGGTGATCGTGCAGGCGGCCGATGCCCTCTCGGGCGCCCGTCCAGGCGCCCGCGGCAGCTCCCTGGAAGGCTATGTCGCTCGCCTGCGCGAGCTCGAGCAGCTCGCCTCCCGCCACCCCGGGGTGGAAAAGGTCTATGCGATGCAGGCCGGCCGCGAGATGCGGGTGATGGTCGACCCGGGAGAGGTCGACGACGAGCGGGCGGCATTGATCTCGCACGAGATCGCCGCCGCGGTCGAGCGCGAGGTGAGCTATCCGGGCCGGATCAAGATCACCGTCATCCGCGAGAGCCGCGCGACCAACTACGCCCGCTGAGGTCGTCTCCAATGGATAGGATGCCGCCCGCATGGACTACGAGTTGATCTTCTACGTCTCCGGGATCGCCCTCGCCCTCTCGGCCGTCGTCTTCAGCTTCGCCGGCCTGCGGCTGGAGAAGTTCCCCGGTCGAGCGGCTCCCGTCGTCGTGATCTGGTTCGTCGCGCTGATCGGCCTCTCGACCACCTTCGCCGTGCTCCATTCCCAGCACGAGGAAGAGGACCACGAGGAGCAGGTCGGGTTGCCGCAGGCGACGCAGGAGTCCGAAGAAGAGGAGCGGCAGTAGGGCTAGAGTCTGGGCCCATGCCCAGCTACCACGTCACCACGTTCGGCTGTCAGATGAACGTGCACGACTCCGAGCGGATGCAGGGGATGCTCGAGTCGCTCGGCTACGAGGAGGCGGCGAGCCGCGCCGAGGCCGATCTGATCCTCTTCAACACCTGCTCGATCCGCGAGTCGGCCGACAACCGCTTCGTCGCCCACCTCGGCGAGGCGAAGCGGCTCAAGTCCGAAGACCCCGAGCGCGTCGTCGGCGTCGGCGGCTGCTGGGCGCAGTCGGTCAAGGAGGAGGTCTTCGAGCGCTTCCCCTTCGTCGACGTCGCCTTCGGCCCGGGGCAGATCCACCGCCTCGCCGAGTTCCTCAACTCCGACTCGCTGAGCGCCCAGGGCTACTTCGAGTTCGAGGACTTCTCCGGCCACCTGCCGGCCCGTCGCGAGCGTGAGTTCCAGGCTTGGCTGCAGATCTCGCAGGGCTGCAACTGCAGGTGCGCCTACTGCATCGTTCCGTCGACCCGGGGGCGGGAGGAGAGCCGCGACCCCGCCGAGCTGGTCGCCGAGGCCGAGGTGCTGGCCGGCGACGGCGTGCTCGAGCTGACCCTGCTGGGCCAGAACGTCAACAGCTACGGCCGCGACCTGCCGGGCGAGTCGCGGATCGGCTTCGCCGAGCTGCTGGCGCGGGTCGACGCGGTCGAGGGGGTCGAGCGGATCCGCTACACCAGCCCGCACCCGAAGGACATGAAGGAGGACGTGATCCGCGCCCACGCCGAGCTGCCCGCCGTCTGCGAGCACATCCACCTGCCGCTGCAATCGGGCTCGAGCGCGATCCTCAAACGGATGCGCCGCACCTACGACCGGCAGCGATACATGGACCGGGTGTCGCTGGTCCGCGAGCACGTGCCCGACTGCGCGATCACCACCGACGTCATCGTCGGCTTCCCCGGCGAGACCGAGGCCGACTTCGAGCAGACGCTGGAAGTGGTCGACGAGGTCGGCTACGACAGCGCCTTCACCTTCGTCTTCTCGCCGCGGCGCGAGACCGAGGCGGCGACGATGGGCGATGCCGTGCCGCACCCGGTCAAGAAGGAGCGGATGGGACGGCTGGTCGAGCTGGTCCAGCGCCGGGCGACCGAGCGGTCGCAGCGCTTCGTCGGGCGCGAGCTCGAGGTGCTGGTCGAGGGCCCGAGCCGGACCGACCCGACCCGGCTGCGCGGGCGGACGCGGCACAACAAGACGGTCAACTTCGACGGGGTCGCCGAGCCCGGGGAGTTTGCGATGGTTGAGATTCAGGACGCCACGTCTACAACTCTCAGCGGGGTATCGGTGAAACCCCTCACTCAACTTTTTCGGTGATACGGGGTTAGCTGACGCCCGGTGCGCTCGACGAAAAAGTACAAGCCGTTCGGGGCATCACCGATACCCCGCTGATGGACGTCCTGGCGATTTTTGGGCCAACGGGGGTCGGGAAGACTGGGGTGGCCATAGCTCTCGCGGAGCTGTTGCGGGAGAGGGCCGAGGATCCCGTTGCGATTTCGTGCGATGCGCTGCAGGTGTACGAAGGGTTGAGCGTCCTTACGGGTGTCGCCTCGGCCGATGAGAGGGGAAAGCTTGAGCACCGCCTGGTCGGGTTCGTGCCGGTCACGCGGCCGTTCTCGGTGGGGGACTACATGGGGTTGGCGCACGCGGAGATCGACCGGGCGCTGGCGGCGGGGCGGCGGCCGATCGTCGTCGGCGGGACGGGGCTCTACCTGCGCGCGGCGGTGGCGCAGCTGTCGCTGCAGAAGCGGCCGCCCGGGGCCGAGGACTCCGAGCTGTGGTCGCCTGAGACGCGCCTGCCGACGAGGATCTTCGGACTCGATATGGAGCGCAGCCGGCTCTACGAGCGGATCGACACCCGCACCGAGGCGATCGTCGCCGGTGGCGCCGTGGAGGAGGTTCGGCGGGCGGAAGGCCTCGGGCCCTCGCGCACCGCGGGCAAGGCTCTGGGCTTCGACGAGCTGCTCGCCGGCGACGTCGAGCGGATGAAGAAGCGCTCGCGCAACTACGCCCGCCGCCAGCTCACCTGGATGCGCAAGATCCCCAACCTGACCGTGATCGACCGCACCGGGCGCTCCGATGCCGATGTGGCTGCCAAGATTGTGCGACAGATCGATGACCGTACGTAGGGCCTATTCCGGCAGGCCCTCCACTTAACTTTTTCCGAAGACAGGGATTGGCCGTCCGAGGGCGGTGGCCCGGAAAAAGTACAAGACGTTCCGGGCCTACCGGAATAGGCCCTTCTGAGTAGGGTGCGGCGATGCGATTTGAGAAGTGGACGGCGTTGGGGAATGACTATGTGATTCTCGAGGCGGAGGCGTTGCCCTGGGAATTGAGCTCTGGGCGCGTACAGCGGATCTGCGATCCGCATTTTGGCGTGGGCTCCGATGGGGTGTTGCTGCTGTCGCGTTGTGATGACCCAGCTCATGTCGCTTCGCTGCGGATCTTCAACCCGGACGGCTCAGAGGCGGAGCTTTCAGGCAATGGGGCGCGGGAGGCGGTTCTGTATCTGCGCAGGCACGGTTGGACGGACGCGGACACTTTTTCGATCTCGACGGCCGGGGGGCCGATCACGCCGACGATCACGTCGGAGCGGACTTGCTCGGTCGAGATGGGCCGGGCGTCGACGGTTTCCAAGGACTTCCCCTCCGGCCCGCCGGACGGGAGTGGCGTCCTGACTGCGGCCGGACGGGAGTGGCGTTTCCAGCATGTGTCGATTGGCAATCCACAGTGCGCAATCGATGTTGGAGAGGAAGTCGAGAATCTGGACATCGCCCGCATCGGACCCGAGATCGAATCGCACGAATTGTTTCCCAACCGGACCAACGTTTCCTTCTTCAAGGTCGATGGCGCAGGCATCCGAGCGCGCATCTTCGAGCGGGGCGTAGGCGAGACGCTCTCTTCGGGAACCGGGGCCAGTGGAGCAGCCGTGGCGGCCGTTCTCGCCGGTGCGCAAAGCCCGGCCCCCGTGCGGCTCGATGGAGGGGAGCTGCGCGTACTGGTTTCGGACGAACTAGACGTGATCCTGGCCGGCTGGGCCGAGCCGATCTGCGCCGGCGAGCTCTCGCCCGAGCTGGTCCAAACGCTGTCCGCGCTGAGCTAATAGATTCCCGCGCCCGTGGGAATCGCAGACCCGTCCAAGCGCCTGGAGGCGATGCCTCCCTACATGTTCCAGGAACTGGAGCGGCGGATCGCCGAGAAGCGCGCCGCCGGCATCGACGTGATCAGCCTCGGCATCGGCGATCCCGACGAACCGACCTATCCGCACATCGTCGCGGCGATGCAGGAGGCGGTCGCCGACCCCGCCACCCACCAGTACCCCAGCAATCGCGGCCGCGACGACTTCCGCGAGGCGTTCGCGCGCTTCTACGCCGAGCGCTTCGGGGTCGAGATCGATCCGGCGACCGAGGCGATCCCGGCGATCGGCGCCAAGGAGTGCATCTACAACCTCTGCTTCGCCTTCCTCGACCCGGGCGACGTCGCCCTCGCCTCCGATCCGGGTTACCCCGTCTACACCGGCGGGCCGATCCTGGCCGGCGCGACGCCCGAGCTGCTGCCGTTGGTGCCGGAGCTGGGCTTCGTCCCCGACCTCGGCGCGGTCCCCGCGGACGTCGCCGCCAGGGCCCGCCTGATGTTCATCAACTACCCCAACAACCCGACCGGCGCCGTCGTCCCCGAGGGCTTCTTCGAGCTGGTCGTCTCCTTCGCCCGCGAGCATGAGATCCTCGTCGTCCACGACAACGCTTACTCGGAGACGACCTACGACGGCTACGTCGCGCCGAGCTTCCTCGCCACGCCCGGCGCCAAGGAGGTCGGGGTCGAGGTCTTCTCGCTCTCCAAGGGCTTCAACATGACCGGCTGGCGCTGCGCCGCGATCCTCGGCAACGCCGAGGCCGTGCAGACCTACTGGCGGCTGAAGACCAATGTCGACTCGGGCCTGTTCGAGGCCGTCCAGAAGGCCGGCGTCGCCGCGCTCGAGGGTCCGGCCGGCCCGCTCGAGCGGATCAACGAGACCTACGCCCGCCGCCGCGACCTGGTCGTCTCGGCGTTGGCTGAGATCGGCGTCGAAGTGACCGCGCCGAAGGGGACGATCTACGTCTGGGCGCCGGTGCCGGACGGCCACACCTCGACCTCCTTCGCCGAGCTCGTGCTCGAAGAGGCGGCGGTCGTCGTCTCGCCCGGCTCGATGTACGGGCCGAGCGGCGAGGGCTTCTTCCGCATCGCCCTGACCACCCCGGACGAGCGAATCGCCGAGGCGGTCGAGCGGATGCGTGAGCACCTGGCGTAGGGGGTCGCTATTCCCGAACGGGAAGATTCACGCCAGATCGGAGCGTAATTGGGAAAATCATCCCGTACGGGAAGAGTTCAACCTTTCGGGGCCTGATTACCCTATTATCTTCCCGTACGGGATGATGGAGAAACAGCTAAAGACGCCCGAGGACCTCGGCCCGCTGGTACGCAGCCGACGCACCGAGTTGAGGCTGAGCCAGGAGGATCTCGCAGCCGTGGCGCTGGTCACCCCGCGCCTGCTCGGCGAAGTGGAGCGAGGCAAGCGCACCGCTCAGCTGGACGGAGTGATGCGCATCCTTGCAGCGCTCGGCATCGATCTCTTCGCGAGGCCGCGGTGACGGCGCTCGACGTCTACCTGCATCGCGACCGCGTCGGCCGACTGGAGCGAGGGGAGGGGGCGCGGCTGAGCTTCGCCTACGAGCCCGGCTGGGTCGAGAATGGGCGGCCGCTCTCGCTTTGCCTGCCGGTACGCGTGGAGCCGTTCTCGGATGCCGAGTGCCGGCCGTTCTTCGCCGGCCTGCTGCCCGAGGGAGAGTTCCTCCGGGCTGTCGCCCGGGCGCTCGGCGTCTCAGCCGAGAACCCGTTCTCGGTCCTGGAGCAGATCGGCGGCGAGTGTGCTGGCGCGGTATCGCTGGTGGCGCCGGATGTCGCACCTCCGTTCGATCGTTCGCCGCCGCCACGCTGGCTGGACGACGGCGATCTCGAGCAGCTATTGGAAGAGTTGCCGATGCGACCGCTGCTGATCGGCGCCGACGGGGAGGACGACGTGCTGAGGTTGTCGCTTGCGGGGGCGCGCAACAAGCTGCCGGTCCTCGCAGAGGACGCCCGGCTGGGCATAACCCGTGGGAGGCCGCCCAGCAGCCACATAGTCAAGAAGCCAGATCTCGACCTGCCGGAACTCGTCGCCAACGAGGCATATTGCCTCGCTCTGGCCCGGGAGTCGGGACTCGATGCGGCGCAGGGGACTCCGATTGCGGCCGGGGAGCAGGAAGGCCTGCTCGTCAAGCGCTATGACCGCGAGACGGTGTCGGAGGAGGCCGGCGCGGTTCATCGCCTGCACCAGGAGGACTTCTGCCAGGCATCGGGCCTCGCTCCCGGGCAGAAGTACCAGGGAGAAGGCGGACCCGGAGCAGCCGAGTGCGCTGCGCTGCTGCGTGCTCACGCCGCGGCGCCCGGCAGGGACCTGCTTGCCTTTCTCGACGCCCTGCTCTTCAACCTCCTGATCCGTAACTCCGACGCCCACAGCAAGAACTACTCGCTCTTGCTCGATGGGGACGGCGTGCCCCGCCTGGCACCGCTCTACGACCTTCTGTCCGCGAGTGTCTACGGAGGCAGCTACGGCCGCAAGATGGCGATGAAGTACGGCGGCGAGTATCGGCCCCGCTACATCCGCGGGCGGCACCTCGACCGGCTCGGCAGCGACCTTGAGATCTCCGCGCGGATCGTCAGATCGCGGGCGATGGAGCTGTCGGAAAGGACTCTCGCCGCCCGCTCTGATGCTCGCCAGGGCTTGCCCACCGCCTGGCAAGGCGCTCCCCTGCTCGATGCGATTGACACGACGCTCGACGAAGCCGCGACGGCCCTCCGCGCGGCCGCCGTCGAACCGGCCTGATCAGGCCTCTGGAGTTTCGCGCTCGGCGCGCTTGCGCCAGTAGCGATCCAGTCCCCGCCACTGGTACTGCGGCGGTACGGACTGGATCATCTCCTCGGCGGCCTCCTCGCGCTCGGCGTGCGCTGCGACCCGCTCGCGGTGACGCTGCTCGTAGGCCTCCTCGGGGAGCTCGCGGGCCAGCTCCGCCTCCTCGCGCAGGCGCTCCTTGACCTGGGCGAGGTGGGGGAGTGGGTCGTCGACAGCGCCGAAGTGGGTCAGGGCGAGGCGCTCGGGCCGCCAGCCTTCGACGGTCGCGATCGAGTCCTCCCAGGTCTCGATGTCGATGTCGGGCGGTGGCGTGGGGGGCACGATCAGGTCGACCCCGGGGATTGAGACCGCGGCGACGTCGCCGACGAAGGCGGTGCCGCTCTCCTCGTGCAGGTAGCTGACGTGGTGGGAGGCGTGGCCGGGGGTGTAGGCGACGCGCATGCCGAACGCCCGCTCGCCGCCCGCGAGCGGCTTTACGTTCGCCTCGGGCACCGGCACGATCTCGCCCCAGAGGCGCTGCATCTGGTCGCCGTAGAGCCGCCCGGCGCTGGCCAGCAGCTTCGCCGGGTCGATCAG
>Ga0209587_1001262_pt1 | contig 12077 bp, 12 predicted proteins | sample NGEPerD_2_FD_184512 | JGI IMG/M metagenome (GOLD analysis project Ga0209587, IMG submission 184512) | Arctic peat soil microbial communities from the Barrow Environmental Observatory site, Barrow, Alaska, USA - NGEE PermafrostL1-D... | ecosystem: Environmental > Terrestrial > Soil > Wetlands >... | reverse complement strand
ACCTAATCGAGGCGCAGCAAGGTATCCGTCTACTCGGGCCGGATGCCTGCGAAGGCGACCCCGGACGCCCCGCCGGAGGCGGCCAGCTCACGATCCCAGGTGGCGAGCACGAGATCTGGTGAGTCAATGGCGAGGACTGAGGCGAGGTGGACCGCGTCGTATCCCCTGAGCGCATGCTGTTCGGCCAGGTCGCCGGCGGATCTCACGATGCCCGAGGTGACCTCCACCACATCGATCTCTCGAAAGCGAGCCTTGAGGGCCTCTTTGGCATCCACCAGTCGCGGCGTGGAGAGGCGGCCCGACCGCCGAGCGGCCGCGAGGGCGGCGCGCGCCTCGGCGTAGGACAGCCTGCTGGTCATGGTGCCGTCGGCCGCATCCCACAGCGCGCCGGCGTCCTCAGAGCCCTGCTCCGCAATCACCAGCTTCACGAGGGCAGAGGTCTCGAAGTAGACGATCACCTACGCTGTTCGCTCACAAGCTCCGAGACCGGACCTTTGCTCTTCACTCGGCGATGTTCCCGGTCCGTCCTTCTCGGTTGTTCGGCGCGGGTGACGACCCCGGCGGAGATAAGTCGCTCGAGCGGTTCCCGGGACGACACTCTCGTCAGGCGTGCGATCGGCTTACCTCGATCGGTGACTACGACCCCGTCGCCGCTCTGTGCCACCTCGAGCCAGTGTCGGAGCTCGTCCCGCAGTCTACGCACGCCCACTTCCATTTGGTACACCTCCACAGTTGCTGGAGGTACACTTTACAACACATTCGCGAGCATCGGTCGTAATAGGCTCGCCATTCCGTATGGGGCCTTTCACAAGGGCAAGCGATCCGCTGGAGGATCGCGTGTAGAGAGGGATGATTGCGATGTCTGTTGAGCTCAAGAACTTCATCGATGGGGACTACCGGGACGCAGCTGAGGGGCAGGCCGCCCCGTTGATCAATCCCGCCACCGGGCAGGAGTTCGCGACCGCCCCGGTGTCGACGAACCCGGACATCGACGCCGCCTGCCAGGCCGCCCGGCGAGCCTTCGACGAGTGGGGGCAAGTGACCCCGTCCGAGCGCAGCCTCGCCCTCATCCGCATTGCGGACGCCATCGAGAACCGTGCCGAGGAGCTCGTCAAGCTCGAGTCCGAGAACACCGGAAAGCCCATAGGGCTCACGACCGATGAAGAGATCCCGCCGATGGTGGACCAGATTCGTTTCTTTGCCGGCGCAGCCCGCTGTCTCGAGGGCAAGTCCTCGGGCGAGTACATGGCCGGCTTCACCTCGATGGTCCGCCGGGAGCCCGTGGGCGTGTGTGCTCAGGTCACGCCGTGGAACTACCCCATGATGATGGCCGTGTGGAAATGGGCGCCGGCGATTGCGGCCGGAAACACCGTAGTGCTCAAGCCGTCCGACACGACTCCGGTCTCGACTCTGAAGATGGCCGAGATCATGTCCGAGTTCCTGCCCGCAGGCGTGTTCAACGTCGTCTGCGGCGACCGCTCAACGGGGGCCGCGCTGGTGTCCCACGACATCCCCGACATGGCCTCGATCACCGGGAGCGTCCGGGCCGGCATGGAGGTCGCCAAAGCGGCCGCGACGGACCTCAAGAGGGTGCATCTCGAGCTCGGAGGCAAGGCCCCGGTGATCGTCTTCGACGATGCCGACCTCGATGCCGCCGCCGAAGCCATCGCCATAGCCGGTTACTTCAACGCCGGCCAGGACTGCACCGCGGCGACGCGCGTGCTTGCAGGCCCCAAGGTCTACGACGACTTCATGTCCTCGCTCACCACTCAGGCCAAGGGCATGAAGACCGGCGATCCCGCCGACCCCGATACCTTCTACGGCCCCCTGAACAACGCCAACCAGCTCCAGCGGGTCGAAGGCTTTCTAGAGCGCGCGCCTTCGAACGCCGAAGTAGTAACCGGCGGGCACCGGATCCAGAACGGTGGCGGCTACTTCTACGAGGCGACAGTGGTCTCGGGGCTCACCCAGGACGACGAGATGATTCAGAACGAGGTCTTCGGACCGGTGATCACCGTGCAGCGCTTCGACGATGAAGAGAAGGCACTGGCGTGGGCCAACGGCGTCGAGTACGGCCTTGCCTCCAGCGTGTGGACGCGCGATCACGGCCGCGCCATGAGGATGGCGAAGGGCCTCGACTTCGGCTGTGTGTGGATCAACTGTCACATTCCTCTGGTCGCCGAGATGCCCCACGGTGGCTTCAAGCACTCGGGCCACGGCAAGGACCTCTCGATGTACGGCTTGGAGGACTACACGCGCATCAAGCATGTGATGTCGAGCATCGAGGGCTGACCCGGCCCAGTTCCAGTTTGGCCCACCCTGGCTGCGGGCATGGTTCCCGTCACAGGGCGTTTGCCGGAGAGGACGCCGCCGCCGCGAGCTAGGGAACGCTTTCTATGAGTGGTGACGAGTCCACCTCGGACCGCGTCAAAATCGAGCTCGCCGCGGAGGCATCGAGCGCCGAGCGGGCGCGTCGCTTTGTGGAGCGGGCGCTCACTTCATGGAAGTGCATGGAGCTGGTCGAGGTCACGGTTCTGCTCGCGAACGAGCTCGTCACCAACTCCGTGCTCCACGCCAACACCGACATTCGCGTCGAGATCAGAAAGCTCCCGACGGGCGTCCGGGTGCAGGTTAGCGACCACGACGTTGCGCCCTTGGCGCCTCGTCGAGCGAGCCTTTCTGCTGAAGGGGGCCGCGGGCTGGCTCTGGTCGAGGGCATCTCCGATGACTGGGGTGTCGAGAGATGGGACGAAGGAAAGACCGTCTGGTTCCAGATCGTCGAGTAACGAGCGCCACCTGAGCATTCGTCGAGCGGAGCTGTGCAAGCGTAGCCCGACGATCTCGGCCGCGCCGGCCGCGGCAAACGCCACCATGACGATGTAGACAAGGTCCGTTATGGGCCGCATATGGCAAAAATAGCCAACTTGGGCCATAGATGAAACCCCCGAACGGGGGATTCTGACCCCCCATGTGGGTGAAAATGGGTGAAGAGTGGGGGAACTTGGGTGAGGATCTAGAACAGGTGAGTACGGTGGGTGCCCCCGCAGCGGCGGTGGGTGCCTTTCTTGCGACTGCGCTCGGCGACGACTCGTGGCGCGGCGCCCGCCTGGAGGCGTTCTCCGGAGGCAAGTCCAATCTCACCTACCTGGTGACATCGCCGCCACAGAAAGTGGTGCTGCGCCGGCCCCCACTCGGCCACGTCCTGGCTACCGCCCACGACATGGGGCGCGAGCACCGCATCCTCACCGCACTGACTGAATCCGCGGTCCCGGTTCCCCGCCCGCTCGCGCTGTGCCGTGACGAGTCGGTGATCGGCGCGCCTTTCTTCGTCATGGAGCATGTCGCGGGCCATGTCGTGAGGTCTGAATGGCCGCCGGGCTTCGCGGCCCGAGACGAGGACAAGTCCCTCATCGCCCGCCGCTTGATGGAGCAGCTTGCAGAGCTACACGCACTCGACTGGCGTTCTGCCGGGCTCGAAGACTGGGGCCGCCCCGACGGCTTCATGGAGCGCCAGCTGCGCCGCTGGCTACGGCAGTGGGAGGCCTCCGAGACGAGGCCGTTGCCCGAGCTGCATGAGCTCCATCGTCGGCTGTCTCGAGCGCTGCCCGAATCGGGCGAGCCCGGGATCGTGCACGGCGACTACCGGCTCGACAATGTCATCCTGGACGACTCGGAGCCGCGAATTGCGGCCATCGTCGACTGGGAGATGTCGACCATTGGCGACCCGCTGTCGGACCTGGGCGTGGCGCTCGCCTACTGGCCCGAGGCCTCGGACCCCCCCGCAGCTCGGGCGGCCCTGGAAGGAATCAGGGCCCCGGCACCTCGGGGATGGCCGACGCGCTCTGAAGCGGCCGGGCTCTACGGCGAAGCATGTGGCCGCAGCCTGGACGACATCGCCTTCTACTACGCCTTCGGCTTCTTCAAGCTCGCCGTAATCTTCGAGGGCATCGCCCAACGCCATTCGCAGGGCATGACCCGAGGCGAGGGCTTCGAGAGCGCCGGCGAACGCGTACCGGCCCTGGTCGCGCTGGGGCTCGAAGCCCTGGGACACTAGGCCCCGATGGATTTGTCCCCCAGTACCCATGCGCGGGCCCTTTACGAGCGCCTCCAAGCTCTCCTGGACGAGAGCGTTTACCCCTCGGAGGCGCGCTATCAAGAGGAGCTGCGCCGTTCGGGCAACCCACATCTGCACGCGCCTGTGCTGGAGGAGCTGAAGAAAGAAGCGCAGAGCCGGGGGCTGTGGAATCTGTTCATGCCGGACGAACGATTTGGGCCCGGCCTCACGAACCTCGACTACGCCCCGCTTGCCGAGCTCAGCGGGCGCAGCCCTTTGGCCCCCGAAGCCTTGAATTGCTCCGCCCCCGACACCGGCAACATGGAGATTCTCACTGCTTTCGGCACCGAGGAACAGCAGGAACGCTGGCTGCAGCCGCTGCTCTCAGGAGAGATCCGCTCCTGCTTCTGCATGACGGAGCCTGAGGTAGCGAGCTCCGACCCGACGAACCTTCAGGCCACGATCGCGGGCGACGGCGCGCATCTCATTGTCAACGGTCGCAAGTGGTGGGCGACCGGAGCGGCTCACGAAAACTGCAGGGTCGCGCTGTTCATGGGGGTGAGCCGGCCGGATGCCGACCGTCATCATCGTCACAGCCTGGTGCTCCTCCCTCTCGACAGCCCTGGGATATCCATTGAGCGCACCCTTCCGGTGTTCGGCTACGACGATGCAGGCGGGCACGGAGAAATCACGTTCGACGATGTCAGGGTTCCCCACGACTCGCTTCTGGGAGAGGAGGGCCAAGGCTTCGCCATCGCACAGAGCAGGCTTGGTCCGGGGCGCATTCATCACTGCATGCGCGCGCTGGGGCTGGCCGAGCGCGCGCTCGAGCTCATGTGCCGCCGGGCCCTGCAAAGAGTGGCGTTTGGCAAACCGCTGGCCGAGCAGGGACGGGTAGAAGAGGCAATTGCTCGCTCTCGCATCGAAATCGAGCAGGCCCGTCTGCTGGTGTTGAAGACCGCGTGGCTGATCGACAACGAGGGCCAGAAGAGCGCCCGCACCGAGATCTCGGCGATCAAGGCGGCCGTCCCGCGCGTCGCCGCCGGAGTCGTGGACCGGGCCATCCAAGTTCACGGAGGCGGGGGATTATCGGACGACTTTCCTCTTGCTGCGATGTACGCCCATGCACGCAGTTTGCGCATTCTCGACGGCCCCGATGAGGTTCACGAGATGGCAGTGGCGCGCAGGGAGTTGAGCAAGCACCGATGAAGGTTCTGCTGGTCTCCACCTACGAGCTGGGTCGCCAGCCTTTCGGTCTCGCCAGTCCGGCCGCATGGCTGCGGGAGCGAGGAGCTCGGGTCTCGTGCAACGACGTCGCGGTTGAACCCTTCGACGAAGGTGCTGCGGCGTCGGCAGACCTAGTCTGCTTCCACGTTCCGATGCACACCGCCACCAGGCTCGCCGTTCCCCTCATCGAGCGTGTGCGCGCTATCAATCCGCGCGTGCGTATCTGTTGCTACGGCCTCTACGCTCCCGTCAACGAGCGCTATCTTCGCTCGCTCGGCGCGGACGTGATCATCGGCGGCGAGTTCGAGCAGGGCATAGCAGACATCGTGGACGAGCCGGCCGAGAAGCCGCAGCCGGTCACCTCCCTCGCCCGCCAGCGTTTCGTCACACCCGACCGCTCCTCGCTTCCGCCGCTCGACCTTTACGCGCGCGTGAGCACAAAAGGCCAAGAGGTTCTTACCGGCTATACGGAGGGGAGCCGCGGGTGCAAGCATCTCTGCCGCCACTGCCCTATCGTCCCCGTCTACAACGGCACCTTTCGAGTTGTGCAGCGCGATGTCGTCCTTTCGGATATCGATCAGCAAGTGGCAAAGGGGGCCGCGCATATCACTTTCGGGGACCCCGACTTCTTCAACGCGCCGGGCCATGCAGAGGCAATCGTCACAGAGCTGCACAACCGTTGGCCAGAGCTGACATACGACGTGACGATCAAAGTCGAGCATCTCCTGAAACACAGGAAGCGTGTCGAAGTGCTCGCCGCCACCGGTTGCCTGTTCGTCACCTCGGCGGTGGAAAGCGTCGAGGATCGCGTCCTCGGGCTCTTGGACAAGGGCCACACACGCGCCGACTTCATTGCGGCCGTGGCCCTTCTCGAGGAGCTCGGCCTCGTTCTCAATCCCACCTTCGTTGCGTTCACTCCGTGGATCTCGATGGCGGGTTATCGAGATCTTCTCGAGGTTGTGCGCGACCTGGGCCTCGTCGACAACATTTCGCCGGTGCAGCTTGCCATCCGGTTGCTGATCGTGCGCGGCTCCCGCCTGTTGGAGGTGCCCGAGGTCCGCGATCTGGTGGGACCTTTCGACGATCAGCGGCTGGTATATCCGTGGAAGCATCCGGACCCCGAGGTCGACGAACTCTGCGAGCAAGTGCAAGCAGTAGTCGGCGAGACGGAAGGGGACCGCCGCAGCCTGTTCCAGAGGGTCTGCGCGCTCGCCGGCGTTGAACGCGAGCTCGAGCCGCGGCCCCCGATCTCCGTCCCCTACCTCACTGAGCCGTGGTACTGCTGAGCGGAGCCCACCGAGGAGCAGTTGGCTCCGACCTACATGTAGGAAACCCGGTACTCAAACGCGCACAACGCCCGTCAGGGTACGGATTCGGCGTACTCCAGAGTGCGCGGCGCGCGAACGAGTACCTGAACGTGGCCCACGCAGCCACGCCCACCCGCTACTCTCGATGCATGATGAGAAACGCGCTCACGGAGGCAGAGGTGGTCGCCCTCCTTGAGCGTGTCGTCGATCCCCAGCTCGAGCGCTCCCTAGTCGAGCTCGGGATGGTGCGCGGTGTCGTGGCCAAGCGCAGGCGGGTGCAGGTCTCGGTGGCGCTGCCGGCGCCCGGCTACCCGGGCCGCAGGGAGCTGAACGATGCGATCTCCACTGCGCTCACCGAGGCCGGCGCCGACAGGGTGCTGATCGACTTCACGACGATGACCGACCAGGAGCGGGCCGTGCTCAAGCAGCGGCTGGTGGGTGCGGAGCCCTCTGCGCCGCAGGACGTCTTCACCTCGACCCGTGTCATCGCGGTCGGCTCCGGCAAGGGTGGAGTCGGCAAGTCCTCGGTCAGCGCCAACCTCGCCATCGCACTGGCCGGGCGCGGCAAGCGCACGATCATCATCGACGCAGATGTCTACGGCTTCTCGATCCCTCGCATGCTGGGGGTCGAAGACCGGCCGCTGATCGTGGAGGACATGATCCTTCCGCCCAAGGCGCACGGCGTCTCGGTGATCTCGATCGGCTTCTTCTCAGACGAGGCCAACCCCGTCATTTGGCGCGGCCCCATGCTCCACAAGGCTCTCACCCAGTTCGTCACCGACGTCTACTGGGGGACGCCAGATATCGCCATCATCGACATGCCTCCCGGGACCGGCGATGTGGCGTTGTCGATGTCCCAGTTCCTGCCCGCATCGGAGGTGATCGTCGTCACGACCCCTCAGGTCGCAGCCCAGCGAGTGGCCCAACGCTCCGCCTATATGGCGCGCAAGGTCAAGCTCAGCGTCACCGGTGTCATCGAGAACATGAGCTGGTTCACCGGCAACGACGGCGAGTGCTACGAGATCTTCGGCTCGGGAGGGGGCAAGCTGCTGGCTCACGAGCTCGGCGTCCCTCTGCTGGGCCAAGTGCCGCTCGTGCCCGCCCTGCGCGAAGGAGGAGACGTGGGCGCCCCGATAATCGTGACCGATCCATTGTCTGAGGCGGCCCTTGCGATCGATGCGATTGCTTCCGAGTTGCTCAAGATAGCTCCCCCCCGAATCCGGCTGCCGCTCATGGGATCGCGATGAGGTCGGTGGAGACCACCCAAGAGGGGCGGCGTGCCACAAGCACTACCTCTGTGAACATCGACGAGGTGCGCGACGGTAGGGTTCGCACCCGGGCGGACCAAGTTGCGACCGAAGAGCCCATGGAGATCCGGGTGCTGGCGGCCGGACGCCGAGTGACGGCGGCCGTGACGATGAGAACGCCTGGATCGGACTTCGAGCTCGCGGCGGGATTCCTCTTCGGTGAGGGTCTGGTGCACACCGCGGCCGATATCAGCGGGATCAGCTATTGCGTGGACAGAGACCTCGACGAGGCCCAGCTCTTCAACATCGTGAACGCCAAGCTGCGCACGGGCCTCGTTCCCGATCTGCGCTCGCTCGAACGCCACTTCTACACCTCCAGCGCATGCGGTGTTTGCGGTAAGGCGTCCTTGGATTCACTCGACTTGCGCGGCTGCAGGGCGCCGGCTCCCGGCCCCCAGGTCGCGGCCGAAGTCGTGGCCTCGCTGCCTGAGGCGCTGCGGCGCGCACAGGGCATCTTCGAATCCACCGGCGGATTGCACGCAGCGGGCTTGTTTACCTCCCAAGGCGAGCTCATTGCTTCGCGCGAGGACGTGGGGCGTCACAACGCGGTCGACAAGCTAGTTGGGTGGGCCTTGCTAGAGGATCGACTGCCGCTCGATAACAGGATTCTCATGGTGAGCGGCCGCTCCAGCTACGAGATAATGCAGAAAGCCCTGACCGCGGGCATCCCGATGGTATGTGCGGTATCCGCACCCTCTAGTCTTGCCGTAGACGTGGCGCGCCGCTTCGACATGTCGCTCATCGGATTCCTCCGGGGGGCCCGTTTCAACGTCTACGCGGGGCCGGAGCGGATCGCGCCGGTTTCATAACGGCGTTCGGCTTGCCCGTTAAGGGGAACAAGCACAATACTGGGCGGAATCCTTTTTAGGGGGGGGCGAGATGCTTGTACCCCTGTCGGTCGAGTTCCCGGCGGAACCCCGACGCGTATCGCGCCAGTGGTCCGGTCACCCGGACCCGTGATGGTTTCCCCATCGGTGCCTTCTCTCCAGATCGCTCCGGAGGGAAAGCCTGGACTAGTCAGGAGGTGCCGATTATGTGAAGTCCGTCAGCTCGTGATACGGATGTGAGCAGGCGCAACGCGGCCCGTTGCCCTCCCGCTCCACATAATCCGCCCCTCTACATAATGCATGCGGCAACGCTGGATGAGGGCGAGCTTCAGCGAGGCGTCCTTGATTGCGGCGCGCACCGCCTTGCCGCCGTCGATCACGAACAGTTTGGCGGATTCGGTGTCGAGGCCGTGGTCGATGAGGTTTGCGATCAGCGCCCCGGCACACCGCCTTGTTCTCGGTCGACGTTCCCTCCCACGGCCCGAGCGGGTGCTTCACGCCCTTGTCGTCGACGGCCAAGGCGACCACCAGCGTGTGGTCGCCCACGGCCATGCCGTCGATGAAGCACGCCAGCAGGGTGAGCTCACCGAGGTCCTTGGAGAACAGCTGGGTGAGCTCTTTCTCGGTGCCCTTGACGATGCGGCGTGACACCGCCGCGCGCGACGAGCCCACCGCTCCGACGTCTGTTCCGACGGCTCCAGCCCGGCGTCCCGCGGCCCGACGTCTGCCACGGGCTCGCTGGGAGCGTTCCTCGTGACGCCGAAGATGCTGCTGCGGTGGCACCGGGAGCTCGTCCGCTTGGCAACAAGGGCCCCTTCCGGTCCCGTGACGCCAGCGTAGCGGTTGCAGTTGCGGCGGAGACCGACCGAACGCCCCGCACTACTTGGGCGGATGGGGTCGGGAGAGACCGGCGTGGGTTGCCCTTCAGGCCTTCCGTCAAGCGGTTAGAACTTTTCGGGATCGTCCCGCCGAGGTCGCACCTCGTAGGCGCACACGTAGGCGCTCGCGATCTTGTGGGCGACGCGGTCGATCTCGGCTTCGGGGAAAGCCTCCCGTAGGAACTCGAGCTCGGTGCTGCAGGCCAGGCCGTACCGGACCGCCACCCCCCAGATTGCGCAGTTGTGCTCACTTATGAGGTAGGTGCCGTCGGGCCGCCTCTCGAAGTCGGCGAGGTAGCCGTCCTCGTCCAGGATGCTCGTAAGCACGGCAATCTTCTCGTCGAAGGTCTTGCCGGCCAGGCGCTTGCGAGCCGCCTCCACGCGTCGCTGTCGGCGGCGCTCGAAGATGCGGACGAGCAGCTCGGGGTCTTCCTCCTCGAGGTGCTCGAGGAGCTCGTTCGTGAGCTCGTGGTAGGTCTTAGGGAACAGGTCCTCTGCCAAGTCGGTGAGCCGGTAGGCGAACTTGGGTCGCCCGGGGCCGGCGTGAATCTTGCGGTAGGCGACGAGCCCGCCCGCCCGGAGGCCGCTGAGATGCTGGCGGACGCCGCTCGGCGTGATCTCGAGGGCCTCGGCGATCTGGTCGGCCCGGGCCTCGCCGCGCTTCTTGAGGGCGAGGAGCACCTCCCGCGCCGAGGCGCTCAGGGTCGTAAGTACAGGCTCAACCGCCCTGGAGAGAACGCTTCCCATGTTCACAACTATAGGCCCCCGGGGGGCATGCGCCGGGTTTGGAAACTTAAGCAAGAGATACTTTGCTAAACTGGTGCTGGTCGTGTAAGCCTGGCCCCTGCCGAGCGCGGCCGGAAAGAGAAAGGAGCCTAAGCCATGCAGACCCCCGACTCGCACCCTGGCCTCGACCACGCGACTGATGCCGCGCCTCAGCCGTCCGCCCCTCCTGAGCAGCTGCAGGGGATCCGGCACCTCATCGCGGTGGGCAGCGGAAAGGGCGGCGTGGGCAAGTCCACCGTCAGCGTCAATCTAGCGCTCGCACTCCAACAGGCCGGGGGCCGGATCGGGCTGATGGACGCCGATGTCTTCGGGCCGAGCATCCCCGGCATGCTGGGACTCCCCACCGGCCAGCAACCAGAGGCGACCCCGGATCGAAAGCTCATCCCTCCGGAACGACACAGCCTGAAGACAATATCCATGGGCATGCTCAGGGGAGACGACGACCCCGCCATCCTGCGCGGACCGATGGTGGGCAAGTACCTGAGCTTCTTCATCGGCTCCGTTCAATGGGGAAAGTTGGACGCCCTCATCCTCGACCTCCCGCCGGGGACGGGCGACACCCAGTTGACGCTGGCTCAGAGCTTCCCGCTATCGGGGGCGATCATCGTAACGACGCCGCAGGACGTGAGTCTCAAGATTGCCCGTCGCGGGCTGCGGATGTTCGAGACGCTGCATGTCCCCATCCTTGGCATCATCGAGAACATGAGCACTTTTACTTGCCCGCACTGCGGGAAGGACACGGATGTCTTCCGCCGCGGTGGCGGCGAGCAGATGAGCCGAGAGCTCGGGGTCCCGTTCCTCGGTGCGATACCCCTCGACGCCGACATCGTCACCGGCGGGGACGAGGGGCGTCCGATCGTCGTCGACAAGCCGAAGTCGGTTGCAGCCCAAGCCTACCGGGCGATCGCGGTGGAACTCGCGGGCGGGCTCGAGGGTCTCCCGACGAGTGCGCTAAGGGCATTTGTGTGGACTTGGGAAACCAAGGAGGGCGAGCCGGCCTGGGTGGAGAGCGCCGTTCGGCCATCGGGCTCTCGGACAACCCCGGTCGGCTTCCGCCGGCGAGATGCGCGGACGTTGTCCGTACTCTGGCAGGATGGGCGCCGCGACGACTTCGACGTCCGGGACCTCCGACTGGCGTGCCACTGTGCCGTCTGCGTCGAGGAGACCAGCGGGCGGGCGCTCCTGGATCCGAAGAGTGTGCGACCGGATATAACCCCACGCGAGATCTCCAGCGTCGGTAACTACGCCATCAGGTTCAGCTGGAACGACGGCCACAGCACCGGGATCTACTCCTTCGAGCACCTGCGGGCCCTCGGTGAGCTCGACGCAGCCAAGGTCGTGGAAAATGTCTGATGTTCTCCCTGTCGATCCGACGATCACGATCCGGGCAGAGACTTCGCTCGCCGACCCCGACGCGTGCAAGTTCACGGTGAGTCGGACGGTGCATCCCGGCGGCCCCTTCTTCTTCGACGACCGGGAACGCGCCGCAGGGTCGCCCCTCGCCGAGCGGTTGTTCGCGCTTCCCGGCGTTGCCCACGTGCTCGTCGCCGACGACGTCGTGACCGTCGGGAAGGAGCGGAGCACATCGTGGTCCGGGCTGAAATCGGCGATCGGAACGGGTATACGGACGCAGCTGCTCACGGGAGTACCGGCCATCCTCGAGGCTTCTCGCAACGCAAGCACCCGAGAGC
>Ga0209587_1001261_pt1 | contig 12077 bp, 13 predicted proteins | sample NGEPerD_2_FD_184512 | JGI IMG/M metagenome (GOLD analysis project Ga0209587, IMG submission 184512) | Arctic peat soil microbial communities from the Barrow Environmental Observatory site, Barrow, Alaska, USA - NGEE PermafrostL1-D... | ecosystem: Environmental > Terrestrial > Soil > Wetlands >... | reverse complement strand
GAGCTGGAGAGGGGAACGACGACGATCAGCTCGTAGTCGGCGCCGACAAGCAGGTCGTCGACCGAGACGACGATCGCGGGCCGGTTCTTGCCGGGCTCACCGCGGCGGGCAGCGCCGAATGAGACGAGCCAGATCTCGCCGCGGCGCGGCTCAGTCGACACCGTCATCCAGCGTCGCCTCCCACAGCCCGATCTCGGCCAGGGCCTCCGGGTCGCTTGCCTCGGCGCGGGTCGCCTCGCGCTCGGAACGCAGGGCCTCGGCCCGCTCGGCACGGCGGGCGAACTCGGTCAGCAGGGAGGAGAGTGAGACGCCGCGCTCGCGGGCGCGGGCGGCGAGGCGGTCGCGCGTCTCACGGGGGACGCGGATGGTCGCGGTGGCGGTCATCGTGGACAGATGATAGCGCTATTTGATGGCGACATCAGTTGATGCGAATCTCGGGAGGGGCAGCCGACGGGCAGCGTGAGATGGCGCGTGGGTTTTCCCGGGGCTACGCCGCTGCGAGCCGCCGGAGGGGCCGTAAAGGGCCGTTACACTCGCTTGCATGAGCAACCCGCTGCACCTGACGATCGTCTACGAGAAGGATCCGGACAGCGACTGGATCGTCGCCTCCGTTCCGGCGGTCCCCGGCGCGATGAGCCAGGGCCGCACGCGGGAGGAGGCGCGGGAAAACGTGCTCGACGCGCTGGCGCTGATGCTCTCCCCGGACCCCGGGGAGAAGCGCGAGCGCGAGCTGTTGCACCTCAAGGTCGCGTGAAGCGACGGAGGCTGGAGCAACACCTGCGGGCGCAAGGCTGCCGGAAGCTGGACGAGGGCGGCAATCACACCCGGTGGGTCGCGGCGAGCGGCTCGCGCTCGGCGGTGCCGCGGCACCGCCAGATCGACTGGAAGCTGGCGCGCGAGATCTGCAAGCAGCTCGGCGTGCCGGCGCCCCAAGGGTCGAGGTAGGCGGCACCGCAGCCTGTCCCCCAGGTCGCGGGCGAGGGCGATCGCGGCGATGCGCAGGTCGGGCTCGGCGAGCCGGCGGCGCCGATTCATTCCGGCAGCAGCTGCAGCGAGTCGCAGTGGCTCGGGCGGACGGCGGCGAAGTGGCGGTGGTCCAAGGTGAGGACCAGCGGGGTGTCGAGGCGCTCGGCGAGGGCGATCACCGAGGCGTCGACGCCACCGAGTGGAAAGTCGGCGTACTGCTCGACCAGCTCGGCGATGCGGATGAAGTCCTCGGGAGAAGGTGGTTCGACGGCGAAGCTGGCGAGGCCGTGCAGGAAGCGCGCCTCGGCCTTTGGGCTGTACCTGGCCCCGAGCAACTGGGTGACCTCGGTGATCACCAGGGCGGGGATGATCAGGTCGAGGTCGGCCCGCTGAAGGACCTCCAGCGAGCGGCCGTGAGCGGGGTCCTTCGAGTTCGCCGCCGCGTAGAGCGGCCCGGCGTCAACGACCGCCGAAGGCATCCCGGTAGGCCTCGTCGACGATCTCCTCGAGCGACTCCTCCATCCGCGCGGCGGCATGGTCCGGGTCGCCATCGCTGACGATCCCGGCGAAGGGGACCTCGCGCTTGGCGCCGCTGAGGCCGAAGCGCTCGGCGAGCGCCTCGCGGGCGACGGCGGAGACGGAGGTGTGGCGGCGGTGCGCCTCGCGCTTCAAGGCGGAGGCGAGGTCGTCGGGGAGGCTGAGGGTTGTGCGTGTCATACGTGCATACGATAGTTGGTCGACGGTCGGCCGGCAAGGCGCGGCGCGAAGCGGCCACGCCCGGGCGGCGGCGATGTCGGTGGGAACCTCTCCCCTCTGGCTGCTGCGGTGTTGCTCTCCCTCGCCCGGCCGGTGTGCCGCGGGCCGGAGCGGATGACCAGGGTAGCGGTGGGTGGCCGGGGGCGCAAGCAGCTCAGGCCCGGGTCCCGTTGCCGGAAGGCACGATCGAGCCTTCCCACAGCTTGTAGCCGAGGTCGCGGTAGTTGAGGATGAAGCCGTTGGCTCCGGCGCGGCGCAGTTTGCAGCGTAGGCGGCTCGCGTGGCTCTCGAGGGTGCGGGTGCGGGCCGAGGGGTCGTAGCCCCACACCTCGCGCAGCAGCTCCGGCTTCTTGAACATGCGGCCGGGATCGGAGGCCAGGGTCGCGAGAAGCTCGAACTCGAGTGCGCTCAGGGTCAGCGCGGCGCCGCGGACATCGACTCTGCGGGCGGCAAGGTCGATCCGCAGCGGGCCGAGCCTGATCGGCGCTTCCTCGTCCTCGGGAGGGGGGACGAAGACGCCGCCGTCGAGATTGCCGGTGCAAAGCAGCCGCCAATCGGCCTCCGCGCCGGGCCGCGTGCTGACCTGCCAGTTGCCGGCGTCGCTGAGTCGGAGCTCGAGTTCGCCGGCCTCGGTGGCGATCGTGGCGCGGTTGAACCGGCCCGGCATGACCTTCTTCATTGGCGCGCTCCTCCCATCGTCCGCAAGACGGTCGCGGCGCTCACTTCGATCCCCCCGTCGCCAGCAGGCGCTCGATGCGGTGGGCGACCGGCGGGTGCTCGGCGCGGTTGAGTAGAAACCGGCGCTGCGGGGGATCGAAGGGCAGCTCCTGCTCGGTGAGATGACGCGCCAGATCCTCGGCTTGGCCCAGCGAGGCGGCGTGGGCATCGGCGGCGTACTCGCGATCGCGCCAGTAGGCGGCCCAGAGCGGGCGCAGGAGCCCCTCCGCGCAGCCGCCGCCGGCGAGGCGCAGCGCCCAGCGGGCGCCGCCGAGCAGCAGGCCCCCGGAGCGCTCCTCGCCGCCGGCGGTGGCCTCCACCCCGCGCTGTGGCTCGATCGGGCCGAGCGGATCGCCCCACAGTTCGAGCCGCTCCAGGGCCTCGGTGAGGCGAGCGTCGAGGGAGCGGCGGTGGCCGAGCTCGTGGGCGTAGACCGCGGGCACCGCATCGGATTCGAGCAGGCCGCGGCTGAGGATGACGGTGCGGCCCCTGGCCGCGGCGGCCGGCAACGGGTCGTCGAGGACGTAGACGTCGCCTGCCTCCGGCAGGCTCGGGTCGACGCTGCGGAGCACGGCCTGGGCGTCGTCGATCGCCATCGCCTCCTCCGTGCTGGGACGGCGGGCGCCGAGACGGCGCCTCCACATCCAGCCGCGGCCCGGCCAAAACAGTCCGAGGACTGACCAGGCGAGCGGCGCGAGGGCGGCAATCCAGGCAAGAACCTCGGCACTCAGCCCGAGGGGGACGATCGCCCCCACGGTCGCGGCGCCGAGGTAGACCAGGAGCCAGCGGACGCCGGCTCCCAGCATCGCCTCCCCGGCAAGCGTCGGCAGGTAGAGCAGAAGACCCGTAACGGCGGAGAGCGCCGACGCCGGGTGGCGCCGGTCCCTGCGATCGCTCTCCGCCTGGGTGTGCATGGGCGAGCAAAGGCACGCTCGCGTGCGACGATGCGAGTCCTGCATGCCCAGGCGGAGGGCGGGTCAGGACCGCGATCGAGGCTGAAAATGTAGCCAGAATGTAGCCAGCATCGAGTGGCAGGCCTGGGAACGGCCCGGAGCAGGGCGGAACGGGCTGCGAGCGGCTCACTGGAGGATTCGGCTTGGCAGAGCCGATTGGTGGCACTGAACGGAACGGGAAGGAACGCGCCCGACAGGATTCGAACCTGTGACCTTCGGTTCCGTAGACCGACGCTCTATCCAACTGAGCTACGGGCGCGGGTCGAGGCTGGCTGGCCTCTTGGGGGCATTCTATTGGGGACGGCTCGGCAACCAAGGGCCGGCTCGAAGGCGGTTCGCGCTCGAGCCGGACCAGGGTCATGCCCAGATGGCCGGTTCCGCGGCCACGTACGTCATCCAGGTGCGCGGGGTCGCGGGACTGGCCGTAAGCCGCGGCGCGCCGGCATCCAGGGCGCCTCAGGGGACGCGGTGGACCTCGAACAGGTTGGTCCCTAACTCCTGGTCCGGCATGCCGGCGACGATCGCGATCAGGTCGCCCGACTTGGCGACGCCGTGGCGGGCCGCCAGGGCGGCGCAGTCGTCGAGCAGGTCGCGGACCTCGGTCTCGTGCTCGCTGAGGACGGCGGTGACGCCGAAGAGCAGGTTGAGACGGCGCACCGTCTCGATCCGCGGCGAGATCGCCAGCACCGGCACGTTGGGCCGGTGGGCGGAGACGAGGCGGGCGCTGCGGCCGCTGGTGGTCGGCACGACCATCGCCGCCAGGTTGAGCCGGTAGACGGCGCCGACCGCGCTCTGGGCGACCGAGTCGGCGACATCCTGGGTCGCCTGGTCGGTGCGGGTGAAGAGCCACTCGCCGTAGGGAAGATCGGGCTCGGTGGCGCGGGCGATCTGGTCCATCACCCGCACCGCCTCGACCGGGTGGCGGCCGACCGCGGTCTCCTCGGAGAGCATCACCGCATCGGTGCCGTCGAAGATCGCGTTGGCGACGTCGGTCACCTCTGCCCTGGTCGGGCGGCGCTCGGTCACCATCGAGGCGAGCATCTGGGTCGCCGTTATCGCCGGCTTGGAGCGCCGGCCGGCGGTCCGGATCAACCGTTTCTGCACCACAGGCAGCTGAGCCAGAGGCAGCTCGATCCCGAGGTCGCCGCGGGCCACCATGATCCCGCCGCTCGCCGCGCGGACGATCTCCTCCGCGTTCTCGGCCGCCTGCTGCTTCTCGATCTTGGCGATCAGCGGGATGTCGGAGCCGAGCAAGCGCAGCCGCTCGGCGACCGGCTCGAGGTCCGCCGCGGAGGAGATGAAGGACATCGCCAGCAGGTCGATCCCCTGCTCGACCGCGAACTCGACCCAGCCGAGGTCGCCGTCGGTGGCGGCCCGGGCGGTCGCGCCGGGGATGTTCATGCCCTTGTGCGAGGAGAGCGTCCCCCCGACCTCGACCCGGCAGTCGACCCCGCCGTCTTCGGGCTCGCGCACGCGCAGGCGGATCGCCCCGTCGGCGAGGTAGACCAGCTCGTCCTCGCGCAGCGAGGCGACGCCGGGCCAGTCGACCGGGATCGTCTCCCGGTCCCCCTTGACCGCCCGCGGGGTCAGCTGCACGTGCATCCCGGTCTCGAGCTCGGCGACGTCGTCGCGCAGCTCGCCGATCCGCAGCTTCGGCCCCGGCAGGTCGCCGAGCACCGCCACCTCGCGCCCGGCCCGCTCCGCCGCCGCGCGGATCGACTCGATCGTGCGCCCTTGGCGCTCACGGTCGGCGTGGGAGAAATTGAGGCGGAAGATGTCGACGCCGGCCTCGACCAGGCGCACCAGCACATCGTCCTCCCAGCTGGCTGGGCCGGCGGTTGCAATGATCTTGGTCCGCCTGCCGTGCATGCGCCGCCTGACTGTAGAGGCTGCCGGATATGACATCGATCTGTGTGACACTAACCACGTGACCCGACTCGCCGATCCCGCCGCGCCGCCGCAAGACCGGGCCGCCGACGGCCTGGTCGGCGTGGCGCCTCCCTCCCCCGCCGGCCCGATCGAGCCCGGCGAGGCGAGCGCCCTGCCGGAGCCGCCCACGATCCAGCAGCCCGCTCTGCTGCAGACCCTGCGCTTCAACCAGCGCCAGATCCAGTTCGTATTCCGCGCCCGGCGCGAGCTGGGCGAGGTCTTTCGCATGCGGGGAACGCTCCCCGGCCCAGACCCGGTGATCACCAGCCACCCCGACCACGTGCGCTCGCTGTTCACCGCCAAGCCCGAGCAGGCGCCCTCGCTGACCGGCGAGTCGCCGCTGCGGCCCGTCGTCGGCGCGAACTCCGTCCTCACCGCGGTCGGCCCCCGCCACATACGCCAGCGCAAACTGCTGCTGCCGGCTTTCCACGGCGAGGCGATCGAGCAGTACACGCAGATGATCGCTGACGCCGCCGAGCGCGAGATCGACCGCTGGCCGCTCGGCCGCCCCTTCGCTCTGGCGCCGCGCATGCAGGCGATCACGCTCGACGTGATCATGGCCGGGATCTTCGGCATCGTGGGCGAGCCGGAGCGCGGCACCCCGGAGCACTGGCTGCGCGTCGCCACCAAGCGCACCGTCGCCGCCTCCACCTGGCCGCTGGCGCAGATCGGCGAGCTGATGAACCTCAATCGCACCGAGCCGGTCGGCCTGATGAAGCTCGGCCTGGAGCTGCTCGACCGCCCGACCTACGCCGTGATCGAGCAGCGCCGCCGCGCCGAGGACCTGGACGAGCGGCGCGACATCCTCTCGCTGCTGCTGCGAGCGCGCACCGAGGAGGGCGAGGCGATGAGCGACAAGGAATTGCGCGACGAGCTGCTCACCCTTGTCCTCGCCGGGCACGAGACGACGGCCAACTCGCTGGCCTGGACCTGGGAGCGGCTGGTCCGCAATCCCGCCGCCCACGACGCCCTGCGCGACGCCGTCCGCGGCGAGGGCGATGCCGCCGACCAGGTCGAGGCGACGATCGTCGAGGGGATGCGCTCGCGACCGGTGATCCCGATCATCGGCCGGCGGGTGAAGCTGCCCTGGCGCCTCGGCTCCTACGCGGCGCCGGCCGAGACGCCGCTGCTGATGAGCATCCTGCTCGTCCACCACCGCGAGGACGTCTATCCCGAGCCCTTCGAGTTCCGCCCCGAGCGCTGGCTCGGCCGCAAGCCGGGAACCTACGAGTGGATCCCCTTCGGTGGCGGCATCCGCCGCTGCCTCGGCGCGACCCTGGCGATGGCCGAGCAGCGCGTCGTGCTGGAGGCGATCGCCCGCCGCCTCGACCTCGAAGCCGACGACCCCGCCCCCGAGCGCGCCCTGCACCGCAACGTGACGATGATCCCGGCGCGCGGCGCCCGCGTCATCGTCCGCTCCCGCCTTGTCTGAGCCCTGAGACGCTCTCCCCTTCTTCGGGCAGGCATGGCAAGACGCAGGGAGCGTGGCGTGCTCTGCGCACGAGCGACCGAGGACGCCGCCAGGCGCAGCTCCAAGGACGGGAGCGGAGGGGGTGGGATTCGAACCCACGAGACGCCTTGCGACGCCTAACGGCTTTCAAGGCCGTCGCATTCAACCGCTCTGCCACCCCTCCGGGTGATTCGGTCGGTGTGTCGATGCTAGCCGCTCGGATATGGACGAAAGGGCATGAGTAAAAAGAGCGCCGCAATGATTGGATACAGGGGTGCGCCGACTGATCGTCCTCGCCTCAATCATGATCTTCTTCGACGTCGCCTTCTACGCGGCGATCGCTCCCTTGCTGCCCGACTACGTCGACGAATTCGGGCTGAGCAAGGCGGAGGCCGGGATCCTCGCCGGCGCCTACGCGGCGGGCACCCTGCTCGCCTCGCTGCCGGCGGGGCTGGTCGCCACCCGGCTGGGGCCGCGGCGGACCGTGATCGGCGGGCTGCTGCTGCTCGGCGTCGCCAGTCTCGTTTTCGGTTTCGGCGGGGATATCGTGTTGCTCGACGCGGCTCGCTTCGCCCAGGGCATCGCCGGGGCGCTGATCTGGTCCGGGGCGCTGACCTGGCTGATCACGACGACTCCCCCCGAGCGCCGCGGCTCGGTGATCGGCACCGCGCTCGGCACCGCGGTCGCGGGCGCCCTGGTCGGCCCGGTTCTGGGGGCGGTCGCGGCCGAGATCGGCACCGAGATCGTCTTCGGCGCGGTGTTGGGGATCGCTGTCCTGCTCGCCGCGTTTGCGGCCCGCCTGCCTGAGGCGAGGGCGCCCGAGCGGCAGGGGCTGGGCGAAGTGGCGGCGACGATCCTCAGCCGCCCGATCCTCACCGCGACCGCTTTCGTCGCCGTCCCCTCGCTGATGTTCGGCGCCGTCGAGGTGCTGGTGCCGCTACGGATCGACGAGCTGGGCGGCGGCCACGCCGTGATTGCCGGCGGTTTCATCGCCGGGGCGGCGCTGGAGGCCGGGCTGGCCCCGATGGCCGGTCGCTACTCGGACCGGGTCGGCCGCCGCATCCCGTTCGTGGTCGGGATCGTCATCTGCGCATTTTCGATGGTCGGGATCGCGCTCGCGCAGGCCCTGGGTCCGGTGCTGGCGGCGCTGATCCTCGGCTCCCTGGGAGCGGGAATCTGCTTTGCGCCAGCCTTGACCGCCCTCTCGGAGACGGCCGAAGCGAGCCGCCTCCACCAGGGCTTCGCCGCCGGGCTCTCGAACATGGCGTGGTCGTCGGGCCAGGTGACCGGCGCGCTTGCCGGTGGCAGTATCGCCGGCGCCGCCGGCTACGCTGTCCCCAGCCTCGCGGTCGCCGCCCTGCTGCTGTTCACCGCCGTCTACGCGTACCGCGCCCTGACGCCGATCATGGCCCAGCCGGCCGAGGGTTGAGGCTCCAGGCCGACTCAGGTCACTAGCCTGCGTGGATGATGGCCTCGCCGGAATCACGGGCGCCGGCGCCGCCCGCCGCCTGGCGCAACTGGGCGGGGGACCAGGAGTGCCGGCCGGCGGAGGTCGTCCGCCCGCGCGATCGCGACGAGCTGGCCGCAGCGGTCGTGGCGGCCGCCGGAGCGGGACGCAAGGTGAGCGTCGCCGGGGCCGGCCACTCCTTCACCGAGGCGGCGTTGACCGACGGCACGATGATCGACGTCGCCGCGCTGAGCGGCACGATTGACGCCGACCCCGGCTCGGGTCTGGTCAAGGTCGGGGCCGGCACGGTCCTCGCCGACCTCAACGAGGAGCTGCACCGGCTCGGCCTGGCGATGGAGAACCTTGGCGACATTGCCCGGCAGACCGTCGCCGGGGCGATCTCCACCGGCACCCACGGCACCGGCGCGAAGCGGCGCAACATCTCCGCCCAGGTCGAGGCGGTGGAGCTGGTAACCGCCGACGGCGTCGTGCGCGAGCTGGACGGCGCCGAGGCCGATCTGCTGCGCGCCGCGCGCGTCGGCATCGGCGCCCTCGGCGCGATCTCGGCGCTGACCCTGCGCTGCGTCCCCGCCTTCACCCTGGAGCGGGTCGACGCGCCGCTGCCGCGCGAGGAGGTGCTCGACAGCTTCGACGAGCGCGCCGAGACCAACGACCACTTCGAGCTCTTCACCTTCCCCTACGCCGATTCCGCCCTGGTGCTGGAGCGCAACCGGGTCGAAGGGCCGCCGCGCCCGCGCGGTCGGTTCGCCGCCTACCTCAACGACGTGGTGCTGGAGAACTGGGCGCTGGAGGCGCTCTCGGCGACCGGCAAGCTCGTGCCCGCCGCGATCCCGCGCCTCTCCCGCCTCGCCGCCCGGCTCGCCTCCGGCGGCAGGACGATCGACCGCAGCGAGCGGGTCTTCGCCAGCGAGCGGCGGGTCCGCTTCACCGAGATGGAGTACGGGGTGCCTCGCGAGCATGGCCCGGAGGCGGCGCGGCGCGTGATCGAGTGGGTACGCGCCAACCGCTACCCAGTCTTCTTCCCGATTGAGATGCGCGTCGCGGCCGGCGACGATGCCCTGCTCAGCCCCTCGCACGAGCGTGACACCGCCTACATCGCCGTCCACCAGTACCGGGGGATGGAGTGGCGTCCCTACTTCGAGGCGGTCGAGGAGATCATGAGCGCCCACGGCGGCCGCCCCCACTGGGGCAAGCGCCACTTCCAGACCGCGGCGACGCTGGCGCCTCTCTACCCCGAGTGGGAGAAGTTCCAGGCGGCCCGCGACGAGCTCGACCCCGACCGCGTCTTCGCCAACGAGTACGCCGCGCGCGTCCTCGGCCCCTGACGAGTCTCACGTTCGGCCCCTGTGAGGGGCAAGCGGTGAGACGCGTTGGGGCCTGGGGGGATCTCAGAGAAAGGCCTTGCCCTCGCCTCTGTACGTGTGGACCACGTCGACGATCCGGCCATCCTCGACCAGGTGGAGGGCGTCGAAGCGCTCGCACAGCTCGCCCGCCTTGGCGTGGCGGAAGTAGACGCGGTCGCCGATCCGCAGCTCGGCCGCCGGCGGCCCGAGCAGCGGCGTCTGCACCTCGCCGGCGCCCTCCTCGGGGTCGAGCCTCAGGCCCGGCGGCAGCCAGGGGACCGGGAGGCACGCCGGGTCGCCGCTGCCCGAGGCGAGGTAGCCGCCGCCCAGCGCCGTCGCCACGCCGGGGGCCGGCTTGCGCACGATCGGCAGCACGAAGCCGGCGGCCGGGGTGAGCGAGAAGCGGCCGTAGTGGTCGAAGAGGGCGGAGGCGTAGAAGCCGGAGCCGGCGGCGACCTCGGTGACGGCGTCCTCGGCGGCGGTCAGCTCGAGGCTGCCGGTGCCGCCCCCATTGACGATCGCCGGCTGGGCGAACTCGCCGACCGCGGCGACGATCGCCGCCCGCCGCTCGGCCAGCTCCGCGGCGGAGCGGCGCTGCATGAAGCGGATCGCGGCGCCGCGCAGGCGCCGTCCGGGCGGGCGGTCGCCGACCCCGGCGATCTGTCCCTCGTAGGCCATCAGCGCGGCAAGGTCGAGCTGCGGGCGGCGATCGATCTCCCGCGCCAGGGCGACGGCCTGCTCGACCGTATGGATCGGGGACCGCTTCGGGCCGACCTTGACCCGCCCGCCCAGCGCCCACCAGCTCGCGTCGATGTCGATGCAGACCCGCACCGGCGCCGCCCCGGCCCCCAGCACCGACTCGATCGCGTCGAGGTGCTCGGCGCAGTCGACCATCACGATCGGAGCGCCGGCCGGGCTGGCGACCGAGCGCAGCGCCAGCTCGCCCAGCGCCCCCGCATCGGCGGTCGGGTAGGCGAGCAGCAGGTTCTCGAACCCCTTCTCGGCCAGCCACAGCGTCTCCGGCAGGGTGAAGGTCATCAGCCCCTCGAAGCCGGGGTCGCTGCGCAGGATGCGCTCCAGCAGCACCCGGCAGCGCAGCGACTTGCTCGCCACCCGGATCGGCTTCCCCCCGGCCCGTCCCAGCATCTCCGCCGCGTTGGCGCCCATCGCGTCGAGGTCGACGAAGGCGAACGGCGCCTCGACCTCGGCGAAGATCTCCTCGTAGTCGGGGTATGAGCGGGTCAGGACCGGAGGCACGCGTTGAGCCTAGCCGCGCCGCAAGCGCCCCGCCGCCGACGGGCCTCAAACGGGAGACATAGGCCCGTCTTCGGCCCACCGGCGGTAGGAATGGGGCGGCGCTATGGTTTTGACCCCCGGAGAGGTGGCCGAGTGGCTGAAGGCACTCGCCTGCTAAGCGAGTAGGGGGCGCAAGCTCTCTCGAGGGTTCGAATCCCTCCCTCTCCGCTAGCGAATGCGAATCGGGGTCCCCAGCCCGATCTCATCGGCGCCGGGGTAGTAGGGCAAACGGCGCATCAGCCGTCTCATGTCCTTGTTCTTGAGGCGTATGCAGCCGTGCGACGGCCGACCAGGGATCAATGACGGCTCGTTTGTGCCGTGCATGCCAATCACTCCACCTCCAGGCCAATTGGTCAACTTCCGGGAATAGGCGCTGGTGCCGAAGGCATATACCCCGTATAGACCACCGGGGTCAGTGGTGCGAAGGCCCTCGCGGATGTAAAAGTGTCCGCCTGGGGTCGGCGTGGAGGGCTTGCCGATTCCGACTGGGGCGCTCCAGACCCGCCGACCCCGGTCATAGAGGGTGGCGCGCAGCCTATTTCGGTCGATCACCAGCTCGGTCGTCACGACGTGAAAGCCCGAGAGAGCCGAGCGGAGAATCCAGCCGGTTTCGTTATTGGGGCGCATTGGCAAGCGCACCCTCACCCACAACCGACCGTTCAACGCCCTGACTTGGTTCAGAGCCAACACCAGCTCCGCCGTGTTGTCGACGGTGTAGCAGCCGAAGCGATCGCAGTGTGAGAAGCGATGCAGGATCGGTGAGCGGCTATCTGGCCGAGTGCGGGCCCGAGTGCGCCGAATAACGTAGGCCCACTCCGAGTGAGTGGTCTCGTTGGAGAGTCGCCGAGTTTGCCCACGCGCCGCGCCTCCTGATGCGCTCGCGATGTTGGCGGTGTTGTGGCGCAGCGGGGAAGGCGCTGAGAATGGTGCGGATTGGGCCGAACGGCCATCAGCCGATGGGGCCCATGTAATCAACGAGGCAAGCGCGACCGCCACTGTGATCGCGAGAGGATTCCTGTCCACGATGCGCCGACCGTCAACCTGGTTGGCCGCCTGGCGATTTCTGGCGGGCTATCCGGTGAACTTCGGTGGATGGTGACGATGACGGTGATGGCCGCCGTGATGGCGGTGATGGCCGTGATGGCGGTGATGGCCGTGATGGCGGTGATGGCCGTGATGGCGGTGATGGCCGCCGCCAC
>Ga0209587_1001260_pt1 | contig 12078 bp, 8 predicted proteins | sample NGEPerD_2_FD_184512 | JGI IMG/M metagenome (GOLD analysis project Ga0209587, IMG submission 184512) | Arctic peat soil microbial communities from the Barrow Environmental Observatory site, Barrow, Alaska, USA - NGEE PermafrostL1-D... | ecosystem: Environmental > Terrestrial > Soil > Wetlands >... | reverse complement strand
CGGCTTCGACATCGAGTTCTGCCGCGTGATCGCCTCCGCGGTCCTGGGCGATCCCGAAGCCGTGGAGTTCATCGCGCTCACCGCGCAGCAGCGCTTCACCGCCATCCAGTCCGGCGAGATCGACGTGCTGTCGCGCAACACCACCTGGACCTCCACCCGAGACGGCTCCGAGGGCGCCGCCTTCGCACCGGTCGTGTTCTACGACGGTCAGGGGATGATGGTGATGGCCGACAGCGAGTTCCAAGAGCTGGCCGACATGCAGAACACGGTCATCTGCGTGCAGCAGGGCACCACCACGGAGCTGAACCTGGCCACGGTCTTCAACGCCCAGGGCATTCCCTACGAGCCCAACGTGTCGGAGGACAACAACATCGTCATCGAGAACTTCGCCACCGGCGCGTGTGACGGGTCCACCTCGGACAAGTCGCAGCTGGCCGGCATCCGCTCCAGCTGGCCGGAGGACCAGGGAGGTCCCGAGGCGTTGCGGATCCTAGACGCCACCATGTCGAAGGAGCCGCTGGCCCCCGCGGTCGTGGACGGTGACAGCGACTGGAAGGACGCGGTGACCTGGGCGGTGCTCGCGACCATCCAGGCGGAGGAGTTCGGTATCACGTCGGCCAACATCGAGGAGTTCCTGGAGTCCGAAGACCCCGAGATCCGGCGTTTCCTGGGACTTCCCGGTGGCGAGGACAACGCCGTGCCCGACTTCGGCCTCAGCCTGGACCCGGAGTTCGCTCAGAACGTCGTGAGGGACGTGGGCAACTACGGCGAGATCTACGAGCGCAACGTCGGACCGGACACCCCGCTCGGACTCGAGCGTGGGCTGAACGCGCTGTGGACCGAGGGCGGGCTGTTGTACTCCCCGCCGTTCCGCTAGAGAGCGCAATCGCCACCACATCCGGGGCGGGTGCTGAAGTACGCTGCCGGGGCGGTCGGTCCTTCCAGACCCACCGCCCCGATGCGTTGCCAGGGCTAGGACGGGGCCGCTGACACACGGGAGCGCGCACATGAGCCCTGAGACCAGCAGACCGGTCGCCACCGGCGCGCCGGGGCGGGGAACGGGCGCGCAACGCCCGGGAGCCGGCGGTGCGGGCGCGCGTCCGGACCGTCCTCCGCCATGGCGCGACGTCGGGGTGCTCCGCGCCGTGGCGCAGATGGTCTTCCTCGTGGCCGTCGGCGCGCTGCTGTGGTGGTTGTGGTCCAACCTGCGCACCAACCTCGCCAGCTCCGGCATCACCACCAGCTTCAACTACCTCGATCGCCCCGGCGGGTTCGACATCCGCGGCTCCGACTACCGGCCAAGCCAGGCGATCCGGGCCGCCATCGCGGTCGGGCTGGTCAACACCATCCGGGTGTCCGCCGTCGGCATCTGCCTCGCGCTGTTGATCGGCACGCTGGTCGGCATCGCACGCCTTTCGCCGAACTGGCTCCTGCGCAGGTCCGCCGCGCTGTACGTGGAGACCCTGCGCAACATCCCGGTGCTGGTCATCATCATCTTCATGTACTCGGCGGTGCTGCTGCGGCTGCCGGCCATCACCGAGGCGATCGAGCTGCTGGGCCTGGGCGTGTTCTCCAACCGCTCCGTGGGCTTGCCCTGGGTGGAGACGGCCGGCGACGCCGCCGCCTACCTCGGCGTGCTCGTCGCGGGCCTGTTCACAGCGATCGCCGTGGCGGCGGTGCGCAGCCGTCGCTTCGACCGCACGGGCACGCCACACCACCGGCTGCTGTGGGGCTGCGGGATCTTCCTGGCAGTGGCGGCCGCCGGCTTCCTCGCCCTCGGCGGTCCCGTCCGCCCGAGCTTTCCGGCTCTGGAGGGGCGGCTGATCATCGGCGGCGTGCAACTCGCGCCGGCCTTCGCGGCGCTGCTCACGGCGCTGACGTTGTACACGGCGAGCCACATCGCCGAGATCGTGCGCGGCAGCATCCAGGCGGTGCCGAAGGGGCAGACCGAGGCCGCCAACGCCATCGCGCTGTCGAGCTTCCAGCGCCTGCGCTACGTGGTGCTCCCGCAGGCGTTTCGCATCGCGGTGCCACCGCTGTCCAACCAGTTCCTCAACCTCATCAAGAACTCCTCCCTGGCGGCCTTCATCGGCTTCCCGGAGATGGTGACGATCACCAACACCATCATCAGCAACGGCAACCCGGCGCCGCAGTCGATTGCCGTCCTGATGGCCGCCTACCTGGTGCTGGCGCTGTCGATATCGCTGGTCACCAACCTCGTGAACCGCAGCCTTGCGCTGGAGGCCCGATGAGAGCCTCCGACGACCTGCGGCTCGGCACTACCTCCACCGCGCCCCAGGAACCGCTACCTCCGCCGCCGGAAGAGCAGACGGCCGTGCGTGCGGGGTCGCCGGGGGAGTGGCTTCGGGTCAACCTCTTCCCGACGCCGGTGAACGGCCTGTTGTCCGTCGTCATGGGAAGCGTGCTGGCCTACGTCGTGTACCGCTTCGTGCGCTACGTCTTCGTCACCGGACGCTGGGAGATCGTCCGCGTCAACCTGCGCGTGTTCCTGTTGGGTCGCTTTCCTCCGGATGAGCTGGCCAGGGTGTGGGGGGCGATCTTCATCGCCGCGCTCGTCGCTGGCATGGTCGCCGGCGTGTCCAGTCACCGACGGGGTGGTGGTGACTTGCGCGCGAGCGTGCGCCGCGCCGCGCCCCTGCTGCTCGTGCTCGTGGTGCTGCTGACGTTCAGCCGCACCTGGTTGCCGGCCCTGCTGACGGTGGCGTCCTTCGGCGTCGCCGGGATCGGCCATCTCCTGGGCAAAGTGGCGCCACCCAAGCTGTCGCGCCGGCTGCCGTTGCTCGCCCTTGCCGGGGTGCTGGGCGCTTACGTCGTGCTGACCGCGTTCGGCGGGGTCGGTTGGGCGCTGTGGGGCGGGCTGCTGTTGACGCTGTTCCTGGCGCTCGGCGGCATCGTCATCTCCTTCCCCTTCGGCGTGCTGCTCGCGCTCGGCCGTCGCTCCAGCTTCCCGGCGATCCGCGTGGTCTGCGTCGCCTACATCGAGCTGATCCGTGGCGTGCCGCTGATCACGCTGATCTTCATGGCGTTCTTGATGGTCGGGTTCTTCCTCCCGCCCCGCTTCCCGACCCCGGACCTGACCACGCGCGTGCTGATCGCGCTGATCCTGTTCACGGCCGCCTACGTCGCCGAGGTCGTCCGCGGCGGGCTGCAGAGCGTGCCGCGCGGTCAGATCGAGGCGGCGCAGGCGATCGGGCTGTCGCCGCTCAAGCAGACCTACAAGATCGTGCTGCCGCAGGCGCTGCGCAACGTCATCCCGGCGCTGGTCGGGCAGTTCATCAGCCTGTTCAAGGACACCTCCCTGGTGGCCTTCGTCGGCGCCCTCGACCTGCTCAACGTCGCTCAGGTGGTGACCTCTCAGGGTGCCTTCCTGGCTCAGGGCCTGGCCGCGGAGACGCTCTCGTTCGTGTCGCTCATCTACTGGGCCTGCTGCTATTCGATGTCACGTGCCAGCCAGCGGCTGGAGAAGAGGCTGGGAGTGGGCGAGCGATGACCGACAGCACCGACCTCACCGGAGGCGCCGGCGTCAACGCCGACGCGACCGTGGCCAAGGGCGGCCGCGAGATGATCCTGTGCGAGCACGTTGACAAGACCTTCAGCGAGTTCCTCGCCCTGCGCGACATCAACCTGCGCGTGAGCGAGAAGGAGGTGGTCGTTGTCATCGGGCCGTCCGGATCCGGCAAGTCCACGCTGATCCGTTGCATCAACCGGCTGGAGAAGCACGACCGCGGACGCATCGTCGTCGATGGCGTGGAGATGAGCGATGACGTGCGCAACATCCAGGAGATCCGCAAGGAGACCGGGATGGTGTTCCAGTCCTTCAACCTGTTCCCGCACCTGACGGTCAGGGAGAACATCACGCTGGGTCCGCGTCAGGTGCGGCGCTGGAACAAGAAGCGTGCGGATGACCTGGCGATGGAGCTGCTGACGCGCGTCAAGATCCCCGAGCAGGCCGACAAGTACCCCAGCCAGCTCTCCGGCGGCCAGCAGCAGCGCACCGCCATCGCCCGCGCGCTGGCCATGCAGCCCAAGGTGATGCTGTTCGACGAGCCCACATCGGCGCTGGACCCGGAGATGATCAAGGAGGTCCTCGACACCATCGAGGAGCTCGCCGAGTCGGGCATGACCATGATCTGCGTCACCCACGAGATGAGCTTCGCACGTGCGGTCGCCGACCGTGTGGTGTTCATGGCTCAGGGTGAGATCGTCGAGGTCGGCCCCCCGGAGCACTTCTTCACCGCTCCTCGCGAGGAGCGCACGAAGCTGTTCCTGTCCCAGATCCTGTAGGTGGACGCCTGCGATCGCCCCACGCGGCGATCGGGGCGCCGGTGTGCATGATCCTTGGCACCTCGGGAATCGGGCACCGGTGCAGGGGGTGGCGCGGATCGCGCACCACAGGTTTGCATGATCCTTGGCACCTCGGGAATCGGGGCGCCGGTGCAGGGGGTGGCGCGGATCGCGCACCACAGGTGTGCATGATCCTTGGCACCTCGGGAGTCGGGACGTCGGTGCAGGCGCTGCGGCGGAGAGCCGGTGACACATGGAGGCGACCACAGCAAGGACACAACGCCGGCGGTTCCGATGCGGACCCAGGACCAGAGCGTCAGCGGTTGGCCGACCTCTCAGTTCCGAGAGCGCCGGGGTTGACCCACCGCACCTCGGCGAATCGGGCGAAGTCGACGTCGGCGGAGCAGACCTCGGGGCCGTGCTCGATCGCAAGCGCGGCCAGGTGGGCGCCCGAGATCAGGTTGCCGCGCAGGTCGTAGCGACGGACCAGGTGGTTGATGACCTCGCTCAGCCCATGTTCGTCGCAAGCCGCAGCTTCGGAATCTCAGCGGCCACGTCCTCGTCCCAAGATGATCGTGGTGCATGCCGGCCAGCGTACGTCCGGCGGGCAATCCGGAGGTGCTTGCTACCATGCCTGGACACACCTGGCCCCCGGACGCCATTCGGGGGCCGCACCGTTGGAGGCCCTCGTGACCGACACTTCCCTGATCCCGCTCAGCCCCGCCAAAGACGACGACTTCCCGCGCACCGCCGTGGAGCCCGTGGCACCGTTGCAGCGCGTCGCCCCGGACGCCGACACCAGCGCCGGGGAGCATGAGGCGGCGATGGATACCATCGTCGCGCTGTGCAAGAAGCGCGGGCTGATCTTCCAGTCCTCGGAGATCTACGGTGGCCTGCGGGGGGCCTGGGACTACGGCCCGCTCGGCGCGGCGCTCAAGGACAACGTCAAGAAGGCCTGGAAGCGCGCGATGCTGCAGCTGCGTGACGACGTGGTGCAGCTGGACGCCTCCATCCTCATGCACCCGCGCGTGTGGGAGGCGTCCGGCCACGTCGCAGGCTTCACCGACCCGCTGGTGGAGTGCCGCGGCTGCAACTCGCGCTACCGCGCCGACCAGCTGCCGACCAACGCCAAGGGTGAGCCGTACTGCGCGCACTGCGGCGACAAGGGCTTCACCGAGCCCAAGAACTTCAACCTGATGTTCCGCACCTATGTGGGTCCCACGGAGGACTCCTCCAACCAGGTGTGGATGCGGCCGGAGACGGCGCAGGCGATGTTCGTCGACTTCGCGCACGTGCAGCTGACCAGCCGCCAGAAGGTGCCCTTCGGCATCGCCCAGGTCGGCAAGAGCTTCCGCAACGAGATCACACCTCGCAACTTCGTGTTCCGCGTGCGTGAGTTCGAGCAGATGGAGATGGAGTTCTTCGTCCGTCCGGGGACCGACGAGGCTTGGCACGAGCACTGGATCACCCAGCGCTGGAACTGGTACCTGCGCCTGGGCATGCGACCGCAGAACCTGCGCATCCGCGACCACGCCGCCGAGGAGCTGTCGCACTACTCCAAGGCCACCGTCGATGTGGAGTACCGCTTCCCGTTCGCCTGGAGCGAGCTGGAGGGCATCGCCAACCGGGGCGACTTCGACCTGCGCCAGCACTCGCAGTTCAGCGGCAAGGACCTGTCCTACTTCGACGCCGAGCGCGACGAGCGCTACCTGCCCTACGTCATCGAGCCGGCGGCCGGCGTGGAGCGCTCCACGCTGGCCTTCTTGGTCGACGCCTACCGCCAGGAGGAGGCGCGCACGGCCTCCGGCAAGGTCGAGAAGCGCACGGTGCTGAAGCTGCACCACGCGCTGGCGCCGGTGAAGGTCGCGGTGCTGCCGCTGTCGCGCAACGACGCCCTGGTGCCCACCGCCCGCGAGGTGGCGGACCTGCTGCGGCCGCGTTGGCCGGTGCAGTACGACGATGCCGGCTCCATCGGCAAGCGCTACCGCAGGCAGGACGAGGTCGGCACGCCGTTCTGCGTGACCATCGACTTCGACACCGTCGAGCAGGACCGAGCCGTGACCGTGCGCGATCGCGACGCCATGACGCAGGAGCGCCTGCCCATCGACCGCCTGCCCGACTACCTCGGCGAGCACCTGCGCACCGAGCTTTGACCCGGATGGCGCCGATCGCCCTGACGCCCGGCCCCAACGCGAGCCGGCGATTGTCGACTGAGGCGCGGAATCGCCGCCTCAGTCGACAATCGCCTCCGGCAGGGTTCGCCGGTGCGACCCCGCGTACATGCCCATGAGGAGCGACCGCGGCCGGTCGTCGGCCGGGGCTGTGGCACTGGGCGGCACGGCGACCGTGGTGTGCATCCTCCCGCTGTTCCTCACCGGCGCGCTGGCGGTGCAGGTCATGCGCGAGCTCTCCTTCGGCTCGACGGGGCTGGGGCTCGCGGTGGCACTTCCACGGGCGACCAGCGCCGCGCTGTCGCCGTTCCTGGGCAGGTCGGCCGATCGGCTCGGAGCCACACGCTCGATCCGCTTCGCGGCCATCCTCGCCGCCATCGCCTCACTGGGCATCGCCGTCACGGCACACCGCTGGGCCACGCTGGTCGCGTGGCTGGTCGTGAGCGCGTGCGCGCAGGCCATCGGACAGCCCGCCGCCAACAGGATGCTCACCAACGTGGTGCGACCGAACCGCCTGGGCATCGCCTTCGGCGTCAAGCAGTCCGCCCCGCCCACGGCGACGATGCTCGCGGGCCTCAGCGTGCCCTTGATCGCCCTCACGCTGGGATGGCGCTGGGCCTACGTCCTCGCCGGTGCGCTGGCGGTGGCCGTGGCATTCACGGTGCGGTCGCATCCCACCGCGGGCAACCAACGGCAGCCGCGAGCCCCCGGCGGCAGCACTTCGAAGCTGCACAACCGCCGGCTGGTGTGGCTGCTGATGTTCGCGGTCGGGCTCGCCACCTTCGCCAGCACGGCGGCGACCACCTTCTACGTCGACGCGGCGGTCGGCGCCGGCAGCGCGGCGCGCTTCGCCGGGACGATGCTGGCGATCGCGAGCATCGCCGCCATCAGCTGCCGCGTGCTGCTGGGAGCGGCCAGCGACCGCATGGCGACGGGGCACCTCAAGCTCTGCGCCGCGCTGGTGGCGGTCGGCTCCCTGGGCATCGCCATGCTCGCGACCGGTCGGCCGGGCTGGATGGCCGCCGGCATCCTGATCGCCCTGGCTGGCACCTGGGGCTACAACAGCGTGTTCTGGTTCACGCTGGTGCGTGCGTATCCGGGAACACCCGGCCGGGCCACCGGCGCGGTTCAGCCGGGTGCGCTGCTGGGTGCCACCTCGGGGCCGCTGGTCTTCGGCCTGCTCGTCGACAACCTGGGCTACCCGCCCGCCTGGGCGCTGGCCGGCATCGCTGCGGTGGTGGGCACGGGCGTGATGCTGGCCGCCGGTCGCGAGCTGGCCCGGACGGAGCTGCGGTCCACCCGCTGATGCTCAGTGCCACCCGCCCCAACGCCGCCAGGGGTCCGGCGTGCCGGTCCCGCCATGGCCGCCCCGCTCCGCCTCACGGCTGGGAGGCGAGCCGGCGCGGTCAAGACCCGCGGCCTCCAGCTCGGTCTGGATGCGTTCGCCGGTGATCATCAACTGCGACAGGGCGCGGGCGCCGGCCGCCGCCAGGCGCAGCAGCGCGCCGGCGATGAACGTGAGCACCCAGGCGATGACCGCGAACGCGACCGCACCGTCGCGCAGCAGCAGCGCTCCGGCCACCACGCCGGCGAGTCCGGCGGCGTAGACCAGGCCGTCGACCACGCGGGCGGTCGCCTGCAGCTCTCGTGCGCTCACGCGATCCACGGCGGCTCCTCGATCGAGGGTCGGCGCCGCCGCTGGCGGGGCGCGACCCTGTTGGCACCTGGGGTCCGACTACCACCCTCGATGCTAGAGTCACATCCGTGAGACAGCGCCCTGATGCGAGGGACCGGACCGACGAGTTGGAGCGCGCGAGCCTGTCCACATGGGCGACCCTGGCTGCGGAGAGCAAGGGTCGTGACGTCCAGGAGGAGCCAGACCCGCTCCGGACGGCCTACCAGATCGACCGCGACCGGCTGTCGTCGTGCACCGCCTTCGCGCGGCTGGCGGCCAAGACCTTCGCCTTCGAGCCCCGGCCCGGCGGAGGCTGGCGCACCCAGCTGGACCAGACCCTGCTGGTGGCCCGGCTCGCCCGCACCCTGGGTCGCGCCCTGCGCGTCAACGAGGACCTGGTCGAGGCCATCGCGCTGGGGCACGCCTTCGGCGCCGCACCGTTCGGACCGGCCGGCCGCGAGGCCCTGGCGGCCTTCAGCCTGGTCGACGAGGGCGAGCAGGCCCTGAAGGTGGTCGAGCAGGACCGGCTGGGCGAACCCGGCCTGGCCCTCACCTGGGAGGTCCGCGACGGCATCCTGCACGCCGACGGGCGCACCCCGGGTCCGGCCACCATCGAGGGTCAGGTCGTGGTCGCGGCTGTGCGGCTGGCCGCCCCGCGCCTGGATCCCGACGTCGCCCTGCAGCTCATCGGCGAGATCGCGCGCGCCACCGGCGACGGGCCCGAGCTGGTGGTCGAGTCCCACATCGCCCGCGTGCTGAGCGCGGCGCCGCCGCGGGTGGGCGGACTGGACGCGCGCCAGGACCACCGTCGGGCCCTGCACTGCATGCAGAGCCTGCTGGTGCTCGCCACGGAGCTGCTCGGCGCCGATGACGATCCGGACCGCGCCTTCGACGCGGTCATCACGCTGACCGACGCCGAGGCGCTCGCCCGCTACGACGCCGCCTTCCGCCCCAGCGGACCCTCGTCGCAGGACGCGCCGCCTCGGTCGAGCTGATGGCGGGGCGCATCAACGACGACGACGTCCGTACCCTGCGGGAGGGCACCGACATCTCGACCGTCATCGCCGGCTACACCGGGCTCAAGCGCGCCGGCTCGCGGCTCAAGGGCCTGTGCCCGTTCCACTCGGAGAAGACCCCGTCGTTCACGGTGGACCCGGGCCGCGGCCTGTTCCACTGCTTCGGCTGTGATGCCGGCGGCGACGTATACGGGTTCCTGCAGCGCATCGAGGCGCTCAGCTTCCCGGAGGCGGTGGAGCGGTTGGCGGCCATGACCGGCTTCCAGCTGCGCTACGAGGAGCTGTCGCCGGGTCAGCGCCAGGCGCTGGGCCGCCGCACCCGTCTGGCGGAGGTGCTGCGGGAGGCCGCCGCGTACTTCCGCACCGCGCTGGACGCTGATGACGCCGAGCCGGCGCGGAGCTACCTGGTCGGCCGCGGGCTGGGCGCGGCCGAGGCGGAACGATTCTCCCTGGGCTGGGCGCCCGACCGTTGGGATGGGCTGTGGCGCCACCTGCAGCTGCAGGGCTTCGCCGCCGAGGAGGTGCTGGGATCGGGCGTGGCGGCGCAGGGCCGCCAGGGACCGATCGACCGCTTCCGCGGCCGCATCATCTTCCCCATCTTCGACGGCGGCGGGCGGGAGGTCGTCGCCTTCGGCGGCCGCGTGGTGCCGGACCTGGCGCTGTCCACGGGCCCGCGCGAGGGAACACCGCCCAAGTACATCAACTCCTCCGAGACGGATGTGTACAAGAAGTCCGCCACGCTCTACGGCCTCAACTGGGCCCGCGCGGAGGCCAACCGCCGCCAGGAGGTGCTGGTGGTGGAGGGCTATATGGACGTGATCGGGCTGCATCTGGCCGGCGTCGGCAACGCCGTCGCGACCTGCGGCACCGCCCTCACCAGCGACCACTTCCGCAAGCTGGGGCAGTTCGCGCGCAAGGTCGTGCTGGCCCTCGACGCCGACGCCGCGGGCTACACCGCCGCCGAGCGCGCCCGGGCGCTGGCAGAGGAGGTGGGCGTCGCCGAGGTCGGCGTGCTGCCGCTGCCGCCCGGGCAGGACCCGGCGGACCTGGCCGCCGGCGGGCGAGCGGGTGTGGAGGCGGCGCTGCGCGGTGTGCGGACGGCGGTGGAGTTCCAGATCGACCACGTGATGCGCGAGGCCGACACGTCCACCCCGGAGGCGCGCGTCGGCGCCTACCGGCGGACCTTCCCGCTGCTCGCCCAGCTCGGGGACCGCTTCCTGCGCTACACCTACATCAGCGAGCTGGTCGCGCCCGCGGTGCGGCTGTCCGCCGACGCCATCGAGCGCGACCTCGACGAGCACCTCGCCAGCGTGCGACACCAGCCCGGGGGCCGCTCGGGCGCCGAGGGGACATCGGACGCCTCGGACAAAAGGGGGGCCGCGGGCGCGCCGGCCAGGTCCCAGCGCCCCGGCGAGTTCGGCGCCACCCGAGACCCGCAGATGGACATGGAGCGCGACGTGCTGCGGGTGGCGCTGCAGCGCCCCGACCTGCTGCCGGAAGCCTGGGCGCAGGTAGGCGCCGAGGAGTTCCGCGCCCCCGTGTCCCGCCAGCTGCTGGAGGCGCTGCGCGCTGGTGACGGCGATCTGGACGCCACGCTGGCACGGCTGCCCGACGATGACACCCGCGCCCGGGTGCGCGCATTGGCACTGTCGGAGTCAACGGTTGCCGAAGAGGCGAGCACGGTCGCCGATTTGGTGGCACGATTGCGCGCGGCCGCGCTGCAGCGTCGGACCGATGAGCTCAGGGCGCAGTTGGCGCAGCTGAACGAGCGGACCGCCGCAGATGAGGGGCGGCAGTTGTCCGCAGCGCTGTTCGAGCTCGAGCGGCGACGCCGAAACCTTCTGGAGGGGAGGCAGGCGTAGATGCACGGACGTCAAGCGGGGGACGCCGCCACCGCGGCACCTCCGTACGCCGAGGGCGGGGCCTGGGCGATGGCGGGCAGGCTGCGCGAGACCGACGAGGTCGCCGACCTGGTCGCCCTCGGACGCCGACAGGGCTTCGTGACCAGCGAGGACGTCGACGAGGCCCTGGAGGCGCTTGCGCTCGAGTCGCGCTTGCAGGGCGCCCTGCGGCGGGTGCTGTCGGCCGAGGGCATCGAGGTGGTCGCCAGCCGCCGGGACGGCACGATCATCCTGGATGAGCTGCCCCGCGAGATCGACCTGGCGGTGGCGGCGGCCACCAGCGATCCCGTGCGGCAGTACCTGCGCGAGATCGGTCGCGTGCCGCTGCTGAGCGCCGAGGAGGAGGTCGACCTCGCCAAGCGGATCGAGGCGGGAATCGTCGCCACGGAGCTCCTCGAGCACCACCTCCGGCGCATGGATGAGACCTGGCGGGTTCAGCTCCGGCGGATCGAGCGCACCGGCCAGCTGTCCAAACGACGCCTCGTAGAGGCGAACCTGCGCCTGGTGGTGTCCATCGCCAAGCGCTACGTGGGCCGCGGGATGCTGTTCCTCGACCTGATCCAGGAGGGCAACCTGGGCCTGATCCGCGCGGTCGAGAAGTTCGACTACACGAAGGGCTACAAGTTCTCGACCTACGCCACCTGGTGGATCCGCCAGGCCATCACGCGTGCGATCGCCGACCAGGCCCGGACCATCCGCATCCCGGTGCACATGGTCGAGACGATCAACAAGGTCATCCGCGTGCAACGCGAGCTGCTTCAGCAGATGGGCCGCGAGCCCACGCCGGAGGAGGTAGGCGCGCAGATGGACATGAGCGCGGAACGGGTGCGGGAGATCATCCGGCTGTCGCAGGAGCCGGTGTCGCTCGAGTCCCCGGTTGGGGAGGAGGACGACTCGAACCTGTCGGACTTCATCGAGGACGCGCAGGCGGTGGTGCCCGCCGATGCGGCGAGCTTCCTCCTTTTGCAGGAGCAGATGGCGCAGATCCTGCACACCCTCACCCCACGCGA
>Ga0209587_1001259_pt1 | contig 12079 bp, 12 predicted proteins | sample NGEPerD_2_FD_184512 | JGI IMG/M metagenome (GOLD analysis project Ga0209587, IMG submission 184512) | Arctic peat soil microbial communities from the Barrow Environmental Observatory site, Barrow, Alaska, USA - NGEE PermafrostL1-D... | ecosystem: Environmental > Terrestrial > Soil > Wetlands >... | reverse complement strand
ACGTAGCGCCGGACCGGGTCGTCCAAAGAGATCGACCCGCCCTGCCACAACTGAGCGAGGGCAACCGACACCACCGGCTTGGAGGCGGAGAGCCACCTGACCACGGAGTCCTCGCGCAGCATCTGCCCGTTGCCAGCCATCCCGGCCGCGTAGCCGAACTCGGGACCGTCCGCCGACCAGACGTGCAGCTGCACACCCGCATAGGGCGCGCGGTCGACAGCCTGCTGGACGCCGCCGATCGTTCGTTCGAACTGGTTCACCGAGGCGGCCTCGTATCCGATCTACCGACGACCACGCTCACGTAGTTGCCGCCGAACGAGGCCGAGTTCGCGAGGGCCGCCCGCGGGCGCTCCGACGAGGGGGCGCTGAGGTCGGGTCCGGTCGAGCTCTCCGGCTCGTCGCGGTTCAGCGCCAGCAGGCAGGTGAGCAGGTTGATCAGACCCGACGCCGCGAGGCACTCCCCGGTGACCTCCTTCGAGGTGCCGACGCGAACGCCCCCTGAGAAGGTGTTCGCCAACGCCTTGGCCTCGGCGGTGTCGAAGTCGACCAGCCCGGATGCCGCGGCGGCTGCGAACCCGATGTCCTGCGGGCGCAGGTCACTGCGCTCGATCGCCAGCTTCATCGCCTGGGTCCACTCCTCCCCGCTGGGGTTGAACCCGCCCAGCGTCGAGGCGTCGCCCGTCATGCCATGCCCGAGCACCTCGCCGTAGGACCGTCCTTCGCGCGACTGCGTGAGGTCCGCCCGCTCGAGCACCACGGTCACTGAGGCCTCACCGAGGGCGGTGCCGTCTGCCCGGTCGTCGAAGGGCCGTACCGGCCCGCTGGTGAGCAGTCCGGGCCAGGGGTCGAGCATCTGCAGCAGCTGCTCGCAGAACTGGTCGGCGCCGACCACGAGCGCCCGGTCGACTCCACCTTGACGGATCAGGTCCGCGGCGTAGATCAGTGCCGAGAGTCCGGAGACACCGCCCGCAGTGATGGTGGAGGTGGGCCCACGAAGCCCGAGCGTGCTGCAGATGTGGCCCCCGGCAGCGTTGAGCGCGGTGTGCGGGAACAGCGCAGGGTTGGCCTCCGCCTGGCTGACCCGGGCGGCCCGCTCGAAGGTGACCATCGTCTCGAAGGAGCCGTTGCTCGTGGCGAAGATGACCGCGACGCGCTCGAGCTCCCGCGCGGGGAGGTCGAGCCCTGCGTCGTCCCAGGCCAGCCGGGCACTGGCGACGCACATCCGTTCGAAGCGGTCCATCTTCCGCCAGGCCCCCGAGGCCGCGAACCCTCGTGAAGGCAGCACCGCACCCTCCGCAGCCTGCTGGCACCGGTACGACGTGCGATCGAACCGCTCGATGGGATGGATGGCGCTCGTCCCCTCGGAGAGTCCCCGCCACCAGTCCTCGATGCCAATGCCCAGCGAGCCAACCGCTCCGAGCCCGATGATGCTGACGCCCGGCACCTCCTCGACCTGGGGAACGCTCACCTCGTCCACCAGCTTGGCGAACACGAGAGAGGCGTTGGAGCCGCCGAACGCGTAGTTGTTCGACATCACGACATCGACCTCGGCGCGGCGACCCTGCCCCGGGACGAAGTCGAAGTCGTCGTCGGTCTTGGTGGCCGGCTGGTTGGCCGTTGGTGGCAACATGTCGCGCTCGCAGGCAAGCACGCAGGTGACCGCCTCGATCGCGCCGGCGGCGCCGAGGCTGTGGCCGACCATGGACTTCGTGCTGCTCACGGGGACGGCTTTCGCCCGGTCGCCGAAGATCGTCCGGAACGCCTTGCGCTCCATCAGGTCGTTCGCCTGGGTGCCGGTCCCGTGACCGTTGACGTAGGAGACCTCGGCGGAGGAGACCCCCGCCTGGGCGAGTGCCCGGCCCATCGCCAGGGCAGCGCCGCGTCCCGACGGGTCCGGGGCCGTCGGGTGGTAGGCATCCGCGGAGAGACCGTAGCCACGGAGCTCCGCCAAGATCGTCGCGCCGCGTTCCTGGGCGCGCTCGAGGGGCTCGAGGACGAGGATGGCCGCGCCCTCCCCAAGCGTCAGCCCGCTGGATCGCCCGTACGGCGAGCAGGGCTGCACGTCCAGTGACTGCAGGGAGCTGAACCCGGCGAGGGAGAAGAAGGTCAGTGCATCTGTGCCCCCAGCGAGCATGACGTCCGCGTCGCCGCTCCAGATCTTGTCCCGCGCCAGACCCACCGCGTTCGCGCCGGCCGCACAGGCGTTGGAGATCACTGCCCGAGGACCCTTGAGCGCCAGCTGCTGTGCCACGGCGTCACAGCTCGAGTGCATGAAGTCGAGCGGTGGATAGTGGACACTGTCGGTGCGTAGCTCCGGGAGTGTCCCCTGGCAGGTCCCGACCACGATCCCTGCACGGTAGGGATCCAGACCCGTCGGGTCGAGCCCGCTCTGCCGAAGCGCTGCGCGCGCCGCGATCAGGGCGAACTGTGCTGAGCGGTTCAGGCCGGCCGCCGAGTCGCCCAGCTCCCTGCCGGCATCGAAGTCCTTGATCTCGCCGGCAATCTTGCAGTCGGTCCACAAGGTGTCGAACAGCTCGATCCTCTCGATGCTCGCCTTGCCCGCGACGACGTTGCCCCAGAAGGTCTCGCGATCCTGGCCGTTGGCGCTGATCACGCCGACCCCGGTCACGACCACTCGTGTCTTGTTCATGACGCTGCTCCTCTCCGGTCCGGTGCCCTCATTGCCCTCGGACGGCCTTCCAGCTGGTCGGTACTCGATAGGGGGACGAGAGCGTCTGCACCTGCTGCGCGCCGTCGCTGCCCTCGACGGTCAGCTCCAGCCCGGACGCCGCGAAGTCGGCATCGACGAGAGCCAGGCCGAGGGAGCCGTTCTCGACGGGATGTCCGATCCAGTCGATCACTGTCCCGATCTCCCTCGCTCCTGCCCGCACCGTGCTTCCGGCCGGAACCGGGACCTTGCTTTCGGTGCCGAACCCGATGGTCAGCGCCTTGGCTCCCTGGGCTGCCTCGGCCGCTACCGCGTCTCGTCCGATGAACTCCGCCTTCTCCATGTCCACCAGCCAGTTGAGGCCGGACGAGATCACCGTCGCGGACGGGGATACCTCGCGGTGTAGGCGGGGTTGGCGCACCTCGAGCATCGCGACCTCGAGCGCTTCGTGGCCGGCCGGCACCGCGGCCGATGCGCAGGCCTTCCACAGGGCCACCGCGGCGTCGGCAGGCGCGAAGACCTTGAACCCGAACTCGCTGGTGTAACCCGTGCGGGAGATCATCAGCTCCGTGTCAGACCACGTGGTGTGCATGACTCCCTCGAACGGAAGCCCGTTCACCTCCACGCCGAAGGCGGCCAGCCCGGTGGCCCAGGCCTCGGGGCCTTCGACGCCGACGACGACCTGCTGGTCCGAGACGTCGATGATCTCGACAGCGAGCGACCCCTGCGTCGCGACCTCGCTCAGGTGTCGGAGGGTCGCCGAGCCGCAGCCGACGGAGGTCTCCACGACGAAGCCGCCCTCCACCTTGTAGACCACCAGCTGGTCCAGCGGGCTGCCCGAGGCGCCCAGCGTCAGGCCGGTCACAGACCGCTCGGGCGTCATGTAGGCGACATCCTTGGTCAGCGCCAACTGCAGCAGGCTGGACGCCTCGGGTCCCTGGACACGCAGAAGTCCGAGTCCCGTCAGGTCCAGGAGCCCGGCAGACTCTCGTAGCGACCGGTACTCCGGCTCCTGGTCGGCGAAGCGCCAAGGCACCTCGGCGTCCCCTATCTGCTGATAGGTCGTTCCTGCCGGGTGTTCTCCCTTGAGCGGAGATTCCTTCATGTCCTTACTCCTTGTGAAGTCGTCGGGTGGTTCATCGGTCGTCAATGGGACCGCTGTCCGCGGCAGGTCCGCGCTGGCTCTCGGCTCACCCGCCCCAGGGTTTGAAGGGGTTCTCGACTCCGCGTAGCGAGTCGGCCAGCGAGGGGTAGTGCCGGAGGATCACCGAGCTCATCGAGTTCTCCGCGACCCAGGCAAGGCCCGCTTGGGTATAGACCTCGGGTCGATAGTCCTCGGTGAAGAACCGGTCGCTCTTCAGCCGCCGGGTAGCCATCAGCGTGAACATCCGGAAGGCGGTGTCGCTGAACGCGAAGCCGGCCACCGGTTCCTCGGCGAGCAGCCCCACGGTCAGGTCGACCTCATCGGGAGCGGCGTAGATCCGGCTCAGCTGCTCCACCACTGCGGGGTCCTTCGAGATGTCCTCGAAGCGGTCGGCCGCCGTGAGGTGGAACTTGCGGCGGAACTCGTTGTAGCGCGGGACCCCGCGTTCGCGATCACGCACCAGCTCGATGGTCGCGAGGTCGATGATCGTGCCGTCCGGCTTCCTGAACGTCGTCAGTGCCCTCGGATAGTTGTGGAGGCCGATCACTCCCGGGTTGCTCTGCGCGAACGAGTAGATCAGGTCGTCCATCGCCACGGAGTCCAGGACCTTGCGCGTCGAGCCGAGGGAGAGGTCCCCGAACGTCAGCTCCTGCAGGACGTGGTGGTCGAGATGGTCACGAAGCACGTAGTCGTCCGGCAGCAGCTGGTGCATCCGGTAGACGGATACGAACTCCTCGGTGATGGTGTAGGGGACGCCGAACAGGTCGGCATGGCTGCCGGGCACGCCACTGACCAGGTCCAGCGAGCTGAGCCGCCCGATGTTCCTGGTGACCCGCTCGCCCACCAGACCCCACCAGTTCGCCATGAGCGGTACCTGCATGGCCTTGTTCGCCACCACGGCCATCGACCAGTCGAGGGTCTGGATCTTGGCCATCAGCGCCGCGTTGACCAGGCGCGCATGGTTGAACAGCTCATCGTCCGACCAGGTCGGATGCTCGGACTCGAGCATCTCGCAGATCGAGTTGTGCTCGCGCAGGAACAAAGTGTGCAGCATGGCGAGGCCGAGCCACCAGTTCCCCGTGACCCCGGCGAGGTCCTTGCCGGAGTTGGGGTCGAACGGGACGAGATCGTCGTCGGTCAGACGCATCCGGCCGCCCTCGAAGACGCGAAGGGCCGACCCGATCTCCTCCGTGCTGCCGTAGAGCTGCGAACCGTCCCACCAGTGCGTCTCGGTGTTGCGGAAGACGTTGGCCGGTCCCCCGGGATGCGCGGGCGGTGTCCGGTACACAAGCATCGGTCGCTCCGGCCACGAGTCGTCCGCGTCGAGAGGGACCTTCCACGGGGGGCCCTTGGGCGGCTCGTGCGAGAGCCAGTCGTGGATCTGGAACTGGAGCCAGGCCGCAGCGAGCACGTTCAGCGTGGTCGCCGGCCGGAACTCCGACCGCGCGAGCAGCTCGCGGCTGACGGTCCGTGGGTTCGGGGTCAGCACTCCGGTGGGGGTCAGGGTCGGGACGGGCACGTTGCGCCCGAAGACCGCCCCCGCAGCACCCATCTCGCGCTGCCGCAGACTCGTGCCCGACCCGTCGTAGGACCGAAACAGGGACCTGTCCCGCGGCAGCGGCTCCCGGTCCCCCGACGGGAAGCTCGCGGTGTCGGGGTCGAAGAGGTTGGACTCTCTCAACGTCTCGCGGATACCGCCGAGGACCAGCAGCGAGGCCGGCCGCGGAAGCCGCCACCAGCCGAGCTGGCGGTCGATCACGCCCGTCGCACGCAGCAAGACCCGTTGCGCCAGCTTCAGCATGGTTGCCCTCTCACTCAGGACCGGACGGATTGAAACCGGCTTCGGGGCCGGTGCGTGGCTCCGGGCTATTCGCCCTGCGGGGCAACGTGTCCGGAGCCGACGAGGTCGAGCTCCTTCTTGGACTCGATGTAGTCGGCGACCCGGTTGATCGACCCGAACACCCCGACGTCGTCGTCACTCACCGCGACACCGAGCTCGTACTCGACCGCCACCACCAGCTCGAGCGCGTCCACACTGTCGAGTGCGAGTCCGCGGCCGAACAGTGGCTGGTCATCGGTGACCCACGCCGGGTCAACGGGGAGGTCGAGCCGTTCGACCACCAGCTCCTTGACGCGTCGGCACAGGTCCTGGCGTTGCTGGGCCCTGCTCCTGATCTCTGTCTCATCCATGCTGCGTTCTCCTTTTCCTACGTTGCTAGGGGCTACGTTGCTTAGGGGGCTAGACCGCCGTCCACGCCGATCACTCCACCGGTGAGGTACGACGCACGGTCGGAGGCCAGGAAACTGGCCAGATGGGCTACTTCCTCGGGTGTGCCGAGACGTTTCATGGGAATAGCCTCCGAATATAGGGATATTACTTCAGCCGGCAATTCGGATGTCATCTTGGTGTCGATCAATCCTGGCGTAATGGCGTTGGCACGCACCCCGAAAGCGGCGCCCTCGCGAGCCAATGTCTTGGTGAATGCATTCACGCCACCTTTGGCGGCTGCATAGTTGGCCTGCCCCTCGGTGCCCACCACGCCGGCCACTGAGGAGACGTTCACAATGCTTCCGGTTCGGTGCATCATCATCATTTTCAACGATTCGCGCGCACAGATGAAAGTCGCGGTCAGATTGAGCGCGAGCACGTGTTCCCATTTCTTGGTGCTCATCATGGCCAGCAGTCCGTCGTCGTTCCCGCCGGCATTGTTGACGAGTACGTCGAGGTGTCTGAAACGTTGCCGCACCATTGCGAGCATCGCGCGGACCTCGTCCTCGTCCGTGACGTCGGCCTGCCAGGGGACCGCCTCGCGGCCGAGTGCGTGGATCTCCTCGACGACGTCCTCGGCGCCCTCCCGGCTCTTGTGGTAATTCACGACGACGGTGGCGCCTTCTTGCGCCAGGTCCAGCGCGATGGCCCGGCCGATCCCGGACCCCGCACCGGTGACGAGTGCGATCTCTTCCCGCTCAAACAACATGGCTGGTCGACTCCTCGAGACGGCGGTCCTGTGCGGAGTCCCGAGGGGCCGGTGGCGCTGCTCCGGAGAGCTCGGACCGGACCGACGCGCACAGCTGCGCGGTGCTCGACTTCCCGAGGGTGGAGAAGGTGCGAATCTGTGGGTTGATCATCCGGACCAGGCTCCGCAGCGCCTTGCTCTCTCCGACTTCGACGGCCACGGTGACACCCGTGCCGGCCAACGTCTTGACGACGCGGTCCCACCGCACGGGGTGGGTGAACTGGTCAACCATCGCCTTTCGAATGACCCGGCTGTCGCGGGTGGCCTCACCGGTCGTCGACAGCACGATGGGTGTGTGCGGTGACGCAATGTCCATTGCAGACACATGATTCGCCCATCTTTCGACGACGGGCTCCATCAAGGGAGAGTGGAAGGCGCGGTCGGTCGGCAGCGACAAGACTCTCAGCGCCCCGGTACGCACCGCCGCACGCTGCACGCTGCGCACGGCGCCCGGAGCACCCGAGACGACGGTGTTCTCCGGACCGTTGACGAGACCGACGACGACAGGGCCCTGCACTCGCGCTTCGACGCACAACTGGTCGACGTGACCGGGGTCTAGACCGATGATCGTCACCATCGCGCCCTCGTCGGCCTCCTGCATCAACCTGCCGCGCTGCTCCAGTGCCGACAGAGCCGCGCCGGTGCTGAGCGCGCCGGCGGACACCAACGCTGCCATTTCCCCCACGGAGTGGCCGGCGACGATGTCCGGGCGCAGACCGTCGGCGGCCAAGGTCTCCCAGGCGCAGATGCTGCAGACAAAGATGGATGGTTGTGCGTACTGCGTGGTCGACAGGAGGCGGGTACTGCTCCCGAAACACACGTCGGCGTAGTCGGTGGAACCCTGGTCCCGTGCCCGCTCGAACACGCGCCGGGCGAGATCCGAGGAGTCGAAGAGCGGTTTTCCCATTCCGGGCCGCTGGGACCCTTGTCCGGGAAACAGATATGCCAACATTCATCCAACCTAAAGAATTGTCCTGGACTGAATTCCGCTCCGTGCCACTCAGTTCCGCCAAGTTGAGCCCGGGTCGAAACTGCCCTTCGAGATTCTGTTCCTTGTTTCCGTGCTCTGTGCACACGAACCTACATATTCGGCAAGGGCAGGACCTTTCTTACGTGCGCGACTCTTTTTGGAATCCAGCTGCCGTCCCGAGCAGAAGGAAGGTGAACAAAACGCTAGCGCTTGTCCCGATGACTGTCTACGGTTTGTCCAGCGAGATCTTCGATCACGCATCAAACCTCGCACTGTCGTTATACCTCGTACTCCCGACATGTCTGCACGAACGTCTCGATGCCTGTCAAAGGCGTAAGGAATCTCCTATCATGCAACTGGGAATCAACGTGATGAGGCCGTCAATCCGCTTCGGGCTCTGGGGCCCCGACCTGGCCGAGACCGCTGAGATGGTGCGGCGGGCCGAGAGCCTGGGCTACGAGTCGGCGTGGACAGCCGAGGCCTCCGGCACGGATGCGGTCACACCGCTCGGCTGGATCGCCGCCCAGACCACGACCATCAAGCTGGGGACCTCGATCATGCAGATCGCCGGCCGCTCCCCCGGCACCACGGCCATGACCGCCGCGACCCTGGACGTGCTCTCGGGGAGCCGGTTCATCCTCGGCCTCGGGGTCTCGGGGGCTGCAGTCGTCGAGGCGTGGCACAGCCAGGCCTACGGCAAGCCGTTGGCGAAGACCGCCGAGTACGTCGAGGTGGTGCGGAAGATCTTGCGGCGAGAAGGTCCCGTCGAACACCACGGGGAGTACTACGACATCCCCTACCAGGGCCCCGGCTCGACCGGCTTGGCCGACCCTATCCAGCTCATGTTCCGCCCGCCGCGCCGGCGGATCCCGATCTACCTGGCGGCCATGGGCGAGCGCAACGTGCAACTCGCGTTGAACATCGCCGAGGGCGTCATACCGGCCTTCTACAGCCCGTTCAAGGAGGACGTGTTCTTCGGCGGCACGCCCGCGGCAGAGCGGAAAGACTTCCATGTGGCTCCGTTCGTCTACATCGCCGTGGGCGACGACCTCGATGCCTGCCGGGACCGGGTTCGACCCGGCTTCGCCTTCTGGCTGGGCGTCATGGGTAGCCGGAAGGTCAACTACTACAACGAGTTCGTCCAGCGGATGGGCTACGAGCAAGCGGCGAAGAACGTCGCCCAGCTGTACCTCGAGGGCCGGCCCGGTGAGGCTGCGCGAAACGTCCCGGACGCCCTGATCGACGAGATGTCCTTGTGCGGACCGCCAGCCAGGATCAAGGACCTGCTGGACCCGTGGAAGGAGTCCGCGGTGACGACGATGATCTGCTCGGGGATGGACGCACCGACGATGGAGCTGATGGCAGAACTCGTGAACTGACCGATCGAGCCGGTCACCCGGCCCGTCGTCGAAGCGCAGCCGCCGTCGCGATCATCTGGTCGTTCGTGGTGAACCAGCTGCGCACGCTGAGTCCGGCCAGGTCGGGGTGGTCGGCCCTCGCGCCCACGAACCTCACATCGGCCTGGGCCGACGCGTGGTCGAGCGCGACCGTCACGTCGGGGTAGTCGAGTGCGAGGCGCGTCGCGCCGTACACAGCCTTATAGACCGCCTCCTTGAGGCTGAAGACGATCATCGCGTCGACCGGGTGGCTCTCAAGCTCCGAGAGGGCGATCTCCTCCCGGGTGCAGATCCGACCCAACGCTCCCGGCGACAGGGGCCGGCGCAGCTCGGCGTCAATGCCCAGCCCGGCGACAATGTCCGACGTGGTCGCCGCGGCCGCCGCGTAGCCACGTCGATGGGTGATGCTCCCGACCACGCCCGACGGCCAGAGCGGTTCGCCGTGGGGACCGGACTGCAACACAGTCGCGGCACAGCCCAGCTCGACGAGAGCGAGCCGGGCACATCTACGGCCCAGCGCCGACTCGGCCGCACGACGATCCCGATCGGCCGACACCAGCCCGCCCGGCCCGGCAGCTTCGGGAAGGCGGGCCTCGATCACGGCCACCTCACTCGACAGCAGCTCGCGCATCATCGTGGTCGACCCCGATGTCCTGGCCCTCGCGCGACGAGCTGCGCTGGAGCTCAACGGGCCGTCTCGGTGGCCTGGGACTCCCGCAGCACTGTGACCTGCTCGGCACGGGCGTTGGCGGTGGGCCCGGCCAGGTGATCCAGGACCGCGCGCCGCTCGGGCTCGATGGCGGACACCTCACTCACGTCACCGCTCCTCGAGGATCCGGGCCGGCTGGTCCAGGCACTCCTCACACTCGGCACCTCGGTGCTGGTTGTGAAGATCGAACCGCCGGCCGCCGGCCGCCGGCCACCGGCCCGGAACGCCAACTGCGATGGAACGCTGCGGCGACGGCGGGGGCCAGGAGGAGGACGACCAGGGCGACCAGGAACAGCCCCGCGACCGCGAGCAGTGGGTCGCCCCCCTGGGGCTGTAGCGCCATCGCCGGCCTCCTGTTCTCAGCACGCGCGGACACTCGCACGAGACGGTCGGTTCAGAAGTGGTCCGAGGGTAGGGCGGCGGACCTGACCGGTCAATCATGCTCGAGTGACCTCGGGGTCGGCAGCGGCCAGCTCCTCGCGAACCACCGGTAGCAATCACCCGGGTAGCCTCCTGGGCCACCAGGCCAGTCAGCCGACGTACCGTCGTCATGCGGTCCAAAGCGGCCCACGGTGCGCAGCTCGTGATCCGCTCGAGGAGCTGAAAGCGTCTGGTGCGCTGGATGCGGGCATCGCCCAGATCGATGCCGGGGAGATCGAGATGACCCGAGGGTGGTCTAGCCCTGGGGCTGATCAAGCACAGGGCTCGAGCGCGGGCTCCAAGGCGAGCTGAGCGAGCGTCGGGCTCTGAGAAGGTCACGAGTCGGCGGGGTGGCGCCTTGGTGGAGCCGCACGCTCGGCCGAGTCCGCCATGTCCCCTGGAGTCCGGCGCGGACTGTTCTGAGCGGGCCGGATACCACCATGGTGAGCAGGGAGTGTCCACTGCGAACTTCGTGCCTGCGTCGCTCGCGACCGTTACGACAGCCCCGCGACCGACGACTTCTCACACCCTGGCCAGGCATTGTCCAGCGCGGGGAGCATGAAGTGATGCCTCAGGATGGGGATTGCTGCCATGCAAAGCGCTATGGCACTCTCGAACTGTGGCACTCATCGTCAACGTCATGTGGGGCGAATCTCTGCGTCGGCCGAGGGAGGGACTCGGTCGAGTGGTCGACAGAGTTCAGGCCGCGGCCCGCGAGCTCCCGCTGCAAGAGAGTCCGGACGATGGCGCCGTCGACATCTACATCTGTATCTCAGGCAGCGTGTGGCAGCACGACGAGAAGGGCTTCCGGCTCGGCAACTGGAGCGACCGCGGACGCAGGCTTCAGGTGATGATCTACGTGCCGGACGAGCTGTGCGAGGAAGCGGAGTCGATCGAGTACTTCCGCAGGACCCTCGACGCCGTGGCGGAGTCCCTCGCTGCCCGTATCGAGCACCGCCGACGACCACGGGGGGCGTTCAACGGTGCGGTCGCCGAAATCCGGTCGATCAAGCCGATCCCCAAGACCAGCCACAGTCAAGCGAGTGTGGACGCTTGAGCTGGCGCTAGGAACGCAGCCGGGGAGCACTCTGAGGCTCAGTGACGAACGTAGAAACCATCAAAGCGCAGGTACGGCCATGCGCCCTCCCCGGGCTCGATCTGCCCTTGTTCAGTACTGATTCCCGCGTTCCTCCCACGAACGAGGCGGGATTAGGTGGCTCGACCCGACACGAGACGGCACCTTCAATCCATGTATGCTTTCGTCGGTTCGAGGCACCCTGAGAACGCGTTTGACCAGTTCAAATGCCCTTTGGGCAAGCGAAGTGGGGCAGGTAGCTCAGTTGGTACGAGCGTCCGCCTGAAAAGTGGAAGGTCGGCGGTTCGACCCCGCCCCTGCCCACCGCAAGAAGCCGCAGGCCAGACCACACATCCGGCCTGCGGCTTCGCTCGTTCATCGCCGTTTGACCGCAACCGTTGACCGCAACCGGCTAGGCAAGACGCTCTCCAAGACGGCTGAGCGCTGTCCGCTTCTCGTCCAGAGAGGCGTGTGCGTAGATCGTCATCGTCACGTCGATCGCGCTATGCCCCACGATCTGCTGAACGACGTGTGGAGGGGCGCCCTCGGCCAGGAGCAGGCTCACGCAGGTGTGCCGCATGTCATGTTTATGCCGATGTCGGCATAAACATGATTATGCCGACCTCTTCGTTATGCCGACCTCGGTGAGGAATCCGTTGCAGGGCGAGGTGATTCCTGT
>Ga0209587_1001258_pt1 | contig 12084 bp, 12 predicted proteins | sample NGEPerD_2_FD_184512 | JGI IMG/M metagenome (GOLD analysis project Ga0209587, IMG submission 184512) | Arctic peat soil microbial communities from the Barrow Environmental Observatory site, Barrow, Alaska, USA - NGEE PermafrostL1-D... | ecosystem: Environmental > Terrestrial > Soil > Wetlands >... | reverse complement strand
ACCCGGAGATCGTCGACAACCTGGTGCTGGTCGGCGGAATCAGCTGGTTCGAGCCGCCCATGAAGAAGGCCTACGTCGAGCGCGCCGAGCGTGTCGAGGCCGAGGGCATGGACGCGATCGTCGACGAGTGGCTGCCCGGCGCCCTGGCGCCGCGGACCCATGCCAAGCTGCCGCAGCTCACCGGCCTGCTGCGCGACGTGTTCCTGCGCACGGATCCCAACAGCTACGCCGCGGGCTGCCGCGCGCTCGCCTCCGCTCCGGCGATCAACCGCGAGGACATCGGTCAGCCGACGCTGCTGCTGGTCGGTGACCACGATCGCTCCACGCCCATCGCCATGGCGGAGGAGCTGCACCGCGACATCCCCGTGTCCCGTGTGCAGGTCATCGCCTCCGCGGCGCACTGGGTGCAACTCGAGCAGCCCGACGCGGTCGCCTCGGCAATCCTGCAGTTCCTCACCTAAGGGCGCGCTACCTCGCGCTACCTCGTGGGCCGTTGCTCCAGCTGGGACAGGGCGGCCACCGTGCGCAGCGCTTCGTGGTCGGAGTCCACCGGCGTGCGGGCCACGTCGGGCCAGGCCAGCGCGCCCATCGGGTGCTGGGCGACCGGGACGTGCTCGCGGCCGGCCCGCATCGCCGAGCGGAAGCGGGCCCGCTCCAGCACGTCGGCGGGCAGCACGTCCAGCACGTCCTCGTAGGCGCGACGGACGGCGTCGAGGTGGGCCTCGACATGCACGGGGTCATAGCCGGGCACGGCTAGGGGGAAGGTCACGCGCGTCACGTCGTCGGGTGACGGCAGGGTGTCCCAGGCGGGTCCGGCGGGTGGCAGCGCGTCCAGTGGCCTGTCCTTGGCCAGCGCGACCACCACGGCGAGAAGCCCGACGAGGCTCGCGACGACGGCGACGGTCATGCCACCAGCATGCCCGCAGCAAGGCGGGCGGGGCCACTAGTGTAGTGTCTCCCAAATCGCCAGCCGATCGGCTGGTCGGTGGCACCCCAGCCTCGTGCGCGGACGCCGAGGCTCCTGTGCGCGCCGGGACTTGGAGCGGGATGGTCGCGGGGGTTGGCCAGGGAAGGCCTTGTCTGGCTGATAGGACATGTCATGTCGCTGACCGCACTGAGTCGGTGGCGCGTGTGGTTATCACCTCCACGTCGAGCGGGGCCTATTCTTTTTAAAAGAATGTCGCTATGTCTCGACATCGATGTCGTATTTGTTTATGCTGGGCCTATGGGATCCAACAGTGACTTCATCGTGACCGACGAACAACGCGACACGCTGCGCACGTGGATCAAGGCGCACAACACACCGCAACAAGTCGTGCTGCGCTGCCGGATCGTGTTACTGGCAGTCGAGGGGCTATCCAACCGTCAGGTCGCGAAACGATTAGGCGTGTCCAAGGACACCGCGGGCTTGTGGCGGGAGCGGTTCACCAGCGGTGGCCCCGACGCGTTGCGAAAGATCAAAAAGGGCCGCGGTCGCAAGCCGACGATCCCCCAGGCCACCATCGACGCGATCGTGCACGACACCAAGCACACCACCCCGCCGGGACAGACGCACTGGAGCTGTCGCACGATGGCCGCCCGCCACGGCGTCAGCCCCGCCACGGTGCAGCGCATCTGGTCCGCGCGGGGACTCAAGCCCCACCTGGTGCGCACCTTCAAGCTGTCCAACGACCCGGACTTCGAAGCCAAGCTGGTCGACGTCGTCGGGTTGTACCTGGACCCACCCGAGCGCGCGGCGGTGCTGTGCGTGGACGAGAAGAGCCAGATCCAGGCACTCGACCGCACCCAGCCGAGCCTGCCGATGAAGAAGGGCCGGGCGGGCACGATGACCCATGACTACAAACGCAACGGCACCACCACGTTGTTCGCCGCGCTGGAGGCCGCCACCGGCAAGGTGACCGGTCGGTGCCACAACCGCCACCGCCATCAGGAGTTCATCAAGTTCTTGAACACGCTCGACCGTGAGTACCCCAAGGACCTCGACCTGCACCTGATCGTGGACAACTACGCGACACACAAGCACGCGGACGTGAAGAAGTGGCTGTCAACGCATAAGCGGTTCCATCTGCACTTCATCCCGACCAGCTCTTCGTGGCTCAACCTGGTGGAACGGTTCTTCCGCAACATCACCGACAAAGCCATCCGGCGCGGAGTGTTCACCAGCGTGACGGAACTCACCACCGCGATCCAGGACTACCTCAAAGCCCACAACGACGACCCCCACCCGTTCGTGTGGACCGCGGCAGCCGATGCGATCCTGGAGAAGGTCCGACGGGGCCGCACCGCCCTCGACGCACAGTTCGGCTAATCATTTACGAGACACTACACTAGGCTGGCCCGATGCCCTCGTCAGCGCCCTCGACCCCGCCCTCGCCCCAGCTGCGCATTGACCACGCGGGGACGGGTGCACGGGCCTTCCGGTTGGGGCGCCGCACGCTGCGCCTGGATCACCAGGTCGCCGTGATGGCGATCGTCAACCGCACGCCGGACTCCTTCTTCGACCGCGGCCGGACCTTCTCCCTTGACGCAGCCGTGGAGCACGCCCTGGCGCAGGTGGAGGCCGGCGCGGACATCGTCGACGTGGGCGGGGTCAAGGCGGGCCCCGGCGCGCACGTGTCCGAGCACGAGGAGCGCGAGCGCATCGTGCCGTTCGTCGAGGCCTTCACCGCGCGCTGCGACATACCCGTGTCGGTGGACACCTTCCGCGCGACGGTCGCGCGCGACGCCCTGGCCGCCGGGGCGTGCCTGATCAACGACGTCTCGGGCATGGCCCAGCCGGAGATCGCCGAGGTGGTGGCCGCCTCCCCCGGTGCGGCGCTGGTGGTGATGCACGCCGGCGGGGCCGTGCGCACCCGTCCCTTCCGCCCCACCTACCTGCCCGACGTGACCACGGTCGTGGTGGACACCTGCCGCCGGCTCGCGGAGCGGGCGGTGCAGCTGGGCGTCCCCCGGGACCGGATCATCGTCGACCCCGGCCACGACTTCGGCAAGAACACCTTGCACTCGGTCGAGCTGACCCGCCGCCTGCCCGAGCTCGCCGAGCTGGGCCACCCGGTGCTCGTGGCGCTGTCGCGCAAGGACTTCCTGGGCGAGATCATCGGCGGCGGACCGGACGGTGACGGCGCCCCGCCGGACCAGCGGCTGGAGGCTTCGCTGGCGTGCGCGGCCGTGTCGGTGCTGCTGGGCGCCAACATCGTCCGTGTCCACGACACCGCCGCGACCGTGCGCGCGGTGCGGGTCGCCGAGGTGGTCGCGGGGATGCGCGCGCCCGCGGTGTCGCTGCGCGGACTGGAGTGACCAGGGCGCCGGGCGAGGCGTCATGCGCCCATTGCGTCACGCCTCATGGCGCGGCGTCGGCGCCCGCGAGCTCCAGGTCCGCGTCCCGGTCGAACTCCAGCTCCTGGCAGGGCGGACCGGTCGCCGGCAGCGTGTCGTAGCTGCGCCCGACCTGCAGGTTGGTGGTCAGCGAGAAGAAGTCCAGTGACACGGTGCCGTCCTCATCCACCCGCACGCCCACGTAGTCGAGCCCGCGCGGGGCGGGGCCGCGCACGACACGGCCGAGCTGGTCGTACACCGAACCCGTGGAGTTGGCGACGAAGTGATGTGAGCTGGGACACCAGCCGACGCCCAGCCGCCCGAGCTCGGCGTTCAGGGTGCCGGAGGTGTTGAGGGCGAGCAGCCGGCCGCCGACCACGGTCACCCACGCGCACGGCAGGGAGTCCTGGTAGCAGACCCGCTTGGGTCGCTCCGCGACGGCGGCGCGCACGGCCTCCTCGCGGCCCACGACCTGCCGGCCGTCGCCGGGGTCCAGGGCGATGAAGAACACGGCGCCGATGGTCGCGAGCATGGCTGCGAACAGCATCGGGATGGCCACGCGGAGCAGCCGCACCCGCGCGTCCATGGGACTCGGGCCGGGGCCCATGGACTCCACCAGGTCCCGCCGGCGCTGCCGGCCGACGCCCTCCTCGGAACCGGCGAAGCGCGGGTCGGCGGCGTCCAGCGGGAAGGCCAGCGGCTCCCGCTCCTCCGAACGACTGTCCGCCATCTGGCGAGTGTGCCAGAAGTCTCCGTTCCGGGGCACTGTCGCAGGTGGCAGATATGGTGCCCGGCATGCCGCCTCGCGAGCCCTCCCTGCCCTTCGTGGATGCCTTGTCGGTTGTCGATCTCCCGGAGCGAAGAAAGGCCAGAGGTGCCTTCTTCACCCCTGGTCCGTTGTGCCGCTTCGTCGCCCAGTGGGCCATCCATGACCACACGGACAGGGTGCTGGAGCCATCGTGCGGCGACGCCGCCTTCCTGCTTGCAGCAGGGGACCGCTTGCGATCGCTGGACCCGGGACATCGGCCACAGCTCACAGGCATAGAGATCCACGGCGACAGCGCCGCACGGGCGCGTGCGCTCTTGGCCGCAGCAGAGCTCCCTGCCACGATCGTCGTGGACGACTTCCTCTCAATGGAGGTCATGCCGGCCTATGAGGCCGTGATCGGAAATCCACCTTTCGTCCGCTATCAGGAATTCCGGGGGACGTCCCGAGAGGTTGCGCGGAAGGCTGCTCTGCAGTCCGGTGTCAGCCTCTCAGGACTCGCGTCATCGTGGGCGGCCTTCACCGTCCACGCCACCCGATTCCTGGCTCCCGGCGGCCGACTGGGCATGGTCTTGCCCGCCGAGCTCCTCACGGTGAACTACGCCGAGCCGGTGCGGCGCTTTCTGCTCGAGCGCTTCGCCAAAGTGTCGCTCGTCACCTTCACGGACCGGGTCTTCAGCGACGTGCAGGAGGAGGTGGTCCTGCTGCTCGCTTCCGGACGGGGACCAAGCTCTGAAGTGCACATCGGTGAGGTTCGCGACGCCAGTCAATTGCCGTCCGTGAGCTTGTCGCCGTGGAGGGCACCCTTGGAGGGCAAGTGGTCACCGGCGCTGATGCCCGCCGCTGCGCGTGAGCACTACCAGGCCACCGTGGCCGGCTCCGGTTTCCGCACGCTTCGGAGCTGGGGCCGCACAGCGCTCGGTGCCGTCACCGGAAACAACGGCTTCTTCACCCTCAGTGGCCTACAGGCGGAGCAACTGGGGTTGGCAAGGGAAGATCTCATACCCTTGTCACCCCCCGGCTCACGACACCTCCGAGGGCTTCGTCTTTCGTCCGATGATTGGCAGGCGCTGGCCGACCGAGACGCCCGAGTGTGGCTTTTCCGTCCCACCGAACCGTCCGCGGCGGCCCAGCGCTACATCTGGCGCGGACAGGAGCAAGCGGTTCATCGAGCCTACAAGTGCAGGATGCGAACCCCCTGGTGGCGGGTGCCCCTCAACGCGTCTGTCCCCGACCTCTTCCTCACCTACATGAACGCAGAGGCACCGCAGCTGAGCACCACAACGAGGCGGGAGTTGCGCATGTGAATTCCGTCCATGGTGTGCGACTCAACAAGGACCTGCGGTCGATCGGCCGTGAGCTCCTTCCGCTGGCCGCTTTGAACACCGTCACGCTGCTCGGGGCCGAAGTGGTCGGGCGCGCATACGGCGGCGGACTTCTCAAACTTGAACCGACAGAAGCGGCTCGTCTGCCCGTGCCGTCTCCGGAGCTCATCTCCGCCCATGCCATCCAGCTGCGCTCAATTCGAGCCGACGTGGAAGTCGACCTCGCCGGTGGCCGGATGTCATCCGCGGTCAGGCGGGTCGACGAGGTGCTGCTTACGTCGGCGTTGGGGGAATCGGGCCTGAACGCCTTGCGCCTGGGCCAGCGTGCCCTGGCATGGCGACGTGCGGCTCGAGGTTCACGGAAAGCTCGGCCGTGAGCCCGTCGCCTGATTCGTTCTCCGCCTACGATGAGCTGCTCGCCGCAAGTCCACAAACGGGTGCCTGGATTCACAGCGTCGGTGACACGCCGGTGTACGCGCCGGACTATGAGCTGCTGGGTCGTCTGCTGACGGTGCCGATTGCCGCGGGTGAGGTCTCGGAGAGCGGGCGCACCAAGAGCCCGATGCGTACGAACGCGCCGTCGACATGGTGCGCAAGCTACGTGAGGAAGACCGTGGCAGCGGGTACGTCGCGACAGCTCTCCTCCTGGTCGAGTGGGATGTGGGTGAAGTGACCGCGCGTCCTGACCTCGTGCCCGAGGACGTAGCGCCCGCCCAGTTCCTGTCCACGCTGGTGCAGCACGTGATCAAGCAGACTCCCGTGACCCAGCACGTCGCGGTTCGCGAACGCTTCGAAGGCCGCCCCATCCCCGTGGCCGACGACGACTTCTCCTGAGGCCCTCATGAAGGCTCAGGGCCTGGGACGCCTCGTCATGGCTCGCTAGGCTTCGGGCACCCACCGATCCAAGGACCGAACAGTGCCGAAGCCCGACAAGTTCGTCTTCGTCTGCATCAACCAGCGCGACCCCGATCACCCACGGCCGAGCTGCATCAACAACGGCTCGGGTGACCTCTTCAACGCGCTGCGGGAGGAGCAGGGACGGCGTGTCCTCACCAACGTCAAGGTCGTGGCGGGCGGCTGCCTGGAGGCCTGCATGGTCGGCCCCGTCATGGTGGTCTACCCCGACAACGTCTGGTATGGCGGCGTCATCGAACCGGACATCCCGGAGATCATGGATCATCTGGAAGGTGGTCCACCGGTCGAGCGGCTGACGATCGGCGACGCCGAGTTCGACCTGCGCCCCCCAGGGATGATGGACGACGCCTAGCAGCGCCCCGGGACGGGCGCGTCCGGCGCCGGTTACCCTGACCGCGGCAAGCCCGGCCCCCGGCGGCCGAGTCCGCCCCGCCAGCCCCTTTCAGTCCCATCAGTCCCATCAGTCCCATCAGTCCCATCAGTCCCATCAGTCCCATCAGTCCCATCAGTCCCATCAGCCCCAGGAGACGACGTGACGAGCGCGACCACGTGGCAGCAGCAGTCCGGTCGACGTCAGTCATGGGATGAGTACTTCCTGGGTCTGGCCGCCGCGGCGGCCACGCGTTCCAACTGCACCCGCCGGCGTGTCGGCGCGGTCATCGTCGCCGAGCGCCACATCCGCTCCACGGGCTACAACGGTCCGCCGTCGGGCTACGGCCACTGCGACCTGGGCGCCTGCCCGCGCGGATCCTCGACCATGCCGGTGGGCGAGCCCAGCGGCTACGACAACTGCGTGGCGCTGCACGCCGAGGCCAACGCGCTGCTGTTCTCCTCCCCCGCCGACCGCGCCGGCGCGACGCTGTACTGCACCGCGGCGCCCTGCTTCGCCTGCGCCAAGCTGATCGCCAACTCCGGCGTCGCCGAGGTGGTCGCAAGCGGTGGCCGCTACGAGACCTGGGAGGCCACCCGCCGGTTCCTGCTGGACTGCGGTGTGCGGGTGCGGCTTCTCGACGGGCTGGAGCACGCCGTACCGCTGCCGCTAGGCGTCGGCGACTGAGCCAACCCCATTCTTCGCCGCCGGCCGCCACCGCCGCCGGCCGCCGCCGCCGGCGCCCCCGGCCCCTCGCTACCGAAGATTCTGCGACCTCCGCCGTAACCCTGCACGCACACCTCAGCGCAGGAAGCCAGGTGTGCAGAATTCGCGACGCACCACGTCGCCTTTTCTGCACACCTCCGGGGGTGGCCGGGCCGGGTGGAGACCGGAAAGGAGGGGGGTCAGGGACGCTCGGCGAAACCCATGGCCGTGGCCAGGAACGCCTCCAGCATCCGGTCCAGCCGGACGGCGGCCGCGGCGCGCGACGCGGCGAGATCCGGCGTCGGAGGCTCCACCACCTCGGCGTAGAACTTCAGGAGCGGCTCCGTCCCACTGGGGCGCACCTGCAGGCGGGTGCCGTCAGCCAGGGACATCACCGCCAGCGGCGTCGACGGCAGGTCGAGCGGCTGCTCGGCGCCGTGCGCGGTGTGCCGAACCCGTGCCTGGTGGTCGGCGAGGGCGGTGACGGCCACCCCCGCGACGTCCTCCGGTGGGTGGGTTCGCAGTCCCTCCAGCACGGCATCCACCAGGGGCGCGTCGTCGGGGTCCAGGCGCACCGAGCGCTGTCCCGTCGCGTGCACCCCGTGGCGACGGGCGAGATCATCAAGGGCGTCGAGCAGGGTGCCGCCCCGCGCTCGGAGATGGGCCGCCAGATCAGCGACGACCAGCGCCGCGGACAAGCCGTCCTTGTCGAGCACCGCGGTGCCGACCATCACGCCGAGGGCCTGCTCGTAGGCCAGCACCATCTGCTGCCCACGCGCCTCGGCGCCGACCGCTGCGCCGGCGAGCCACTTGAAGCCGGTCAGCGTCTCGGCGTAGGCCGCGCCGTGGTGCTCGGCGATGCGCCCCAGCAGCTGCGAGGACACCACCGTCGTGGCGACCGCGGGGTGTGCCACCTCGGCAGTGGCAAGCAGATGCTCGCCCAGGATGCAGCCGACCTCGTCCCCGCTGAGGACCCGCCAGCCCCCCGGCGAGCCCTCACTGGGCACCGCCACCGCGATGCGGTCGCCGTCCGGGTCGTTGGCCAGGATGACATCCGCCTCCACCTCCGCGGCCAGCACCAGCGCGTGGTCGAGGGCACCGGGTTCCTCCGGGTTGGGGAAGGCCACGGTCGGGAAGTCGGGGTCCGGCTCCTGCTGCTCGGCGACGGGGTGGACGTCCGTGAAGCCGGCGGCGTGCAGCAGCTCGATCAGCGACCTGCCGGCCACGCCGTGCAGCGCGGTGGTGACGATGCGCAGGTCGCGTTCGGCGAAGCGCAGGTGGGCGAGCGCCTCCGCGGTGTAGGCGTCGACGAGTGCGTCCCAGGTCAGCCGCCGCACGGCGGCCGGCTCGCGGCGGACCGCGCGGGCAGGTCCCAGCGCGTCGATCTCCGCGCTGATCTCGGCGTCGAGCGGCGCGCTTATCTGGGCGCCACCGCTCCAGTACAGCTTGTAGCCGTTGTCCTGCGGCGGGTTGTGGCTGGCGGTGATCTGCACACCGGCGGCGGCATCCAGGTAGCGCGTGGCGAAGGCCAGCATGGGCGTGGGCACGTGGCGGTCGAACAGCATTGCCTCGAAGCCGGCGCCGGCCAGCACCCCGGCGGCGTCGGCGGCGAAGGTTTTCGAGCCGTGCCGGGCGTCGCGGCCGACCACCACCAACCCACCCGGCGCATCCCGGGCCAGGCGGGCGGCGACACCGGCGGTCACGCGCACCACCAAGGCCCGGTTCATCTGCGCCGGCCCGGGGCCGAGCCTGCCGCGGATGCCGGCGGTGCCGAACTCCAGGCGCGCGCCGAAGGCTTGCTCCAGCGCCGTGGTGTCGCCCGCCTGCAGCCAGCCCCGCACGGTGGCGGCGTCGTGGCCGTCGATTTCGCCGGCGAGCCAGTCCTCGGCGCGGGCGCGCAGGCCGCGGTCGCGGTCGGCCGCGCTCCGGTCGGGACGGTCGGGATGGTCGGGGCGGTCGGCGGGGGCGGGGCGCTCGCTGGGCTGCATTCCGGGGAGCCTAGTGGGGTTTCCGGGCTGAGCCCTCGGGCACACCCAGGCCATGACCGACCGCCCGCGCGCCGCCGTCCTGCTGGACCTTGATGGGACACTGGTCGACTCCGTCTACCACCACGTCATGGCCTGGGACGCGGCGCTGCGCGACCACGGCATGCCCGTGCCCTTCTGGCGCATCCACTCCGGCATCGGCATGGGCTCCTCACGACTGATCCCGTGGCTGCTCGGAGGCCATGTCGATGAGGCCGAGTCGATCGCCGAGCACCACAAGGCCGGGTTCATCAAGCGTGGTCACCTGCTGCGCGCCGCCGACGGGGCGCGAGCCCTGATCGAGGATCTGCGGGTTCGGGAGGTGCCCTTCCAGGTCGCCACCTCAGCCGAGCCGGAGCACCGGGAGATCCTTCTCCAAGCGCTCGGGGAAGGCGACGTGCCTTTCACCGACGCCGAGTCGGTGCCGTCGAGCAAGCCCGCGCCTGACCTGCTGTTGTCCGCCTGCGATGACCTGGGCGCGGATCCCTCGGCGTCGGTGCTGATCGGTGACTCGCCCTGGGACGGCGAGGCCGCGCGCCGAGTCGGGATGCGCTGCATCGGCGTGCGCGTGGGCGGGTTCTCGACGAAGGTTCTGCTCCGCGGCGGATGCGAGGACGTCGTCGACAGCCCCAAGCAGCTGGTGGGCCGTCTGTAGCCGCTCGTCGGTGGCCGCCCGCCCGCGCCGCCCCGTGCACTGAGTGTTGGAGGCGGTGAGCGAGGCCGCCCAGGCATCGGGTGGCAGGCTGGTCGCATGGAGCAGCTGCCGTACTTGCGTCGTGACTACCGGCGTGGCGATCTCGACGAGACCGACGTGGCCGCAGACCCGATCGTCCAGTTCTGTTCCTGGTTGGAGGAGGCCGTCACGGCCCTGGCGGGGGGTCCCGGCGAGCCCAACGCCATGACCCTGGCCACCGCCGACGCCCGGGGTCGCCCGTCGTCTCGCACCGTGCTGCTGAAGGGCGTCGACGCCCGCGGCTTCGTCTTCTACACCAATCGCACGTCTCGCAAGGCGGCCGAGATCGCCGCTAACCCGTTTGTGGCCCTGACCTTCCGCTGGGATGTCTTGGAGCGACAGGTCTGCGTGACCGGACGCGCCGAACCGCTTCCGGACGCCGAGTCCGACGCCTACTTCGCCTCGCGTCCTCTGGGCAGCCAGCTGAGCTCGTGGGCGTCGCCGCAGTCGCAGGTCCTGCAGGACCGAAGCGCGCTGGAGTCGCTGTTCCAGGCGGCTCGTGAACAGTTCATCGTCGCGGATGCGGACGACGGCGTGGTGCCGCGGCCGCCCCACTGGGGTGGGTACGTCGTCGTGCCTTCCACCGTTGAGCTGTGGCAGGGCCGGGCGAGCCGCCTCCACGACCGCCTGTGCTATCGACGCGGCGGCAACGGCTGGGTGCTGGAGCGGCTGGCGCCGTAGGCAGGGATTGAGAAATCGTGGCACCGTCCGAAGCGTCTGATCCGCGCCGCGCGCACCAGGGGTGCCAAGGATCCCGCACATCCCCGGTGCGAGATCCGTGCCACCGCCCGCCGCCCGCCCTTTCCGACCTCCGAAGTGCCCCGTCCTCGGCGGGCCCCAGGATGGCCGCACACCCCAGCCTGTGCACGAGGAGTAGCCGGCCGCACAGAAAGTAGTTAGCCTGCTCCCGTCACTGTCAGCGGACGGGAGATCATGAGCTTGGGCAAGCTGCGCGCTGCACTGGCGGCACTGCTGGTGGGTGGCTTGGCGGCGGGCGTGCTCTGGGTGTACGCGGCCGAGCCGCCACGGGAGCTGTCGGCCGCACCGCGTGCCGAGGCTGCCCCCTTCCCATCCGAGTCCGAGCCTGCGGCCGTCCCGGCCTCCACCACTCCGGCGCCCGTCTCAGCAACGCCGACCCCGACGCCCGCTCCGACCGAACCGCCGCCGACCCTCGAGGATCTGCGGGCCTCCGACGCCTACATCGAGTTCGCCGAGACTCGCCGTGCCCGCTCTGCCCCCGGCGTCGATCGTGCCTACAACGGCTTCGGTTGGGACGGTGGTGACGGCAATTACTACGAGTTCGTCAACGCCTCAACGCTGTGGAACGAAATATCGGGTCCAGTGCGCGACCAACTGTTAGATTTAGGTATTGAATATAAAGGTGAGCTGCTGGATGGCGAGATTCCTGCCCCATACGTAGTCTCGTTCCGTCGGCACGCCGACGAGGACACACAGACCATAGCGCTTATTGGCGCATCGGAAACCAATCACGGCATCAGAGTCCACATCGCAGCTGTAAGCATCGCACTGAACACTGTCAAGGGACAGTTGGGGTATGGCGTCCTCATTGATCGAATGCAGCCGTTTACACTGAATCCTCAAAGGTATAAAACTTGGAGCGAACTCAGCGGGGAAGGCATCGAGCCGCCCATTACTTCTTGGCGTGGTCTATGAATCGTGGAATAGCCATTCTCGTCCCTCTCCTGGCCCTGTTGCTCATAACGATGTCAGAGACCTCAGGCGCTCAACAGGCATGTTACGAGACAGATCCGAACTGTAGCTCACCGATACAACTTATAACGCCGCCGTACAGCCCTGAGTATCTCGCCACCACGCCGGAGAAGATCGACGGGGCGGGGCCTGGATGCGTGAAGGGGCAGACGAATCCACGGCTCCCGGGCACGTGCGGCCCCGTGGGGTCGGCGACCCCG
>Ga0209587_1001256_pt1 | contig 12094 bp, 8 predicted proteins | sample NGEPerD_2_FD_184512 | JGI IMG/M metagenome (GOLD analysis project Ga0209587, IMG submission 184512) | Arctic peat soil microbial communities from the Barrow Environmental Observatory site, Barrow, Alaska, USA - NGEE PermafrostL1-D... | ecosystem: Environmental > Terrestrial > Soil > Wetlands >... | reverse complement strand
CCCCCCGGTTTCGCGGGCATTCCTAACTGAGGCACGGTCAACGTTTCGCGGGCACCTTGACTTGAGGCACTACGCCGACGAGACTCACGAAACTTTCGCAGCTGCCGCACTTCGCCTCGAGTTCCAGGTCAGGAGCGGCCCGGTCATGGCGGTCGTGACCAGAGCCATGATGACCATGAGCGTGAACAGCTCGGTGGAGAGCAGCCCCAGCTCGAGTCCGACGAGCAGGATGACTAGCTCGGTGAGTCCGCGCGTGTTGACCAGCACTGCCAGGTCTCGCGCCACGGCGTGCGGGACACCCGCGGACCTGGCGCCGACGTACGCGCCGATGAACTTGCCGCCGACGGCGACGAGCATCACGGCGCCGAGCACCGGCAGATCGGAGGCGTCCAACGAGCGCAGGTCCACGCCCAGCCCCGCGACCAGGAAGAACACCGGCAGCAGCAAAGTCACCGGAGCGGCCAGCCAGTCACGGGTCTCCTCCCGCAGAAGGTCCGAGCGGGGCATCACGGCGCCGAACAGGAACGCCCCGAACACCAGATGCAGGCCGACCAGCTCGGCTGCTGCAGCGAACACCATCAGCCCGCCGAGCACACCAGCGGGTGAGGCGGCGACCCTGCGCACCAGCGGCCGAGCCAGCAGTGCGACGGCGACGAGCGGGACCGCAAGCAGTACCGTCCAGCCCCCGACGGAAGCACCGACCGCCGCTGTCACCCCCGCGAGCAGCGTCCACGCGAGCACGTCGTCAACGGCAGCCGTGGTGATCGCCAGGCCACCGAGCTCGGTCCTGGTGAGGCCGTGGTCGTCGAGGATGCGCGCGAGTACCGGGAACGCCGTGACCGCCATCGCCGCGCCGAGGAACAGCGCGAACGGCCAACCGCCCTCTGCGCCTACGGCGCCGATCTCGAGCAGGAGCCACCCCAAGCCGGCGCCGAGGCCGAACGGCAGCGCCACCGACGCTATCGACGCCGACGCAGCGGCCCTGCCACGGGTGCGCAGCCCGTCCAGGTCCAAGTCCAGGCCGACGAGATACATGAACAGGGCCAGACCGACGGCGGCGAGAAGCTTCAGCGCGGTGACCGAGTCCGGCGGGAACAACCAGGCGGACCCCTCCGGTCCGATCAGCGACGGCCCCAGAAGTACACCTGCGAGGATCTCACCGACTACGGGTGGCTGCCCCACGCGGGCGGCGACCCAGCCGAAGGCCCGGGCGAGCACCAGGATGAGGGCCAGTTGCATGAGCACGGTCGCGATGGGTGACATGTCGCCTCCAGAGTTGGAAAGGACCGGCCGGGGCGGCTGCCGATGGGCATGCCAAAGGAGACCCACGTAGGGCAAGGGCATGCAGGGAGAGCGCAAGGTTTCGCAGCTCGGCATCCACGGCCATCGACCGGGCGGCGCACCAGAAATGGGCGCACAGAAATGTGGCCGCAATCGTGACAGCCTCATGCGGGCATGTCAATGCTTTGGTGAATTCCCTGCCCACATTGACGAATCTCGACCCGCAGTGACCGCTAGCCCCCGAGCGCGATGAACGACTCGGCGGCGTTCCGCGCGGCGGGGTGCTCCCGCACGGAACGGCGTGCCCCTACGAGGGCCTCCCCGAGGCCGTGGTGCCGCAACCTTTCGTGCAAGGCGAGCATGAACGGCACGGTGGCCGGGTCGTCGACCGGGACGACGCTGGCTACGACTCCGGTGGAGCCGAGACTCATCAGCGCGCTGACGACACCGAGCAGCTCGTCTGCACCGGACGGTGCGCCGAGCGCCGAGTTGCAGCTCGACAGCACGATCCGGTGTGGCGCGCGACCGAGCCGCTCGAGGTCATAGACGGTCAGTGGCCCGTCGTCGAGCTCCAGGGCGGACAGCAGCGGGCTATCCGATCGGAAGGTGCCGTGCGCTGCGACGTGAACCAGCCAGGCGCCGTCCATCGCCTCGAGGACCCGCGCGCTGGTCGCGTCCCCGCCGGTGAGCGCGACTGCGTGGGGATAGCGCTCGGCGAGGCGCCGTACCTCGAGGTCTCCGGTCGACAGACGCGGACCGCCCACGAGGACAACCCGTCGTTCGTCCGGGGGTTCGGCTCGGCGACCACGAAGCCACATCGCCGCGGAGGGACTCACCGTGACCGCGCGGTCCTCCAACACGGGCAGAAGCGCCCAGGGGACGGCATGAAGTCCACCAGTGGGTACGACGACCACGGATGGCGCGGTGAGCCTGTCGACCACTGGACCCAGCAGGGACCTCTGCAGCCGCTCTCCGATCGGCCGCTTCGCGACAGCAGTGGCCTTGCCTCCGATTGCCTCCCGGCGCAGGGCAAACAGGGCTTGAGCCAGCGCCCGCTCCGCGTCGGCGGTCTGTCCGACACGCAGCATCTCGGGGGGCCGGTCCGTGGAGAGCACGATCGCGAACAGCTCGCCGTCAACGTCGGTGAGCTCCACCAGGTCCGTGTCGCCGAGCTCGGCCCGCAGGTCCGCTACCCGGATCGGCTTCGTCGCGCCCGAGCCGGTCCCTTGGCGGTGCATCGCCCGCCGGCGGACGGCGTCCTCCAGACGCCGTTGCTCTCGCTGCAGCGCAGGAGTGCCGACGCTCGGAGCCTCTTCGGCCAGACGCTGCGAAAGCACGCGCAGCGCGGCGAGGTCCCCGGTCATCACAGGGTCGAGGTCCACTCGAACGGGTGGGACGGCGAGCGCCGTCGCCCGCCATCGCTCACTCCACACGAGGAGTCGACCCGCATCCTCGCTCTTGACAGCATGCCGGAGTGCGAGGCGGGCGAAGTCGGAACCCAGTGCAGTGGCCTGTGCGCGAAGCTCGGTAGCCCCGAGGGTGCCGAGATGCAGGTCGATGAGCTCGAGCCCGCGAGAGCAGGCCGCGAGCATGGCGCCGTGCCGTCCTTCGGCCTCCGCGAGCACCGCGCGGGCGAGCCAGCCGGTCGATCGGGCCTGTACGTCGCGCGGACGGCGCGCTGACGCGGCTCGCAAGTGCCTGACTCCGGCCGCCGTTCGCCCCCGCGCCAGGGCGAGACGCCCGGCCAGCAGGCGTGCGGCCGGGGCGCTCGCGACGTCAACGGACTCCAGGCGCCTCACCAGTTTGGTCGCCGCCCCTAGTAGGGCTGCCGACCTGTCGCCACCGTCGCACCGACTCTGCAGCAGGACGAGCTCCGCCCGCACCGCCCACCAGGCTCGCTGCTGACGGCGGAACATCCTCAACGCTTCGGCGCTTCGGTCGGCGGCCGTGGCGGGATCCTTGCCGGCAGAAGCGGCCAGGGCAGCGGCGAACAGCAGTTCGGCGCGGCGGGCATGCGCTCCACGCAGTGCCACGCTGCGAGCGACCCCCTCGTCCGCGACCCGGAGCGCGTCGCGGTGCAGCTGTGCTGCCAACAGCACTTGCACCCGGGTGACGAACAGCTCCGGCTCAAAGACCTCGAGATCGTCGACCACCTGCTCGGCGCTGTCGAGGAGGGCGAGTGCACCGGGCACATCACCTCGGGCGAAGGCGATCGTCGCGCGGTCGTGGAGGGCCGATGCATAGTCGAGCCGCTGACCGGCGGCCGCGAACAGCTCCTGCGAGCGCACGCAGTCCTCGTCCGCCCGGGCGACAGCGCCCAGCCCGAGGGCGGCCTGGGCTCGGTGGCCGTAGGCCCTGGCCTCCCAAACAAGGTCTCTGCTGCCGCCCAGCAGGTCGACGGCGCGCTGCGACGCGCGCAGCATCTCGGCGTTGCGTCCAAGCAGCCAGAGAGCCTTGGCCAGGCGGATCTGGATGCGCCCCTGCGCCGTACCCACGGCTCCCTCGGCCGCCTCATAGATGGCGGCGAGCCCGGCGCGCGGGTGGCCCGCCATCACCAGGGCCAGTCCGTAGGCGGCGCGTACGTCGTTGGCACGCTCCATGTCCCCCGCACGGTTGGCACAGCGAATGGACGACCGGAACTCCCGGAGTGCCTGCTCGATGTCGCCGAAGTCGCGCAGCACGAGCCCTGCTGCCTGATGAGCGACGGCGGCGACCGCTGCGGGGGCTCCGTCGGCCAGGATCGAGCGAGCTTGCGCGAGCGCCTGGTGCGGCCTCGATAGTGCGAACGCAAGCAACCCGTCCAGATCGGGGGCGGCTGAGGGGATCTGCGGGTCCGCGGTCTCTGCGGCCTGCACCGCCGCCAACGCCCGTTGTGGGACAGCGGCGGGGTCGAGATCAGCGGGCTGCAGCGCCTTCCCGGCCGACGCCCGAAGGTCGTTCATACAGCCAATGAGAGCACTTGCGACCCCCAGATACGACCGCGGCAATCCCTCACGGGGACGCTCCGGCCGAGGTCTGGTCAGTTGTCGTCGTAGTCGTGGGTTGCGTAGTACTCGTAGCTCATGACCCGGCCTCCCTTCGTCTCGGTATTCACAAAGAAAGATCGGTGAGCTGTGCGTGGGATACCGAGGCCGTGCCGAGGCGGCCATGGGCCGCCTCGCGGCACGGGTCCGCGCGTCTTTCGTGTATCGACCGGCGCGGGGTCGAGTCCGTATGGCAAGCGTCATTGCCGAAAGGACTGCCATATGTCACGCAACACGGTGCTGCTCTTCCCGGGTCAGGGCGCCTACGTCCCTGGGGCACTCAACACCCTGAGCGCGGAGGTTCCAGAGCTCCGGTACACCTTCCGGGAGGTGGACGCGGTGGCCGCGGAAGCCGGGCTCGCGTCGGTCACCGACGCCATCGCGTCGTCCCCGCCGTTGGACCGGCTTCTGCTCGACGAGCCGGCGCACATCCTCCAGCTCACCCTCTACGCAAGTGCGGTCGGTATGCACCGCTTGCTGCTCGCCCAGGGACTGCGCCCGGCGACGATGGTGGGGCACAGTCTTGGCGAGATCGCCGCCCTGGTCTGCGGCGGCGCATTCAGCTTCAGCGAAGGGGCCCAGATCGTGCTCCATCGCACAGCCGTGGTCGAGGCGATGAACCCGGGCGGCGCCATGCTCGCCGTTGGCCAGACCCGAGAGCGCGTACAGCGGTTGCTCGACCTCGTCGGCGACCCGGACGCGGTCGTCGCTGTCGAGAACGGACCGCGCCAGACGGTGGTGTCCGGCTCCGACAAGGCGGTGGAGGCAGCTCAGGCGATTGCCAAGACACTGCACATGTCGGTGGTGCGGCTTCGTTCTCCGTTCCCGTTCCACAGCCCGCTGCTCGCTGAGGCGTCCCGTCAGCTCGCGAGCCAGCTCGGCCACCTGCAGCAGCGGCCACTCACCGCGCCGGTCTACTCACCCATCCTGGGCCGTCACTACACCGACGGTGACCGGCTGACCGACGCCTTGGCAGCGCACCTGACCCGGCCCGTGCGGTTCTCGGCCGCCCTGGCGACGCTCAAGGCCTCGGGTGCCGACCTCTTCGTGGAAGCGGGCATCGGCGACACGCTCACGAAGCTGGTGAACGCCTCCGGGCCCGATACGGACGCCGTCGCCTGCGTTGGCGGCCGCGGCAACCACCTGGCCTCCTTCGGGCGCGCCCTCGAGCGGTTGGCAGAGCTTGGACTGGTGGCCACGAGCGTGATCCCGGACCGGACCGAGCTGCCGGTCCCGGACGTACTGAGCGAGTGGTCCACGATGGGAAAGGTCGCCGACTACGTCCTCGCCTGCCTCTCGGGCGGCGCCACCAAGGTCGTGGCGAACGGGCAGTCCCGTGTCTGAGCCCATCCGTGCACCCGCTCGGTTGACACTTGCCGTCACCCCCGATCCAGCCGCAGAAACAGAGCGGCCTGCGCCGGTGTCCCTCCGTGAGGCCACCGCAGCGCTGAGAGGCCGCAAGAAGCTCGCCGAGACCGGCGGCAACCCGGCAGGGACGCACCGGCAGCGGGCCCTGGGCAAGCTGACCGCGCGGGAGCGGATCGACCTGCTGCTCGACGAGGACTCGTTCGTCGAGCTCGACGGGCTGGCCCGACACCGTGCCAGCGGGTTCGGGCTGGAGCGCAACCGTCCGGACACCGACGGCGTGGTGACCGGGTGGGGCACGGTAGAAGGCCGAAAGGTCTTCGTCTTCGCCCACGACTTCCGGATCTTCGGAGGCTCGCTCGGCGAGGTCTTCGCCGCCAAGGTGCACAAGCTGCTGGACCTCGCCGAAGCCACGGGCGCCCCGGTGGTGGGGATCAACGACGGGGGAGGAGCCCGCATCCAGGAGGGCATCACGGCGCTCGCCGGGTTCGGTGGCATCTTCGCCCGGAACGTCGCGCTCTCCGGGGTGGTCCCGCAGCTCTCCGTCGTCCTCGGTCCGTGCGCCGGCGGGGCGGCGTACTCCCCGGCCCTCACGGACTTCGTCTTCACCGTTCGTGACCGGACCAACCTCTTCATCACCGGGCCCGACGTGGTGGAGGCCGTCACCGGCGAGAAGGTGAGCCGCGAGGACCTCGGTGGGGCGCTCACCCACTCGACGCGCACCGGGGTGGCCACCTTCCTCGCCGACGACGAGCGGAGCTGCCTGGAGGAGGTCCGGGCGCTCCTTTCCTACTTGCCGTCGAACAATCACGAGGACCCGCCGTACATCCCTGCGACCGATGATCCACAGCGACGATGCGACGAACTGCTCGACATCGTGCCCGGGGAGCCCAACTGGTCCTACGACGTCCGGGATGTCTTGGAGGTTCTCGTCGACGATGGCCACCTGATGGAGCTCCATCCGTACTGGGCCCGCAACATCGTGTGTGCGCTGGCGCGGCTTGACGGCCACGTCGTGGGGCTGGTTGCGAATCAGCCGATGGTGCTGGCGGGCGCACTGGACATCGACGCCGCAGAGAAGGCCGCGCGGTTCGTCCGAACCTGCGACGCCTTCAACATCCCGCTCGTCACATTCGTCGACGTACCCGGGTTCCTGCCCGGGACCGAGCAGGAGCATGGCGGGATCATCCGACGGGGTGCCAAGCTCCTCTACGCCTACTGCGAGGCCACGGTGCCGCGGGTCCAGGTCGTACTCCGCAAGGCATACGGGGGCGCCTACATCGTCATGGACTCCAAGTCCCTCGGCTCCGACCTGGCCTTCGCGTGGCCCTCCAACGAGATCGCAGTGATGGGGGCCGAGGGTGCGGCCCGGATCATCTTCCGCAAAGAGCTGGACCAGGCAGAGAACCCGGTCGCCCGCCGGCAGGAGCTCCTCGAGGAGTACGCCGAACGGCTGATGAACCCCTATCACGCAGCCGAGAGGGGAATGGTTGACGACGTCATTGACCCCGGCGAGACCCGCCAGCTCCTGATCCGCTCGTTGGAACTGCTGCGGTCCAAGCGCCGGGCCACTCCGCGCCGCAAGCACGGCAACATGCCGGTCTGAGGAGGCGGGATGCGGATCGTAAGCGGGCACCCGACACCGGAAGAGGTCGCTGCCCTCGTCGTAGTGCTCTCGCTCTTGCAGCAGGCTCGCTCCGGAACTTCGCCGAACCATCGGTCCAGCGACGCCTGGCGGCGCGCGGTACCTGAGGTCAAGGCCCGGCACTGGCGCGACTGGCCATACGGATGGCGTGACGTCACCTCGCGCACCGGTCGTCCGGTGACACGCAGCGACCGGACCTGGACCCGCCTGGTGGGCTGAGCGGCCGAGGACCAAGGGAAACGGGCTTGCATACGCGTGTATCTCCGCAGCCCCAGTCGACTCCTCCCCTACATAGGGCGACTACTCGACAGGAGCTCCCAACGGTGTCCAAGAACCCTCAGTCCGCAGAACTAGTCCGAGGGCGTCACCGCCGGCCACGGCGCCGTTCCGTGCTCGTCGCGTCCTCCCTGGCCCTGGCGGCGGCCGTGGGCTTCGTCTCGACCACCTCTGACCGCGGCGACAGCAGCAGTTCCGCCGCCTCCGGGTGTGCGCAGCCCCGGACCCTGTCCGTCGTGGCCGCGTCCGACCTGGTTCCCGCCATCGAGACCGTGTCGAACTCTCTGCAGTGCGTTCGCGTGGAGGTGACCGCGGGTGACCCGAGCACCGTGGCGAGGCAGGTGGCCGCTGGGGCGGCGCCATCGGACGTGTGGATCCCCGACTCCTCCCGGTGGGTCACCGGTTTCCCCTCAACCTCGGTCGCGTCGTCCCCGGTGGTCCTGGAGACGTCGGCCGACAAGCTCCGTGACTGGGGCGTTCCGGCCACCTTCGAGGGGCTGGCGCGGGCGGCCGCAGCCGGCCGCCCGCTCAAGTTCAGAGCCGATGAGCCGAGTCGCACGGCCACGACCCAGGCCGCCCTGATGGAACTGGTCGAGGCTCTGAGCACCACTCCAACCCTGCGCGGACACTTGGTCGCGCTCGTGCGCGGAATGGGATCCGAGCCGGCCGAGAGCAAGCATGGCCGGGCTGTTCCCGGAAGGGCGTCGACCGAGCAGGCCGTGTGGGCGCAGAACGCTGAGGCTGGAACTGCGAAGGTTCGAGCGGTCTACGCTCCGGGTCCAGGTCTGGCGCTGGACTACCCCTTCGTGGTGACAGCCACCGAGGCCGCCGTACGCCGGGACGCCCAGAGCCTCCTGACGGCGTTGACCGAACCCGCCGGTGTGGCGGTCGTCGAAGGGCTCGGGTTCCGGTCACCGTCCGGCCACGACAACTCCCTGTTGACGCCTGCCACCGGCGTCGACGCGGCCAGGAGCAGCGACGCCTTGCCACTCAGCCGCGAGCAGGCGGGTTCGGCTCTGCGGCTGCTGGCGACGCTGAGCAAGCCAACCCGGGTGCTGGCGCTCGTCGATGTCTCGGGCTCCATGGCCCAGCTGGTACCCGGCCTGGGGCCCGTGAGCCGGATCGACCTGGCGCGCACTGTCGTGCGAGGCTCCCTGAGTCTCTTCCCCCGAGGCACGGTGGCAGGGCTGTGGCGGTTCTCCTCCGACCTGACGCCAAGCACCAACTACGAGCAGATGATGCCGCTCACACCTCTCACGGCGAGGTCACGCCGCGACTTCACCGCATCCATAGACCGTCTGACCGCTGTGCCGAACGGCGGCACCGGGCTCTACGACTCGGTTCTCGCAGCTGTGCGGTACGTCCGGTCTGGGTACGACCCGAGTCGGGTCAACAGCGTCGTCGTACTCTCCGACGGAAAGAACGAGTACGCCTCCGCACACGGCATCACGAAGGCCCATCTGCTCACCGCACTGCGGAAGGATGCGGAGCTGGACCGCCCAGTCCGGGTCATCTCCGTCGCGTACGGCCCAGACAGCGACGTCGCCGCGCTGCGATCCATCAGCAACACGACGGGAGGGATGGTCTACACGGCCCGGGACCCACGCGACCTACCCGTGATCTTCCGGGACGCCATCGGTCACCGCGTCTGCGGCGACAACTGCTAGGCGCGATCCCGAGCCTGGTAGGTGGTCGAGCAGCGAGCCTTGTAGGTGGTCGGCAGCGAGCGAAGCGAGCGGATGGTCGAGACCACACGCCGCGTTTCGGACACACTCAGCCGAACAGTGGAGTCTGCCCTGTACCTGGTGCATGCAGGGCTCCACTGATCGGACGCCACTGATCGGGCACCACCAAGAATGGCGGGTCATAGGGTGACCGCGACAACCTCTCGGCAGTGGGAGACAAGGAGCAGGTCCTTGAGCATGCTCATCGAGACGTACATGTCCGAGGTCCTCGTGACGCGGCCCACCTCAGGCTGTTCTCCGGAGGTGGGGTCCTGGACGAGCAGGTGTCCGTCGGGGCGCAGCCCAGCCCACGAGCCGTACGGCCAGGCGCAGCCCAGCCCACGAGCCGTACCGCCAGGCGCAGGCGCAACCCACCGACGTCTGGCGGCTGACGGCCGGCTGTGCCCGCTGGGTGTTTGTCGGAGAGTGTGGTTGCTGTTCGCCCTGGTGGCGCCGGTGTTCCCGTAGGCCAGTTTCTCCGTTGCGGTTGCATCACTCGACCGTGGTGGTTGCGGTTTTCTGGACTTCGTTCCCAGATGCGGGCCGCACCTCGAACCTGTAGCGTCTCCGGCGAGTCGGGTCGTGTAGACAAAGCCGTTGTCCGACATTTCGGAGGCTGATCTGTCTTCCACAAACGCGGGATCACCGCCCGAGACACTGTGGAAGTCCGCCGGTTGGCGGGCCCTCTTTGCCGCCCGGTGCATCTCCGTCGGGGGCTCTGGACTCACGTGGCTGGCCCTGCCCGTTCTGACCTACACGCTTACCGGGTCGAGTGCGTGGACCTCTGCAGTCGTTGCCGCAGACGCGGTGCCCTACCTGATCCTAGGGCTCCTCGCGGGACACACGGCGGACGCATTCGACCGCAAGAGAATCATGGTCATCGCCAACATCTTCAGCGCGGCCGCATTGGTGACTGTTCCCGGCAGTCACCTGCTCTTCGGAACAGTCGCCCCCTTGCACCTCGTGATTGCGGCACTCGCGCTGCAGTCCGGGTTCGTGTTCTTCGACGCCGCGAACTTCGGCGCCACGCCGACAATGGTGGGAAAGGAGCTGGTGGCACGGGCCAACGCGCAACTCTACGGATACACCGGCGTCATCGAGTGTGTGGTTCCCGCCCTCGGCGGATTGATGTTGCTGGTCACCTCTCCGCTGACGCTCCTCTGCCTGGACCTTCTTTCGTTTCTGGCCGCTGCTCTGCTCATCTCACGCATCGTCGTGCCGCTCTCCGCACGACGGCCAGTGACGGAGCAGACTGGCCTTCGTCCCTGGTCCTCCATCCGTCAAGGGCTTGCATACCTCTGGACTCGCTCACTCATCCGGGACACCACCCTCGCGAACCTTGCTGTCTCTGTCGGCACCGGCGCCGTATTCGCCCAGCTCGTCGTTTGGGCTGCCGTGAACCACGGCATTCACGAGAGCGATGGCTCGATCGGCTTCTTCTTCACCGCCCTGTCCGCCGGGGCTGTCCTGGGTGCGTTCGCGAGCGAGCGGGTCGCCAGGCTCGGATCTCCGCGCATTGTGGTCGGAACAGCGTGCCTGGCCGCGGGCGTGCTTGGGCTGGGAGCAGCCTGGTCCCCGGGAGCTGCAGCAGCCCTGCTCCTGTTGGCTCTCTGGCAGGCCGCGAGTTGCGCCGCCATGCTGGTGGGCGTGTCACTACGCCAGCAACTGACCCCGGAACCGTTGCAGAGTCGAGTCAACACGACAGGGCGGATGATCGCCCTGGGCGTGGGCTTTCCGGTGGGAGCCTTTCTGTCCGGGCTCATCACGACCGCCACCGGTCGGCCCGAGCTAGGCATGAGCTGCGGCCTGGTCGTGGTGCTGGCTGTGTGGCCGTTCCTGACATGGCGACACGCGACAAGTACGACGGGCGTTGCTGGCCGAAGACGCCGAGACACATAAGCCCAGGGCGGATGCGCGTCGCCCACGCAAACATGTCTCTCGGTTGCGTTCTGGGTGCAGATGATCCGCGCGGGTATTGTTGAGCGACTCTCTGGATGATGACCGGTAGGGCACGTCCCGTCACGGTGGGTGAGGACGGTTGGTCGGCATGGTGTTGTCGCGGCTGGCTGAGGATCAGGTGACCTGGCTCTTTGGCCGTGTTCGAGGACTCCGACCAACTCGCGGTCGAGGGGTTGCCGACGCCGCGATGGCCGGGCATGGTGCAACACCACTTGCCCACTGTCGCAGTGCCGGTCGTGGCGTGACGATGGGCTGATGCGAGGAGCTGTGGAACGTGTTGATCGTGCTGGACCCCGCCGGCGCCGAGGGCGACCTGACGGCTTCGGCAATCTCGTGTCCTTCGTGTGCCTCTGGGCGGTTACGGCCCTGGGGCTATGCCCGTTACCCGGGTCCTACGTGGTCTTCATGGCGCACGTCGTACGGTGCGTTCCCGGCGGGCGCGGGAGCTTGTCAAGACTTCTGTGTAAGTAGTTCCGTTTCCTTGGTCAGTTGATGTAGTTCACGAGTCGGTCTGGGTAGGCGACTGCGAGTGCTCCGAGGGCGCTCTTCCAGCCTTGGATGACGGCGCCTTCGACGAGGCGGCCGGGGGCTTTGCGCTCACCGCGTGGGGCGCCTTTCTCCTTGGCGCGTTGGCGTGCTCGCTTGTCCTCGATGTCGCGGATCGCGAGCCAGAGCAGCTTGATCACGGCGTCGTCGTTGGGGAAGTGTCCGCGGTTCGTGATGATCTTGCGCAGCTGGTAGTTCAACGACTCGATGGCGTTGGTGGTGTAGATGATCTTGCGGACCTCGGGTGGGAACGCCAGGAACGGGATGAACCGCTC
>Ga0209587_1001255_pt1 | contig 12098 bp, 10 predicted proteins | sample NGEPerD_2_FD_184512 | JGI IMG/M metagenome (GOLD analysis project Ga0209587, IMG submission 184512) | Arctic peat soil microbial communities from the Barrow Environmental Observatory site, Barrow, Alaska, USA - NGEE PermafrostL1-D... | ecosystem: Environmental > Terrestrial > Soil > Wetlands >... | reverse complement strand
GCACCGGCACCACCGCGGCGTGGGCGCGCAGTCGGTGATAGCTGTCACGGGCGCTGCGCAGCGCCCGCAGCCGTTCGATGAGCGCCATGGCGATGAGCCCGCAGCCCGGCCCGGCGGCCAGCGCCAGCAGTGTCGGCTCCTGCGCTCCGCGCCGGCGCAGCGCCTGGCGCAGCGCCACCCAGGTCGCCGGGAGCGTCACCAGGCCGGTGAGCAGCCGGGCGGTGCCGCGCATTGCGGCGGACACCGGCAGACGTCGAGCCGCGCTGACCAGCGACACCGCCGGGGCGTTGACGGCGACGCCGATGGCGGCCGCGGGTGACAAGGCGGCCAGGGCCGCGAGCCACCCGACGCGCCAGCGCACCGTCGCGGCCGTCAGGTCGCCCGCGACGACGTCGGCGTCGGTGAGGCCGAGCAGCGTCAACGCGTCGGCGTAGGGCATCCCGGCTCGGACCAGGCGCCGCTGCTGCACGCGTGGCGCCGCGACCAGCGCTCGTGCAGTCCGGTCCACGTCATCCAGTGCCGGCTGCCAGTGCCGCGGCGCACCCTCGGGGCGCAGTGCCACCATCGCGGCGCGCATCGCCAGCAGTGCGAAGTCGGCATCGTCGTAGTCCAGCGCCGCCTCGGCAAGCCGGGTGCGGATCTCGGCGGTCAGCCGGCGCACCGCATCGACGTTGTCGGGGCCCTGGTCCGCGCCCGGCTCGACGAACAGGGTCATGTGGCGGTCGAGGTGGATGGGTCGACCGAAGCGGACCAGCGCACGGCTGCGAGGGCTGGCCTTGTCGGTGTAGATCAGCCCGACCGGCAGCACGACCACTCCTGCGGCGCCGGCCTCGCGCGCGCCGAGGGCGATCCGGGCCGCGCCGGTCCGCAGCTCGGCGAGCCGCGGTTCGTCATGGGTGATGCCCTCCGGGAACAGCGCCAGGGTGTCCCCGCGCGCCAGTGCCTCGTGACAGGCGGCGAAGACGTTGGCGTTGGCGGCGGTCGTGCCCTCCTTGGCGCGGTGCACCGGGATGGCACCGGCGTAGTCCAGCAGGCGCCCGACGGCGGGGTTGCGCCACAGCGCGGACTTGGCCAGGAAGCGCGGCACCGCGTCGGTCGTCGCCACCACCAGCATGGGGTCCAGCAGTCCGTTGAAGTGGCTGGCCACCAGCAGCAGCGGACCGGAGGCCGGCAGCCGCTCGCGGCCGACGACCTCAACCTTGCGAAACCACAACGCCGACGCGGCCCGCGCGAGCAGGCGCACGGAGGTGTCGACCTGATCGCGCATCGCGCGATCCTAGACGCCGACGGCCTGCCCGGGTCCGTCGCGGGTCGCCGACGAGCCGGCCGGCTCCCCGGTTTGCACGCGCCACAGCGCGGCGTACAGCCCGCCGGCATCGAGCAGCTGGTCGTGGCTGCCCGACTCGACCACCCGACCGGCCTCGAGCACATGGATCGCGGCGGCGCTGCGCACCGTGGACAGCCGGTGGGCGATCACGATGGTGGTGCGCCCCACGGTGATACGCGCCAGGGAGCGCTGGATGGCGGCTTCGGTCTCGTTGTCCACCGCCGCTGTGGCCTCGTCGAGAACCAGCACGGGTGGGTCCACCAGCACCGCACGCGCAATGGAGATCCGCTGACGCTGGCCGCCCGACAACTTCTGGCCGCGCTCGCCCACGACCGTGTCATAGCCCTCGGACAAAGCGGTGATGAAGTCGTGCGCCTCGGCCGTCCTGGCCGCGGCCACGACCTCTTCGTCGGTGGCGTCCGGACGGCCGTAGGCGATGTTGTCGCGCACGGAGCCGTGGAACAGGAACACATCCTGGGACACCAGGCCGAAGCAGCCGCGAAGCCCCTCCAGCGGCAGCTCGCGGAGGTCGACGCCGTCCAAGCGCACCGCGCCCGAGGTCGGGTCGTACAAGCGCAGCAGCAACTTCACGATGGTGGACTTGCCCGCACCGGTCGCGCCGACGATGGCCGTGGTCTGCCCAGGGGGCATCTTCAGGTCAAGCCCCGACAGCACCACGCCGCCGTCGTCGTAGGCGAAGACCACGTCATCGAAGACCAGCTCGCCGCGGACCGGACGCCGCATCGGCCTCGTGCCACCGGTGATGCCCACGTGGGTTGCGAGCAGGTCCAGGATCCGGCGGGTCGACGCCATCGCCCTCTGGTAGAGGTCGAAGGTCTCGCCGAGCCGGGTCAAGGGCCAGAGCAGCCGCTGCACGATGAAGATCATCACGCTGTACACGCCCACCGCCAGCGTGCCGTCCAGCGCGCGCATGCCGCCCATCACCAGGATGAAGCTGAACGCCACAAGGATCGCCATGCGGATCAGCGGCACGAACATCGACGACAGCCTGATGGCCTCGCCGTTGCGCTCCCGGTAGACCTGCGAGTCCGCGCCGATGCGGGCGATCTCCCGCTGCTCGGCGGTGAAGGCCTTGATGGTGGCGATGCCGGACAGGTTGTTGGCCAACGCGGAGTTGAGCACCCCGACCTGGTCGCGGACGGCCGCGTAGCGGGGTTCGAGCAGCCGCTGGAACCGGAACGAGCCCCACAGCACGATCGGGATCGGGGCGACGGCGAAGACCGCGATACCCGGCGCGATGACGAAGAACGCCACACCGATGATCAGGACAGTCGTCAGCACCTGCAGGATCTCGTTGGCGCCCCGGTCCAGGAAGCGCTCCAGCTGGTTGACGTCGTCGTTGAGCACGCTCAGCAGGCCACCGGTGGAGCGGTCCTCGAAGTAGGCCTGCTCCAGCTGCTGCACGTGGGCGTAGGCGTCGACCCGCAGATCGTGCTGCACCGTCTGGGCCAGGTTGCGCCACTGCACCTGGAACAGGTACTCGAACACCGACTCGCTGATCCAGACCACCGCACTGATGGCGGCCAGGACCAGGAGCTGGGTGCGCAGGCCGGCGATGCCGAAGCCGGCCAGCAGGGAGTCCTGGCGCTGCACGACGATGTCGACGGCCACGCCGATCAGCAGGGGCGGGGCGAGGTCGAGGACCTTGTTGGCCACCGAGTAGGCGGAGGCCCGTAGCACCGTGGGGCGGTGGGCCGCGGCGTAGCGCCACAGACGCGGCAGCGGGTGCCCGGAAGTCGAGGGCCCTCCGGGAGGCGCCGGAGCGCCGTCCGGGGTGGCGTCGAACGGCGGAGCTGCGACGTGGGACATGGAGGCCAGACTACGGCGGCTTGTCGCCCGCTCTTCCTGCGCGCGTGCCGGCGCGGAGGCGCGCCGGCACGGACCGACGTCGCCAGCGACTACGATCCGGCGCATGCCCCGCCAGCGCCCGGTCACCCAGATCATGTCCCCAGCGCCGATCACGGTTGCGCCCGACACCAGCGTCGAGGATGCCGCCCGGCTGCTGGCACAGCACTCGATCGGCGGCGCCCCGGTCGTGGACGACGAGGGGCGGCTGGTCGGACTGCTCGACGACACCGACCTGATCGTCTCGCAGGCGCGCCTGCATGCGCCCACGACCATCGAGCTGCTCGGCGCCTACCTGACCCTGCCCGGGGCGTCTCACCGCTATGCCGACGAGCTGCGTCAGGCGCTCGCGGCCGTGGTCGTGGACGTCATGGATCGCAATCCTCCCGCGGTCGGCACCGACGCCACCGTCGAGGACGTGGCCACCCTCATCGTCAACCGCGATGTGTCGCGCGTCCCGGTGGTCGACGCCGACGGCCGGGTCGTGGGCATCGTCAGCCGTGGCGATGTCGTGCGCGCCATGGCGTCCGACGAGTAGCCGCTGCCCACAGGTTCGGACGGCTTCCTGCGGATGCGGACGCCGTTGGTGCGTACGGTCGCAGCGACATCGTCGCGTCTCCGACGCACGCACCTGATACCCCGCGAGGTCTCGCATGCGCTCTACACCCGCGTCCGCGCCGAATCCCCGGCCGCAGGGGGCTTGCGGCCATCGGGGCACGCCTGCAGCGGAAGGGCCCCGCCGAGGCATCGCCGACCGGCGACGGATGGCAGCCCGTCGCATCGCGCGGCTGTTGCTTCCGGTCGCGGAGGCGGCCGGGGGCTTCACGTCGACACAGCTGCTCGTCCGAGCACCGGACGAGGCGGTCATGTGGCAGCCGGATGTGGCGCTGGTCATCGGGGAGGCCCCGGCCGACGGGCAGCTGCGCGAGCCTCCAGCACTGGTGGCGGTGGTGGACGTCGGCGACGCGACGCCCATCCTTGATGTCCAGCAGTGGTTGAGGCTTGGAGTCGCGGTGGTGTGGCACGTGCACGAGGAGTCCGTGGACGTCTGGACCCGTTCGGCCATGCACGGCCACGGACCCGGTGAGGTGATCACGCTGTCGGACCTGCCGCTGCCCGTCGCAGCGGGCGTCCGGGTCAGCGATGTGGTCGGTCCACGCTCGTGACCAGCCGGTTCGCTAGGCTGTCGGCCCACGACCTCACCGCGCTGACCGCGACGCTGCACCATCCGGCGCGGGAGCCGCCGCGAAGGCGCACCGAAACGCAGAGCAAGGGATGTTGATGAAGTCGCGTGGGATCCTGCTGTCCGTCGTAGCCGTGCTGGTCGTGGCGGCCGGCTTCGTGCTGGTGGGTGTGCTGGTCGACGCCAGCTACCTGGGCATCGCCGCGATCATCGCCGCCGTCGCTTTCGGGGCCTCGATGCTCGGGCTGATGTCGCTGCTGCTGACGCTGGTGGGCACCGTGCGTGAGCTGACCTCGACCGTCGAGCAGATCACCGATCAGACGGTCCCGTTGCTGTCCGGTGTCAACGAGACCGTGGCCGGGGTCAACACCGAGATCGCACGGCTGGACTCCGTCGTCGCGAGTGTGCAGCACATCTCCGGCACCGCGGAGAACATCGCCGACGTCGTGCATGCCGCGGTGGCCAACCCCCTGATCAAGGCGGTCGCGTTCGTGACCGGCACCGGCGCGGCGCTCAAGGCCGCGCGCAAGCTCAAGGACTGAGGCCGGCGTGTTCAAGCGACTGTTCTTCGCACTCCTGGGACTCGGCGCCGGGGTGACGTTGGGCGTGTACGCCGTGCGCAAGGTGGAGGCCGCCAGCGCCCGGCTGTCGCCCCAGAACCTGGCCGCCAGCGCCGGCACGCGCGCCGGTGCCGCGCGCGGCCGCCTGGCAGCGGCAGTCCAGGTGGGCCGGGCCGCAGCCGCGGTCAAGGAGGCGGAGCTGCGGGCCGTCTACCGCGTGCGCACCGACGAAGGGGCCTAGGGCTGTGCTGTCCAGCGACATCCGCCGGACCTTCCTGGAGTTCTTCCGCCAGCGCGGCGCCCGCATCTGGCCGTCTTCGTCGCTGATTCCGGGCGATCCGTCGCTGCTGCTGACGGTCGCCGGCATGGTGCAGTTCAAGCCGTACTTCCTGGGCGAGGCCACCCCGGATCACCCGCGTGCCGCCAGCGTGCAGAAGTGCGCACGCACCAACGACATCGACAACGTCGGCCTCACCACCCGGCACCTGACCTTCTTCGAGATGCTCGGCAACTTCAGCTTCGGCGACTACTTCAAGCGCGAGGCCATCCGCTGGGCATGGGAGCTGTCCACCAACCCGCAGGGCAAAGGCGGCTTCGGTCTCGACCCGGAGCGCATCTGGGCGACGGTCTATGAAGACGACGACGATGCCGAGCGGCTGTGGCTGGAGGAGTCCGGGCTGCCGACGGAGCGCATCGTGCGCCGAGGCGCGGCGGACAACTTCTGGGACATGGGCGCCGCCGGCCCCAGCGGACCGTGCAGCGAGCTGTACTACGACCGCGGACCCGAGCACGGCGCGGAGGGCGGACCCGCCGTCGACGAGAGCCGCTACCTGGAGTTCTGGAACCTCGTCTTCATGCAGTTCGAGCGCGATGCCGAGGGTACCATCCTGGGGAACCTGCCTCGGCAGAACGTCGACACGGGCATGGGGCTGGAGCGCATGGCGATGCTGCTGCAGGACGTCCCCAACGTCTACGAGACCGATGTCCTGCGGCCCATGCTGGACCGCGCCGCGGAGCTGACCGGCACCGCCTACGGGCAGGGCGACCACTCCGACATGTCGCTGCGGGTGGTCGCGGAGCACGCCCGCTCGGCGGCGTTCCTGATCGCCGACGGCGTGCTGCCGTCCAACGAGGCACGCGGCTACGTGCTGCGCCGGCTGCTGCGCCGGGCGGTGCGGCACGCCCGCACCCTGTCGGCCGACGTTGCGGTCATGCGGCCGATGATCGACGCGGTGATCGCCACGCTCGGCGGGGCCTGGCCGGACCTGCGCGCCCAGTCGGAGCTGATTCTGCGCGTGGCGACCGCGGAGGAGGAGGCGTTCGGCCGCACCCTGCGCACGGGCATGGGCCTGCTGACCAGGGCGATCGAGGCCGCGAAGGCCTCCGCCCCGGATGCCGACCTGGCAGCGACGGACGCCGGACGTCGCGCGCTGCCGGCCGAGGCGGCCTTCACCCTCCACGACACCTACGGGTTCCCCGTCGACCTGACCGTCGAGATCGCCGCCGAGCACGGGCTGGAGCTCGACCGGGACGCCTTCGCGCAGTTCATGGAGGGCCAGCGCACCCGTGCGCGGGCCGCCGCCCGCAGCGGCAAGGCGGCCGGCGGCGTACCGGTGGAGACCTACCGCGAGGCCGCCGATCGCACGGGGCCGGTGGAGTTCCTGGGCTACGACGGCACCGAGGCCGACACGCGGCTGGGTGCGATCGTGGCGGGCAACGACGTGGTCGAAGCGGCGGAGGATGGCGAGGAGGTGGAGGTCGTGCTGCCCCGGACGCCCTTCTACGCCGAGGGCGGCGGGCAGCTCGGTGACCACGGCACCATCACCACCGACAGCGGCCGGCTGCAGGTCCTCGACACCTACTCGCCGCTGCAGGGCCTGATCGTCCACCGCGCCCGCGTGGCGGCGGGGGAGGTGCGCGCGGGCCAGGGTGCCCACGCCGCCATCGACACGGCGCGGCGCGCCTCCATCGCGCGCGGCCACACCGCCACCCACATCCTGCACGCCACGCTCAAGGACGTCGTCGGGGAGCACGCCGCCCAGGCCGGGTCGGCGATCGACGCCGGCCGCTTCCGCTTCGACTTCCCGCACTTCGAGGCGGTCAGCCGCGATCAGCTCGCCGAGCTGGAGCAGCGCGTCAACCTGCGCATCGCCGAGGGCCCGCCGGTGCAGACCCTGGAGACCACGCAGGAGGAGGCGCGCCGGATGGGGGCCATGGCGCTCTTCGGTGAGAAGTACGGCGAGCGCGTGCGCGTGGTTCAGATCGGGGATTTCTCCCAGGAGCTGTGCGGCGGCACGCACGTCGCCACCGCCGCCCAGGTGGGCTTGTTCGCGGTGCTGTCGGAGGGCTCCATCGCCGCCAACCTGCGCCGCATCGAGGCGACGACCGGTCCCGAGGCGTTCACCGAGCTGGCCGCGCAACGCAGGATCGCCCAGGAGGCCGCGCAGCTGCTGAGGGCCACGCCGGAGGAGGTGGTGGACCGCATCGGCGCACTGCTGGAGCGGCTGCGCGGCGCGGAGAAGGAGCTGGTGGCGGAGCGCCAGCGCGGGCTCCTGGCCGCGGCCGCGACCATGCTGGAGGCCGCGGAGTCGGTGGGCGATCACCGGGTGGTGGCACAGGAGCTGCCCGGCGCGGACCGCGACGCGCTCAAGGCCGTCGCCCTGGACCTGCGCAACCGCCTGAACTCCGGCGTGGTGGTGCTGGGCTCGCGCACCGCCGATGGCGCCGCCCTGCTGCAGCTGGTCCTCACCGCTGACCTGGTCGCCGCCGGCGTCACCGCCGGTGAGCTCCTGCGCCCGGGTGCGCAGGTGGTCGGCGGCGGCGCCGGTGGTAAGGGCGACAGCGCACAGGCCGGCGGCCGACGGGGCGACAAGCTGCCGGAGGCACTTGAAGCGGTCAGGGCGGCGGCGCGCGAGCGTCTGGCCGCGGCATAGCGGGGGTCGATCAATGGACACCGCTGCGACCCGCGTGCTGGGCGTCGACGCCGGGGAGGTCCGCATCGGCGTGGCGATCTCGGACCCCAACCGGATGGTCGCCACTCCGCTGGACACCGTGCCGGGCGTCCAGACCACGGCAGCTCAGGGCCAGGACGAGGCGGGCAGCGCCGCGACCCGCCTCGCCGAGCTGGCGCGGGCGAACGGCTGCGACACCGTGGTGGTCGGCCTCCCTAGGGCGCTGTCAGGCCGCGACACCGCATCCACGGCCATGGCGCGAGGACTGGCAACCGCGCTGCGCGCGCACGGGCTGCGCGTGGAACTCTGGGATGAGCGCTTCAGCTCCACGGAGGCGGAACGCGTGCTGATCGGCGCGGGCCGCCGCCGCGAGCAGCGCAAGCTGGAACGGGATCGGATCGCGGCGACGATCATCCTGCAGGGCTGGCTCGATGCGCAACGGCTGTGAACGACCCTCGAAGGCGGCACTGACCGCCACCCACGTCGGCACGAAGGACCCGCATCCGCATGTCTCGCAGCTCGAAGATCTTCTTGCTCTTCCTCGTCGTCGCCGTGGGGGTGATCATCGGCGGGCTCCTGAAGCTCACCGGGCCGGGGAACTCGGTGGCCGAGGGCGAAACCGTGTCCGTGACGATTCCCGAGGGCGCAGGTGCGGCCGACGTCGCAGAGATCCTGGCTGAGGAGGGCGTCATCTCCTCCCCGCTCGCCTTCCGGGTGAGCGCCAGGCTCGACGACCGCTCGAACCGTCTGCAGCCCGGGACCTACGACCTGGTCGCCGGCATGAGCGCGCGGGAGATCCTGGAGGTGCTGTCGGCGACCTCGGCGCCTGCGCCCAGCTTCCGCGTCACCATCCCGGAAGGGCTCACCGTCGAGCAGACCCTTCAGCGGATCGCCGGAGCCGAAGGGTCACCCTTCACCATCGAGCAGCTCACGGCCGCCTTGCCGCGGGTCGCGATCCCGGAGTGGGTGCCGGTCGCCGACATCCCGGGGGAGAAGCCCTACGGCCCGCTGACCGACTACGAGGGCCTGCTGTTCCCCGACAGCTACGAGTTCCTGTTGAGCGCCGACGCCCAGTCGGTGCTGTCCCGGCTTGTCGAGCAGACCGAGTCCGTGTTGGCCGACGTGACCCCGCCCGCGGGCATGGACCGCTACGACGTGCTGCGGCTGGCGTCGCTGATCGAGCGCGAGACGCGCGTGGCCGAGGAACGGCCGCTGGTCTCCTCGGTGCTGCACAACCGGCTGTCCGCACCCATGCGCCTGCAGGTGGACGCCACCGTGATCTACTCCCTCGGCGAGATCCGCGACCGGGTGCTGACCACAGACGTTCAGAACGACTCGCCGTGGAACACCTACACCAGCGATGGGCTGCCGCCGACGCCCATCTCCGGGGCGGGTCGCGCCTCCATCGAGGCCGCCGCCAACCCGGCGCAGACCGACAGCACCTTCTATGTCGTCTGCGACACCGAGACCGGCCGGCACGCGTTCGCCTCGAGCCTCGCGGAGCACAACAGCAACGTGGCGCAGTTCCGCCACATACAGGAGTCCGGCGGCTCCTTCTGCGCTTCCTAAGGGCGCGTGAACCCATATGCTACCATGTAGCACATGAGCGAAGCGAGCGAGGTGCCTGACGGACGGGCGTTGGAGCAGATCGGCGTCCGTGAGCTGCGCCAGCACGCCAGCGCCTGGCTGCGCCGGGTCGAGGCGGGGGAGTCCTTTGAAGTGACCGACCGCGGTCGTCCCGTGGCACGGCTCGTGCCTGCCGAAGCCATCGAAGGCCTCAGGGCCCTGCGCGCTGCTGGGCGGGCGCGCCCGGCGAGTGGTCACCTCGCTGACGCGCCGCCGCCAATACCGCCGGCACCGGGGCGGCCGACGGCCGGCGAGATTCTCCGGCAGATGCGTGCTGATGAACGGTGAGGTCTGGTACATCGACACATCGGCGTTCGTCAAGGTTGTGATGGAGGAGGACCACACCACCGCCCTGCGCACCTGGATCAAGGATCGGCCCGCGCTGGTCTCCTGCGACTTGCTGCGTGTCGAGGCGCTGCGGGCCGTCCGTCGCAGCCAGCCGTCCGCCGCCCCGGCCACCCGGGCCGCGTTGCAGGACGTCGAGATGCTGCGCCTCGACGAACCGTTGCTCGAGATGGCTGCTGTCCTCCCGCCGGCGTCGCTGCGCAGCCTTGACGCGCTGCACCTCGCGGCCGCCATCAGCATTGGTTCCGAGCTACGAGGGATCCTCACCTACGACGAGCGGATGGCGGCGAGCGCGTCGAAGCTGGGTGTGGTTGTCACCGCACCCGGTCTCGACCCGCAATGGTGGCAGACGCCATGACGACGTCGGCCACAAAGCTGGTCGCCTTGCTCGGCCGCCCGGTCGCGCACAGCGTGTCACCGCAGATCCACTCCGCCGCCTTCGACGCGGCCGGGCTCGACCTTGTCTATCTGGCCTTCGACGTGCTGCCCGAAGCACTCGAGCAGACGCTCGCGGGGCTGTGGGCCATGGGCGCGCTCGGGGCCAACGTCACGGTGCCGCACAAGCGCGCGGTGATGGAGATGGTGGACGCGATCACCCGGGAGGCCGACCTGGTCGGGGCGGCCAACACCCTGATGCGCGACGGCGACCTGCTTGTGGCCGACAACACCGACGCCCTGGCCCTTGAGGAGGTCTTCGCCGACCTCGGTGTCGGCTCGGGGGATCCGGTGCTGGTCTTCGGCGCCGGTGGAGCCGCGCGCGCGGCCGCCGTCGCGCTGGGGCGCCGAGCCGCGTCAGTGGAGGTCGTCGCTCGTCGCCCGGAGGCCGCAGCCGAGGTCGCGGATGTGGTGCGCGCGGCCGGCGGCGACGCCCGCGCGGGGCTCGCCGACCTTGCCGACCTCGCCGTCTTCGACGACCTCGATCGGCCCAAGGCCGTGGTCAACGCCACACCGCTGGGGCTGCACGGCGAGGCGCTGCCGGAGCGCTACATGCGGCTGCATCCCCGGCAGATCGCCCTGGACCTGGTGTACCGCCCGGAGCCCACCCCATTCCTGCGCGCCGCGACCTTGGCGGGGGCCCGGGCGCAGGACGGCCTGGGCATGCTGATCATCCAGGCGGCGCTGGCGTTCGAGCGCTGGACCGGTCAGCCGGCGCCCCGCGGCGCCATGGCGCAGGCCGCCAGCCGGGCGCTGGACAGGATCGGCTGAGCCGACCCGGCGGTTGGAAGTTGGGTTCGCTGCAGGTCGCTGCCGGTGGGCAGCAGGCTCGTGTGTCCTGATGCCGCGGAGAGGTCTGTCTCCCTCCCGATGTCCGATGTGCGGCGCATGCCCCTCGGCGCGCGGCTGGTCGGCGCCCGGCCTCGTTAGCGACGACCAGGTGTGGGAAGCCCTCGCCGCACACCGGGGTGGTTGCTAGCCCGCTTCGCCGAAGGTCCAGGCCGACCAGACATCCAGGGTGCGATGCGGCGGTTCGACGATGGCTCAACTCCGGCACGCAGCCGACCGATGAGAAGGCATACTCCCGAAACCGAAGCGAGCATCACACATGATCCGCCACATTCGCCGGCGCTTCCCCTCTGACGAGGGCATGTCGCTGATCGAGGTGCTCATCGCCGCCTTCATCCTGACCGTGGCGCTGCTCGCGATGGCCGGGGTGGCCGGCAGCTCGATCACTAGCGTGTCAGACTCTCGTCAGCGTCAGCTGGCCACGACGAAGGCCTCGCGCGCCGTCGAGGCGGCCCGCGACCTGGCCTACGAGCAGCTGTTCATGCCCGCGCCCGGCGTCACCTTCGACCCGGACGGCGCGGGGCCCCTTTGTGCAGAGGTGACGCCGCCGCTGGGCAGCGGGTCGAGCCCGTTCGGCAACGCGCCCTTCTCCCTTGTCGAGGACGGCACCACGGTAACCACCACGGTCACGCAGGTTCGCGCAGTGAACCTGAGCAGCGGACCTGGCGGGCCGTCCGTCTGCAGCGACACCTCGGAAGCGGAGAACCGGCGAGTCACCACCGTGGTCACCTGGACCATCGGCAGCGCCACACATGAAGTGCGTGAGACCACCCTCATCACCCGCTCCACGCGCGGGCTGCCGCTGCCGACGTTCTCCGTCGGACCGCCGGCGGTCGCGCTTCCCATGGACACAGAGGAGAGCTGCTTCGACTTCACCCTCACCAACCTCGGCTCGGAGGACCGCTACAGCGTTGACCTCCCCACGTCCGCTGCCGCAGCGGCCGGCTACTCGGTGG
>Ga0209587_1001254_pt1 | contig 12103 bp, 7 predicted proteins | sample NGEPerD_2_FD_184512 | JGI IMG/M metagenome (GOLD analysis project Ga0209587, IMG submission 184512) | Arctic peat soil microbial communities from the Barrow Environmental Observatory site, Barrow, Alaska, USA - NGEE PermafrostL1-D... | ecosystem: Environmental > Terrestrial > Soil > Wetlands >... | reverse complement strand
GGATTGCCTCTCGGCGCTTGGCTGCGTGCCCACTATGTACCGGTTTGAGAACCCACAGAAACCCGAGAACCGCATTGAGGGCAGGAAGCACAGTTCGACCTGCCCACGACCAAAGACGACGACCAGTCAAACACTCACAACCCGACCACTTGCGCTCACGTCCCGATGCAGGTAAGCGTGGAACGACAACCCCCGGCCATTCATCTGGACCAAGACCGCCGAACAGATCCTCGAAATCCCTCGCACGACTTCTACAACGAACTACCGGCGCAGGACACTAGCCGATGATGCCGAGCAGCTCGTCGGCGTACTTGTCGAGCTTGGCCTTGCCGATCCCGTTGATCGACTGCAGACCCTGACGGTCGGTCGGCTTGACCTCCGCAAGTGCCTCCAGGGTCGCATCGGAGAACACCACGAAGGCCGGGACGCTCTGGACCTCGGCCTGCTCCTTGCGCCAGGAACGCAACAGCTCGAACAGCTCCTCGTCGTAGGGCACGGGACAGTCCTGGCAGTAGCCGCGGTTGCGCTCCCGCGAGCTTGCCAGAGGCTTCTGGCATTGCTTGCACACAGCCGCCTTCTTGCCGCGTTGGCGGGCGCCACGGGAGGGGCCAGCGCCGTCGGCGGGATCGGTGGCCGACGCCGGTCGGAGCCGAGCGAGGAACCGCGACGGCTTGCGGCGGGCCTGACCGCCCGGGTTGCGCGCCAGCGCCCAGGAGATCCACAAGTGCAACCGCGCGCGGGTGACGCCGACATAGAGCAGCCGCCGCTCCTCCTCGACGGCCGCGGGCGTGTCGGCGTAGGTGATCGGCATCGAGCCCTCCTGCATCCCACACAGGAACACGGCGTCCCACTCGAGTCCCTTGGCAGCGTGCAGGGTCCCCAGTGTCACGCCCTCGGCCACGGGGGCGTGCTGCTCATGGGCCCGCCGGTCGAGTTCGGCGACGAAGCCGGCCAGTGTGGGCGCCCGGTCTGCGGAAGTCTCGGTCGCGAAATGGTCGGTGGCCTGCGAGACCAGCGCCTGCAGCGACTCCCACCGGTCGCGCGCCTGACCGCGGGCGGTCGGCGCCTCCGCTGACCAGCCCATGCCGGTGAGCACTGCTCGCACGTGGTCGACGAGCTCGTCGGGGGCCTCCGATCCCGCCCGAAGCTGGCCACGCATCAGGGCCAGTGCCTGGCGCACCTCCTGGCGTTCGAAGAACCGGGCGGCACCGCGTACGACGTAGGCGATGCCTCGCGCGGTCAGGGCCTCCTCGAAGGACTCCGACTGTGCATTGATGCGGAACAAGACCGCCATCTCGCGCAGTGGCACTCCCTCTCGGCTCAGTCGGCGGATCTCCTCGGCCACGGCTTCGGCCTCGGCCACCTCGTCGGTGGCCTCCCGCCAGGTGAGGGCGGCACCGGCGTCTCGCTGCGAGCGGAGCAGCACGGTGGGTGTGCGGGAGTCCTTCAGCAGCGCGTTGGCAGTCTCGATGACCTGCGGAGTGGAGCGGTAGTTGCGCACCAGCTCGATACTCGTGGACCCGGGGAACTTCGCCGAGAACTCGGTGAGGTAGCCAGCCCGTGCGCCGGCGAAGGAGTAGATCGTCTGGGCCGGGTCGCCGACGACGCAGATCTCGTCCCGGCCCCCCAGCCACAGGTCGAGCAGGGCTGACTGGATGGGGCTGACGTCCTGGAACTCGTCGACCGTGAACCACTTGTACTGTCGGCGCACCTCGGCGGCCACGCGCTCGTCCTCGCTCAGCAGGGCAGCCCCGATGAGCAGGACGTCCTCCATGTCCATCCGGCCCTGGTCGCGCTTGAGCTCCTCGTAGCTGGCGAAGACACGCGCCACCGTCGCCGCGTCGAGACCGCTGACCTCCCGGCCGCGGACGGGCGCGAGGAGCTCGTAGTCGTCGGGCCGCACGTTGCTCACCTTGGCCCACTCGATCTCGCTCGCGAGATCGCGCAGCGTCGCCTGGTTGACCTCGACCCGGTTGCGACGTGCGGCACCCGCGACGACCGGGATCTTCGAGGCCGTGAGCTCGGGTGGCTGGCCGCCGTAGACCTTGGGCCAGAAGTAGCGCACCTGGCGAAGCGCGGCTGAGTGGAACGTGCGTGCCTGCACCGCGGAGGCGCCCATCGAGCGCAGTCGCGTGCGCATCTCCCCGGCTGCCCGTGTGGTGAAGGTGACGGCCAGCACCTCCATCGGGTTGTAGACCCCCGTGGCGACGCCGTAGGCGATCCTGTGCGTGATGGCCCTGGTCTTGCCCGTTCCGGCTCCTGCGAGCACCCGCACCGGGCCGCGCAACGCCGACGCGACCTCGCGCTGCTCGGGATCGAGCGCGTTCAGCAGCTCATCGGCATGCATCGGAAATGTTCTCCGTCCCTTCTGCGTTGGAACCCCTGTCGAGCGTAGACGCGAGAGAGGACACTCAGTGACCCAGGAGTCCACAGTTGTGGAAACCAAGGCCAGCTTCACGATGTACACGACCCCGTGGTGTGGCTACTGCCACCGGCTCAAGGGCCAGCTGGACCGGAAGGGCATCGTCTACGACGTGGTCGACATCGAGCAGGAGCCGTCGGGGGCCGCGATCGTGATGACTGCCAACAACGGCAACCAGACCGTGCCGACCCTGGTCTTCAGCGACGGCACCGCCTCCACGAACCCGTCCGTGGCACATGTCACGAAGAAGCTTGCCAGTCTCTGAGACTCCAGCACGCTGACCAGCTGTCGCGACCTGGCAGGTTCCAGCCCTCCATCATCAGGCACACGGCCGGCTCACCAGGCACACGGCCGGATCATCAGGCACACCGCCGGGTCACCACTGGCCGGGCAACGGCCCGCCGTACCAGCTCTCGATGAGGGACCGCGAGATCGAGACGCCCGACGGCAGCACCAGCCTTCCGGACTCGGCCTGCGCGCGCATCTCCTCGCGGGTGAACCACCGCGCATCCTCGATCTCCGAGCCGTCCACGTCGATGGTCGTCTGGGTCGCGCGCACAGTGAAGCCGACCATCAGGCTGGCCGGCAGCGGCCACGGCTGGCTGCCGAAGTAAGTCACCTCCCCGACCACGACTCCGGTCTCCTCCCGGACCTCGCGGCGCACGGCGGCCTCCATCGTCTCCCCTGGCTCCACGAACCCGGCCAGCGTGGAGTAGCGACCCGGCGGCCAGGCAGGACTGCGTCCCAGGAGGGCCCGCTCTCCCGCACTCCCTGGCTCGCCATCGGTGACGACCATGATCACGGCCGGGTCCGAACGCGGGAACTGGTCCTTGCCGCAGCTGGTGCACTCCAACACGTGGCCGGCCTGCTTCGATTCGAGGCTTCCTCCGCACCAGGGACAGTGCTTCGTCGACCAGTGCCACTCGGCCAGTCCGATGGCGTGCATCACCAGCGGGGCGTCGACGAGATCCTGGTCGACGAGCGACTGCACGACTGCCCGCAGTACCACCCACTCGTCGCGGTCGCCCGGTGCGTCTGAGGGATCGACGATGACGGCGAAGTGCTGGACACCTTCACGCTCACCGAGAAGCACTCGCAGACCCTCCGGCGATGCCTGCGGGGAGACCCACGCGATACGACCGTCGACGGGCCGCACTCGCGCACCCGCGATGACCAGCACCCGGGTCGACTGGTCTGACCAGCGTGCATCGAGCCAGTTGTCGTCGGTGCGGTGCGCGCCGTGGCGGTCGTGCGCGTGCGTGGACAGTGCGACGTGCGGCAGCACCCTTCCAGTTCCTGGGCTCCCTTCGGGACTCATCCGGCCTCCTCCGGAAAGGTCTCGGGCCAGGCCGTGAAAGCCCACCTGTCGCAGGCACGGCCGGCACCGTCCTGGGTCGGCAGGGCAAGAGGCTCCAGGTTCGTCGACTCCATGCCGGCGACCCTAGCCTCCGCAGCCTCCGCACCCCCGGGGTCGCTGCTGAGCGTGGCTCGCCTGCCCCCTTTAGGGTGAGGCGACATGAGCACCCACATCGGAGCCGAGCCGGGCCGGGTCGCACCCACGGTGCTCCTCCCCGGAGACCCCCTGCGGGCCAGGTGGATCGCCGAGAACTTCCTCGAGGACGCGACCTGCTACAGCGAGGTCCGCGGCATGTACGGCTACACCGGCACCTGGCACGGCCTGCCCGTGTCGGTGCAGGGCTCTGGCATGGGCCAGCCCTCGATGGCGATCTATGTGAACGAGCTGTTCCAGGACTACGGCGTACGCCGCATCGTGCGGGTCGGGTCCTGCGGGGCAGTTACCGAGCGGGTCGCCCTGAGAGACGTCGTGATCGCCTCAGGTGCCTGCACGGACTCCTCGATGAACCGGCTGCGCTTCCATGGCCTCGACTACGCGGCAGTGGCTGACTTCGGTCTGCTGCGAGCCGCCCACGACGCGGCCTCGACCCGCACCGACGTCACTGCCCATGTGGGCCTGATCTTCTCCGGTGACTCGTTCTACTCACCACGCCCCGAGCTGATGGTGCCGATGGTCGAGCACGGCGTGCTCGCGGTCGAGATGGAAGCGTGCGCGCTCTACACGCTGGCGGCGTCCTACGCGAGGCAGGCGCTGGTGGTCTGCACGGTGAGCGACCACATCGTCACCGGCGAGGAGACCACGGCCCTGCAGCGGGAGCAGACCTTCGGCCCCATGGTCGAGATCGCTCTGGCGGCCGCGCTGGCCGAGACCGGGAGCTAGCGGAGATCCAGCGCTGACCACGCTCAGGACTGCTCGATGGCCCTGGGCTGCTGTTCGATCACGCCGCTCTGTTGGGTGGGCACGTGCTGCTCGTTCGCCTGCGACGGCAGGCGCACGCAGTTGATCGTCTCCTGGCGAACGACGCACAGGTCACCGCTGTTCTCGAGCACCGCCACACCGTGGCCGTCGCTGTTCAGGATCCGGCCGGTGATCCACTCGCCCCCTACGTGCATCCGGACGGTCAGGCCCTCGTCCTTGGCACGATCGAGTGCTTGCCCGATCGTGAGCAACATCGTTGATCCGAACACCGTTGCCCCCCCTCGCAGAGTTCTTCGATACGCCCTGTTGATGATCTTTGTGCAGTAAGCGTGATTTGGATACATAAGCGGCCCATCGCCCGTTACTGGGCTACACCGCGGAGTCAACCATGAGCAGGATCCGCTCCAGACCTTGACGATCGGGCAGGGTCTCAGCCTCAACCGTCTCCCCCGAGCGGACGTAGTGGAACACCGCCCGGACGCGCTCGAGCGGGACCCCCATGAGCTCCGCCCAGGCGACTCGGTAGATCGCGAGCTGCAAGACGTCGGCGTTCTGCTGCCTGCCGGTCTTCCAGTCCACCACCAGCCACCCGCCGCCCGGATCGGCGTACACGGCGTCGATGCGACCACGCACCACCTGGCCTGCCAGGACCAGAGCGAACGGCGGCTCCACGGCGAACGGGACGCGGTCGGCGAATGGCCCGGCCTCGAAGCTGGCAATCAGATCCTGCAGCGCGTCCTCGTCGTCGATGCCGAGGTCGCCACGGCCGGACAGGTCGTCGGGGTCGATCAGGGCCTGCTGCCCGAAGCGTGCCTCCACCCACGCGTGGAAGCGGGTGCCGAACCGGGCTGCGGGTGCGGGCTTGCTCGGCATCGGTCTCGCGAGCTCGCGGGCGAACTGTTCCGGGTCGTCGCGGAGGCGGGTCATCGCCGTTGCCGAGAGGCTGGTGGGTAGCGGGACCTTGATCACCCCGCCGCGCTCGTCGCGAGCCTCGAAGATCAACCGCTCGAGCTCCTCGTCCCACTGGGCGACCGTCTGGGCAACCGTCTGGGGAACCGACTGGGCAACGGTCTGGGCGACCGTGGAGGACTCGAGGATGTCGAGCTCCTCCGCGGTCACGTCGGGCTGTTCCATCCGCTCGCGGACCAGGGCGGCCGAGACCAGCCGCCGCTCGTGCTCGACGGTCCGCGCCGTGGTCGGCCACGGCGCCGAGCGCGGATCCGCCTGGAGCGGGTTGGGCGTTCCGTCCTCGGGTGGCGGCGGCCACGCGTCCGGTTCGGCGCCCCAGCCCGTCATGGCGCCGCGCGCTGTCTCCTGGTAGGGCGAGGGTGCGAGTGGCTTCTGGCGAGTCGGGCTCCACTGGTAGGAGGAGACCCACAGCTCGTGCCGGGCCCGGGTGAACGCGACGTAGCCCAGACGCAGCTCCTCGAGGCCCTGGTGCGCCCGCGCGGCCTCCTTGAGCGCAGCGATCGCCGGTTTGTCGTAGCCACGCAGCTGTGGCACGTCGGCGGCGTCGCCGCGCAGAGGCGCCGGCAGCACCTTCGACACGGTGGTCCACTGGCTGCGTGCCGTGGTCACCGGGAACTTCTCCGCGCACACCCCGACCAGGAACACCGAGGACCACTCCAGCCCCTTGGCGCGATGCACGGTCAGCAGCTTGACCGAGTCGGCTTCGGAGGGCGTGGCCTGGTCGAGTCCGCTGCCCATCTCGTCCTCGGCGTCGAGCCAGGCCAGCAGCGAAGGCAGCGTCACCTGGCCGTCGATCGCCTGGAAGTCCGCAACCGCCTTCACGAACAGGTCCAGGTTGTCGCGCCGGGCCGACGCGGCCGGGGAGACCGACGAGGCGAGCTCGACGTCGATCCCGGTCACGTCGATGATCCGGCGCACCAGGTCGAGCAGCGGCTCCCCGGCGTACGCCCGGAGCTGGCGCAGCTCCTCGGCCAGCAGCGCGAACCGGGTGCGTGCCTGGGTGGAGTAGGGCAGGTCTCCGGGATCGGAGAGCGCGTCGTTGAGCGAGAGCACCTCGGTCGGGTCGGCACCCTCGACGGCACGCTGGAGCTCCTCGGGGACCGAGATGCCCTCCTCACGCAACCTCACCCCGGTCAGCGCCCGGGCGCGCTTCCCCAAGAGGGCGAGGTCTCGTGGCCCGATGGCCCAGCGCGGGCCGTTGAGCAGGTTGAGCAGGTCGGCGTTGGCCGTCAGGTCCTGCAACAAGGAGAGCGTGGCGACAACCCCGGAGACCTCGGGCAGCCGCATCAGACCCTTGAGGCCGACGATCTCGACCGGGATCTCGCGGGCAGTCAGGGCGTCGAAGACGTCGGCGGCATGGCCGTTGTCCCGGGTGAGCACACCGATCCCGCTCCACAGCGGCTCGTCCATCGCCGTACGGCTCTCGACGACGCGGTCGGCAAGCCAGGAGAGCTCGTCCTGATAGGTCGCGTGCACGATCGCGCGTACGTCGCCCGGCGCCGCGCCCTCCTTGGCGCGGAGTGGCTCGACCTGGTCGAACGCATCGTAGAGCGGGCGGGCGAGGGCGTTGGCAACATCGAGGATGCGGCTGTCCGAGCGCCGGTTCACCGTCAGGGCGTACGTCGGGACCACTGATCCGGCGCCCGAGGGGAAGAAGTCGGCGAAGTTGAGGATGTTCGAGACCGACGCACCTCGCCAGCCGTAGATCGCCTGGTTGGGGTCTCCGACGGCCGTCACCGGGTGGCCCCGCCCCGAGCCCTCGTCGGGGCCGGAGAACAGTGCGGAGAGCAGTTGGGCCTGGGCGACGGAGGTGTCCTGGTACTCGTCCAGCAGCACGATGCGGTACTTCTCGCGCTCGAGCCGGCCGACCTCGGGCTGGTCCATGGCCAGCGATGCGGCGAGTGCGATCTGGTCGGAGAAGTCCATCAGCCCGAACTGGGACTTGAGTCGCCGGTATCCCTCAACAAGGTCAAGCACCTCCTCCCGCTCGGACATCTTCGAGAGCGCCTTCGCGATGTCAACCTTGGCCCGCGAGGTCGCCAGCGCCTCCTCGAACTGCGGCCGTGCCGCGGCGTGGAACTCGCGCACCTGCTCGACGCTGACGAGGTGCTCGTTGAGCTCGGCGTCGAGCCCGAGCAGGTAGTCGATGGCCGTCTTCGGGTGCTCGCTGAGCAGGTCGACCGCGCCCGTGTGACGTTCGATCGCGCGGGCGGCGACCTGGTAGCGCGACGCGTCGGCCATCACCCGGGTGTCCGGCTCGGACCCGATCCGCAGGCCGTGCTCGGCCAGCAGGGCGGAGGCGTAGGCGTTGTAGGTCGAGACGACGGGCTCGACCCGCTCGGGCAGCTCGTCGGGCTCGGATGCTGCGCCGCTGACGGCCACGTCGAGGCCGGCTGCCGCCAACGCCTCGCGGACCCGCGAGGCCAACTCGGCGGTCGCCTTGGTGGTGAAGGTGAGCCCGAGCACCTGGTCGGGCTGCACCTGCCCCGTGGCGACGAGGTAGACCACGCGCGCAGCCATCACCGACGTCTTTCCGGACCCGGCACCGGCGATCACGACAGCAGGCTCGAGGGGGGCACTGATCGCGGCCCACTGCTGTTCGCTCACGCGGTAGGAGGTGTCCATCAGCCGCTGCAGGTCCTGCGGGGTCTCGACGCGGCTGCCGATCCTGGCCGCCGTCACGAGAGCACCGATCCAGCGACCTGGGCCGGGCAGAACGTCGCGAACTGGCAGCGCTCGCAGCGAGTCCGCTCCGGACGGGCGGGGAAGTCCTCGAGACGTAGGGCAGCGGCCGCCTGGGTCAGCTGGCGCTCCACCGCGCGGAGACCTTCGGCGTCGGGCCGCTGCGGCTTCTGGCCCTGGATCTTGAGCACGCCTCGCACGTCCATGCGCAGCTGCCAGAGCTCGGCTCCGCCGGAGGTCGCGGCCTCCCCGACCAGGTCGTCCACCGCACCGTTGTCGACCGCGTGCTGGTAGAGGCCGAGCTGGGGGTTCTCCTCGATCTTGCTCGGAGGGTACTTCCCGGTCTTGAGATCGACGACGACCACCCTGCCGTCCTCGTCGATCTCCACCCGGTCGGCGTAGCCCCGCAGGACCACCCGCTGGCCGTCGGGCAGGGTGACCTCGGCGCGCAGGTCCCGCTCGGTGGCCAGGACGGTGCGTGCGCCCGGCCGGTTGTGCCATTCGAGGAACCGCGTCAGCGCCTTGCGCACTTCGTCGTGCTCGCGGCCGCGCGACCAGGGCGTCCTGAATCCGAGCCGGTCCCAGACCTCGTCGACAAGCACCATCAGGTCGTCCACGGCACCGGTCCCCGAGCCCAGCTCGTCCTTGGCCACGCGGTCGGCGATGGCGTGGACCAGGTTGCCGAAACCCTGGGCCTGGCTGGACTTGCTCGCTCCTCCGGCCTCGCGCTCGAGGAACCACTTCGCCGGGCACTCGACCAGTCCGGCCAGGGCGCTGGCCGAGAGCTCGATCGGCTGGTCGGCGGGTCGCACCGGCGAAGCGGCCTGGCTCAGGTCGCGGGTGCCCCACCAGGTGGCCGGGTCGGCCGCAGGCACCAGGGCCCTTCCGTCGGGACGGGTCTCGGCGGCCAGCCGCGCGAGGCGGCGTACGGCAGCGGTCCGGATGCCCTCGCCACTGGCCGGGTCGGCGACGGTGCGTCGCAGCTCGGAGACCAGCCCCGCCAGCGACATCGGGCGAGCCGGGCGTCCCTGCAGGTGACGAACCTCCACGCCGAGCTCGGCGAGGAAACGTGACGGCTGCTCACCCTCGTCGTCGGGTGACGCCACCGCCGTCACGACGAGGCGCTCGCGCGCGCGGGTGCAGGCGACGTAGAAGAGCCGACGCTCCTCGGCGAGGAGCTCACGGGTGGTGATGTCCGGTTGGAGGATGGGACGGGCATAGCGCTCGGCCCCGATCCGGTCCGCCCGCAGGAGCGTTGCGCGCCTGCGCAGATCGGGCCAGGCACCCTCCTGGACGTGGGCAACCACGACGAGGCGCCATTCGAGGCCCTTCGACCGGTGGGCCGTGAGCAGCCGGACCGAGTCGCCACGGATGCCGCGGTCGGCCAGGGTGTCGGCCGGGATCTCCTGAGCGGCGATCGTGTCCAGGAATGCGTCCACGCTGGTGTGGCCGCGCTGTTCCTCGGCGCGTGCTGCCGTCTCGAACAGGGCACAGATGGCGTCGAGGTCACGGTTGGCGAGGCGGGCGCCGGCACCGCCTCGCTCTACCCGCGAGCGCAGGAGGTCGGGCCACTTTGTGCCGGACCACAGCGCCCAGAGCACCTCCTCCACGGTGCCCGAACCGTCCAGGATGGCGCGCGCACGACGCAGCAGCCGCGAGATCGACGCCACCCGCTTCGCGACGGGGTCGAGCGGCCCATGGGCCGTGTCGAGGAGCTGGTCGCCGTCGAGCACCGCCTCGCGCAGGAGGTACGGCGAGGGCCGCGGCGTGCGATTCTCCTCCAGCGCGACCTGCTTGTCGCGCTCGCGCAGCGCCCGTGACAGGGCCCGAATGTCGGTGGCGTCCAGCCCCGTCATCGGTGAGAGGAGCAGACCCTCAGCGGCCACGGGGTCGAGATGATCGGCGTGGTCGGGATCGTCGTTGTCCAGGTTAACCACCGCGCGGAGCGCATCGAGCAGTGGACGCACCGCAGGCTCGCGGACGAGCGGGGTCTCATCACTGGCCACCTCGACCGGGACGCCGGCGCCGGCCAGCCCGCGACGCAGCACCGGGATCGAGGTGCGTCCCGAGCGCACCAGCACCGCCATCTGGGACCACGGGACGTCGTCCTCCAGGTGGGCCCGCCGCAGCAGGTCGGCCACCCGTTCAACCTCGGCCCGCTCGGTATCGTAGGTGAGCACCTCGACCCGGTCCCGTCCACCGTCTGTCACGGACTCCGGGCTCGTGAACACGGTCCTCGCTCGTGTCTCGATGCTGCCTGTCAACGGGATCCGCGCCGCCAGCCGCTGGCTGGCCAGCAGCACACGCGGTCCGAACCGGCGCACCCGGGACAGCGCCAGGACCTCGCCCGGCCGACCGTCGCGGCGGCGGAACTGGTCGGGGAACTCGAGGATGCCGCGCACCTCCGCACCACGGAAGGCGTAGATCGACTGGTGCGGATCACCCACCACGGTGAGGTCACCGCCGTCGCCGGCCAGGGCCCGGAGCAGTCGCACCTGTCCGGGGTCGGTGTCCTGGTACTCGTCGACGAAGACGTGCCGGAAGCGCTCGCGCAGCTCGGCTTGGTGGTCGGCAGCCTCGATGACCGCGCGCCGGATCAGGTCGGCGTAGTCGGTGGCTCCGAGGAAATCGAGGTTGTGGAGGTACTGCTCCAGGAACCAGCCTGCGGCGACGAACTCCGCGATGTCGTGCTCGGTGCCGAGTGCGCGCAGAGCGTCGGCGTCGAGCCCCTTCTCCCGGGCCCGCCCGAGAACGGTCGCGACCTCGTGGGCGAAGCCACGGGTCTGTGAGGCCCGCCGGAGGGACGCGGGCCACTGGACGGCCTCCGCCTCAGGGCTCTCGGCAAGCAGCTGTCGAAGCACGACGTCCTGCTCCGGCGCGCTGAGCAGTCGCAGCGGTCCGGCGTACAGCTCGGGTGGGGAGTACTTCCGGATCAGTCCGTAGGCAAAGGAGTGGAAGGTCGAGCACATCGTGGTCGAGGTGGTCCGGCCGAGGCGGGCGGCAACCCGGTCGCGGAGCTGCTCCGCGGCCTTGCGGCTGAAGGTCAGGGCGAGAACCGAGTCGGGTGCGGCGCCGCGGTTCTCGATGCGGTCGACGATCGCCTCGACCAGGGTCGTCGTCTTGCCGGTGCCTGGGCCTGCCAGCACGAGCAGCGGACCACCCGGGTGGTCGACCACGGCCTGCTGGGACCCGTCGAGGTCGGGTGCGTCCTGACCTGGTTGCCGGCCCACCAGCTGGTACGCCGCGCCACCGGCTGGGGTTCGATCCCTTCGAGGCGCTCGCTCCTCAGGAACCAACGCTCGCTCCTCAGGAACCAACGCTGGCTGCGCTCGCTCCTCGACCCAGGGATTTCTCACTCCCCTACCCAACCATCAGCCACCGACAGGGCTGCGGACGCGATCACCTGCAGCCTGTGAGTCAGAGGTTGTGGGCCCCTCCTCCCCAGGACGGGCCTCTCCCACACTCTTACGAGCAGGCGTCCAGCCACGACACCGAGGCGTCGAAGATTGCCCCTCCGTCGACCGTGAACCTGGCGGGCGAGGTGTGGTACGCCGACCCGGCAGCCGGCCGCCGTCCCACCGCCCACCAGCGCGGCTCCGGCGCTGTAGGCGAACAGGGTGCTCTTGCCACCCACCTCTGCGACCACCTGCGCCGCCGGGCCCACGTCGCCCCAGGGCATGCTGTCGGCCGATGTCAGGATCTTCACCGTCCCGGAGCGGCCGGCGGCGCAGGTGGTCGCAGAGGTGGGTGGCAAG
>Ga0209587_1001253_pt1 | contig 12107 bp, 10 predicted proteins | sample NGEPerD_2_FD_184512 | JGI IMG/M metagenome (GOLD analysis project Ga0209587, IMG submission 184512) | Arctic peat soil microbial communities from the Barrow Environmental Observatory site, Barrow, Alaska, USA - NGEE PermafrostL1-D... | ecosystem: Environmental > Terrestrial > Soil > Wetlands >... | reverse complement strand
CGGGCAGGCCCGTGCGGTTTGGCTGGATGTTGACGTCGCTGACGAACATGTTGATTGCCCCTTGAGTCCAGCAGGCGGGCTGATCCCGCCCACGCAGCGACTACGCGGAGGGCGGTACACCATGCGGTGAAACTCTGTTGGAGCGGCGGACTTAGCCAACGGTTCAAGGGCAATGCAAGCAAGGTCCGGGGCTGGCTCCGCGCCGACGCCCACGGCCCGCTCGTGGTTCTCAGCTCCGGCCGAATCGGGAGCGATGGAAGGTCAGGCGGCCAGAGCAGGCGTGTCGTACGACGCCCGCGGCCTAGGGATCTTCACAGACACGGCAAACAGACATGTCCTCTCACGCCACGGCTGTCGGCGATGTTCCCAGGTTGAAGGTTCTCTATCGACAGGGACGGCAGACGGTCGACAAGATGCCACCGGATGTCTGCTTGATGACAGCGCGTTGCGCGGGTGCGACGAATCCCGTGGCACCCGGCTCGGCGAGCGTCATTCCGCCCACCTACGAATACACCTAGACGCAATACCGTTCAATTAGACCACCACGGCGTCTTCGGGTAGTCGTACGGGTTGGATCGATGCGGACGTAAGAATCGACTCTGCGGTCGACATGCGGGCATAGGGTCGATTTCTTCGTCGGGATCAGCAGAGTCACTCAAACTCTTGACAGGGGGTGGACCGACGTCAATAGTGAGATCTGAACCATCTGTCAGGTTGATCGGGGCCCAAAGTGATAATGGACAGTTTTGTGGAAGCCGGACCGTTCGTGCGGGTGCACGACGACGGCCCGGTGAGAGTTGTCACCCTGGCACGTCCTGAGCGGCACAACGCTCTGGTTCCCGAACTCATCGACGGCATTCGCGCGGCGTTGAGCGCGGCGGCGCAGGACTCCGGGGTCCGTGCGGTCGTCCTCGTGGCCGAGGGGGCCAACTTCTCCACCGGTGGCGATGTCGCCGAGTTTGCGGCGCGCAGCGGGTCGGAGCGTGCCGAATACGCGCGCAGGATCGTCGGCGGGCTGAACGCCATGATGCTCGACCTGATCGGGCTCGACGTGCCGGTCGTCACCGCAGTCCAGGGCGCCGTCACCGGCGGATCGATCGGGTTGGTGCTTGCCAGCGACATAGTCCTCATCACTCCCGACGCAACGTTCGCTCCGTACTACGTCGACGTGGGTTTAAGCCCTGACGGCGGGTGGACAGCCCTGTTGCCCGATCGAATCGGGCGCACGCGAGCCATGTCCGTACAGCTGTCGAACGAGGTCATGGACGCCCGCGCGGCGCTGGCTTGGGGACTGGTGACCGATGTGGCTTCTGGCGACATTGGGGAGGCCGCCATGACGCGGGCCCGATTGTTGGCCGAAAAGAAACCGGCGTCGGTGCGCCGAACCAAACGTTTGATGTGGGGGGACCTGGCCGGCATTGCCGCCCGCCTCGACGCCGAACTGGAGAGCTTCGTCGAAGAGATCGTGACGGTCGAGGCGACGGCCGGTATGGCGGCCTTCCTCGGCCGTGTCCGCAGGGAAGTCGATGAACCCAACGTGGAGGAGCCGCATCATGCATGACACAGGATCATCGATCCGGAGGGCACGGGCCATGGTGGTCCTGCTGACGGCGGCTCTCTTTTCCGCCACGCTGGCGACGCAGGCCCAGGCCGAACCCGTGACGCCGCCCGGGGTCGTCACCTTCGCCGATGAGGACCGTTCGGGCGAACTCTCGGGCGAACCGGCGAACCAGAAGTACCAATTCTCGAGCCCGACGTCGGTCGCATATGACCGGGACTCCATCGGCGCTGGCGCCTCGGGCTCCCGCGTCTACGTGGCAGACGTCGGGAACCACCTCGTGCGGGTGCTCGATCTGGAGGGTGCGGAAATAGGCAGGCTCGATGCGGGAAGCGTCCAGCTCGCACCGGACAGCCCGGAGAGCGCGGTGCCGACCTTGAGTGCCCCTCTTGGCATCGCGTTCCTGTCCGCTGCCGAAGCCGACGACGATCGGCTGGCCGGCCTCTACGTGAACGACATCGGGAGTCATCAAATTCATTTCTATCGGACCGTTGCGGGCGATCCCGGCGCGTTCCTCTATGTCACCTCTGTTGGCCAGATGGGGGATGGCGGCGGCGAGGACTTGCGGCTCCCGCGAAACGTCACTGCTTTGCCGCAGGGACTGATTTTCGTATCTGATGAGTTCAACCACCGGGTCAAGGGCTTTCGGCTCGACCCGACAACATGGTCGGCCACACTGCTGACCACCGAGGGTTGGCAAGACGAGAGCGGCACCTATGTCGGCGCCGGTCCGATCCTCCCTGGCGAGGATCTGGACTACGGGACGGACTCAACCCGCTATGACGACTACGCGCAGGAGCCGGAGAAGCTGGAGGGCTTCCGGATTCCGCAGGGGCAAGCCTATTGGCGCTCCGGCGGACGGACGTTCCTCTATGTGAGTGACAACGGGAACAACAGGATCAAGGTGTTCGAAGTGGATGAGTCCGATGGCAGTGTCGTCCTCGTCGACATCATCGGACGCTTCCTGAACGACGGTGCGGCCGAACATCTGAAGCGCCCCCGCGGAATAAGCGCTGACAAGGACGGGAACCTGTTCATCGCGGACACGTACGGCGGCCGCATACTGCGCATCGACAACCTGGCCACGAGCGGTGGCGTCTCCTACCGCACGAGCAAGAGCGCGGACGTCAAGGCAGTGTGGATGTATGGGCATCTGGGGATCCAGCAGATCGAGATGCGTACGCCCGCAACCGCCCTCCATGAGGACGAGGCCCTGCAACTGCCCAATGACGCCGTGCCCGTGATGCGGGCGGACGGTGAGCGTTACACCGAGGATGTGATGTCTTGGGGGAGCTTCTATGAGAACGCCCAGGTGGTCCTGGTGAGCGATACCGGGAACCATCGCGTGAAGAAGTGCTGGGAGCACCCCAATGGCGGCGAGCTCCTGCGGTGCTCTGTTTCGGCTGGAGTCGGTGGCGAGTCTGAGCATGAGTTCTGGGGCCACCCCCGGAACCTTCCCGGTCAGTTGCACTATGCCTCGGCGCTCAAGCACCTCCCGGCGGTTGGATCGGGTGAGGGAATCATCCTGGCCAGCGACACCCCGAACACGGTCATCGAGACCTACTCCATCGACGGCGCTTATCTGGGACCGTTCACCGGCGGTGAGCTTTCCTACGGTGTCACCGGTCTATCGGTTTTCCGCGGAGCCACTGGCACCGATGACCGGCGGGTAGCGGCGCTGGTTGCAGCCGACATCACCTTGCCGTGGCCCTACACGGGGAACAGCGCACTGCGCATCTACAAGCCGGACGGAACCATCGACAAACTCCTCAACCTGACCTACCGCACCGGGAGTTTCGGGGTGCCGTCGATCTCGTTCCTCAACGGAAACACCCCGGTCGCCGTCGATACTGTCGCCGAGGGCGGGGGCAGCTTTGGCCTTTTTGTCACCTCGGCCAAAGGCTACCTCTGGCGGTTCACCTACAACGCCGTCTCGGGGAGCCTGTCCGCGAATTGGGTCGTCGGCGGCCCGGATGCCGCCAAGGGTCAGGATTCGGCCCTGGGCGATTGGGATCTGGGTCCGGCGTTCTTCGAGGAAGGCGATCCTGGAACGTTCGACACGATCCAGGATGTGACTGCCGGCAACGGGCGGGTCTACGCCGTTGACAGACGGAACCAGCGGGTTCAGGTGTTCTCGGCGAGCACCGGGCAATATATCGGCAAGATCGGTGCCGGCGGCGGAACCTACGACCACCCCGACAGCCTTACTGCCGACGAGCTCTTCCTCCCACACGGAATCGACCTCGACACGACGACGGGGTCCTTGCTGATCGGTGACGGCTTCAACTTCGTCGCCAGGAAATATGCAGATCCTTCCGGCCTGACACCCGGCGAAGGCGGCCAGATCAAGCCGACGTTCGACGGCTACTGGCTGAACCCCGCACTTGGAACGCTCGACGGTGGACTGTTCGCCACGCAGCACGTCCTGCGCGTCGGGGACCATGTCTTCGTGGATTCGCTCATCAGCAATCGAATAACCAGATTCAATGCAGCCGATTACACCCCGGCATCCTGAGGAAGGGATTGAGCAATGCATTTGCCTGACCTGACGGCCAAGCGCGCGGAGTTAAACGGCGACAAAGTGGCGCTGGTCGATTTGGCCACCGGCACGGACATCACCTATTCCGAACTTGACGATCGGGCGAGTCGGGCGGCAGAGTTCCTGCGCGACGAGTGGGGTGTTCGCGCGGGGGATCGGGTTGCAACGCTGGCGCAGAACCGCACCGAAACCATCGAGCTGCTCTTCGCCTGCGCCAAACTGCATGCCGTTCTGGTGCCGCTCAACTGGCGGCTCGCCCGCCCGGAACTGGAGTACATCCTGGCCGACGCGGCCGCGATCGGACTGGTGAGCGATGACGTCAACGCCGACATGGCGGCCCGGCTCGTTTCCGACGTTCCGGGAGCCAAAGGTCCGCTGCGTTCCATGGCGTTCGGCGCATCGCCGCGGGACTGCGGATGCGCCTACGAGCAGGTGATCGGCCAGGCCTCGGGCCGCAAGATCGTCCACGAGCCGCGCGATGAGTCCGAGCTCTGGTATCTGATGTACACCTCCGGCACCACCGGCAAACCCAAGGGCGTTCAGCAGACCGCCGGCATGGCCCTGGTCAACCACCTAAACATCGGGACCGCGGCAGGCATCACGTCAGAGGACGTGTTCCTCTCGGTGCTGCCGCAGTTCCATACGGGCGGCTGGAACCTCTATGCCCTCCCGATGATCTTCGTCGGCGGCACCACGCTTATGCCGCGAACCTTCGACCCCGGCGAGTGCCTGGCATTGCTCAAGGATCGGGTCTCGGTTTTCTTCGGCGTTCCGACGAACTATCAGATGCTCGCGGACCACCCCGACTTCGCGCATACGGATCTGACCTCCGTGCGTTCCTGGTCTGCCGGCGGTGCGGCGATGCCCGTTCCGCTGATCCGACGACTCGACGCCGCCGGGGTCCAGGTCAGGCAGGGCATGGGCATGACCGAAACGGGGCCTACGGTCTTCCTCCTGGATGCCGGCGACGCTATCACCAAGGCCGGTTCTGTCGGCAAACCCCAGCCGTTTGTGGATGTCCGCATCGTCGACGGGTCCGCCAAAGATGTTGCACCCGGCGAGCGGGGAGAGTTGCTGATCCGCGGGCCGGGCGTGACGCCGGGCTATTGGCGACTCCCCGAGGCCACCAGGGACGCCGTTGATGAGGATGGATGGCTGCGTTCGGGGGACATCGCGCTGCAGGACGCCGAGGGCTTCTTCTACATCGTCGACCGGGCGAAGGACATGTACATCTCGGGCGCCGAAAACGTCTATCCTGCCGAGGTCGAGGCGGTGGTCAATCGGATCCCGGGAGTGATCGGATGCGCCGTCGTCGGGGTCCCCGATGAACGGTGGGGTGAAGTCGGAAAGGCCGTGATCGAGGTCGCCGCCGGCGCAACCGTCGACATACCCACGGTGCGCGACTTCTGCCGGGAGCATCTTGCCCGCTACAAAGTGCCGCAATACGTGGACATCGTCGACGTGCTGCCGCGGAACGCGATGGGCAAGATCCAGAAGCACATGCTGCACCCAACAGATTCCAGCGCAACTCCGGGGAATTCCGTGGGCACGGAGTGGCTGTTCGAGCGGACGATAACGCAGGACGATCTCAACGGTTTCGCCGACATCTCGGGGGACGACAACCCGATCCATGTAGATGCCGCTTATGCCGCCACGACGCCTTTCGCCCGACCCGTCGCCCACGGGATGTTCTTGTTCTCGCTCGTACGCTCGCAGTTGCGACGACGCTGGCCCGGGGCACGGCTCGCCGAACAACAACTGACGTTCAGTGCGCCAACTCCCGTCGGGTCGTCGGTGACCATCAGGCTGCAAGTTGTCGGTGACAACGGCAACAGCCTCCGCGTCGCGACGACCGTGACCAGCCAGGACGGACCCGTTGGGCTCGTCGGCGAGTGCGTCCTCGATCTGGACCCCGAAGTCGATGCATCATGAGTTGGTGGGATGACGCGGTCGGGCGGTCGGCGGACCTGACCCGGGCGTTCACCTCGGAGGACCTCGAGGCCTACGCGCGGCTGGTCGGCGACGATGCCTCGACAGAACTGGTGCCGGAACCGCTCATCGCCGGGCTGTTCTCCAAGTTGCTCGGGGTCGACCTGCCGGGACCGGGCACGAACTACCTCAAACAGCAGCTGGAGTTTCCCTCACGGGCGTTCGTCGGGGAAATCGTGCGGGCAACAGTGCAGATCGCATCGGTCCGTCCGGACAAGCGGCTCGTCCATCTCTCGACCACGTGTGTTTCCGGGGACAGCCGGGTCGTATGTCGGGGCCAGGCGTTGGTTCTGGCCGGCGGCGTCCCGCTGCCCGTGCAGACGCCCAGCCGGGAAACCGATCCGCGCTGAACCCTTGACAGCGCGGCTCGCGTCATCAACAGTGAGAACTGAACCATCTGTCAGTTTGATGTCCAGGAAAGGACCTAGAGCATGTCTACGAAACGATTCTCGAGGCACTCGCGCTGGTTGGCGCTGGTCGGAGCCATCACCCTGGTGGCGTCAGGCTGCGCGACAGAAAAGGCCGCCGGGGGTGGAGACGGCGACGAGGTCAAAGTCGGAGTCATCACCTCGACAAGTGGCCTGCTGTCGGCCTACGGCAAGCAGTTCACCGAAGGCTTCAAAGCGGGAATCGACTATTCGACGGATGGCACCGGCAAGGTCGACGGGCGCAAGCTCGACATCACGTTCCACGACGACGCCACGGATCCGGCAAAGGCCACTTCGGCCGCGACGGGCTTGATCGGCGACGGATACAAGATCATCACCGGCCCGGTTTCTTCCGGTGTCGCGGTGCAGGTCGCCCCGTTGGCCGAGCAGAACAACATCCTGTTCATCTCGGGTGCGGCAGCGACCGACGCGATTACCGGGATCAACAAGAACACTTTCCGATCCGGGCGACAGACCTACCAAGACGTGGTGACGTCACAAAGCATCGTCGGTGACCTCAAGGGCAAGAAGGTCGTTGTATTCGCCCAGGACTACGAGTTCGGCCAGGCCAACGTGGCTGCCGTGAAGGCCGTTCTCGGTGACGCCGGTGGCGCCAAGGTCGTCCCCGTACTCTCTCCGGTGGACACGAGCGACTTCACTCCTTTCGCCCGGCAGGTCGTCGATGAAAAACCCGACCTGGTGTTCGTCGCCTGGGCCGGGGAGACCACCAACGCCATGTGGAAGACCTTGGACCAGCAGGGCGTCTTCGACGACACGAGTGTCGTCACCGGTCTTGCCGACCAGGCAACGTTTGATGACTTCGGTCCTGCCGCGACCGAGATCGACTTCCTGTCGCACTATTTCGCCGGCGCGTCCAAGACGGCGGCCAACGAAGCCCTCATCAAGTCGCTGAAGGCCGACGGGATCAAGGCCGACATCTTCCACAACGACGGCTTTGTCGCGGCCCAGATGGTCGTCCAGGCAGTCAAGAAGGGCGGCGGCGACGATGTTGCGGCCATGATCGATGCACTTGAAGGCTGGAAGTTCATCGGCCCGAAGGGTGAGCAGACCATCCGCTCAGAGGATCACGCGATGCTCCAGCCGATGTTCCAGGCGCGGCTGGTCAAGTCCGGCAACTCGGTTGTGCCCGAACTGGTTGACACGCTCAGTCCCGACACGGTCGCACCTCCTGTCGTTGCGGCTAAATGATCGCGACGATGACAACGGATCAGCGGGGGCCGGCACAACCGGTCCCCGCTGATCCGCCCGTGCTCGAGTCGCAGGGGCTCGGTTTTGCCGTCGGCGGGGCCAGGATCCTGGATGACGTGTCGCTGAGCGTCCGCAAGGGCGAGTTCCTCGCGGTGATCGGGCCCAACGGTGCAGGCAAGACCACTCTGTTCAACCTGCTCACCGGCATCTTGCGCCCGACCTCGGGCCGTATCGAGCTCGGCGGTCAGGACGTCACAGGATCCTCGACGGCACAACGGGCGCGTCTCGGTCTGTCCCGCAGTTTCCAGGTGACCAGTCTGTTCAGCCAGCTGACCGTCGTGGAGAACGTACGCCTGGCTGCCCGTGCTCATCTGGGCGGATCGGGCAAACTCTGGTCCCGTATCCACAGGGACGACCCCGCCGTGGCAAGCGCCATGGCTGCGCTGGAGACCGTGGGTCTTGAGGTGAGGGCTGGGGATCTCGCCGCGTCGCTGTCTCACGGCAACAAGCGCAAACTCGACTTGGCCATTGCCATCGTCGGACATCCAAAGGTCTTGCTGCTGGACGAGCCCACCGCGGGTATGGGTGCCGATGACTTGCCGACCGTGATCGACCTGATCGGCGCGATTCACGACGAGGGCACCACGATCGTCATGGTCGAGCACAGGATGGACCTCATCCTCGGCCTTGCCGACCGCATTGCCGTCATGCATCACGGTTCGCTGCTGGCCTGTGACTCGCCGGATGCCGTCATGAGCGACCCGACTGTGCAGACCGCATACCTGGGAGAACCGCTATGACGACTGCAGCCTCGAACCGCGCTTTGCTGGAGGTGGATGGCCTCGATGTTTTCCTCGGCGAGTCCCACATACTCCATCAGGTGTCGTTCCAGGTTCCACACGGTGGCATCACGGCGCTTCTTGGCCGAAACGGTGCCGGTAAGACCACCACGCTTCGCGGCATCCTCGGTCTGGTGGATCGGCGTGGCCGGGTGTTGCTCGACGGCGAGGACGTCACCGCGACCCCTACTCATGACATCGTCCGACGCGGCGTCGGCTATGTGCCGGAGAACCGCGATGTGTTCTCCCAACTCACCGTGCAGGAAAACCTGCGTCTCGCCGAGCGGGTGGGTGGGCAGCTTCGTTATGACCTGGTCTACGAATTGTTCCCTCGGCTGAAGGAACGCAGCGGGCAACGGACCGGGACGATGTCCGGCGGCGAACAGCAAATGCTTGCGTTGGCCCGGGCCCTGCTCAACAGCGGCAACAAACTGCTGCTGATCGATGAACCCAGCCAGGGCCTCGCCCCCAACCTGGTGCGCGAAGTGGCGGTCGCTCTTGAGCGGATGGCCGAACTCGTGACAACACTCGTGGTCGAACAGAACCTCAGCGTGATCCGCAGGATCGCCGATCAGGTGGTCGTCCTCGACCAGGGACGGGTCGTGCACGCCGGACCCGCGGGTGAACTGTTCGATGATCCGGCGCTCACTCAGGAACTCCTCGGCGTGTCGCACGGCGGCCGCGTCAGGTCGTCGACGCCCCAACAGTCGAACGGGGTCGAGCGATGACAACGTTCCTTCTCCTGACCATCACCGGACTGGGCCTGGCCGGCCTCTATTTCTTGATCGCCTCAGGGCTGTCGCTCATCTACGGATTGATGGACGTCCTGAACTTCGCGCATGCGGCATTCCTGACCATCGGCGCCTATACCTCCTGGGTCGTGGCCTCGCAGATGAGTGGCGGCATCCCCGTCACGGTGGTCTTCCTCGTCGCCATGGTGGCCGGCATCCTCGTCGGCACCTTGTCCGCGGTGCTGATGGAGACCGTCTTGGTGCGGAGGCTGTACGGCGAGCATGTCGGACAGATCCTGCTCACCGTGGGACTGTTGCTGGCGATCACCGCACTGACCCGCGCGATCTTCGGCTCGGATCCCTTGACGATGGTGGTGGTGCCGCCGTGGATGAACGAGGTCACGGTGGTGTTCGGGGCCGCGGTCTCCAACAGCCGATTCGTGGTCATCGCGGCCGCATTGCTTGTTTACATCGGGCTGATGGCCTTCTTGAAACACACGAAATACGGTCTGGTGATCCGTGCGGGGGTCGAGAACCGTTCCATGGTTTCGGCACTGGGGATCAACGTCGGGCACGCCTTCACCCTGGTCTTCGCGATCGGAGGGGCGTTGGCATCTCTGGCCGGAATCCTGACCGGGGCCTTCTTCGGCACGATCACCGCAGACCGCGGAACCAGCCTGCTCATCTTCGCCTTCATCGTCGTGATCGTCGGCGGCCTGGGATCAATCCGCGGGTCCGCCCTCGCCGCGCTCGTCGTGGGATTGCTCCAGCAATACGCGAACTATTACGGAATCATCGGTATGGGAGACCTGATCGTGGTGGCACTTCTGGCCGTGGTCCTGCTGCTCAGGCCGCAGGGTCTTTTGGGGAGGGCAGTCGCATGAGTACAACCGTTCGTTGGATCGGCGCGGGAGTCCTCATTGCCTTGGCGGCATCGGTGCCGCTGCTTCATGGCGAAATCCCGTATGTGTTCAACGGCGCCCTTTCCAGCCCGGGTGTGCTGAATTTGCTTGCCCTGATGCTGGTGTTCGGCGCCCTTGCCGTCACCTATGACTTGCTGTTCGGCTACACCGGGCTGCTGTCCTTCGGTCATGCCCTGTATTTCGCCGTCGGTGTCTACGGAACCGCGATCGCGCTGGACACGTTCGAACTCGGCCTTGTCGGTGCCGTCCTGGTGGTGATCGGGCTGGGTGTTGTCGTCCCGACCGTTCTGGGGCTGATTTGCCTCCGGGTCGGCGACATCGCCTTTGCCATGGTCACCCTGGCGTTTGCCCAGGCAGGCGCCATCTTCGTTGCGCGTGACCCGTTCAAGATCACCGGCGGTGAACTGGGGCAGGCGCTGGCCTTCCGGCAGTTGCCCGCTGCGTTCGTGGGCGTGGTGAATACCCGAAACGTGTACTGGCTGGCGCTCGCCCTGTTGGTCTTCGTTTACGCCGTCGCCCGCATAGCGGTCAACTCGCCGACAGGCCGGGTCTGGCAGGCCATACGGGAAAACGAGCAGCGCGTCGAGGTTCTGGGACTGCGCCCAGCGTCATACAAACTCGTGGTCTTCGTCCTCTCCTCGTTCCTGGCGTCACTTTGCGGTGTGGTCTATGTCCTTGTCGTCGGCGGAGCCCACGCGGGGATCATGGTGTCGACGTTCACCCTGATGCTTCTTGTCATGGTCGTGCTTGGAGGCGCCGGCCGGCTCTGGGGCGCCATGTTGGGCGGGATGCTCTACATCTACCTGGACAATCGTCTGGGCGAGTTGTCCACGCAGCCGTCCCTGCAGGACATGCCAGCCCTGATACGGGTCCCGATTTCGGAGCCGACGTTCCTGCTGGGATTGCTCTTTGTGGTAATCGTTTTGTTCTTTCCCGGTGGTATTGCCGGCTCGCTGACCAAGCGGCAGTTGCCGCTTGCCGGCCCCCTGCGTCGCCTTCGCCCCCCGGCGAAGTCGACGATGAACCCTGACGGAAGTCGACGATGAACCCTGACGTTGCCGTTTTGAATGGAGAGGTGGACCGTTGATGAGTAAGCAATTGTGGGATGTGGAGGAAGTTCCGCCGCCGACCGGCGCTGACGGGCGCCAACTCACCGAACACGGCGCCCGCACACGCGAGCGGTTGCTGGAAGCCGCTGAAACAACGTTCGCCGCTCTCGGCTATCACGACGCCTCGATCGTGAAGATCACCGACGCTGCCGACGTGGCGCAGGGGACCTTCTACCTGTATTTCGGCAGCAAGCAGCAAGTGTTCGACGAACTGGTGATGGACCTGAACCGGCGGATCCGTCGCGCCATGTCCGAGCACGCCGAAACCGCGACAACCCGCGCGGATCGCGAGCGCCTGGGCTTCCAAGGCTACTTCCGTTTCGCATCGGAGCACCCTGCGCTCTACCGGGTCATCCGGCAGGCCGAGACCGTCTCGCCGCACATCCTCAAGGAGCATTATCAGCGGATCTCGCGGGGCTATGTGGCCGGTTTGGCCGAGGCCATGGAAGCCGGTGACATTGCCACCGGCGATCCCGAAGTGTTGGCCTGGATGCTGATGGGGATCGGTGAAATCGTTGGTATGCGCTGGATACTCTGGGGTGAAACCGATGTTGTTCCCGACGAGGTCTTCGACCAGATGTACCTGTTCGTGACCCGTGGCCTGGGAACGGGACAGGCTCCATGACCCGTATCGGCGTAGCCGGCATCGCCCATTATCTGCCCGAGCGTTGGATGAGCGCGGAGGACATCGGTGTCGCCAGCGGCATACCGGCAGAGGTCATCACCGAGAAATTCGGTCTGCGGGGCAAGCACATCGCCGCGGCTGACGAGCATGTCAGCGA
>Ga0209587_1001252_pt1 | contig 12122 bp, 15 predicted proteins | sample NGEPerD_2_FD_184512 | JGI IMG/M metagenome (GOLD analysis project Ga0209587, IMG submission 184512) | Arctic peat soil microbial communities from the Barrow Environmental Observatory site, Barrow, Alaska, USA - NGEE PermafrostL1-D... | ecosystem: Environmental > Terrestrial > Soil > Wetlands >... | reverse complement strand
CCGTAGGCGCCCACGTTCTCCTCCTGGGCGTGATGGCGCTCGACGCTCATGCGGCCACCGCCGCCAGGCTTCTGCGCAGCTTGTCCAGACCCAACCGCATGCGCCCCTTGACCGTACCGATGGGCATCTCGAGCATGTCGGCGATCTGGCTGTGGCTGAAGCCGCCGAAGTAGGCCAGCTCGATCACCCGCGTCTGCTCGTCGGGAAGCTCCTCGAGGGCCGCACGCACGCTGCGCGCCTCCTCGCGGCGGGCGGCCTCGCCGGGGGTGGTCTCGCGCGCCTCGAAGCGCTCCTCGATGCCCTCGGCGCTGCTGCGCCGCTTCTCGTGGACCAGGTTGCGCCGGAGGGCGTCGATGGCGCGGTGGTGCACGATGCCGAGCACCCACGTGCGCACGCTGCCGCGGTCGGCCTGATAGCGCGCGCTGCTGCGCCAGATCGACAAAAAGGCCTCCTGGGAGATGTCCTCGGCCGTCACGCGGTCGCCCACCATGCGGTAGGCCAGGGAGAAAGCCGGACCGCCATGGCGGTCATAGAGGAGCTCGAAGGCCCTCGGGTTCCCCTCCTGGACGAGGTGCATTACCTCCTCGTCGGCGAGGTTCTGGATGTCGGTCTCCCGGCTCACGGCCTCAACAAGGGTGTGCGGGGCACCCTTCCGGAACGGATCATTGCGAACGCGCCTGCCGTAGGCGGGGTTCAGCCGCCGAGGCGGCGCTGAAGGTCCTCTGTCACGTCGCGCAGGCTGCGCTCCAGTGCCTTCAGACCCGTGCTCTGGCGGCGCTTGTGCTGCTGGCGCGCGCGCACGAGCACCAGCGCGCCGGCGGCGGTGCCGCCCACCACCACCGCGGCCACGGGCCGGCCCCAGTTGCGGGGGTCGCGCATCGCGGACAGCTCCCACTCGGCCAGTTCCTCCACGGCGGCGTCCGTGAGCTCGGAGAGGCCGCGCTCCAGCCGGTCGCTCAGTGCCTCGGAGGGCTCCACGGGTACCAAGGCGGAGCGCAGCAGCGATTCCACGTCGTGCACAGGTGTCATCGATCTCCCCTGCTCATTGCACCGGTTCCTCCAGGCTCTGCTTCAGCTGGCGTATGGCTCTGTGGATCAACACTTTGGTCGCGCCCTCGGTCCGGTCCAGCGCCCGCGCGATCTCGCGGTTGTCCATACCGAGGGCGAAGCGCATGATCAGTGCTTCGCGCCGGTCCTCGGGAAGGTTCGACACTCCCTCGAGCACCTCCTTCAGCTCCTGGCGACCCTCCACCAGCTCCTCGGTGCCGTGCGGGGCGGAGACCACGGCGGCGTCCTCGAGCGGGGTCTGCGGCCGGCGCGAGCGGTCGCGGTAGTAGTTCGCCGCGAGGTTGTGGGCGATCCGGATGAGCCAGGGCCGAAGCGGGCGACCGGCGGACTCGCGCTGCGCCCGCTCGAAGTGCCGGTAGGCCTGGAGGAAGGTCTGCTCGGTGATGTCCTCGGCGTCGTGGTGATTGCCGATCCGGTAGTAGGAGTAGCTGTAGACGTCGCGCAGATGAGCGCTGTAGAGCTCGGTGAAATCGCGGTCGATCCGCTGCTTGTCCGCCAGTTCGTCCACCCATTGGCCAGCCTACCCCCGGACTGCCCGGCTCAGGCCGCCCGCCGCTGGGGCCGCTCGAGCGGCCGGCGGTCGTCGCCGATCGGCATCGGGCCGCCCAGCCACGCCCACTGGAGCTCCACGCACGGCCAGATCCGGGCCGTCACCTCGTTGGCGAGGTGCTTCGACGGAGTCTCCACGCGCGGGTAGGTGAGCGGCCGGCCGCAGCGGATGTCCACGCGCGCGGGGCGGAACAGGATCCCCCTGCGGGCACCCTCGGTGCCGGTCACCGCGATCGGCACCACGGGTACGCCGCTCTCCAGCGCCAACCTTCCCACCCCACGCTTGGGCGGGTGCAGCGGGCCGGACCGGTGACGGGTGCCCTCGGGGAAGATCACCACGGCCTCGCCGCGTTCCAGCAGGGCGAGCGCCGTGGCCATGGACTCCTCGTCGGACTCGCCCCGCTTGACCGGGAAGGCTCCGAGGCAGTTCAGGATCCAGCCCGCGAAACGGTTCTGGAACAGCTCCTGCTTGGCGACGAAGTAGATCGGGCGGCGCACGCAGCAGCCGATCACGAAGGGGTCGAGGAAGCTGCGGTGGTTTGAGGCCAGCAGCACACCCCCGTCGGGCACCTGGTGGCGGCCACCGCGGCGAAGGCGGAAGAAGATCTGAAGGAACGGATGCAGCACTGCGCGGACAGACCAGTAGACCCACGGGTTGACGCCGCGGCCGCGAGTGCGGACGTGGTGCTCGGACAGTCGCTGCTGGTGGCCGGAAGGCACATCCCAGCTACCCACTCGGCCTCGCAGCGTTACGCTGCGCTGCGTGAATCTCAAGCGCAGTCTGAACGGCGCCCTCGCGGGCAGCCTGGCCGCCACCGTGTGGGCCGCCCAGCAGCCGGCCGACAAGCGTGCGTTCGGCAGCGGCTACGACGACGTGGAGCTGCTGGGCAAGGCGGTCACCCGCGGCGACGCCTGGCCGGTGGCCGGCGTGGCCCTCCATGCTGCCAACGGTGCGGTCTTCGGCGTCCTCTACTCCCAGCTGCGGCCCTTCCTGCTCGGCCCGCCCCAGGTCCGCGCGGTCACGATGGCGATGGCGGAGCACGTGGCCCTGTGGCCGCTCGGCCGGCTGGTGGACCGCTACCACCCGGCGCGCAAGGAGCTCACGCCCCTAACCGGCAACGGGCGCGCGTTCGCGCAGGCCGCCTGGCGCCACCTGCTCTTCGGCCTGGTCCTCGGTGAGGTGGAGCGCCGCCTCAACGTCCAGGGCGCCGACGAGCCGCCCGAGGTCCCCGTCTCCTCCAACGGGCACGGGAACATCGAGTTGGCCGTAGGCGCGGCTTAGGCGGCTACGGATTTAAGCCGGAGGTCGGATTCGAACCGACGGCCTGCGCGTTACAAGTGCGCTGCTCTGACCAGCTGAGCTACTCCGGCAACGTCCGTCAAAGCACCCCCAGCCTACCTCTGGGGAGGGCTGCGTTAGCGCCTGACACCGTCCGAAACCCGCAGTTATGCGGGCACGGCCCTGGAATCCAGGTGCGCTCCCACCTTGCGCTTCACGCGCTGGAGGGCGTTGTCCACCGTCTTGGTGTCGCAGTCCAGGTGCTCGGCGATCGTCTCGTAGGAGCGTCCGTCGAGGTACAGGGAGAGCACCGAGCTCTCCAGCTCGGACAGCACGCTCGACAGGCAGGCCACGAGGCTCTGCAGCTCCTCGGTGGAGATCACCTGGTTCACGGGATCGTGCGCGGTCGGTCCCGGCAGCAGCTCGTCGAGGGTGGGGTCGTTGTCACCGCCCGACGCGGCGGGCGTCTGCGAGAACGACACGTACTCGTTCAGCGGGGTGTGCTTGTTGCGAGTTGAGGTCTTCACCGCCGTGATGATCTGGCGGGTGATGCACAGCTCCGCGAAGTTGCGGAAGCTCGACTCGCGGTCGGTGCGGAAGTCGCGCACCGCTTTGTAGAGGCCCACGAGGCCCTCCTGGATCAGGTCATCGGAGTCGCCGCCGATCAGGAAGTACGAGCTTGCCTTCAGCCGCACGAACCCGTGATAGCGCTTCACGATCCTGTCGTAGGCGTCCGGCCTCCCCTGCTTGGCCAACGCGATGAGGTAGTTGTCTTCGGGCTCGACCTGAGCCTGAGACTTGGCGACGACCGACGGTGAGATAGTTGCAGCCACGAATGCTCCCTCCGGGCCTCCCTCAGGAGCCCTTGAAGCTCAGTGGCGCGCTACCTCCCCTGGCGCCGCGCTCACCTGGAAACGAACCATCAGGCTCGACTCCAGCTTTATCTGCGAGGCGAGTATGTACGAGGTTATGGATCCCTGTCAAGCCCGGGTTTGCGGAGCTGCAAGATCCCGTACAGCAGGGCCGCAGCGGCGGTCGACACGTTGAGCGACCCGACGCGCCCGCGCTGGGGCAGCGAAACCAGCTGGTCGCACGCCGCCGACACCCTGGGGCGCAGGCCACGGCCCTCCGAGCCCAGCACCAGTACCACGCGCCCCGAGTAGTCGGGACGGTCGTACGGCACGGTGTCCCCCTCGGCCGCGGCACCGTAGACCCATGCCTTGGCGGCCTTGGCCTGCGCGAGCCAGTCGGCGAGGTTTCGCACCATCGCGACGGGAAGGTGCTCCAGCGCGCCGGCCGACGCCTTGCACGCCGCTGGGGTCACCTCGGCGGAGCGCCGCTGCGGTATCACCAGCCCGGCCGAGCCCGCCGACTCGGCCACCCGCGCCACGGCGCCGAGGTTGTGCGGGTCGGTCACCTCGTCCAGGCAGACCACCAGGGCGTCCTCGGGCCCGAGCAGGTCGTCCGGGTCCGCGTAGGGGTAGCGCTCGGCCTCCGCGCACACCCCCTGGTGGTCGGGCGACCCGCACAGCGCCTCGATCTCGCCCGCGCCCGCCACGGTGTGCTCGATGTCCTTGAGCCACCACTCCCGCGCAGCGGCCTCGGTGGCCCAGACCTGCGCCAGCCGGCGCCTGCCTCGCAGCGCCTCGCGGACGGGGTTGCGCCCGTAGAGGATCACTGCCGGCGACGCACCAGCCGGGGCCCGTCCGCGGTGTCGCGCACCTCCCAGCCACGCTCGGCCAGCTCGTCGCGGAGCGCGTCGGCGCGGGCGAAGTCACGCTCCGCCCGGGCCTGCTCGCGATCGGCCATCAGCCGCTCGGCCCCCGCGTCGCCGCCCTGCTCCCCTGCCTCGAGCAGGTGCTCGAGGCCGAGGGCGTGCAGCATCTCGGGCAGCCGTCCCGGGCCGAGCTTCTCGCCGGCGTCGATCCGGCGGTTGGCCTCGGCGACCCAGTCGAACAGGGCGGCGCGGGCGGCGGGGGTGTTGAAGTCGTCGGCCAGCGAGTCGAGCAGGCGGTCCGCGTGTTCGTCGAGCCCTTGCCCGGCCGGGGCGTCCGAGTCGAGGCGGCGACACAGCTCGCGCACGCGGTCCACGGCCCGGCCGGCCTCGGCCAGTCCCTCGGCGGAGAAGGCCAGCGGCTGCCGGTAGTGCCCGCCCACGAAGTACATGACCAGGGCGTCGCGGCCGAACTCGTCCAGCGCGGCGTGCAGCAGGTGGATGTTGCCCACCGACTTCGCCATCTTCTCCGAGCCCATCCGCACCATGCCGTTGTGCATCCAGATCCGGGCCAGGGGTTGCCCGCGGGCGGCCTCGGTCTGGGCGATCTCGTTCTCGTGATGGGGGAACACCAGGTCCGAGCCACCGCCGTGGATCTCGAAGTCCGTTCCCAGCAGCTGCTCGGCCATCGCCGAGCACTCGATGTGCCAGCCGGGCCGGCCCTGTCCCCACGGCGCGGCCCAGGATGTGTCCTCGCCCTCCTTGTGGGCCTTCCACAGGGCGAAGTCGCGCGGGCTCTCCTTCACGTCGGCCGCGTCGTCGCCCTCCCCCTGCTCCATCTCCTCGAACGGACGGTTGGAGAGCTTGCCGTACTCGGGGAAGCTGGCCACGCGGAAGTAGACGTCGCCGCCGGCTGCGTACGCGTGACCGGAGTCGATCAGCGCCTGGATCAGGTCGACGATCGCCTCCACGGTCTCCGCGGCCAGCGGCTCGTGGTCGGGGCGCCCGAGGCCCAGGCGGTCGGTGTCGGCCACGTAGTGCGCGGTCATCTCGCGCGCCAGCTCCGCGCTGGGCACGCCCGCCTCGCGCGCGGCGTCGTAGATCTTGTCGTTCACGTCGGTCACGTTCTCCACCAGCGTCACGTCGAGCCCCTCCCGCTCGAGGAAGCGCTTGAGCAGGGCGAACACCACGAACGGGCGAGCGTTGCCCACGTGTATGCGCGCGTAGACGGTGGGCCCGCAGGCGTAGATGCCCACCCTGCCCGGCTCGCGCGGCCGCAGCGGGCGCAGCTCCCCGCTCAAGGTGTCTTGCAGGCGGACCTCGCGCACGGCGGAGAGGCTATTGCGAAGCAGCCGGCTCGGCCGGCTGCGCACGATCCTCTTCCGCGAAGCAGCCGACTCGGCCGGCTGCGCACGATCTCCTACACCAGAGAGGGGCGGCGGTCCGCCCACGGATGCTCGGCCTCGATCTGGCCGGCGAGGGAGTACAGCGTGGCCTCGTCGTGAGGCCGCCCGATCAGCTGCACGGCGAGGGGCAGGCCGCCGGCCGTGAAGCCCGCCGGGAGCGAGGCGGCGGGCTGTCCCGTGGCGTTCCAGGCCGCGGTGTAGGGATAGGTGAAGCTCATCTCCGCCAGCGTGCGAAGGGCGCTCATCCCTTCCCACTGGCCCGCGCGGACCGGGGGGCGGGCGGTGAGCGGAGTGAGCAGGACGTCGCAGGCCTCGAACAGGCGGCCGATGCGAGCGGTCTGCCGCGCCTCGTCGCGCATGGCGTGTCGCAGCGCGGCGGGGTGGATCCCCCGTCCGAGTTGCACGAAGCCCCGCGTGCGCCGGGAGAGGCGCTGTGGGCGGGGCATCGCCTCCCCCTCCTCCTGCATTCCCTTCAGAAAGCGCGGGATGAAGACCGTGCCCAGCTCGTTGTAGGCGGGATCGCGCTCTGAGACCTCGTGGCCCAGCGAGCGCAGCAGGTCGGCGGTCTCCCCGAGCACTCGGCGCACCTCGCCGTGCAACCTGCTCGGCACGAACGGCCGGGTGGACACGGCTACGCGGAGCCGGCCGGGCGCCTGGCGAGCGGCCTCAGCGAAAGGGCGCTCCTGGTGGCGCGCCGTGTGCTCGTCTCCGGGAGCCGGGCCGCTCATCACGTCGAGCAGGAGAGCATTGTCGAGGACCGACCGGGTGAGGGCGCCCGCCACGCTGAGGCCGTGCCAGTCCCGCGCGTGGGGCATGAGCGACACGCGGCCGCGTTGTGGCTTGAGCCCAAACAGTCCGCAGTTGGCCGCCGGAATGCGGATCGAACCCGCGCCGTCGGTGGCGTGGGCCGCGGCTGCGAGGCCAGCTGCCACCGCGGCCGCGCTTCCACCGCTGGACCCGCCCACGGAGCGTTCGAGGCCCCACGGGTTGCGTGTCACGCCGAAGGTCTGGGACTCCGTGTCCCCGATGATCGCCAGCTCGGGCAGGTTCGTCTTGCCGATGATCACCGCCCCGGCCCCCCGCAGCCGCCGCACCAGCTCGGCGTCCTCGGTGGCCGGCGACCCGTCGTGGGCCGATGTCCCGTGAGTGGTGAGCTCGCCGGCCACGTCCACGTTGTCCTTGACCGCCAGCGGCACGCCCAAGAGAGGCCGATCCTCTCCGGCCTTGCGGCGCTGGTCGGCTTGATCGGCCTCGATCAGCGCCCTCTCGGCCATCACCGTGCGATAGGCGTTGACCTCGGGGTCGATCCGCTCGATGCGCTCGAGGTAGAGCTCCACCAGCTCGCGCGCGGAAACGTCCCCCTCACGGACCAGCTCGGCCTGGCGGGCGGGTCCGGCGAAGGCGAGATCGGCGGCGTCCAAGGCGTCCGGAATGTATTGGCTAGGGATCTCGGCCGTAGCCGAGATCCCCTTGAACGTCCTCGCGCTCGACCGTAGCCACGGCCAGCGCGGCTATCCCCTCGCCGCGACCCACGAAGCCCATGCCCTCGTTGGTGGTGAACTTCACGTTCACCTCGAGTGGGGCCAGTTCGACCGCGTCGGCCAGGCTCGCGCGCATGGCGTCCCGGTGGGCGCCCAGCTTCGGGGCCTCGCAGATGACGCTGGCGTCGATGTGGCGCACGGTCCAGCCGTGCTCCCCGAGGAAGCGGCAGACCTCCTGCAGCAGCGCGATCGAGTCGGCGTCGCGCCAGCGCTCATCGGTGTCGGGGAAGTGCAGGCCGATGTCGCCGAGACCGGCGGCGCCCAGGAGCGAGTCGATCACGGCGTGGGTGAGCACGTCGGCGTCGGAGTGGCCGGTGAGGCCGTGTTCGGCCTCGGGCACCTTCACCCCACCCAGCACCAGACGGCGGCCCTCGCCGAAGCGGTGCGAGTCGTACCCGATGCCCGAGCGCGCGCTCATCCGCCTGTACTCCCGGAGGGAGTGATCGGCTCCAGCCTGCGCTCGCGGCCCTCGAACACCGCCAGCTCGGTCACGCCCACCTCGGCCAGCCACTCCACCGCCTGGTCGTAGCCGTGGCCGAGGTCCTCCGGCACGTGGGCGTCGCTGGACAGCGCCACGGGCCGGCCGGACTCCAGGCACATCTCGAGGAACGGGGCCGCCGGGTAGATCTCCCCCACCGGCTTGCAAAGGCCGGCGGTGGACACCTCGATCGCCACGTCGGACTCGGCGATGCCGTCCATGGCCAGCTCGTAGAAGCGGCGCAGGTCTCCGTCGGGAACCGGCGCGCCGCCGCCCCAGACCTTCACCAGGTCGGGGTGCGCGAGGATGTCGAACATGCCGGTGCGGGCGGCCTCGCCGAGCGTCTCGAAGTAACGCCGCCAGACCGTGTCCGGGTCGCCGGAGCGCCATATGTCCCAGTCGCTGCCGCGCATGTCCACGGCCTCGTCGCGCAGAAAGTGCACGGAGCCCACCACGTAGTCCCACTCGCGCGCCTCCAGCAGCGAGGCCATGCGGTCCTCGCGGCCGGGCACGAAGTCGGCCTCGATTCCCAGGCGCAGGTCGGTCTCCTCGCGGACGAAGGCGCAGTAGGCGTCGATGTCATCGTGGGCGTTCTGGCGCCACCAGGGGTGCGTCCATACGTCCAGCGACTGGACGAAGCGGTGCACGTGCTCCGACACTCCCAGCTCGGTGATGCCGCGCTCGGCCGCTGCCTCGCGGTAGCGCTCCGCGTTTGCCGGGGTGAAGTACGCGGCCGCGGTGGTGCCCTCGTCGTCGGGGCGCAGGTGGACGTGGTAGTCGGTCAGCACCGGTCGGCCAGTATGGCTTCCGCCACGCGGAGGTCCAGCGCGGTGGTCACCTTGAAGTTCTCTCTCGGGGCCTCCACCAGGCGGACGGCGCCGCCTGCCGCCTCGACCAGCGAGGAGTCGTCGGTGGCCGCCGCCAGCACGGCCTCGTCCACCTCCACCGCCCGGCGCAGGGCGTCGGCGCGGAACACCTGGGGCGTCTGGATCGCCCACAGCGAGGCACGGTCCAGGGTCCGCGTGACCATACGCTCGCCGTTGGCCTCCTTGACGGTGTCGCTCACCGGCGCGGCAGCCACGGCGCCGTCCACGCCGTCGAGGCCGTCGATGCAGCTGCGTACGAGCTCGGGCGTCACGAGAGGCCGCGCCGCGTCGTGGATCACCGCGACGGTGGCCTCCGGCGCCGCCTCGAGCGCCCGGCGGACAGAGTCTGAGCGGCAGGGTCCGCCCACCACACGGTCGGGCCCGTCGTCCTCGTGCCCGGCGGGCACGGCCACGACCACGCGGTCGCACACGGCGGCGAGCACGTCGTGGCTCCACTCCACCATCGGGCGGCCGGCCAGAACGGTGAACGCCTTGGGGCCATCGGCTCCAAGGCGCTCGCCGCTGCCGCCGGCGGCTATCAAGCCGACGACTCGCGGCCGCTCGCCCTCGTCTGGCGTTGTCATCGGATCTCGCTTTGCCCCGGCAAAGCTCCGGTCCTGCTTCCTAGCCAGACGGGGCGACCGACCGCGAGTGCTCAGGAGCCCTACGCCGGCGCCGGTGCGGCCATCCGCCCGGCGTGGGCCTCCTCGATGAGGGAGTCCAGGTGCTCCTCGGCGCCCTCCTCCTCCATCTCGAGCGCGTACATCAGCTCGGAGGCGAGGATCTTCTTGGCGCGGGTGTACATCTGCTTCTCACCCGTGGAGAGCCCCTTCTCGGACTCGCGGATGGCGAGGTTGCGGACCACCTCGGCCAGCTCGTACACGTCACCGGTCTTGATCTTCTCGCGGTTGTGCTTGAAGCGACGGTTCCAGTTCTTGGGCATCTGGCTCACGTCGTCGCGAAGGACGGACAGCACCTTGGCCACCGCCTCCTCCCCGATCACGCGCCGCAGCCCGGCGCGGCCCGCGTTCTCACACGGGACCATCACGGTCATGTCGTTGTGAAGGATCTGGATCGTGAGGTACTCGCGCCTCTCGCCCAGCATCTCCTTCTGCTCCTTCTTGAGCACCTTGCCCGCCCCGTGGTGCGGATATACGACGTGATCCCCGACCTCGTAGTCGATGTTGGGGATCTCACGGGTGATCTCGAGGTGCTCGATCTCTTGCTCCACCGTCTCGGAAATGACTTCCTCCTAGTCTAAAAGCCCACGGGCGTCTTGCCCCGGGCGCCTTGTCACGTGTGCAGATACCTGTCCACGAGATTGACCTCCTGCAGCCGCCGGAGGCCCTCGCGGATGTCCTTCGCCCTCATGTCCCCCACACCGCCGACGGCCTCCATCTCGCCGTCGCTCGCGGCGAGGATCTCGTCGAGCCCACCGAACTCGCGCACGATCTCCTGCACCACGAGCTTGGGCAGCCTTGGAATGCGGCCCAGCACGCGGTGCCCGCGCGGAGCAGCGGGGTGGTCGAGGGTGTTCAGCTTGCGGTCGTGGCCGAGGAGCTCGGCCAGCCGCCCGAAGTCGAGCAGATCCTGGTGGGGCAGCCGCGCCAGCGAGTCCAGCACGCCGGCGTGGCTGTCGTCTCCCGGCTCGGAGATGTAGTCGCGCACCAGCGCGGCCTTGTCAGCGGCCACCCCCACCATCGTCTCCTCCAGCTGCATCTCGATCAGGCGTCCCTCGGCGCCCAGCTCGACGATGAAGCGCTCGATCTCAACCGCCATGCGGGTCACCAACTCGGAGCGCTGAACGACGGTGAGCACGTCGTGAAGCGTCACGCCGCCCTCGAACTCCAGCGCGGTGAGGCGCGTGGAGACCTGGCCGAGGCGGCTGCGGTACTTGTCGAGCGTGGCCAGTGCCTGATTGGCCTTGGCCAGCACCACGGGAATGTCCTCGAGGATGTACTTGGCGCCGTCCAGGTAGAGCGAGACCACGCTGCGGGCCGCGGAGATCGCGATCACCAGCGCGCCGGTCTGCTTGGCCACGCGCTCGGCGGTGCGGTGCCGGGTGCCGGTCTCCAGCGAGAGGATCGTGGGGTCGGGCATCAGCTGCACGTTGGCCCAGCCGATCTTGGTCGAGTTGGAGGAGAGGATGATCGCGCCGTCCATCTTGGCCAGCTGGAACAGCAGCGCCGGGGCGTAGTCCACGTCGAGCTTGAGCCCGCCCGAGTAGAGGAAGGACAACTCCTCGTTGTCCCCGATGCAGATCAGCGCGCCGGTTCGGCCCTGAACGATCGCATCGACGCCCTCCCGCACCGCAGTGCCGGGGGCGATCATCTCCAAGGCCCGAACCAATCGGGGTTCTTGCCGAGCTTCTGCCTCTGTTACTTCATCCCCGGCAAAGTCCACCACACCGATTGTACGGCACAGGCGCCGTAGACGCCCGGTTTTGGGCTTGGCGCCGCGGAAAAGCGCCCGATTGTCCCCTAGGGACGCTTGTAGAAGAAGCCGATGCCCCGGCCGGTGCCCGCCTTGGAGCACCCGTACAGGCGGTTGTACTCGCCCGACACCTTGGTCGGGAAGCACCGGTAGCCGAAGGCGCGGTAGCGCCTGCCCCTCGCCCTCCTGGCCACCTTACGGGCCGTTCGGCAGCTGGTGCCGCCGGTGGCCGCGATCGAGCGGGCGCGGCCGCCGTTGCGGGCCTCGACCGCGCCGCAGGCCTTGGAGGCCTGGGCCGCGGGTTGGTCTGCTGCGGCTCCCGACGACCCCGTGGCGGGTACGAGCAGGGCGGCAGCGGCCGCCGATAGGGCGATGCTACGGCGAAGGCTCATGTCCGGAAGTGAATCATCTAGATCAGCGATCTAGGCCGCCTGCTCATGCGCGGTCCGCGCACCGGGCCCGAGCGCCGCGGCGATCGCCGACCGCAGGTGGGGCAGGCGATCGCCGGGGTGAAGCACTCCCTCCAGGCCGAACTTGCGCGCCTCGGCCAGACGGCGGTCGGGGTGCGCCGCGTGGCGTAGCTCGCCGGTGAGCCCCAGCTCGCCGAACGCCGCGAGGGGCCTGCTGCCGCGGCCCAGGGCCACGCCGCGTGTTGCGGAGGCCACGGCGAGGGCTATCGCCAGGTCGGCGCCCGGCTCGTCCACCCTCACGCCGCCGGCCACCGAGACGAACACGTCGGCCGAGCCCACCTGCACGCCGGCGTGCAGGTGGGCTCGGCCGACGTGTTC
>Ga0209587_1001251_pt1 | contig 12123 bp, 15 predicted proteins | sample NGEPerD_2_FD_184512 | JGI IMG/M metagenome (GOLD analysis project Ga0209587, IMG submission 184512) | Arctic peat soil microbial communities from the Barrow Environmental Observatory site, Barrow, Alaska, USA - NGEE PermafrostL1-D... | ecosystem: Environmental > Terrestrial > Soil > Wetlands >... | reverse complement strand
GGTGAAGTATCCTGTGCTCTAATTGATTTATCTGTGGGAGATAAACTTATATTTGATGGTCCGTATGGAAATTTTTATCCCGAAAAGAAAACGAATGACATCGTTATGATAGCAGGGGGAGTCGGGATAACGCCCTTTTATAGCGTGATAAAAAGCCGACTAGAGACTAATAACAGAGCTAATATTATTTTGATTTATAGTAACAAAACAAAAAATGACATAATATTTTTTAATGAATTAAATAAATTAGCAACAAATAATCCAAAATTCAAGTTAGTTTATTGCCTGACGCAAGAAAAAACACTTGACCCTTTGATATGTGAATATACCAGAATTAATAAAAAGATAATCAATAAATACATAGTGTCGCTCGATAATAGATGTTATTATATTTGTGGTTCTATCGGTTTTGTTAATAATATCTGGAAAATTTTAAAGGGAGTTGGGGTACCAGAAGAACAAATTTATACTGAGTCTTTTTATTAAAATTTTTGTGAGGGATATTCATGTCAAAAGATAGAGATTACCAATTTTTAGAAAGTACAATCAGTCTTTGTCCTGAATGTCTGAAAAGAATCGATGCAAAAATTATCTTAAAAGATAACAAAATTTTTATTATAAAAAATTGCTTGAAACACGGTGATTTCGAAGAAATTATTGAAGAGAATGCTGAATATTACCTAGGAAGGATGCTGTATAACAAACCAGGCTCGGTTTCCAAGACTCAAACAGTTAGTAAAAATAATTGTCCCTATGACTGTGGTCTATGTCCAGATCATGAGCAGCATACTTGCATCGGCTTAATTGAGGTAACTAATGATTGCGATTTGAAATGCCCAGTATGTTATGCCAGGAGTGGTATCGGCAAGCCTTTATCGCTCAAGAAAATCGATAAAATGTTGGAACTATTTGTTGATTCAGAATTTGGTAATGCAGATATTTTACAAATAAGTGGTGGCGAGCCAACGACTCATCCTGACATCATTGAGATTATCAAACGAGCCAGAGAAAAGGTCAAATTTGTGATGCTAAATACTAACGGCCTAAGGATCGCCAAAGATGAAGAATTCGTAAAAGAGCTTTCTCAATTTGTTGGTAGATTCGAGATATATTTGCAATTTGATGGATTTAACGAGGAAACCTATAAACATTTGCGAGGTCGGCCTTTGCTGGATGTGAAACAAAAGGCGATTGCTAATTTGACGAAATATAAAATTCCAATTACCCTTGTCTCTACTATTGAAAGAGGCATAAATGATCAAGAGGTGGGTAGAATCGTTGAATTTGGAATAAATACGAAATATATCAGAGGTGTTAATTTTCAACCTGTTGCTTTTTTTGGACGACTAAATGGCGTCAATCGAAAGAACAGAATCACCTTAACGGGCATAATAAACAACATCGAAAAACAAACGATGGGCACAATCAAAAAGAGCGATTTTATCCCTTTGCCGTGCGATGTTGATCGAGTGGCTATCACTTATTTATATAAAAATAAAGGCGAGTTTATACCACTTATGCGCAATCTGGATCTTGAAAAATATGTGCCAATAATCAGAAATACTTTTAAATTTAATCCAGAAGACTTTTTGAAGGATTTAACCAATAGTGCATTTAGTTCGACAGATAATTGTTGTAATTATCTTGGCCTACTCGGCAACTTTTATAAAGTTATTCCAAAAAGCTATTTTTTGAAATCTCAAAAAGGAAAAACTGAATATGTAAACGAGAACACATTTAGGATAAGTATTGCCTCATTTGTAGATGCCTATAATTTCGATATGAAATCGATGAAAAAAGAGTGTGTTCATGTGATTACTCCGGATTTAAAAAAGATTCCGTTTTCTTCATATAATATTATTCACAGGAGATAGATAAAATTATGCAAAATATTATGTTAAATACTCCGTACGCAGTACTATATCTAGTTGACAACATTATAGTATCCGTATGTGTTTTCATTATATTTTTGGCGATTATAATTGATTTTACTGAATTCCATCAAAGAGATGGAATCAAGAAAGAGAAGAGAAGCATCGTAGAAACTGGTACTATGCTTCTATTCTTCCTCTCATTCTATTTATTAATTAGATTCAATATTGGTCAAATTCATATTAACTTTAGCCTTCCATTAATTTTACTAAATATTTTTGGTTTACTAGTTTTAATTATTGGATGCGTTGTAAATATTAACGGTAGGCTTAATCTGGGTAAAAATTGGTCCAACCAAATCAAAATATATGATGATCATGCATTCGTTTCAAAAGGAGTATATTCTTTCATTAGGCATCCTCTGTATGCTTCAATGATCTGGATATTTTTAGCAGCAAGTTTGGTTTATATGAACTATTTGGCGCTACTATCAACTATAGCTATATTTATTCCGTTTATGTATTATAGAGCCAAGCAAGAGGAGTTTTTGCTGGGACGGGAATTCAAAAACTATAGACAATATCAGAAAGATGTGGGAATGTTTTTCCCAAAAGTAAAATGGTAGCAAATAAAATCGTTGACTATTACAATGGTAATAATGCTCGAAAGGCAAGTGATTATCTTATTGGATTTTTTGCTCCTTTGTTCCCAACATCTATCGCTTTATTATTCGGGGTAACTGAAATAAATAATCTAACTATATTATTAGTTAGTATCGCTCTAGGCATTATGATTGCAGTTATTATTTTTATGATTGCATTAGGGAAAAGAAGCTACTTGATAGTTGGAATGCTATCTATCTTTATATCTATTTTAATTCTGCCAGGTGTTTGTTTTATGGGATTTGCTAGAGGCGATCAAACTGGGTCGATATTCATATGGGTTCCAATCATTACGATTATTATTATTTTTGTAATTGCGTTGTTGATAGCTAGAAAAAGGCATAATTGATGAAACAACAAATAGGGGGAGAGGGAATGTTTTTCCCAAAAATAAAATGGTAGAATTTCAAACCATCGTTGATTATTATGCTGGTAATAATATTCGAAAAGTGACAGATTTTTTCATTGGCTTTTTAATTCCGGTATCACCAATAGTTTATTGTTTGATTTTTAATATCAATTTCATTATATGGGGTATTATTTTAGGCGCGATAATTGCAATTGTTATTTTTAAAATTGCACGAAGGAATAGAAATTACATTATGGTTGGAATGACCTCTAGCCTTATACCTGTTTTAATTTTCCCAGGAGCTTGTTTCGTCGGAGTATTTGGAGGTGGGACTATTGGACTGCTAACCATTTGGGCTCTTTTTTCAATAATTCTAATAGTATTGTTTGTAATTAGAATGGCACATAGGAAATGATTATTTTATTATTGTTTTTTATTGCAGTAATTTCAGTGATTATTTTTATGTACCAGACAAGGAAGATGAAGTGGTCTATGCTTATTATGGCAATGTCTATTATAGCGATTTTATTTGTCTTGCCTGGAACTTGTATTGTTGGTATGTCTGCTGGAAATATTCCGTCGACTGATCTTTCAGAATGGAGTGCCAGGAATAATGTAGCTATTATCTGGTCATTGGTAGTTTTTATAATTGTGATAACATTGACAATAATATTATCTATAATGCGCTCTAGAAAGGTCGGAAAATGAAACAACAAATAATATCAATCAAGAGTGCAGAATTCGCTTTTTGCAGGTACTCGATAGCGTTAATGGTTTGGTTGGCAATTATTTTTGAGATGAAGGAACTAATACTAATTGTTTTTGTGATAGTATTACTTTCCGCTATATTAACAGTCAAGTATGCCCCTATGATTTTAATTTGGCGATATAGCTTTGGTTTAATTTTCAAATCAAAAGATGAAGTGCTAAATGTAAAAGCCATGAGATTTGCACATCTACTAGCCACACTTATCTCTGGAATTTGTTTATTGTTTTTATACTTAGGAAACCCATTAATTGGTTGGGGATTTGTTTGGTTCTTGGCGATAATGAAAACAGTATCCGCTTTTGGTTTTTGTCCAGCCTCAAAGGTTTATGTTTGTATGACAAGCGGTGGTTGTTGCGCCATTACAAGGAAACATGTTAGATAGTCACATTCATCCTGACAATTGGGGGATTAGACCTATATTGTTTTCTATTGGAAATATAGGTATACCTTCTTACGCATTTTTTGTGGCTTTGGGTTTAATCGTAGGTCTTTGTATTTATTTTTATGAATCTAAAAAACAAAAAAAGATGAATGATAACGGTATTTTTATAGTTGTTGGAGCGTTATTAGGTGGGGCTCTTGGTGCTAAAATTTTGGGATTTATTGTAAATTTTGATTATTTAATTGCAAACATTAACAACCCAGCGGCTTTTCTTTCGGGAAGAACTATAGTTGGAGGATTTATAGGTGGAGTTATCGGTGCAATTCTAACTAAAAGGATACTGAAAATTAATGAAAATAGAGGAAATTTTTTTGCTCCAGCAATAGCTATCGGTGTTGCTATTGGGCGACTGGGCTGTTTTTTCGTCGGCTGTTGTTATGGGAAAGCAACGAATTTACCTTGGGGTGTGGATTTCGGTGATCATATATCTAGACATCCAACGCAACTTTATGAATCATTATTCATGTTATTGATGTTTATATATCTCGAAAAAATAAAAAACAGAAAAGATATTATGCCAGGTCAGTTACTAAAAATATTAATGATGTCCTATTTTATCTTTAGGTTTCTTATTGATTTTATAAAGGTTGAACCGGCTATTTTTGCCGGATTAACCATATTTCAAATAATATCATTTGTAGCTGTAGTTTTCATAGCTAGGGATGATATTAAAAAACTTTTTATCAAATTAAAGGATAAAAAACAATATGTTAACGAATCAAAATAGTAATAATAAACGGTATCAAGTAATTACAGGAAATTCAAATGTTGGCTATTACAAGAATAAGCTCAGGAAGTTTTTGGATTTTTTAATTGGGTCAGTGGGTAGTGTAGTATTATTAGCTATTGATTTATTTGCTATCACTAATACTCTTTTTAATAGAATATCAATTGCTGTCGATAATCCCAATTCCTATTACTCCATTATATTTATTATGGTTATCTTATTAATATTATCCATTATTTTCGTCAGAATAGGCAGAAAATTCATTACCGTTGGCATAGCTTCGGCCTTTCTGATTCCTCTCTTGGTCGTCGGTAGTTTCATGTTCTTAATTAGTGGGTTCGGTGGTTAATAGCCGGCTACAAGTCGAAGAGAATGCTCTTGTTGCACATTATCCCTTAAGGGGTTATAATGAGTAGGTAAATTATTATAACGAAACAACCTAGCACCTTTTATGTCACAACCTTGTCAATATAGTGACGTAATGTTCGACAAATACCAATCGAGTTTGAAAGGTCAATCGAAAAAGATGCTGGGTGAAGGAAAAAGGAGTTCAAAACATTATGACAGCAAATGTCGACATTAAAGCCTTATTTGAAGCGGGTGTACACTTTGGTCACAAGACTAGTCGTTGGCATCCTAAAATGGCGCCATATATTCATAGCAAACGCCAAGATAGTCATATTATCAATCTAGAAAAGACTATAGAAGGTCTAAATGTGGCATTGCCATTTTTGACCCGAGTAGTAGCAAATGGTAAACAAATTTTGTTTGTTGGAACGAAAAAGCATACCAAAGATATTGTTCGTGAAACTGCAGAAAAAATAAACCAGCCATATGTAACCGAACGATGGCTTGGTGGCACATTAACTAATGTCGCAACTGTAACTCAGCAAATAAAAAAGCTAAAAGACCTTGAAAAACGCATGGCTTCGGGCGACCTTGAAAAACGTTACTCTAAATTAGAAGTTCAACGCTATCAAGAGGAAATTGATGAGCTTAATATCAAATACGGTGGTGTCAAAGATTTAAATGGCAAACCAGGTGCGCTGTTTGTAATTGATGTTATTGGTGACATGAATGCTATCAAAGAGGCCATCACATTGGGTATCCCAGTAGTTGCAATTGTTGATACAAACGCAGACCCATCGGTAATTGATTATGTTATTCCAGGTAATGATGATGCGATAAAAGGTATCCAATTATTACTTGATTATGTGAGCGCAGCAATTTCCGAAGGTTCAGGTGCAAAAAAGGCAGCCGACAAGATTGTTGAATCTAAAGAAACCGATGCTAAGGAGAAATAAAACCATGGGCGTATCAATTGAAGATATTAAAAAGTTAAAGGAATTAACTGGTATCGGTCTAACTGATGCAAAGGTCGCTTTGGTTGAAGCCAAAGGCAATTTTGATAAAGCGTTAGAAGCACTTCGTAAAAAGGGTGTTACCAAAGCAGAGAAAAAAGGCGAACGCGAAGCTAGACAGGGTATAATCGACAGCTATGTGCACAGTGGTCGTATTGGCGTTATCGTTGAAGTAAATTGCGAGACTGACTTTGTAGCTCGAACTGATAATTTCAAGACATTTGTTCACGAAATTGCATTGCAAATTGCATCTATGTCACCAGTTTATGTGAGTGAAGCTGATATTCCAGCTAGCGAACTAAAACGAGTCAAGGCAGAAGCTAAAGAGCGTGCTATAGCAGAAAGTAAGCCTGCCAATATGATTGATAAAATCGTTGACGGTCAGGTTAAAAAACATTTTGCCGAAAAAGTTCTACTTAATCAAGAATATATCAAGAACGAAAAGCAAACTGTTGCTGATTTTGTCAAAGAAAACATTGCCAAAACTGGCGAGAACCTAATAATTCGTCAATTCAAACGCATCGAACTCGGCGTTAGCGAATAATCTACATTTATTCTCTTAACGCTTGTGCTCTTATGGTCGAGAATGTTATAAATATATAGACATGATAAATAGAGGCATAGTAAAATTACGGTCTAGGCGTATGGGCTTCACTATAGTCGAACTTCTTGTGGTTATCGTGGTCATAGGTATTTTAGCCGCTATTACACTTGTATCCTACAACGGTATTCAAATTCGAGCTACAGAAGCTACTCTAAAATCTGATTTAAAAAATGCTTCAACTCAATTGGAACTAGATAAAGCCGTAAATAGTGCCTACCCAGCAACTGAGCCTGAGGCTAATGATGGTAAAGGTTTACCGAAAAGCTCAGGTACTGAATATCAATACAGTGTGGTGGATGGTGAGTACTATCTGAGCGCCACGTCTACAAATAATAGTTCTCTTGCATTTAACATTACATCTATTAGCGGTTCAATAGCAGTAGGCGTCTGGTCAGAGCATACAGCTCCAGGCGGTCCTGGCCCAGAGTTGCAAAAGCAGATTTCCGCTGGTGGTGAACATACCTGTGCCATCGCCTCTGATAACCAGGCTTATTGTTGGGGACAAGGTGCTTACGGTGCACTTGGAAATAACTCACAAGCCGCCAGTTCTGTGCCTGTTGTTGTTGATACTACGGGTGTTCTAAGTGGCAAAACAATTAAATCCATTAAGGCGGGTGGTGCCTATCGTACTTGCGCTATTGCTTCTGATGATCAAGCATATTGTTGGGGGTTTAACGGTAATGGCGAGCTTGGTAATAATTCGACTATTAACAGCTTAGTCCCTGTAGCCGTATACACAGCTGGAGTTTTAAGTGGTAAAACTATTAAATCTATTGCGACTGGAGGTAGTCATAACTGTGTCATTGCTTCTGATGATCAAGCGTATTGCTGGGGAATGAATCGGAGTGGTCCACTTGGTAACAACTCAAGCACCAGTAGCTCAGTGCCTGTAGCTGTTAATACTACCGGTGTTCTAAATGGTAAAACGATAAAATCAATTTCAGCCAGTAGCGAACATACCTGTGCTATTGCTTCTGATAACTTAGCCTACTGTTGGGGCAAAAATGATTATGGTCAACTTGGTAATGGGCTAGGAGGTAATAGTTATGTGCCTGTGTTTGTATTCGCATCACCATAATTTAATTGATTGCGCTAGTTCTGGCGTATATTAGGTTATTTAGTTACAATATATGCATAATGTTTGATATAAAACCATACGAAAATAGATTTGATGCAGTTGTTGACCATTTTAATGAAGAATTAAAAAAAGTTCGAACTGGTCGGGCACATCCGAGTCAGCTAGATAGTATAAAAGTTGAGGTTTATGGTACTCAATTACCAATTAATCAGGTAGCTAATATTACTGCGCCAGAAGCGCAAATGCTACAAATAACACCTTATGACCCAAGTAATATTAATGTAATCACTGCGGCAATTCGTGCTGATCAAAGTCTTGGTTTTAATCCGAGTGACGACGGTCGGATTATTCGTGTGCCAGTGCCACCATTAACCGAAGAGCGTCGTAAGCAACTAGCAAAACAAACTGGTGAAAAAGTAGAAGAGGCCAGAATTGCCCTTCGAAATGTTCGACAAGACGCCTTGAAAGATGCCAAGCGCAAAAAAGATGCAAAAGAATTATCCGAAGATGATTTAAAACGCACCGAAAAAATTATCGATAATAACATGGCTATTTTTAACGCTAAAATTGACGAATCTTTCAATATTAAAGAGAAAGAAATTCTAACAATTTAATGACGGATCTCGTAATCCCAAAACATATTGGTTTTATTGTTGATGGTAATCGTCGTTGGGCTAAAAAACATGGGCTTCCGACATACGAGGGTCATTTGGCTGGATATAATACTGTCCAAGATGTTATAACGGCTACTTTTAATGCTGGTGTTGAATTTATCTCTGTTTATATTTTTAGCACCGAAAATTGGAAACGAAGTCAAAACGAAGTCAGCAAAATAATGGGCTTGGTATTGAAATTATTAACATCAGACCTACCGTTTTTAGATAAAAACAATATTAAACTAAAAATTCTGGGTTCGCGTGATAACGTTAGTGAACGTATTCTAAAAGCGATTGATAATGCTGAGGAGCGGACTACTAATAATACAGCTGGCACGTTGGCGCTTTGTTTTAATTATGGTGGTCAACTTGAAATCGTGGATGCGGTTAAGAAAATTATTCATTCAGGTAAATCTGCTGATGATATAACGACTGAACTAATTGAGCAGAATTTATATGTACCAGAAATTCCGCCGATTGATTTAGTTGTGCGTACTAGTGGCGAACAGAGATTGTCAAACTTTATGTTGTGGCGATCGGCTTATAGTGAAATAATGTTTATTGATAAATTATGGCCAGACATGACAAAAGACGATGTGGCAGATATAATTAAAGAATATAATAAACGATCCAGACGCTTTGGGGGATAAATGGAGCTAGTCTTTGGAATCATCATAGGATTTATCATACTGGTAATACTAGTTGCCTTGCATGAATTTGGTCATGCTCTGCAGGCGCGTCGCAGTGGGGTTGTAGTTGAGGAATTTGGCATAGGATTTCCACCTCGTGCTTGGAAAAAGAAATTAAAAAACGGAATTTTATTTACAATAAACTGGCTACCATTGGGTGGGTTTGCTAAATTGCAGGGAGAAAATGATTCAGCAAATAAAAAAGGTGACTATGGCGCTGTATCATTTTTCCAAAAGACAAAAATACTTCTAGCTGGTGTAGTAGTTAACTGGTTTATAGCCGTCATACTACTAAGTGTTCTAGCATTTACTGGTTTACCAAAAATTTTACCTAATCAAATATCTATACCTAGTGATACTACAATTATTAGCCAACCCGTCGAAATTGCCACTTTAACAAAAGATTATCCAGCAGAAAATGCTGGGCTAAAAATAGGGGATACTATCATTAGATTTGCTGGTCAAGAAGTTCCGACAGTTGACAATTTAAGTGAGGCAATTACACAGAATAAAGGCAAAGAAGTAACAGTAATTTACAATCGCGAGGGACTGGAGCAGAGTGCAAGTGTTACTCTAAAAAACGATGCTAATGATGAGATTTTTGGAGCAGGTTTAGGAAAACGTGAAATAATCAAAACCACCTGGTCGGCGCCTATTGTGGGTGTTGCTACGACTGCACAATTTACGTGGGCAACAATTCAAGGTATAGGTGAATTGGTTGGTAGTTTAGTGAGAGGCTTAGTTTTGCAACTAAGTCCTGATGCTAGCGTTAGGGAACAGGCATCATCAGAATTAAAAACAGTCGGTGATGAAGTTGCAGGCCCAATAGGAATAGTCGGAACAATATTCCCAGCTGCTCAACAAGCCGGTCTAACTCAAATTGTGTTTTTGACGGCTGTTCTTTCGCTTTCACTAGCAGTTATGAATGTGCTTCCAATTCCAGTACTTGATGGCGGCAGATGGTTTATGATGGCAATATTTAGGTTGTTAAAAAAGAAATTAACGTTGGAGCGTGAAGAAAAGATTCAAACAGTTGGACTTTCAATATTAATGGGCTTAGTCATTTTGGTGACCTTTGCTGATGTTACAAAATTATTCTAAATCTCGGTGGTGGATGTTTCTGTTTTTACCAGCCTGGGTATTTGTTAGTTTTTTCGTATCACAGGCAATAGTAACCGGAATAGTATGGTTACTAGCCGCGATGCATGTTCCTCTAGCGTCATATAATCAGGCAGTATTAAGTGCTTCACTAGCTGCAATTTTATATGTAATTACCTTGGCACTAGTAATTGGCGTGCCTTGGTTGATGAAAAAACGTCGCGTAAGTCAAACGGATATTGGTTTAACTAGATTGCCTTCTTGGACTGATATTTTAATAACGCCAGCAGGCTTAATAATTTACTTTATTTTATCTTCGCTTTTAATCTTGCTGGCAACTCGTGTATTGCCATGGTTTGACGTCAATCAAGTCCAAGACACTGGTTTCAGACAATTAAGCGGACAATATGAATATATTTTGGCATTTGCAACTCTGGTCGTTATCGCGCCAGTAGCCGAAGAAGTTTTGTTTAGGGGATATTTATATGGTAAGTTGAAAAAGTTTGTGCCGATTTGGGTCGCTATACTTGCAACAAGTATTTTATTCGGCTCTATTCATGGCGCATGGAATTTGGCTATTGACACATTTGCCTTGAGTATTGTGCTATGTTTACTCCGTGAATCGACTGGTAATATATGGGCATCGATACTGCTTCATATGGCGAAAAATGGCATTGCGTTTTATATCCTCTTTATTAATCCGACAATATTTACTACACTAGGGGGATAATATGCGTGTATCAAAATTATTTACTAAAACCAGCAAGAGCGTACCAGCCGATGAAGTGGCAAAGAACGCTCAACTATTAATTCGTGCAGGCTTTATCAATAAAGAAATGGCTGGCGTATACGATTACTTGCCACTGGGTAAAATTGTTTTAGATAAAATTATTCAAATCATTCGCGAAGAGATGAACGCTGTCGGTGGTAATGAGATGAGCTTGACTGCCTTACAAAAAAAAGAAACATGGGTGGCATCTAACCGATGGAGCGATGAAGTTATGGGTGTTTGGTTCAAAACAAAGTTAGCAAATGGTGGTGAAGCGGGTTTAGCGCCTACACATGAAGAGCCTCTAACTTTACTAATGAAGCGTTTCATTCGAAGCTACAAGGATTTGCCAGTCTTCCCTTATCAATTCCAGATTAAGTTTCGGAATGAATTACGCAGCAAAAGTGGCCTATTGCGTGGTCGTGAATTTTGGATGAAAGATATGTATAGTTTTTGTCGTGACCAGGCTGAACACGAAAAATATTACGAAAAAATTAGTCTTGCGTATGATAAAATATTCTATCGTTTAGGGATAGGCGATATTACATATAGAACGTTTGCAAGTGGTGGAAGTTTTAGTAAATATAGTCACGAATTCCAAACGGTTAGCGATATTGGAGAGGACAAAATATATGTTCATAAGGCTAAAAAAATCGCAATCAACAAGGAAGTCTACACAGACAAGGTTCTAACTGATTTAGGAATTAAAAAGAGTGAACTTGTTGAAGAAAATGCGGTTGAGGTTGGAAATATTTTTACATTAGGGACGAAATTTTCAGATGCTCTGGATTTAAAATATACTGATGAAGCTGGCGAAAATAAAGCTGTCTTTATGGGTAGTTATGGTATTGGCCCAAGCCGTCTTATGGGTTTTATTGCTGGACATTTCTCGGATGACAAAGGGTTAATTTGGCCGGAAAATATTGCACCATTTAAAGTATATTTAGTTTGTATAGGCGATGAAGCTACAATCGCACAGGCAGATAAATTATATGAAGAGCTAAATACCAAGGGCGTTGAGGTGTTATATGACGATCGAGATGTTCG
>Ga0209587_1001250_pt1 | contig 12125 bp, 11 predicted proteins | sample NGEPerD_2_FD_184512 | JGI IMG/M metagenome (GOLD analysis project Ga0209587, IMG submission 184512) | Arctic peat soil microbial communities from the Barrow Environmental Observatory site, Barrow, Alaska, USA - NGEE PermafrostL1-D... | ecosystem: Environmental > Terrestrial > Soil > Wetlands >... | reverse complement strand
GTTCGGCGGGACGGGGGTTCGGCGGGACGGGTTCGGCGGGCACACGAAGTACCCGCTCTCAGGCGGGTCCGCACCCGAGTATACGGCCGATGTCGCCGGCTGCCTGCTCGACGGTGCGGTTGACCACGACGTGGTCGAACTCCTCGGCGCGGGCCATCTCCCAGCGGGCGAGCGCCATGCGGTGCGCGACGCGGTCGTCGTCGTCGGTGCCTCGGCTGTGCAGGCGCTCCACGAGCTCCTCCACCGACGGCGGCGCCAGGAAGATCAGCACCGCGTCGGGTAGGCGCGCCCGCACCTGGCGCGCGCCGTGGATCTCGATCTCCAGCACCACGGGGCGCCCGCTTGCCAAAGCGTGGTCGATGGAGCTCCAGGGGGTGCCGTAGCGCTCGCCGGCGAACTCCGTCCACTCCAGGAACGCGCCCTCGGCCACCATGCGGTCGAAGGTGGTGTGGTCGACGAAGTGGTAGTGCACGCCGTCGACCTCGCCGAGGCGAGGCGCGCGCGTGGTGGCGGAGATCGACACGGCCAGGTGTGGCAGGCAGCCCCGGAGCTGCGTCACCACCGTCCCCTTGCCGACCCCACCCGGCCCGCTGAGGACGAACAGCCCGCCGGCGGGCTGGTCGGCTGCGGTCACCTGCTCAGCCGCCCCCGTCGTCGCCGGCGGGGCGGCCGGCGAACTCGGCCAGCAGCTTCTCGCGCTGGTTGCTGCCCAGGCCGCGGATGCGACGCGACGGGCTGATGTCCAAGCGCTCCATCAGCCGGCGGGCCCGCACCTTGCCCACCTTGGGCAGGGCCTCCAGCACGGCCGACACGCGCGTCTTGCCGACCACCTCGTCGCCGTCCGCGCGCTCCAGCACATCGGCGAAGTCGATCTCACCGACCTTGAGCTGGTGCTTGAGCGCGGCGCGGATGCGGCGCGCCGCGGCGGCCTTCTCCAGCGCCTGGCGGCGTGCCTCGTCATCCAGCTCCGGCAGCGGCATCAGACCTCCCATTGGAACTTCAGGTGGGTCGTAGCTCGAGACCGTCGGCAACCTCCGGGACCCGAGCAATCCCGGCCTCTTGTTGCGCACGCCCTCCGGCGGAGGGATGCGCATCCTAGCGGCCAGGTGCCCGCGAGCAAGCGGCGGCGGCGGCGGCGGCGCGTGCCGCCATCACGCTGCGGTTTCCTTCAACTCACTCATGGTGAACAGCGCGCGCAGCTCCAGGCCCGCTGCGGCCAGCGCCTGCCGTCCGCCGGACTCCCGGTCGATCACGCAGGCGACGACGTCGACGATGGCTCCGCGCTGGCGCAGGTCCTCGACGGAGGCCAGCACCTGACCGCCGGAGGTCACCACGTCCTCGGCAACGAGCAGCCGGCGGCCCGACACCCGGCCGCCCTCGGCCAGCTTGCAGGTGCCGTAGGTCTTGGCCTGCTTGCGCACGAACAGGGTCGGGAGCCCCGTGACGTTCGACAGGGCCACCGCGATCGGCACGCCGCCCAGCTCCAGGCCCGCGACGGCCTGCACGCCGCCGGCAGGGCCGCGTGGGGGGCCGAGCACGTCGGACAGGCGCTCCGCCAGCGCCGCGGCGACGTCGCGCAGCAGGACGGGGTCGGACTCGAAAAGGTACTTGTCGAAGTACTCGGTGCTGCTGGCGCCCGAGCGCAGGGTGAACTGCCCGCTGATGTGGGCGGTGTCGTAGATGCGGCGTGCGAGGTCGGTCACGAGGGCAGCTCCGGGTCGGTGGCGGGGTCGACGCCGATGGTCGCAAGGATGGCCCGCAGCGCGGCGGCCGGCGCGGGCGCCGCGGTGATGGCGCGCCCGATCACCAGATGACTCGCGCCGGCGGCGAGCGCCTCGGCCGGTGTCGCCACGCGGCGCTGGTCGCCCCGCTCGGCGCCCTCGGGGCGGATGCCCGGCACCACCAGGAGCGGGCCCGGGCCCAGCGCGGCCCGCACGGCGGCCAGGTCCGGAGCGGCGCACACCACCCCGGCCGCGCCGGCGTCGACGCTGAGACGCGCCAGCCGCACCACCTGCTCCAGTGCGGGCCGCTGCCCGACCTGCTCCAGGACGGCGTCGTCCAGGCTGGTCAGGACGGTGACCGCCAGCACGTCCACCTCCGGTGCGGCCCGCACCGCGGCGGCGATCATCTGCGGGCCGCCGGAGGCGTGCACGGTCAGCAGCGCGGCGCCCAGGCCGGCGACCGCGGCGGCGGCTCCGGCGACCGTGTTGGGGATGTCGTGCAGCTTGAGGTCGAGGAAGACCGGGGCGTGCGCCGCGGCCGCGTCGAACGCGCCGCGCCCGAGCGCCAGATACGCCTCCAGGCCCACCTTGAGCCCGCCGACGTGGGGGCCCAGCTCCGCAGCCAGCGCCCGCAGACGGCCGAGGTCGGCGGTGTCGAGTGCGGCGATGACCGGGTTGGCGACCGCGCTCACGTGGCCTCGGGACGGGCGCCGCCCCCCGACTCTCGGCCCGGCTCTCGGCCCGGCTCCCGGCCCGGCTCTCGGCCCGGCTCTCGACCCGGCTCCCCGCCCACGAGGGCGCCGCGCAGCTCGGCCACGCTCGCCACCCCGCGCCGCGCGAGCCAGCGCGGCAGCGCCTCCAGCAGCTCCAGCGCGGCCATGGGGTTGGCGAACGTCGCGGTGCCCACCGCCACCGCGCTCGCACCCGCCAGCAGGAACTCCACGACGTCCTCCACGCTGCGGACCCCGCCCATGCCGATGATGGGCAGGCTCGGCAGTCGCTGGTGGATCTGGTGCACCGCACGGATCGCGACCGGCTTGATCGCCGGGCCCGACAGCCCGCCGGTGACCGCGGCCAGGCGCGGACGCCGCGTCTCCACGTCGATGGCCATGCCCAGCAGCGTGTTGATCACGCTCACGCCGGTGGCCCCCGCCGCGGCGGCGGCCTCCGCGATGTCGGCGATGTCGGTCACGTCCGGTGTCAGCTTGGCGAACACCGGCACCCTCGCGACGCGGGCCACCCCCTCGATGGCCTCCCGGGTCGCCTCCTGCCGGCAGGCGAAGACGATGCCGCGGTCCTCCACGTTGGGACAGGAGATGTTGGCCTCGATGGCCACGACGCCGGGCGCGCCGCGCAGGTGCTCGGCCAGGGTCCGGTACTCCTGGGTGGTCTTGCCCGCGATGGACACGATCGTGGCCACGCCGTGGTCGTTCAGCCAGGGCAGATCCTTGGCGAGCCAGCGCTCGATGCCCGGGTTCTGCAGCCCGATGGCGTTGAGCATGCCGCTGGCGGTCTCGGCCATGCGCGGTGTGGGCAGGCCCTCGCGCGGCTCCAGCGTGACCGATTTCACCACCACCGCGCCCAGCCTTGCGACGTCGAAGAAGCGGTTGATCTCCGCGCCGGACCCGAACGTCCCGCTGCCGGTCACGATCGGGTTGGCGAGCTCGAGCGACCCCAGCCGGACGCGCAGGTCCACGTCCCCGTGGTGGATGGGGCGGGCATCGATGGGGCCGCGGTCGCTGGGGCCGCGGTCCACCCCTGGCTCGAGGGCCGTCACGGCGTGAGCTCCCCATCGGCGGGAGCGGCCGGTGCGGGCTGCAGGCGGTCCCAGTCCACGCGCGCGCCGTTGAACACCGGCCCGTCGATGCAGGCGCGGAGGTTGGCGACGTGCTCCCCGCGCCGCACGGGCACCACGCAGGTCCAGCACACGCCGACGCCGCAGGCCATGGCCTCCTCCACGGCGACCTGGCACGGCACCCCCAGCCGTGCCGCCTGCCGGGAGACGGCGGCCAGCATGGGCATCGGGCCGCAGGCGTAGATCACGCCGCTGCCCGCCCGCTCCAGCACGCGCGGGACCACGTCGGTCACGCGGCCGCGGCTGCCGAAGCTGCCGTCGTCGGTGGTGTACTCCACGCTGGATGCGCGCCGCTTGGCCTCCATGGCATTGAAGATCCGCTCGGAGGTGGCGGCTCCCAGGACCATGTCCACGCGCAGGTCCAGGGACTGCAGCGCCTGGGCCAGGTACAGCAGTGGGGCGGCCCCGTAGCCACCCCCCACCAGCAGGCAGCTCACCGGCTGCTGCGGCAGGGGGAAGGGCTTTCCGAGCGGACCGACGACGTCCACCAGGTCGTGCTTCTGGCGCTGGGCCAGCCAGCGCGTGCCCTCGCCGACCACGTCGAAGACGACCTCCACGGTGCCGGCCCAGGGCCCGTGCTTGCTGACGGCGTACACGGAGAACGGACGGCGCAGCAGCGTGCCGGGCCCGTCGACGGCGAGCGACACGAACTGGCCGGGCTGCGTGCGTTCGGCCACGTCCGGCGCCACCAGCGTCAGCGAGTGGTACGGACCGAGCCGGCGCGAGCCCAACACCTCGCATTGCGCGCGCAGCGGCGCGTCTGGGCGACCCTGCGGGGACGCGCCCCGGTTGACGACAGCACTCATTGGGACGCCGAGCCTAGGGGGCCACGGCCGGGTCACGCGAGTCGGCTCCCGCCGGCTCGTGGCCGTTCGCCGAGCGGTCGGCGCGCACCTCGGCGTGCCACTCCTGCAGGCTGCGCACCCCGAGCGGGCCGGCGCGCAGGGCCTCGATGCCCTGGATGGCCGCGAGCACGCCCGACATGGTGGTGATGCAGGGCACCCCGGAGGCCACCGCAGCGGTGCGGATCTCGTAGCCGTCGGCGCGCGGGCCCGATCCCATGGGGGTGTTGAACACCAGGTCGACGTCGCCGGCGCGGATGCGATCGACGATGCTCTCACCGGTCCCGGCCACCTCGCTGTGCTTGGCGACGCGCTCCGCGGGCACACCGGCGCGCACCAGCGTGTCCGCGGTGCCCTCGGTCGCCAGGATCGTGAAGCCCAGCGCGGCCAGCCTCTTGATGGGGAAGAGCATGGCGCGCTTGTCGCGGTTGGCCATGGACACGAACACCGTGCCCTCGGTCGGCAGCACCATGGTGCCGGTGCCGGCCTGGCTCTTGGCGAAGGCGATGCCGAAGTCGCGGTCGATGCCCATGACCTCGCCGGTCGAGCGCATCTCCGGGCCCAGGCGCGTGTCCACGCCGGGGAAGCGGTTGAAGGGCAGGACCGCCTCCTTGACGGCCACGTGCCGCAGCGGCACGCCCTGGACCATGTCGGCGTCGGGCAGCAGGCCCTCCTTGCGCAATTCGGCCAGGGTCGTGCCGACCATCACGCGCGCGGCGACCTTGGCCAGCTCGACCCCGGTCGCCTTGGACACGAAGGGCACGGTGCGGCTGGCGCGCGGGTTCGCCTCCAGGACGTAGATGACATCGTCCCGGATGGCGTACTGGATGTTGATCAGGCCGCGAGTGGACAGCCCGCGGGCGATCGCGTCGGTGAAGTCGCGCAGCTGGCGCAGCTGCGCCCGCCCCAGGGTGTACGGCGGGATCACGCAGGCGGAGTCGCCCGAGTGGACGCCGGCCTCCTCGATGTGCTCCATCACCCCGCCGATGAAGGTCTCCTCGCCGTCGTGCACGGCGTCGACGTCGACCTCGACGGCACCCTCCAGGAAGCGGTCGACCAGCACCGCGCCCTCGCGGGCGTTGCGGTCCAGCCAGATCCGCATCTGCTCGTCGGTGTAGACGATCTCCATGGCGCGCCCGCCCAGGACGTAGCTGGGGCGCACCAGCACGGGGAAGCCGATGCGCGCCGCGATCGCCAGCGCCTCGTCGAAGGACCGGGCGACCGCACCCTCCGGCATGGGGATGCCCAGCTCGGCCAGCAGCGCCCCGAAGCGCCCGCGGTCCTCCGCCTGGTCGATCGCCTCCGGCAGCGTGCCCAGGATCTTCACGCCGGCGGCCTCCAGGCGGCCGGCGAGCCCCAGGGGCGTCTGCCCGCCGAGCTGCACCAGCACGCCCAGCTGCAACTCGTCCGTGTCGTCCGTGGCGCCGGTGCCCTGTTCGGCCGCGTAGACCTCCAGCACGTCTTCGATGGTGAGCGGCTCGAAGTACAAGCGGTCGGCGGTGTCGTAGTCGGTGGAGACCGTCTCCGGGTTGCAGTTGACCATGATGGTCTCGTAGCCGGCCTCGGCCAGGGCGAAGACCGCGTGCACGCAGCAGTAGTCGAACTCGATGCCCTGCCCGATGCGGTTCGGGCCGGCGCCCAGGATCATGACCTTGGGGCGGTCGCTGGGGGTGACCTCGGTCTCGTCTTCATAGGTGGAGTAGTAGTAGGGGGTCTCGGCGGCGAACTCCGCGGCGCAGGTGTCGACGGTCTTGAACACCGGGCGCAGGCCCAACTCGTGCCGGCGGTCGCGCACGGATTGCTCGTCGGTGTTGAGCAGCAGCGCGAGCCCCGCGTCGCTGAAGCCCGCGCGCTTCGCGCGTCGCAGGAGCGTTCGCGGCAGCTCCGCAAGCCCGCGCAGCTCACCCGCGGCCAGAACCTCCTGGCGCAGCTCGACGACCTGGGCGATCTGGTCGACGAACCACGGGTCGATGGCGCTCAGCTCGCTGACCCGCTCGATGCTCCAGCCGCGCTCCAGGGCGGCGTCGACGTCCAGCAGCCGGTGCTCGTGGGGCACCCGCAGCGCCAGCTCCAGCTCGGGGTCGCCGCGCAGGTCCGGGCCACCGCTGTGCGTGGGCCCGATGAGACCGACCAGGCCGGTCTCCAGTGATCGCAGGGCCTTGCCCAGCGATTCCTTGAAGGTGCGTCCGATGGCCATCACCTCGCCCACGGACTTCATGCGCGTGGTGAGGGTCGCGTCGCTGCCCGGGAACTTCTCGAAGGTGAAGCGGGGCATCTTGGTCACGACGTAGTCGATCGACGGCTCGAAGGCCGCCAGCGTCTCCCGCGTGATGTCGTTGGGGATCTCGTCCAGGGTGTAGCCGACGGCCAGCAGCGCGGCGATCTTGGCGATGGGGAACCCGGTTGCCTTCGACGCCAGCGCCGAAGAGCGCGACACGCGCGGGTTCATCTCGATCACGGTCATGCGGCCCATGCCTGAACCTGTGGTTGAGGCTGACGCTGAGGTCGAGGTCGAGTCAGGGGTCGGGTGTGGGTCGATCGCGAACTGGACGTTCGAGCCGCCCGTTGCGACGCCGACGCGGCGCATGATCGCGAAGGCGGCGTTGCGCATCGCCTGGTACTCGACGTCGCTGAGGGTCTGCGCGGGGGCCACCGTGACGCTGTCGCCGGTGTGCACGCCCATGGCGTCGACGTTCTCGATGGAGCAGATCACGACGCAGTTGTCGTCGCCGTCGCGCATGACCTCCAGCTCGTACTCCTTCCAGCCGAGCAGCGACTCGTCGATCTGCACCTCGCCGATCGGGCTGGCCTCGACCCCCTCGGCCACCAGCGCGGCGAACTCGGCGGCGTCGTGGGCCATGCCGCTGCCGGCGCCGCCGAGGGTGAACGAGGCCCGCACCAGCAGGGGGAAGCCGTGCTCGTCGGCGAAGGGCTGCGCCTCGGCGAGGCTCGACGCCTTGACGCTGGCGGCGGTGTCCAGGCCGATCTCGCGCATGGCGGCGGCGAACTGCTTGCGGTCCTCGGCGAGCCGGATGGATTCGAGCCCGGCCCCGATCATCTCCACGTCGAAGCGCTCGAGCACGCCCTGCTCGGCCAGCGCCACGGCCACGTTCAGCCCCGTCTGCCCGCCCAGAGTCGGCAGCACGGCGAAGCCGCCGGGCACGTGGTGGCGCTCGCGCTCGATGATCTGGGCCACCGTGCCGGGCGTCAGTGGCTCGACGTAGGTGCGGTCGGCGATCCCCGGGTCGGTCATGATCGTGGCCGGGTTGGAGTTGACCAGCACGACGCGGTAGCCCTCGCGCCGCAGGGCCTTGCAAGCCTGGACCCCGGAGTAGTCGAACTCGCACGCCTGGCCGATGACGATCGGCCCGGATCCCAGGATCAGGACGGTCGCGATGTCGGTGCGCTTGGGCATCGCTCAGGCCCTCCCGGAGGTGGCACCGCGCACGCGGTCCATGAGATCGGTGAACTGCTCGAACAGGTAGCGCGCGTCGTGCGGGCCCGGCCCGGCCTCGGGGTGGTACTGGACGCTGAAGGCCGGCACGTCGTGGCAGCGCAGGCCCTCGTTGACGCCGTCGTTGAGGCTCACATGGGACTCGGTGACCGTGCCGAAGCGCCCGTCGGGCGGGATCGATTCGGCGACCACGGCGAACCCGTGGTTGTGGCTGGTGATCTCCACGCCGCCGCGGGCGCTGGGCTGCCCGGGGATGGGGTCCACGGCGCGCACGGGCTGGTTGGTGCCGCGGTGGCCGAAGCGCAGCTTCTCGGTCGTGGCACCGACGGCGTGGCCGAGCAGCTGGTGACCCAGGCAGATGCCGAAGGTGGGCATCTGCTGCTCCAGCATTGCCTCGATCGCTGCGATTCCGGAGCGCACCGCCGCCGGGTCGCCCGGGCCGTTGGACAGCAACACCCCGTCGGGCTCCAGTGCCAGCACGTCCTGCGCCGGCGTCGTCGCCGGCACCACCCGCACGGCGCAGCCGTGCTCGGCGAGCAGGCGCAGGATGTAGGTCTTGATGCCGAAGTCGTAGGCCACGACACGGAAGCGCGGGCGCCGCCCGTCGCCGACGGAGTCGAAGGTGCCGCCAGCGCCCGGCCAACCGGCGAAGTCGTAGGGCTGCACGGCGCTCACCTCGCTGGCGAGCTCGGCACCCTCCATGCCGGGAGCACGGCGCACCTGCTCGAGCAGCGCATCGGCGTCGAGCACCTCCGTGGAGATGCCCGCCCGCATCGCGCCGGCGGAGCGGATGTGACGGGTGAGCGCGCGCGTGTCGACCTCGCTGATGCCGACCACGCCGGCGTGGTCGAGGTAGTCGACCAGGCTCCCCGTGGCGCGGGAGTTGCTGGTGCGCCGGGAGGCCTCGCGCACCACGAAGCCGGCGACCTGCACCCGGCCGGACTCGACGTCGTGGGGGTTGACGCCGTAGTTGCCCTGCTGGGGGTTGGTCATGACCACCAGCTGGCGGTGGTAGCTGGGGTCGGTGAGGACCTCCTGGTAGCCGGTCATGGCGGTGTTGAAGACCACCTCGCCGAAGGCCGTGCCGCCGGCGCCGAAGCCCTCGCCGCGCACGGCGGTGCCGTCCTCGAGTACGAGCAGGGCCGCGGGCGCGGTCACGGCGTCACCTCGACGGCGTCCAGGGATTGCAAGCCGTCCGCCTCACCGGCGTCTCGGGATTGCAGGCCGTCCGCCTCACCGGCGTCTCGGGATTGCATGCGGTCCGCCTCGGCGGCGTCCCGGGGGGCGAGCGCGCCGTCGCGGACGGTGAAGCGGCCGCGCAGCAAGGTATGGATAACTCGGCCCCGCAGCTGCATGCCCGCGTACGGCGTGTTGCGGCTGCGCGACTGCAGGGCGCGATCGTCCACCGTCCAGCGCGCCGCTGGGTCGAACAGCACGAGGTTCGCCGGCGCGCCGGGCTCCACCGGGCCCCCGTGGCCGCCGATGTCGCGACTGCGGGCCGGGTTGGTGGACAGCGCGGCGATGGCCTGCTTCATGCTGAGCACGGACCCGGCGTCCTCGTCGCCGACCAGCTCGGTGAGGGTGAGCGCCAGCGCGGTCTCCAGCCCGAGCATGCCGTTGGGCGCCTGGCTCCACTCCTGGTCCTTCTGCTCCGGCGGGTGCGGGGCGTGGTCGGTGGCGATGGCGTCCAGCGTGCCGTCGGCCAGCCCGGCGCGAACGGCCTCCACGTCGCTGCGCGTGCGCAGCGGCGGGTTGACGCGATAGACGGGGTCGTAGGTGCGCACGAGCTCCTCGGTGAGGGTGAAGTGGTGCGGCGCCGCCTCGGCGGTGACACGCGTGCCCCGCAGCTTGGCCTGGCGCAGCAGCGCGACGCTGCCGGCGGTCGAAACGTGCGGCACGTGCAGGCGGGCGTTCAGGCCGTGCGCCAGCAGCAGGTCGCGGGCGATCATGATCTCTTCCGCCTCGCGCGGCCAACCGGCCAGGCCGAGCAGCGTGGACAGCTGACCCTCGTTCATCTCCGCGCCGCCGGTGAGGGTGGGCTCTTCGGCGTGGTTGCAGATGATCGCGTCCCAGGTCTTGGCGTACTCCAGGGCCCGGCGCATCACCTGCGCAGAGCGCACCGGCATGCCGTCGTCGGAGAAGCAGCGCACCCCGAGCGCGGCCATGGCCCCCATCTCGGCGAGCTCCTCCCCCGCGAGCCCACGGGTCACGGCGCCCACCGGGAACACCTCGCAGTGGCCGGCCTCGCGCGCCAGCCGCAGCACCTGCTCGACCACGCCCGCGTGGTCGGTGACCGGATCGGTGTTGGCCATGGGGCACACCGCCGTGAACCCGCCCATGGCCGCGGCCGCCGTGCCGCTGGCGACCGTCTCCGCGTCCTCGCGGCCGGGCTCGCGCAGGTGCACGTGCAGGTCCACGAGCCCCGGCGCGAGCACCAGCCCGGCGCAGTCGATGCGCAGCCCCGCGCTGCTGCGGTCGGTGGCGGTGACGATGCCGCCGGCGACGGTCACGTTGGTGACCTCGTCGCGGTCGGCGGCGGGGTCGACCAGCCGCACGTCGGTGAAGGTGAACTCGGCGGTCACAGGAAGCCCCCATCTGCACGTTGTTCGGCGCCGAGCATGAGGTACAGGCAGCTCATGCGCACGGCGATGCCGTTGCTGACCTGCTCGACGATGACGCTGTTGGGCGCGTCGGCGGCGTCGGCGGAGATCTCCACACCCCGGTTCATCGGTCCGGGGTGCATGACGATCGCTCCCTGCGGCAGCCGGGCCAGCCGGTCGCGGTCGATGCCCCAGATGCGCGCGTACTCGCGGCTGGAGGGGAAGAACTGCTCGTCCATCCGCTCCTGCTGCACGCGCAGGAGGTAGCAGACGTCGATCTCGCCCAGGACCTCGTCGACGTCGTGGCTGACGGTCACACCCCAGCTGTCGACACCCGGCGGGAGCAGCGTGGGCGGGCCGACCAGGGTCACCTCGGCGCCCATGGTGGTCAGGCCCTGCACCAGGCTGCGCGCGACGCGCGAGTGGAAGACGTCACCGATGATCGCAACGCGCAGGCCCTCCAGGCGGCCGAATCGGTCGCGGATGGTGTACAGGTCGAGCAACGCCTGGGTGGGGTGCTGATGCCAGCCGTCGCCCGCGTTGAGCACCTTGGCGTCCACCCAGCGGGTGAGCTGCTGCGGGGCTCCGGAGGCGGAGTGGCGGATCACGATCGCGTCCACGCCCATGGCCTGCAGGGTCAGCGCGGTGTCCTTGAGGCTCTCGCCCTTGGATACGCTGGAGCCCTTGGCGGAGAAGTTGATGACGTCTGCCGACAGGCGCTTGGCCGCCAGCTCGAAGCTGATCCGCGTGCGGGTGGAGTCCTCGTAGAACAGGTTGCAGACCGTGCGTCCCCGCAGCACCGGCACCTTCTTGATGGGCCGCAGCGCGATGTCCTTGAGGCCGTCGGCGGTGTCCAAGATGCGACCGATCTGAGCGGCATCCAGGTCAGAGATGGCGAGCAGGTCGTTGATCACGGAGATGAGCTCCCCACCCCCCCGGCGGGCGCTGCGCCGGCGCCCACGAGCACCTCGTCGATCCCATCGGACTCGGTGATGTGCACGCGCACCTCCTCCTCGGCCGAGGTCGGCAGGTTCTTGCCGACGTAGTCGGCCCGGATGGGCAGCTCGCGGTGGCCACGGTCCACCAGCACGGCCAGCTGGACGGCCCGCGGACGGCCGTAGTCCATGAGGGCGTCCAGCGCCGCGCGGATGGTGCGCCCGGTGTAGAGGACGTCGTCGACGAGAACCACGGTCCGCCCGTCCAGCCCCACCTCGCCGTCGGCCGAGGCGGGCAGCTGTGTGCGCCCCAGCGGCAGCGGGCCGGTGCGGGCGTAGTCGTCGCGGTACAGCGTGACATCGAGGCCACCCGTGGGCACGGGTTCGCCCTCGACCTCGGCGATGACGGCGGCGAGCCGGTGCGCCAGGGGTATGCCGCGCGTGCGGATGCCCATCAGCACCAGCTCATGGGAGCCCTTGTTGTGCTCCAGGATCTGGTGGGCCATGCGCTTGAGCGCGCGGCTGAGCTCCTCAGCGGTGAGAACCTGCTTCAACGAGAAAAGCCTCCACCCGGGCTCGGGGGAGGCGTGCGGACATGCGACATCGTGATGCCCCTTTCCGGCCTCTCAGGACCGGGCTTAAAGCGGCTTGTGCTTCAGGGCGACCCTACCATCGCCCTCCCCGCCCCGCCGCCCCGCCTTCGGCTCCTCGGCGCCCC
>Ga0209587_1001247_pt1 | contig 12132 bp, 11 predicted proteins | sample NGEPerD_2_FD_184512 | JGI IMG/M metagenome (GOLD analysis project Ga0209587, IMG submission 184512) | Arctic peat soil microbial communities from the Barrow Environmental Observatory site, Barrow, Alaska, USA - NGEE PermafrostL1-D... | ecosystem: Environmental > Terrestrial > Soil > Wetlands >... | reverse complement strand
GCGAGAGACCGCCGGAGATGACGTAACTCGCCGGAAACTGCGACGGGTGAACCCGGAAAGCGCGACGGGTCGACGTCGGGTTGAATGGGGCACATGGCTGCCATCCGCGCGAACTCCGTCCTCCCCGCTCGTCGCGAGGCGATCACACTCCACACCTCCGACGGTCTCGAACTAGTCGGGGAGTTGGCGCTGCCGGTCTCAGGTGCGCCCACCGCGACGATCGTCTGCCTCCACCCGCTGCCAACTCATGGCGGGATGATGGACAGCCACGTCTTTCGCAAGGCCGCATTCCGGCTGCCCGCACTGGCCGGAGTCGCGGTGCTCCGCTTCAACACCCGCGGCACCTCGAGCCTGCAGGGGACCAGCCAGGGCGAGTTCGACAACGCCAGGGGAGAGGCGTACGACGTTGCTGCCGCCATCGAGTACGCCGAGTTCCACGACATGTCGAACATCTGGCTGGTCGGCTGGTCATTCGGGACTGACCTGGCCCTGATGCACGGAAACGACCCGACCGTCGCGGGCCTGTGGGACTGTCGCGAACCGCTGCGGTACTCCACCCCTGAGCATCTCGCCCCGTGGGCGGAGTCGGGCAAGCCGCTGACGGCGCTAGTGCCCGAGCACGACGACTATCTGCAACCTTCGGAGGCGAAGCAGCGGTTCGCGACAGTCCCACAGGCTGAGGTGGTTGGTGTCGCGGGCGCGAAACATCTCTGGGTCGGCGATGCCGAGAAGGTGCTCGACGAGATCGTGTCGCGCGTGGCCCCGGCGGTCGCCGTACCTCTTCCGAAGGTTTGGGACGGGGAGATGGAAACCGCCGACACCAGTGCTTACGCGAACCGGACGACTGCGGCGTTCACGGACGTCCCGATGCCCGAATAAGGCGGATCTCAACACCGAACGGGGCGGATCTCAACACCGAACGGGGCGGATCTCAACGGGGAACGGCTAGCGGGCTGCCTGGCGTCGGAGGAAGACCTCTTTGAGGAGCAACTGCACTGCCGCAGCAGTGGGGATCGCGAGCAATGCGCCGATCACGCCGAGGAGTCCGGCGCCGACGAGTGCGGCGATGACGATCAGCGAGCCCGGGATATCGACCGAGCGGGCCATCACCTTCGGGTAGATCGCGTAGTTCTCGAACTGTTGGTACAAGACGTAGAAGATCAGGCAGGCGAGACCGATCTTCGGGTCCGTCGCGAAACCGATCGCGGTGACGATGATTGCGCCGAGCGTGGCCCCGATCATCGGGATCACGTCGAGAAGCGCGACTACGAGCGAGAGCGCGACGGCGTACTCACCGAGTCCCACGATGAACAGGAAAACCAGCGAGCTGGCTCCCGCGCACAGCGCGACGATGAAGGCGCCGAGCACGTAGCCGCCGACGTTGTCCAGGATCCGGTCGCCGAGGTCGGTGACGCGGTCGCGGCGACTGGCCGGGGCGAGCTGGTAGGCGAAGTGCTTGATGCTGGGCAGGGAAGCCAGGAAGTACAGAGTCAGCACGATCACGATGAAGGCGTTGACGAGCGCCGACACGACCGCCACCCCGACGCCAAGAACCCCGCCGAAGACCTGGTTGGTCCACTCGCCGTCCTCGATCATCGTCTGGACGCGCGCGATGACGTCGTACTTCGCGTCGAGCTCCTCGATGGTGGCGTTGTTCTGAAGTTGACCGAACCAGTCCGGTACGCGTTCTGTGATCGTGGTGACCTGGTCACTGACGACGGGCGCGATGGAGAGCACGAACATGGCGATTGCGGCGAGCACACCGATGATCACCAGCAGGACGGCCCAGGTGCGTGTAATCCCGCGTCGCATGAAGAACTCGACGAGCGGGTTGAGTCCCACCGCGAGGAACATGGCTACCAGGATCAGAGTCAGCACCGAGCTGATCGACAGGATCTGCCCGCCGAGCCAGAACGCGAGCAATGCCCCGGTCCCGCCGACGAAACCTAGATAGAACGGCGAGTTCTTCAGCGCTGCGCCGGGCTCACTGAACAGCGTGTCATCTGAAGGCTCGGCAACCGTCGCGTCAGCGTCGCCACCGGTCGCAGCCGCCGACACCTGCGCGTCCTCGGTCGCCTCAGCAGTGGCGTCCCGGGTCTCTTCAACTGCCGCCCGGTCGGGAGCCCCTCGTCGGTGCGAACCGGGGTCGGGCTCCCGCTCGGTCATTTCTCTTCGGTGCTGCTTTCTTCGGTGCTGCTTTCTTCAGGCCTGCTGTCGTCGCCGAAGCCGGCAACCACGTCGCGCAGTGCGCCGAGTTGCGCCACGATCGCGTCGCGACGCTTCTCCACCCGGTTCACCTCGGCAAGGATGGCAGCGAGCTCGCGCTCGGCGTCCAGCTGACCAGCGGCCATCGAGCTGTCCGCCTGAGTCTGTGCGGAGGCGACGATCTGCTCTGACTCGCGGCGGGCGCGGGTAAGCATCCGCTCGGTCTCTTCGTTGGCCTGCTGACGCTGCGCGGTCGCCTGAGCGATCGCCTCGCGCGCACGCTGCTCGGCTGCAACCGACCGCTCCTCAGCTTCCTGGATCAGAGCCTCGGTCTCTGCCGTCGCGGTGCTGTGATGCTCTGCTGCCTCGCGAGTCAGTCGTTCCTTCTCGACCGCGAGAGTACGACGGGCCTCCTGGACCTCTCGGTCCGCGGCCGCACGCGCCTGCTCGGCCTCACGGCGGGCGCTGGTACGCAAGGTGTTGGTCTGCTGCTCCGCGGCCAGCCGGAGCTGCTCTGCTTCGCGCTTGGCCGATGCGAGCATGTCTTCGGCGTCGCTGCGAGCGAGGTTGCGTTCCTGTTCGACGTCACCCAGGGTCCGGCTGCGGCTCTCGTCGAGCTCCTTCATCTGGACCATCCGCATGTCCTCGGCGTCACGAGCGGCATCTGCGCGCAGCTGCCCGGCTTCCTTGTTGGCCTGGTTGCGGATCTCCTGGGCCTGCTTCGTCGCCTCGGTGAGCACCTCGTCGGCCTGCTCCTCGGCGAGGCGGAGCATCTCGCTCGCGCGCCCACCCAGTCCGGCGTACGACGGGGTCTCGTTCTCCGCCAGCTGACCCTTGAGGTCGGCGACCTGCTTCTCGAGCTTCTTGATCAGCAACTTGGCGTCGTTGAGACCTGCGGTCAGGCCGGCCTTCTCGCCGGCGAGAGTGTGCATCTGCCGGTCGACTGCCGCTGTGTCGTACCCGCCGCGACGAGCCGCCGGGAACGGGCTGCTGCTGCTGTTGCCGACCGCGGAGAACACCTGCGTCGCGTCGTCGGCGGAATCATTGGATGGGTCCTTGTCGAAGATGGACAAGCCCGGTCGGTCGGTCATCTGCTTTCCCTCACTTCGTTGCGTCCCTGCAGCCTAAGTCTCCCGTACCAGAACGGGTAACCGGGTCAGGCGCGGGAGAAAGAATTATTTCGGCCCGGATTCCGGCCCGGATCGGAGGTCATGCACCCCGGAAACGGTTGATCTGGTCGATGTGCTCGGCGCGAAGCTCGTCGTCGCGCACTCCAAGGCCTTCTTCTGGCGCCAGACAGAGCACGCCGACCTTGCCCTGGTGTCGGTTCTTGTGCACCTCGTAGACCGCCTGGCCGACGTCTTCGAGGGCGTAGGCGTTGGACAGGGTGGGGTGGATCCGGCCCTGCGCGACGAGCCGGTTCGCCTCCCACGCCTCCCGGTAGTTCGCGAAGTGCGAGCCGACGATTTTCTTCAGGTTCATCCAGAGGTAGCGGTTGTCGTACTGGTGCATGAAACCGCTGGTGGACGCGCAGGTCGCGATCGTGCCGCCCTTGCGAGCCACGAAGACCGAGGCGCCGAAGGTCTCGCGTCCAGGGTGCTCGAAGACGATGTCGGGGTCCTCGCCGCCGGTGAGCTCACGGATCTTGGCACCCAGGCGGCGCCACTCCTTCGGGTCCTGGGTGTTCTCGTCCTTCCAGAACTTGTAGTCCTCGGCGTTGCGGTCGATGATCAGCTCCGCACCCATCGAGCGGCACAGGTCGGCCTTCTTCTCCGAGGAGACGACGCAGATCGGTGTCGCGCCACCGTTCAGGGCGAACTGCGTCGCATAGCCGCCGAGTCCGCCGCTGGCACCCCAGACGAGCACGTTGTCTCCCTGCTTCATCCCGGCGCCGTTAGGGCTGACGAGCTGCCGGTAGGCGGTGGAGTTCACCAGCCCGGGGCAGGCCGCCTCCTCCCAGGTGAGGTGCGGCGCCTTGGGCATCAGCTGGTTGGACTTGACCAGGGCGATCTGCGCGAGCCCACCGAAGTTGGTCTCGAAGCCCCAAATCCGCTGCTCGGGGTCAAGCATCGTGTCGTTGTGACCGTCTGGGCTCTCCAACTCGACCGACAGACAGTGCGCGACGACCTCGTCACCGGCCTTCGACGCATGCACGCCGGCGCCAGTCGCCAGTACGACGCCGGACAGGTCGGACCCGACCACGTGATACGGCAGGTCGTGACGCTTGGAAAGCGGTGACATCCGGCCGTAACGCTCGAGGAAATAGAAGGTGGAGACCGGCTCGAAGATCGATGTCCACACGGTGTTGTAGTTGATCGCGCTGGCCATCACGGCAACGAGCGCCTCTCCCGGACCTAGCTCGGGGACGGGGACCTCTTCCACGTGCAGCGACTTGCGCGGGTCCTTCTCGTGCGACTCCATGCCCTCGAACATGTCGGCCTCGTCCTTGTGCACGGTCACCGCGCGGTACGAAGCGGGGATGTCGAGAGCGGCGAAGTCCTCCGCGGAGGTGTCGCCGGCGAGAACTGCGTCGAGGATCTGCTTCACGGGAGAACTCCTGGGTGTGGAAATGCAAGAACGGGGTGGATAGGCGTGACCGGGGTGGCTACCGGGGGTCATGCTGTGAAATCTACCGACCGGTAACCGCTTGTGTCAGCCGGGTGTGACTCATTTCTCTAGACAGCCAATGATCCTCGTGCCGCAGCACGAGCGCCAGAGACGCACCATCCGCGAGGGCAGCGGTGGCGACGAGCTCAGTGAGCCTGCCCCGTCGCGGGTTCGACCAGCTCCACGAGCACGCCGCCAGCGTCCTTCGGGTGGATGAAGTTCACCCGGCTGTTGGACGTGCCCCGCCGGGGAGCGTCGTACAGCAGCCGCAGCCCGCGCTCGCGGAGGACTGCCGATACCTCGTCGATGTCGCGCACCCGGTAGGCGAGCTGCTGCAGTCCGGGGCCGGAGCGGTCCAGAAACTTGGCGATCGTGGACTCGGCGTTCAGCGGTGCCAGCAGCTGGATGCACGAACCCGACTCGCCCACTGAGACCATTGCCTCGCGCACGCCCTGCTCTTCGTTGGTCTCCTCGTGAACCACCTGCATGCCGAACGCGTCGCGGTACAAGGCGATGGCCTCGTCCAGGTCGGGAACGGCGACGCCGACATGGTCGATGCAGAGGAACAGGTCCTCGGGCAGCTCGGGCAGCTTTGTGTTGCTCATGCACCACATCGTCGTACGACTGACGGGTGATCCGCGAGCGACTGTGACTAGTTCGACAGCGGCAACCGGGCATCCACCTCTCCCCGAACGATCGGTTCGTGGGTATCGTCCTAGTCATCGCTGGGGTGTGAACCCCCCACTAGGTTCAGCCAGTCAGGTTTAGCCAGTCGCAGCAGGAGGCTCACATGTCGGGATCCGTAATCGTTGCCGGTGCACGTACACCGATCGGTCGCCTTTTGGGGGGCTTGAAGGACCAACCCGCGGCAGACCTCGGTGGAGTCGCGATCAAGGGTGCCCTGGAGAAGGCCGGCGTCTCCGGCGACCAGGTCGAGTACGTGATCATGGGCCAAGTGATCCAGGCCGGCGCGGGTCAGATCACCGCGCGTCAGGCCGCCGCCAAGGGTGGCATCCCGATGGATGTTCCCTCGATCACCATCAACAAGGTGTGCCTGTCGGGCATCAACGCCATCGCGCTGGCCGACCAGCTGATCCGTGCCGGTGAGCACGACATCATCGTCGCCGGCGGCATGGAGTCGATGACCCAGGCGCCGCACCTGCTGCCGAAGTCGCGCTCGGGCTTCAAGTACGGCGACACGACGCTCGTGGACTCAATGTCGTACGACGCCCTGTGGGACGCCTTCACCGACCAGGGGATGGGCCACCTCACCGAGTCGTGCAACGCCGATGGTCTCAACCTGACCCGTGCCGAGCAGGACGAGTTCTCAGCCCGCTCGCACCAGCGCGCCGCGGAGGCCTGGAAGAATGGCGTGTTCGACGACGAGGTTGTCCCGGTCGAGATCCCGCAGCGCCGCGGTGAACCGGTCGTTGTCTCCCAGGACGAGGGGATCCGTGCCGACACCACCGCGGAGTCGCTTGGCAAGCTCCGTCCCGCCTTCTCCAAGGACGGCACCGTCACTGCCGGCTCCTCCTCGCAGATCTCCGACGGCGCGTGCGCGGTCGTGGTGATGAGCAAGGCCAAGGCCGAGGAGCTCGGTCTCGAGTGGCTGGCGGAGATCGGTGCTTCTGGCCAGGTCGCCGGGCCCGACTCCACTCTGCAGATGCAGCCGGCACATGCGATCGCGAAAGCTTGCGAGAAGGAAGGCATCACGACAGCCGACCTCGACCTGCTCGAGATCAACGAGGCCTTCGCCGCGGTCGGAATCGCCTCGTCCCGTGAGCTCGGTCTGTCCGAGGACAAGGTCAACGTCAACGGCGGCGCGATAGCAATGGGCCACCCGGTCGGCATGTCCGGCGCCCGGATCGTGCTGCACCTCGCGCTCGAGCTGAAGCGTCGTGGCGGCGGCACCGGTGCTGCCGCCCTGTGCGGTGGTGGCGGCCAGGGTGACGCGCTGATCATACGAGTGCCACGCACCTGATGAGCAAAGGGTGACGGGTGTGAGCTCGCCTTCCCGGCGGGCTGCTTCGGCGGGCGGAGGCGGTCGCTCTCGCAGGGGATTCGCCGCCTCGGTCCCCGACCTTGTCGACCGTGCCAGGGACGGTGACGCGCGTGCCGTGGCCAGGCTCATCTCCCTGGTCGAGGACGCCTCGCCGCTGCTGCGTGAGGTGATGGCCGGGCTGGCGCCGTACACCGGAAACGCCCAGATCGTCGGCATCACCGGCTCGCCTGGTGTCGGTAAGTCGACGTCGACCTCGGCGATGGTGAAGGCACTGCGCGCCACCGACAAACGTGTCGGTGTGCTCGCGGTCGACCCGTCGTCTCCTTTCTCCGGTGGCGCGCTGCTCGGTGACCGCGTCCGGATGCAAGACCATGCGACCGACCCCGACGTGTACATCCGCTCGATGGCCTCGCGTGGTCACCTCGGCGGCCTGGCCTGGACGACCCCGCAGGCGCTTCGAGTGCTCGATGCGGCCGGCTGCGACGTCGTACTCGTCGAGACCGTCGGCGTGGGACAGAGCGAGGTCGAGATCGCGAGCCTGGCCGACACCACGCTGGTTCTGCTCGCGCCCGGCATGGGCGACGGGATCCAGGCCGCGAAGGCTGGCATCCTCGAGATCGGCGACGTGTACGTCGTGAACAAGGCCGACCGCGACGGGGCGGATCAGGTGCGGCGCGACCTGCGCAACATGATCGCGCTCGCCTCCAACCGCGACGAGAACTCCTGGAGGCCGCCGATCGTGCAGACGGTCGCGCAGACGGGCCAGGGTGTGGACGAGGTCGTCGAGGCGATCGAGAGTCACCGCGTGTGGATGGAGTCCACCGGTGAGCTCGACCGTCGGCGGGTACGGCGGGCGCGCAACGAGATCGAGGCGATCGCCGTCACGGCACTGCGCGAACGGTGGGGCGATGTACACGCCTATACCGAGCTCGACTCGCTCGCGGAGCAGGTCGTCGCCGGGGAGTCCGACCCCTATCGTGCGGCCGACAAGCTCTTGGAGTCGTTCACCGACTGACCTCCACGCGCGGTGTCGCGCAGTTGGAGCGAGAAGCACGATCTCAGGCGACCTCGGCGTACTTCTCGCTCCATCTGCGAAGGGGCCGCCCCGCGCGCCTCCCGCAATCTGGGACCTGGGTTTGCTATCCATTTCATGGTGCAAGCCGTTCGGCATGCTCGCTGTCGCCAATAATGTCGCCAATGATGTCGCCAGAACGACTCGGGAAACGGAGAACGACAAATGCGGAAGTTAATGGTCGGTCTCGTGATCGCCTTCGCAGCGTTCTATCTGCTGAGCCAGCCGGCCGGCGCCGCTGATGCCGTCAAGGGTGCGGCATCCGCCGTCGGTGTTGCGTTCGAAAGCGTCATCACGTTCATCTCAGCCCTCTTCTCGTAAGGAGTGGCCGTGGCCGGTTGGATTCGGCGTACGTTCGCTGATCCCCGGATTGGCCGACACCTGCTCCGCGAGGAGGGTGAGGTCATCGTCGACGAGGTACGCCACCACTGGATCGTCTTCGTGAAGCCGGGCTTCGAGGTGCTGCTAGGGGTCGGAGCCCTCTGGCTGTTCCTGTTCTCCTCGGTCGAAGTTGCGTGGCTGCCGCTGCTTGTGTCCTGGCTGTTGTTCGCTCACGCCGGCTGGATCTCGCTGGCCGAGCACATGGACCGTTTCGTGATCACCAACATGCGCGTGTTCCGCGTGCGGGGTGTGCTGTCGCAGACGTTGGCGACCATGCCACTAGGCCGGATCCTGGACATCACCGTGGAGAAACCGTTCCGTGGCCGGATCCTGGGCTACGGCCACTTCGTGTTCGAGTCGGCGGCACAGGAGCAGGGCCTTCGCGACATCCGGTACGTCGGACGGCCCGACGAACGCGACCTCACCATCCAGCGGGTCGTCCAACGGTCGGGCCTGCGTGGACCGCGGGTGAACTGAACCTCGGATCGGTATCCACTAGGGTCTCTGCCCATGGCCAAGAAGGGACACGCGGGCAAGAAGCTTGCCTTCGATCCGATCGACGAGGCTGCCCGGCAGTGGGGCCTTCGGTGGGATGCAGTCGAGCAGATGCACGCGGTCACGTCGCTGATGCGGGTGCAGCAGCTCGTGCTCGCCCAGCTCGACGACATTCTCAAGCCACACGGGCTGACCTTCGCCCGGTACGAAGCTCTCGTCCTGCTGACCTTCTCCAAGGCCGGGTCGCTGCCCCTCGGCAAGATGGGGGAGCGCCTCCAGGTGCATCCCACGTCGATCACCTCGATCATCGACCGCCTCGAAGCCGCAGGGCACGTCGTACGCCGTCGGCATCCCGAGGACGGGCGTGCTGTGCTGGCCGAGATCACCGAATCCGGTCGGGCGGTCGTCGAGGCGGCAACCGCGGACCTCGTCGAGGCCCGGTTCGCGATCGCTGACATCGAGCCGCCGGCGCTGCACCAGCTTTCGGAGCTGTTGCGTCCGGTACGTCGTAGCGCCGGCGACTTCTGACCGAAGCAGGCGGATCTGAACGCCGAAAGAGGCGCGCTTGGACGCCGAACGGGGCGGATCTGAACGGCGAACGGGGCGGATCTGAACGGCGAACGAGGCGCGCTTGAACGAAATAGTTGGACGTCCTACTATTTACGTGTTGGGTAGGTCACGCCTACCGTGGTTAGCAGGTCCCGCTCCGTGCCAAGAGCTCTGGACCGAGAACATTCAACCTCGTTGGAGAGAGTCCTCATGACCGAGCAGAACTCAGGCCAGGGTGCACGTAAGCGATGGCAGGAGCGGTACGCCAAGTCGCGCATTCGCGAGGCCGACTTCACCACCCTTTCCGGGATGGAGGTCGACCCGGTCTACGGCCCGGCCGATGCTGCCGACACGGGAGAGCCGGGCGAGGCCGACGAGTCGGGGTACCCGAACTTCGAGAAGATCGGGTGGCCGGGCGAGTTCCCGTTCACGCGCGGTCTGTACCCGACCGGATACCGCGGACGCACCTGGACGATCCGTCAGTTCGCTGGCTTCGGCAACGCCCAGCAGACCAACGAGCGCTACAAGATGATCTTGAACCGCGGGGGTGGCGGGCTGTCGGTCGCGTTCGACATGCCGACCCTGATGGGTCGCGACTCCGACGACCCGAAGAGCCTCGGCGAGGTGGGCCATTGCGGCGTCGCGATCGACTCCGCCATCGACATGGACGTGCTGTTCGACGAGATCCCGCTCGCCGACGTCACCACCTCGATGACGATCTCCGGTCCTGCCGTTCCGGTTTTCTGCATGATGCTTGTCGCCGCCGAGCGCCAGGGAATCGACACCGGCAAACTCAACGGCACGTTGCAGACCGACATCTTCAAGGAGTACATCGCGCAGAAGGAGTGGCTGTTCGCGCCCGAGCCACATCTTCGCCTCATCGGCGACCTGATGGAGTACTGCGCCCACGACATCCCTGACTACAAGCCGATCTCGGTCTCCGGCTACCACATTCGCGAGGCCGGCTCGACCGCCGCGCAGGAGCTCGCCTACACGCTGGCCGATGGCTTCGGCTATGTCGAGCTGGGGCTTTCCCGTGGCTTGGACATCGAAAAGTTCGCCCCCGGTCTGTCCTTCTTCTTCGACAGCCACCTCGACTTCTTCGAGGAGGTCGCCAAGTTCCGTGCGGCTCGTCGGATCTGGGCTCGGTGGATGCGCGATGTGTACGGCGCGAAGACCGAGAAGGCGCAGTGGCTGCGTTTCCACACGCAGACCGCAGGTGTCTCGCTGACGGCGCAGCAGCCGTACAACAACGTGGTCCGCACCGCCGTTCAGGCGCTGGCCGCTGTCATGGGTGGCACCAACTCGCTGCACACCAACGCACTCGACGAGACGCTCGCGCTGCCCAGCGAGCAGGCAGCCGAGATCGCACTGCGCACCCAGCAGGTGATCATGGAGGAGACCGGTGTCGTCAATGTCGCCGACCCGCTCGGGGGCTCGTGGTACGTCGAGGCGCTGACCGACAAGATCGAGGCCGAGGCCGAGGCCATCTTCGACAAGGTCCTGCAGATGGGCGGTTCGAAACTGCGCGCGAGCGATACCGCGGGGCTGGCTGAGACCATGACCAAGAGCACCGACGACCCGCGCAATGGGGTCTGGCCGATGACCCGGGGGATCCTGCGTGGCATCGAGGACGGCTATTTCATGTCGGAGATCGCCGAGGCTGCCTTCGCGTATCAGACCGCCCTCGAGAAGGGTGACAAGAAGGTTGTCGGCGTGAACTGCCATGAGCAGTCGGTCACGCACAAGCTCGAGATCCTCCGGGTCTCCCACGAGGTCGAGGTCGACCAGGTGCGAGAGCTCGCGTCTCGCAAGGCAGGTCGGGACAACACCGTCGTACAAGCAGCTCTGGCCCGCATGCTCGAGGTATCGCGGACTGAGGAGAACATGGTCCCCGCCATGCTCGACGCCTGCCGTGCTGAGGCGACTCTGGGTGAGATCTGCGACGTGCTGCGCGTCGAGTGGGGCGAGTACCGCGAGCTGGCCCAATTCTGAGAGCGCCTCGGCTACCACAACGCCACACGTGTGCTGTTGTGACACGTACAGCGCGAAAATCCGTGACACAACGGCACACGTGTGCGATTGCGTCGGGGACCCGCCCTTCTGGGCGCCTTGAGCGGTTCGGCAGGATGGGGGCATGAGTTCGCCTTCGTTTTCGCGCCCCGGCGCTTTCGACCTGTCTGCCCTCAAGCGACCCGCCACGCCCCCTCCGGGCTCAGGAACTGTGGGGACTCCCGGCGGCGGTACGCCGGGCAGCGGCGCCTACTCGGTAACGCTGGACGAGTCGAACTTCGAGTCCGAGATCCAGGCATCGCTCAATGCGCCGATGGTGCTGGTGTTCTACTCGACCTCGCAGATGCCTGCGAGCCTCCAGCTGGCCGACGACCTCGAGGCGCTGTCTGACGAGTTCGAGGGCCGTTTCCTGCTCGGGAAGGTCGACGTCGACGCTGCGCCGCAGATCGCGCAGGCACTTCAGATCCCCAGCGTCCCGATGGTCGCGCTCGTCCTGCAAGGTCGGCTTGCCCCGTTGCTGCAGGACGCACCTCCGCGCGAGGAGTTGCGCGCGCTGCTCACCCAGGTCCTCGAGGCGGCGGCTGCCCAGGGCGTGACCGGTCGCGTCCAGCCACGCGGAGTCGCCCCCACCGGTGACGAGGACGAAGAGATCGAGCAGCAGGTCGACCCTCGCTACACGCCCGCGCAGGACGCCTTGGCCGAGGGCGACGTGGACCGTGCCGTCGAGGAGTACCAGAAGCTCATCGAAGCGAATCCCGCCGATGCGGAGGCCTTGGGCGGGCTGGCGATGGCGAAGGTGCTCCAGCAC
>Ga0209587_1001246_pt1 | contig 12137 bp, 13 predicted proteins | sample NGEPerD_2_FD_184512 | JGI IMG/M metagenome (GOLD analysis project Ga0209587, IMG submission 184512) | Arctic peat soil microbial communities from the Barrow Environmental Observatory site, Barrow, Alaska, USA - NGEE PermafrostL1-D... | ecosystem: Environmental > Terrestrial > Soil > Wetlands >... | reverse complement strand
TGTCACACTATCTCTGTGTTGTTATATCGCCTGTATTGTGTCACCCCGTTGCAGAACGGGGTCCAGGGTGGAACAACTGAACTCTGGCAATATTCCAATTTGTATTTTGTTGTTAAACTCTGGATACTGGGTCGCTAAGATTAAGAGCGACACTTGTGGACAGCCGCCGCCGGTATGACACTATCTATCGGAAGGTCCTTCCTTCCGACTATTAATTTATTACCTTTCAAAACCGAATTCCACCTTATTGGAGTGCGATGTTCGAATACCTCGTCAGTTTACTGCGAGGATGAGGCGTCTAATGTTTCTAGACGAAACACTGCGACGTGAATCAGAGCTTTTTTGATAAGGAACGCTTCGCTTACAAAAAACTCTGATTCAGCGTCGTGTTTTGATAGACCCTCGGACATACTTATTCCAAAAAAACAGCCACGGTATTTTGTGTCCCATCCTCGACAGCTCGCTGCGAGGATGGGACACAAAATCTGTTTTATTTTTGACTAAAATTGAACGGCTCAACCCGTTGAGCCGTTCAGGCAAAAGAGGGCTAAGCTAAAGGGTAAAATATTGAATATCCACCTATATCAATTTGTTTGATTTTCCCCTCTTTTTTGAGTTCATCTAGATATCTAAATATGAGGTATTTCCATTTCCAGTCTTAATCTTAGTGACGACCGTCACTAAGATTAAGACTGGAAATTGTTTTAACTTAAGACATATCCTGTTCTTACCCCCCCTATTCTAATGTTGCAGTTTAGGGGTTGATTTAAAGAAAGTATTTGACTGAAAATATTTTCGTGGTATACTAATAGGAACATGAAAGAAATCGTCCTATCAGGAAAAAAAGTTTTAAGACAAATAGCCAAAGACTACCCTATTTCTGAAATAGGCAGTCCTAAATTTAATAAAATTATTGCTGATATGTCTACAGCACTAGATTCCGAAAACAACGGGGCAGCTATTGCTGCACCCCAAATTGGCGAATCATGGCGAATTTTTGTTGTTTCTGGAAAAATATTACCAAAACGAGGAGGAGTAGAACAACCCAACCAAATTTTCGTAAACCCTATAATAAAAAAAACTTCTAATCAAAAAATTACTCTAGAAGAAGGCTGTCTTTCCGTCCCAAATATTTTTGGCAAAATAAAACGAGCCGACAAAATAATGATAGAAGCCTACAACGAAAAAGGCAACAAATTTGCCAAACAAGGTTCTAATTTAATAGCTCAAGTCTTTCAACATGAAATAGATCATCTAAATGGTGTTCTGTTTATTGATAAAGCCACCAATTTAATAAAAATTACTGAGTAGATAATATAACTTACCCAATGTTTAAATTTGCTTTTTTTGGTACCGATAAATTTTCGATTCAAGTATTAGAAACTCTAAAAGAGCAGAGTTATTTACCGACTTTAATAATAACCGTCCCCGATCAACCCAAAGGACGAAAATTAATTCTCACCCCGCCTCAAGTTAAAACTTGGGCTGAAGAAAATAATATCCCCTACCTTCAACCAATTAAATTAAAATCTTTATTAGACCAAACATCAGCAAAAGAAACCCTGATCCCTGATAGTTCAAGTTTTGATTTCTTTTTAGTTGCTTCCTATGGAAAAATAATCCCTCAAGAAATTTTAGATTTACCCAAAATAGGAACTTTAAATATCCACCCTTCACTACTTCCTAAATATCGTGGAGCGACTCCATTAGAAAGTACTATTGTTGCTGGTGATAAAAAAACAGGAGTAACAATAATTGTCCTAGATGAACTTATGGATCATGGTCCGATTTTAGCCCAAAAAGAAATTTCTCTGGCCAATTGGGATCCTTTCTACGAAGAACTCCGCGATAAATTAGCAATCGAAGGTGCCAATTTACTAATAGAGTATTTACCTTCTTGGCTGACAGCCAAAATAAAACCGGGAAAACAAAAAGATTCCTTAGCCACCTTCACCAAAAAAATAACCAAAGAAGATGGTTTAATAAATTTTGATGACTCTGATGAAATAAACTTTCGTAAAATTAGAGCTTACACACCATGGCCGGGGGCTTATTTCTTTATCAAAAGAGCCGAAAAAGATTTTCGAGTAATAATCAAAAAAGCTCATTTAGCCAATGGTGAATTAAATATTGATCAAGTTCTCCCAGAAGGCAAAAAAGAGATAAGTTGGAATAATTTTAAAAAAGACTATTTAGAGAAAAAATAAAATAATATCTATTATTTTGACTAAAAACTAAGGTGCGGGCGATATAAATATTGCCCACACCTTTGTTTTGTTCTTATTTGATAATTTTATATTTTGGTGCAGTATCCTTGAATTAGTCCGAATGCATTTCGCTACCACAGGCGGCGAGGAATTCCCCTCGAGAAAATTTGAAAAGGCGGCGGAGCCACACCACTGACAATTTCAAGTTTTTCTTTGGTGTCAATTTAATCATGAATTTAATTTACGAAAAAATCCAACAAAAAGAAAGGCCTCGACCACAGCATTGGATGCTAGAGTCGAGGCCTTTGACCAAGCCGAGATCAGTATGAAGAGTAACGAGAGCGGTTTAGACGATCAGTCCGCGAACCGCTTCCTCGATCTTCTGTTCTAGTTGTTCGAGCGAGATCAGAGTTTCCTCGCCCTTGTTCGTACAGAGGCAACGATTGCCAACTTCGCAACTCACCTCCCGACACATATTGTCGTTGCGAGTGAACACGAACACGAGCTTAGGATTCTTTCTCGAGGCCATATGAAACGCGATGACCTTGATTCCCTTCTGCTCGAGCTCCGTCTTCTTCGCCTCAGGAAGAAGTTGTGCGAGAAGCTGATCGCCTCTCTCGATGCGATCCATATACCGACCGTCCATCAGGTCGCTGAGAGACTTGAAACACGGCTTGAACGGGCAATTGTGGATTTTGCACGGTCTACAGACGATACCCTTGACCTTCGACAGGTAGGGCTCTTCCAACATCAGTGCACCGCGAGTCCACTCGGCTGGTTTCATTCCCACTGCTTCGAGTTGCTCGATGAGAACCGTTGCTAAGCAGGGCTGATGATCCTTGGGGATGAGACATCCCTTTGGAAAACAGCACTGTTCCAGAAAGTTAAACGTTCGTTTGGTATCCATGATATTCTCCTTTCGTCAGGTGTGTTTGTTTACTCGATTCTAGTAACAACATTACATACCTTTTAATAAATACACAATGCGTTACTATTGAGTAAAAGCATCTATCTCTTATCTCTGCTGTAAAAGACCTAAATAATCCCCTAGGATTACTTATACTAATATAGCATATATGAACCCAAAAGTCAAGCACAATAGAAAAAGCCCATATTATAAGGCTTTTTCTGGGATTTTGTATTGGATTAAAAAATTTTCTTCTCCCAAAATGCAAAACGCGAATTCGTTTTTACCCCCAAAATTTAATACCAATTAGTTGCCGAGCGAAACGAGGCAAACTAAAACTTTTTGACTTTATCTTCTGGTGCCCAAGGAGAGACTCGAACTCTCACCCCTTGCGAGACACGATTTTGAGTCGTGCGCGTATACCAATTCCGCCACTTGGGCAACTAATCCAACAACCATCATTTTACCTTTTTTCGATAAAAAATCAATCATTTTACAGACAGACTAACACCCACAAAAAGTTTAACTTTTTTGATAATTATGTAATATAGAGAGATGAAACCTAAAATTATTGTTATCCTTGGTCCAACCGCTTCTGGAAAAAGTGACCTAGCGGTGGAACTAGCCAGAAAATTTGAAGGCGAAGTAATTTCAGCCGATTCAAGACAAGTATACAAAGGGCTAGATCTAGGATCAGGAAAAATAACCAAAAAAGAAATGAAGGGTGTCCCCCATCATTTATTAGATGTGGTTAATCCTAAAAAAATCTATTCCGTCGCTGAATATCAAAAAACAGGGCATCAAACAATTATAGAAATTTTAAAAAAAGACAAACTCCCAATTATTGCGGGTGGCACTGGATTTTATATTCAAAGTTTGGTAGATAATCTATCTCTCCCAAATGTTCAACCTAATAAAAAATTACGACAAGAACTGAGCAAAAAATCTACAACTGAATTATTTAAAATATTAAAAAAGCTAGACTCAAAACGAGCCAAAACAATTGATGAACAAAACCCCCATCGTTTAATTAGAGCTATTGAGATAGCTAAATCTCTCGGCCAAGTACCTACCCTAAAAAAGGAGGAAAAATATGAATCACTCCAAATTGGAATAAAAATAGATTTTAAGACCTTAGTCAACAATATTAGCTTACGCCTCGCAAAACGGTTAAAGGTGGGAATGATTTCTGAAGTAAAAAAACTTCACGAAACTGGAGTCACTTGGAAAAGATTAGAAAGTTTTGGATTAGAATACACTTTTATTGCTCGTTTTCTCCAAAACAAAATATCTCGAATAGAAATGATGGAGTCAATCAAAACCGAAAGTTTAAAATATGCCAAAAGACAAATGACTTGGTTTAAAAAAGACCAAAGAATTATTTGGGTCAAAAACCTAAAAGAAGCAGAAAAATTAACAAGAAAATTCCTACAAAAGTAGAAATTGAATATACTAATTAAACTAACCAAGAGATTTTTTAACTTCCCAAGCGGAAACGCTCTAATTCTAATCGCAAAAGAGCAAAAATTCCTTCCCCACCAAACCCTTTCCTTTTTGCTTTTCGGGCTTCGGTCGATTTTTTTTTTGGGTTTTATTTTATTGTATTTATAAAATCAATAATTCTCTGTCTATTTTTATTATCTTGATCTGCCTTAAAATAAATTTCTATAAACACAATTTTTGGCTCAATGGGAAAATAAGCATAGATAAGACGAATACCACTTTTTGCTCCACGACCTTTCAAATCTTTACACTGAAATTTTTTAACTTTAAAAAACTTAAGCTCTGCCGTGTTGCCAACTCCTTGAATTTCAAAAATGCTTCTACTGTCTATTTCTTTACAATGAAAGAGTTCAATTCTATATTGTTTATTCACTTCTAAATCATCCACCAATGATGAAAATTTCTTTAGCAGCTTTTTGAAATCATGTGTAAATTCTTCTGTTTCATCATAATTCATCATCATATTGTCGGACGGAAAATTCATCAGTGCGAGAAAAAACCGCTTCATAGTTAATCGGTTGTAAATCTTCCGCACCAATCCACGGAACATCTTTATGTGAATAATCACGCATTTTTGTTGCGTTAAAATCCTTAAATCGTTCAATTTCCCAATCAATCAATTCTTTTTCTTGAGCTGAAAAATTCGAAAGATCAGCAGACCTTCGTGGTAAATATTTTTTTTGCTCATGTTGGAAATATTTTTTAGTAACACGCGTCAAATCACCATCTTGTTCCATTTGCGCTACAATTTCGAGAAAAGCGACAGGAGTCGGTCCAAAATGATTTTTTATGTATTTTGCACCAATTAACTGTTCTTCGAATTTTTCATAAAAATCAAAATCTATAAAGTACATTAATTTACATACTACAGCCTCGCCGATATTCGGTCGTGCACCAATGCGTTCCAAAATATATAAAAGCACTTCTTTGAATTTTTCTACTTTTTCTTGCGGTACAGAAACACGAGTTTCAAATTTTTGTATTTTTGACTTTTTAGTCTTTTCTAATTCTACTTTTAATTCTGGTATTTTTTTACCAGCCAGAAAATTTTCCAAAGACAAACCAAAAAATTGCGCTAATTTTTGCGCTTCTTTTACAGACATATCTCGCGCACCACTTTCAATCTGTGCGTAAGTCGGACGAGAGACACCAATTTTTTTAGCTAAAAATTCTTGACTTGTACCATCCTCTTGACGGAGTTTTTTTAAAAATGTAGTCATATTTTTTGATAAAATTATTACACTTTCAGTGTAGCAAATGTAAAAATACCTGTCAAATAAGTTGACAGGTATTTTTACACAGATAATTTATTTTTTAATAGTTTCATATATTCCTCACCACAATCATCTTCTAAACTACCCAAAACCATTTGAATTGATTTGTATGGGCAAGTTGGCAAAGAACCAATATATTTGTATTTTTTATAATTGGGCTTCCATAAATCAACTAACAAATTATTTAAACCTACAAATAAATTAAGCAAAATAAAATCAGATCGTTCCGACTTTGATTTGCTTTGCCGATATTCGGGACAACGAATATGGACAGTAAGCGGTCCAAGCTCGTTCTCCAACATCCGTCTGGCTGAGTTTCTTATATTGCCGTTCTGATGCTTGAGCAAATGAAAGAGCCAAGAAAATAAAAAATCAGGCTGATTTTCTTTGCCGTGGAGATAATATAAAACCGACACGGCTACAACAAAATTTTCCTTCCGCCAATCTTCGGAAATTTTGGAATATTTATCCGGAGCACTATTAGTGATATTTTTTATATCTTCATATTTATCAACACCGCTATGTGAACTGTATAAAAACTTCCGCACATCTCTCGCCGCTTTGCGACTATCATCTTTGTTTCCTGCTAAAATAATATCAAAAAGATTAATGAATGTTTTTGTTGGTTTTATGTTATTTCTTTCCATAATAATTTTTACTATGCTTGGCAGACAGGGTTTATCCCCTTAAATGGCGGGTCCACGAGGATTCGAACCCCGGTCAAGCGTGTTGGAGACGCTTATTCTACCACTGAACTATAGACCCGTAGTCAGACCAACAATCAATCTAACAAGAATATCTTAACATAATCACCTAAAAAATAAAGAAAAAACCCGCTACAGCGGGAATTTTCTTTATTTTTTGATTTCCTTGTGAGGTGTCTGTTTTTTACAAAATTTACAAAATTTACTGAGCTCAATTTTTCGCTCAACTAATTTTTTATTTTTGCGAGAATAGTAGTTTATATTCTTACATTCTTTACAGGCAAGTTTGATTAATTGATCTTGGGACATAATGATTTATTAAATATTATCTGACCACTATAACCTATTGCGGAGTAGAAATCAAGCCCTTAAAAAATCCCTTGTTTTTTGGCTTTAAAAGTGCTTTTATTAAGATAGAAAGTGCTAAAATCCTTATTTAAGGACTTCACTAACATTCTTTGACAAAAAAAGGAGCATAAAATGCAAGAAACAACACAAAAGAAGTTTACTTGGTTTGATTTTTGGGCGATTGGTTTTGCTTTACTCAGCGGTTATTGTTGGGGATTTTACAATTTTCCCAATTTTAATTTTCTTCTTCTTTCATTCTTCTTCATACCTTTCCTAACACCAACCCTCTTCTTCCCCTCCAGTCGGATCATTCTTCTCATCTTCTTCGTTCTTATTCTTCTTGTTTTCCTTCATGCAGGAGCTCTATCTCTGGCTGGCGGATTTTTAGCACTAGCCTTAGCTTTGACTTGTGTTTGGATTAGTAACTGGTCAGACTTAAAAGAGAAAAAAGTAACCAAACAATATTATTTTGAGTTATTGGGGGTTATTTTTATCTTCTTTTTGTCATTTATTATCCTTTCCAATCTAAATAATAATTGGAAGATAAAACATGACAAAGAAATCGTGACCAATTTGAACATTACAAAAGGTAGTGATTTTACAAAAATCATTCTGCCAATACAGCTAATGAAAGAGCAACCATATTTATCCACAGTGCTCACTGTTAAGGTAGATGACCAGGAAGATATTCTTTGGCAAAAAGGTGCCAAGGTTTGTGTATGGGAAGATCGTATTTGGTGTGAATTTTCTCTATCCCCAGATACTAAGGTGATCAATCTACATTTTGATCACCTCTGGCGAGATTATGATGCTTTTTTCACTCCCGCCACTATGCCAGACGAGCCTCCTACTCAAAAGGAATTCCTGTTTTAAAGACAGCAATTCCTAAATGAGAATGTCTAAGTTCTTTTAACCCCCGTAGTCAACTTGATTGACACGGGGGTTTATCTTGTCTAAAAAATCTTGATAAGAATTATTTAACCTTTATTATTCTATTATTGCGAGTGAGACGAAGCAATCTAGGATTAAATACCTTGAGCCTGAATCAATTTATAGATATCGGGATCTTCCAACCCTAAAGCCCAAGCGGAGAAACCATGCATTTTAAAAGTCAGCGCTAAATCAATCTTATAGCTAAAACTTATATAATCTTCATACCAAGCTGTATATACTTTTTTTTGTTGAACATAATTTACCCAAGCCACCTGATAAGTCGGACTCCAGCCTTTTTTAATTATTTGCTTAGGATATTTAAAAAGTTCATCTATTCTTCCATAGCCACCAATATCCATCAATTTACCTGTTTTATCCTCCCACTTCCAAAAATAAAAAGGGATACCTAAAGAAAGTTTACTAGCTGGAACTTGACTAATAGAAAAACTAACGACTTTTTTTACCCAATCAATACTAGCCACCGGACCACCAGAAGCTGGTTGATCATAAGACATAATACTCAAAAAATCAGAATTAGCTCCCAATATTTTATAATCATACGCCCCAATCACCCTTTGCCATAGATTATTAGGATAATCATCTGGATTCAAAGAAGTTTGAGCAATAACCGCCACACTAAAAACTAAATTATTTTTCTTAAATTCAGGATAAGCTCGTTTAACAAAAGCTGAATACTGATCACGACGATCAGATTTCATTTGTTCAAAATCAAACTGCCAGCCCCAATAATTTTGTTTTTTACCTTCAGCGACCATTGCTTTAATTATCTTGTCTTGAATCACTGTATCACCCAAAATTTTATTTAAAATAGACTCACTAAAACTACTGTTTGTTACCAAGGGCATTATTTTAACCCCATTTTTACGGGCTAAATTTACAAAATCATCTTCTAATCCACCTTTCAACTCACCTAACGCATTTACACCATATGACTGAGGAGCAATCACATCAAAATATTTTATATTTTTCTCATAAGAAGCTCTAGATCTTTTCCCATCACGATAATAAAATATTTTTACGAACTCAGGGGTTGTTGTCGGTGTAGGTGTAGGTGAATTGACTGAGACTAAACCAGAAGATGTCGATTTAGCCAAAACAAATCCAGCTGAAATTAAAAGACTAGCAACCAAAATAACCAACGATAATTTTATATAAAATTTCATTACTTTAGTTTACCATAAATGAGAAAAATTTCTCACATTTCAATATTATAACAATAAAAAAAAGCGAGAATCATTTTACAGATTCTCGCCTTTGATTTTGGTGATTAAAACACCAGAAGCAAACTAATAGGAAACATCGGCACTAGCAAAGGCCTCCGAAATCTGCTCTCGCCAATTTTCCACAGGCCCACAAACCGCATAACGGATATATGAACCAAAATGAACTCCAACAATCCCAGTCTCTCTAATCATTGTTAGATTGAAGTCTTCAGCACCGGTCATTTCTCGGCCAAAAGCAAATTTCGGCGACTCCCACAGACTAAAGAATCCAGCCTTGGGTCTTACAGCTAACCTCATCTCCAATCTCTCCAATAAAGGAATCAATATTCCCAGCCGGTCGGAATACATTTTTCGAACCTCTCCAATGCCACTTAAATCATTTTCGAGGGCATAAAGTGCGCCCGATGCCGCTGGAGCAAAAAAACCACTGTCTGTATTGCCTTTGATTCTTGCAACATCAGCAATAAAATCAGACGAGCCAGCCATTGCTCCAACACGCCAGCCAGTGCCATTAGCAATGGCTTTAGAAGCAGAATAAGCTTCCAACCACGACAATCTAGGAAACTCTACCGCCACATCAGCCAAAGCACAACAACGATCATCATGAGCCAACAATAAATAGGCTCCATCGTTGAACAAACGAACACCTGTTTCTTGGCAACGTCCACATAATTTTCGCCAATATTCGCGAGTAGCGATTTGACCAGAAGGATTATGGGGAAAATTCACCATTTTCAGAGTAAATGGGCCTATGTCGATAGGAGGACAAAACCCATTAGCAGTGTTGGTTAAGAGAGAACAATGTTCTACTCCCAAATATTCAGCCCAAGTCCTTGGGACTGGATAACCAGGGTCCGTCATTGAGCCAACCAATAAACCACTGGCCTTTTTACAAGCCAGTAAAACCAATGGAATCATCGGCTTTATTCCCGGAATTGGCAAAAAAGCGATTTGATCACCAAAAACAGAAAGATCTCTGTGGTGATGAAGATGAGCCTCAACAAAACGTTTAGCAAAATCAGGTATTGGCAGACAGCCATTATCCTGATACTCATGCCAACATTCGTCTTTGCACAAAACACACCGAGAAGCTTCCACTCGGGCTGACATTAAAGCTGGTCCCGATGGCTGTCCGATAGATAGTCGATAAAGCTTTTGTCCTGATATTTCAGCCTCCGTACACGCCTTCTTGATATCCTGGAAAAGATTAGTTCCTCCAGGTAGCAACCATGATTCTGGCATAATTCTCTCCTTTCTAGTTCCTGAGTATTGTGTAGTAGGGCTTATTAGCCTTCTACTTTTTCAAATAACAACTAAACTCTATTTATATTCCTAACATAAATAACCAAAAATGTATATACTTATAAAATATCCCCCGATTTAAAAATCATCTTTCTATTTTGTTCAAAAATAACAATATCAGACGGCCCAATAGCTCGAATTACTCCACCAACAACACTAATTCCAGCAGTTTCGGGAATACAAATAACTTTTGATAATTGACATTTATTAATCAATTCCCTTATTTTCTCATCTTCAATATTTTTATAATGACACCAAATATCAGCTTCGTTAATAAAATTCATAGCCGTAAAATCAACTAAACCAACAGTATTTTCATCAGCTAACAAAGCAGGAATAATTGTTTTTGCCATTATAATAGCTCCTGCACTACCACCATAAATAGGAATACCTGACTGAGCCAAGTTTTTCAATATTTCAAAAGTACCAAAATCCTTCAATTCTTTGAGTAATTTAAAAGTATTTCCACCACCAATATAGACTCCACTAAATTGCTCAAAGTCTGATAAGTTTTTACCTTTTAAATCCTCTTCCGTCCACATCACAAAATTTTCAAAACCGAACGATTTAAAATTATTTTTTATCCAATCAAGGCAATCTAAATATGGGTGTTTTGCTGTATCAATAGCAATCGGAATATACAAAACAGGCTTTACTAAATCCAAAGTCCTAATAAACTCTGCATCTATTTTTTTAGAATCTTCACCCGCTCCACCACCAGAGAGAAATAATTTCATAATTAATGTTTGTTTATCGTTCCCATTTTTTAATATTACTCGAAAAATCAACTTGATAATCAGGTATACCGATAGAAATGCCATACCTTGTGGCTTCTTGGTATTCTTCTTCTTTTGTCCTATCTATCTTAAATATCTTATCGCGATAAATAATATAGTGAATAATCTCATTCTTGAAGTCAGCATACCAATTATGTTCTCTATCCAAAGACTGGCTCAATTGTAGTGCAACATCGTCAGCCTTATTCGCCTCTATCTCAATATTATGCATTGTCCACTGTTTAATCCAAGGGGTTTTGTGCTCCTCTGTCACTAATTCAATATCAGTTGATAATATTTTTACTTCTTTTAAGATAGAAGTATTAACCAAACTCTCTTCAATTATTATACCTTTTAAATTTTCCATAATTAAAAGTATCTAAGACGCTTTTATTAATTCAGACCAAAATTTTTTGGCTTGCTCTCGTCCATAGCTTGATTCGTCTTGGGATTCACCAATAACAATATCTTTATCCCACCGGCCAAGAGACTCTGGAATTGTCAGATCAAACATTTTTCCGTAAAATTTCATCCGCTCATCTATGTCATGAGAAATGAGAAAATTCTGGAATTGGCGGTAAAAAACAGGTTCGTTAGCTTCGAGATAACCAATAGCCCGCTTCTCGCCTCGCCAAGGTATTTGCCGGAAGGTGAAGTAGGAGGTAATCAGCTCGATAACACTGTAAAGTAGTCTCAAGTCTAAAGCTTTCAAATAACGCTCGTTTTGCGATTGGTAATAACGCTGGTTACAAATAAAATTATAGTTAACTTTATTCCAGATGCCAGTAATTTCATTCTCTGGAATAGCTAACCTTAAATTAACTCTTGAAGTGCACACTCTCAAAAACTTGTTGTGGTGTTAAATAGTTAAGACGTTTACGTGGTCGACTGTTCAATTTATGAACGGCCCGTTGAACATCTTTGTTAGTAATTGTAGCA
>Ga0209587_1001243_pt1 | contig 12146 bp, 13 predicted proteins | sample NGEPerD_2_FD_184512 | JGI IMG/M metagenome (GOLD analysis project Ga0209587, IMG submission 184512) | Arctic peat soil microbial communities from the Barrow Environmental Observatory site, Barrow, Alaska, USA - NGEE PermafrostL1-D... | ecosystem: Environmental > Terrestrial > Soil > Wetlands >... | reverse complement strand
CGCGTGAAGCATCCCTTCCCCAGCGTGCGCTTCGACGTTCGAACCCGAGGCAGGAGCCCAGTGCGCTAGCAGTGCACGCTGGGATCTGTGCGGGGGGCCGCCCGCAAGGGCGGTCCCTACCGCGATCCCACCCGATTCCGAATAGCTCGTGTCGTATGGTAATATCCAGTTCATTGTTGATTCGTAATTCTAAAGACAGGACAAAGCATGCATGGGACGTGGAGCGTACGCGTCGTACTATCGGTTGTGATGTTGCTCAGCGCATTGGTGGCATGCGGCGGCGCCAGCCCCACCGCTGAACCGACTGCGACGACCGAGACGACGGAATCGGCGGTGACCGCAGCGCCGAGCAGTTCTGCGGATGCCGCTACGGATGCGGAGCAGGCGCCCGGCGCAGATGGCACCTTCGAAAGCGTGCTGGCGACGGTGGAGGGCATGACCGGACCTGAGCGCCAGACGGCGTTAGAGGAGATGGCGACCGCTGAGGGCGGGGAGCTGACCCTCTACACCTCCATGACGGAGGAGCTGACGGAGCTGGTCGCGGGTGCGTTTCAGGAAAGCGTCGGAATCGATGTGAACGTGTACCGCGCACAGAGTGGGACGGTCACCCAGCGCCTCCTCGAAGAGGTTCAGGCGGGCTATGCGAGCGGCGCGGATGTGGCTGAGTCGGCAGCGGCCGACATGGCCGTCAAGGCTTCCGAAGGTGCGCTGGTCGCCTACGAGCCTCCCTACACCGATGAGCTCATCGAGGGCTCGATATACGACGGCTGGGTGGCAACCCGGCTGAACTTGTTCGTCCCGAACTGGAACACCAACGCGGTGACGGAGGACGAGGCGCCGACGACGTGGAAGGGCCTGGCGGATCCCAAGTGGGATGGCCGCATGGCGATGGAGCGCGAGGACTACGACTGGTACATGATGGTCAGGGACTACTGGCTGGAGGACGAGGGCCTCGCCTCCGAAGAGGTCCAGGCATTGTTCCAGGACATGGCTGAGGGCGCGATTGCGGTGGATGGCCACAGCACGGCCGCGGAGCTGCTCGCCGCCGGGGAATACGACTTGTTCGCTCACAACTACAGCTACCTGGTCGACGCGGCGATAGCCACTGGCGCGCCAATCGACTGGCATCTCGTGGAGCCGGTCCCGGTGCAGCCGAACGGTATCGGCCTGGTGAAGAACGCACCCCACCCAGCCACCGCCGTGCTGTTCTTCGATTGGCTGCTATCCGAAGAAGGTCAGCAGGTCATTTTGGACTATGACCTGGTGCCGACGCTTGAGAGCCTGGTGTCGGAGGAGTACCTGAACGCCGAGCTGCTGTTCCCTGACCTTGAGAAGTTCATCGGAAGCCATGAGGAGATCACTGCCGAGTATGATGAGCTGATGAGAATCGCTGGGGAAAGTCAGTAGCGGTTGATGCGAGCAGCGAGCAATCGCCGGGGGTGTCCGTGGGTGTAGCTGAAGAGCTTCGCGCAGCGATGGGTACCTATCCCACGGGGGTGACCGTTGTTGCGGGCATCGATCCGGACGGTGTCCCCGTGGGACTGGCCGTGAACTCGTTCACGTCGGTATCGCTTGACCCTCCCCTGGTGCTGTTCTGTCCTGCGCACAGCTCGCAGTCGTGGCCGCGCATCGCTTCGACAGGACTGTTTGCGGTCAACATCCTGTCAGCCGAGGGTGGCAGTGTGTGCGACATCTTTGCGAGTCGGGTGGACGACAAGTTCTCGACCATCAGCTGGCAGTCGGGCGCCCACGGGTTGCCCGTGCTGGAGTCCGCTGTTGCGGCGCTCGAGTGCGAAGCGGTTGCCGTGCATCCCGCTGGTGACCATGACATCGTCGTCGGTCGGGTGCTCACCGTCCATCGCTCCCCAGATGCGCATCCGCTCGTCTACTACCGGGGCAGCTACGCGGCCGTGACCATTGGTGATCGTGGTTGAGGTGCCGCCCGCCGGATCGGCGATGACGCCGTGACCCAAATGACGGGAAGGTATGCAGTGAACATCCTTGGTGTAGACGGTTCACCCACTGGAGCCGGCCGCACGGAGACCGTCATTCGCCACGTTCTTGCGGGCGCTCGTCACGCGGGGGCGCAGGAGGCCATCGTCGGGCTGTCGTCGGCCGAGAAGATCGACGAGGCCCTGGCGATGATGGGAGGCCACGACGGGTTTGTCTTCGGAAGTCCCATCTACCGGGCCTCCCACGCGGCCCCGCTGAAGGTGCTGCTCGACCGGCTGCCAAGAGGTCGTTGGGGGGAGACCGAAGCACCTATCCAGGGTCGTGCTGCAGCCATCGTGGCGACGGGCGCCACCTACCATCACTTTCTGGGACTGCAAGACCTCCGCAATGTGCTGTCATCCTTCTTCGCCACGTACGTCGTACCCCCCGGCCTGTACGTGCCCGCCGAAGGCTTTTCCTCCGATGGGGAGCTCGCCGAGGAGTTCGTCGAGCAGGCGAGCCTGCTCGGCCGCTCGCTGGTGGAGCTGTCTTCAGCGCTTGCGGGTTCCTCGTTCATGTCGAAGGTGGAGCCACAGGCGTGATGAGCTCACTGCATGATTGATCCCCCGTTGACGCACATGCTCGCGCCGGTGATGTAGCTGGCATCGGGACTCACCAGAAACGCCACGAGGCCCGCCACGTCCTCCGGTTCTCCGATGCGGCCCATTGGTACGCGTTGCGCCGCCTGCACGCGCAGCTCTTCGCGGGTCGCTCCGCTGGCGAGGGGCTGATCGGTGTCGGTGAGGCCGGGGATGACGACGTTCACCCGGACGGTGGGTGCCCATTCCTGAGCCAGGGACCGTGACAACGAGATGATGCCACCCTTCGAAGCAGCGTAGTGTGCTCCCTTGGGCGCGCCCTCGATGGCACGACCGGAAGCGAGGTTCACGATCGCGCCCCGGCCCGCGGCCAACATCGAGCGGCCGAACGCCTGGCTGCAGAGAAAGGTTCCGCCCAGGTTCACCGCGAGGACCCGCTGCCAGAGATCCCAACCCACCTCGAGCGCCGGGGCACGCGGGAAGATCCCGGCGTTGTTGACGAGCACGCTGACGTCGCCGAAGTCCTCAGCCACGTGCCGAGCGGCGGCTTCAACCTGCTCGGGGTCGCTCACGTCGGTGGTGACGGCCAGGCTTCGCCGGCCCAGCTGCTCGATCTCGCCGACCACTCCCGCAAGGGGTTCGACGTCAAGCAGGGCCACGTCGCGTCCATCCCGAGCGAGCCGGAGCGCGATGGCTCTCCCGATGCCCTTGGCAGCGCCCGTCACGACGGCCACCCGATCGTTGCTGGAAGTTATTTCCTGCGTGGTCACGAAGAGCTCCTGCGCCGGTTCTGGACGGTCCTGGCGTCGATCTCGGTCGTCTGAAGGCTCGTAGCGGTGTGCTCTGGTTCGCTCACACGTTGAAGCGGAAGTGGACGACGTCGCCGTCGCGGACGACGTAGTCCTTGCCCTCGACGCGCAGCCGACCCGCGTCCTTGACGGCCTGTTCGCTGCCCAGTGCGGCGTAGTCGTCGTAGCCGATGACCTCCGCGCGGATGAAGCCGCGCTCGATGTCGGAGTGGATCTCGCCGGCCGCCCGCGGTGCGCGCGTGCCCGCGCGGACGGTCCACGCGCGCGCCTCCTTCGGTCCCGCGGTGAAGAAGGTGATCAGGCCCAGCAGGCGATAGGCGGCGCCCACGAGCTTGTCCAAGCCGGAGCGCTGCAAGCCCAGGTCGGCAAGGAACTCGGCCCGCTCGGCGGGCTCCAGCTCTGCGATCTGCGCTTCGGCTTCCGCGCAGATCACCACAACCTCCGTCTCCTCGCTGCGCGCCAGGTCCCGCAGGGCCGCGACGTGGCGGTTGCCGTCGGCCTCGGGCAGGTCCGCTTCGCCGACGTTGGCGGCCAACAGGACGGGCTTGGCCGTCAGCAGGCCGAGCTCTGCCAGCAGCGGGGCGAGGTCGGCTCCCCCCGGGGCGCTGCGCGCCGGCGCGCCGGACTGCAGGTGCTCGAGCAGGCCGGTCGCGAGCTCCGCCTGTCGGGCGGCCTGCTTGTCGCCCGTGCGTGCCGCCTTGCTGCCGCGCTGCACCCGCTTCTCGACGGTGTCGAGATCCTTGAGCAGCAGCTCGGTGCTGATGACGTCGACATCGCGGACCGGATCGACGGAGCCGTCGACATGCACGATGTCGGGGTCCTCGAAGCAGCGGACCACGTGGATGACGGCGTCGACCTCGCGGATGTGGGACAGGAACTGGTTGCCCAGGCCCTCACCTTGGCTGGCGCCCCTCACCAGGCCCGCGATGTCCAGCAGCTCAACACTCGTGGGCACCCGCTTCGCAGATCCGGCGAGGCGCACGAGGTGATCCAGGCGCTCGTCGGGGACGGCCACCACCCCGACGTTGGGTTCGATGGTGGCGAACGGGTAGTTCGCGGCCTCTGCTCCTGCGGCGCTGACGGCGTTGAACAACGTCGACTTGCCGACGTTGGGCAGACCGACGATGCCCACCTGCAACCCCACGCTGCACTCCTCGTCACCTTCGTCGACGCCGATGCCGACGGCGGCCAGCGTGCCGCGTGGGGTCCTGGAGCACCAAACCGAGGCAGGCGGGGTCCTCCCATAGACTCGACGGATATGGCATTGATGCACGCTGAAGTCGTAGGCGAGGGTCCGGACCTCGTGTGCCTGCACGGCGGCATCGGCACGGGTCGCTACCACTGGTCCAAGTTGGTGCGGTCCCTGGCCGCCGAGCATCGGGTGCACCTGCCCGATCTTCCCGGGCACGGCCGGACCCCGCTGCCCGACGATGGCCGCTACGACCTCCAGGTGCTCGTCGCTGCCGTGGAGGCATACCTGGAGCGGCTGGATGGCGGGACGGGGGTGCACGTGGCGGGGTTCAGCATGGGCGGCCACGCCAGCCTGGCGCTGGCCCAGACCCGCCCGGAGCTGTTCGCCTCGCTGACGATGGTGGGCGTCAGCCACCGCGAGCATGCCGGGCTCGGTGGCTGGCGCAAGCGCTTCGACCCCGACCGGCTGGAGCGGGAGTTCCCGGTCTGGGTTCGGCACCTGGCAAAGCTGCACGCGCCGTTGGGTGGCGAAGACGCATGGAGGGACGTGTGCCGGCGGGACTCCGCGGGGATGCGAATCGACGTCGACCGCGCCGCCCTGGAGGGGCTGGCGTGCCCGGTGCTGCTCATCCGCGGTGACCGCGACCCCGCGGTGGAAGCGCAGCAATACGCGGAGCTGCGGGCGCTGTGGCACCGCTCGGAGGAGCTGGTCGTGCCACACGGCGGTCACGATGTGCAGCTGACCCGGCACCGCCTCGTCGAGCCTGCGCTGCTGGACTTCCTCAGCCGCGCGACCGCAGACTGATCGTGCGAGGGAAGGACTCCCAGTGGACGTCGTGACATTGCGGCAGGCTCCACCCGCCCTGCACCGGCCTGTGCTGGTGTCTGCCTTCCGCGGCTGGAACGATGCTGGGGAGTCCGCCACCGGCGCGATCAGCGCTCTGGGCGGGGCCCTGGGCGCGAAGGCCTACGGCGAGATCGACCCCGAGGAGTTCTTCGACTTCCAGTCGACCCGTCCGCAGGTGCGCTTCGACGGCGACGGCGAGCGCGCCGTGGAGTGGCCGAGCCTGACGTTGTCCTGGGCGCAGCTGCCGGCACACCCGACGACAGGGGAGAAACGCCATGTCGTCCTGCTGGAGGGCTCCGAACCCAACTTGCGCTGGCGGACCTTCAGCGACGGCATCCGCACGCATCTGCAGTCGCTCGGCGTGGAGCTTGCCATCACGTTGGGTGCCTTGCAGGTCGACGTTCCCCACACCCGCCCGGTGCCGATCACCGGGTCCTCGACCAAGGCGGAGCTGGGCGCGCGGCTGGGCCTGCGGCGCAGCCGCTACGAGGGACCCACCGGCATCACCGGCGTGATGGGCGCGTCGCTGTCCAAGGCTCACCTCGACGTCGTGAGCTTCTGGGCCGGCGTGCCGCACTACCTCGCTGCGGCCGTGTACCTGTCCGGCTCCCTTGCGCTGGCCGAGCGGACGCTGTCCCTGCTGGAGGTGGATCTGCCGCTCGAGGGGCTCGCCCGAGACGCTGCCGGCCAGCGCGACGAGATCGCCGCGCTGGTGGCGGAGGACGACGACCTCGCCGACTACGTCGGTGAGCTCGAGGAGCAGCTGGACGAGGCCGACCAAGTTCCCGACATCCCCGACATCCCGCAGGTATCGGGCGACGAGCTGGCCGCGGAGCTGGAGCGGTACCTGCGGGACAGGGGCCCCGGCGCCTGACGGCGTGGCGCCGGCCGCCCTGGTCGCCGTCCTCGCCCTTGCACCATCGACCGCGAATCTCTACTCCGGCGCCGGCGGCCAGCCCTGACGCCGGGCGAGGGCCACGGCCGCGAGCTGGGAGTTCACGCCCAGCTTCATCAACACCGAACGGATCTGGCTTCGGACCGTCGTCAGCGACACGAAGGACGCGGTCGCGATCGCGTCCGCACTTCCCGTTCGCGCGTGGTGAGCCGTTGGAACGGCTCCAGGAGCTTGGTCCGTTCCGTGCGCTGGTGCCGCAGCTCGCCCAACAGCTGCTCACGGCGGTGCGGGGTGATCAGGATCCCCAGCTCCATGGCCTCGCGGATTCCGTCCACCAGCTCGCCGAACGAGGTGGACTTGTCGAGCAGCCCGGAAGCGCCGGCCTCGAGGCACTCCGCCAGCCGGACGCGGTCGGTCACCCCGGTCAGCATCACCACCAGCGGGCCGCGGTCGCGAATCGGGGTGATCAGCGGCAGGGCACTGCCCAGACTGCCCAGATCGAGGTCGAGCAGGACGACGCGTGGGTCCAGCCGGGCGGCGGCGTCCAGGATCTGCTGCACGTCCGTCGGGGTCACCACGTCGACCTCGAGGCCCTCCGCCCGCAGCGCCCAGGACAGGCTTTGCGCCAGCAGCTCATGGTCGTCCACCAGGAGCAGACCGCCGGCGGGCATCAGCGGCTCCCTCCCTTCATCACGGTTGAGGATGCACAGCGCACCGACCTCGGGTTTGATCCTGTCCATGCAGCCCGTGCCCGTACCGTCCCGCATCGCCGTGCGTGTCCGCCCGCCGGTGTTCGCCGAGACGCTGGCGCGGGCGCTCGGGCGACCTGACCTCGAGCTGGTGCTCAGCCCGGCGACAATAGCGGATGATCAGGGCTACGACGGCGCGCTGGTGTCGCGCTCGGCTCCCGAGGAGGCGGCCGGGGTGGCCGTGGTGATCCGCATCCCGGACCCGCAGGATGATGGAGTCGGGTTGGTGATCACCGTCGAGGGGGAGCGCGAGGTCCGGCTACACACGCTGGAGGCGATCCGGGGACTGGTGGAGGAGCTCTGGCCGCGTACCGGCGGGTAGCGCCAGCGCGAACGATGCGCCGCCGCCGGGCCGGTCCTCGACCCACAGGCGTCCGCCCTGCTCGTCGGCGAGCCGCGCGGCCACGTACAGCCCGATGCCCTCGCCCGGCCCGGCGCCGTCCGTGGCGCGCACGCCCCGCTGGAAGATGCGGGTGCGCTGGGCGGGCGGCACGCCGGGACCGCGGTCTTCGACCCGCAGCACGATCTCATGGCCGTCGCGCGCGGCCCGGACCATCACCGAGGACCCAGGGGCATGGCGCCGGACGTTGTCGAACAGCGTCTGCAGAATCTCGGTGATCGCGGCCGGCCGGCCGTCCGCGACCAGGCCGTCGGAGACCTGGCAGGCGGTGCGGGTGCCGCGCGCCTGCTCCACGGCCAGCACCGGCGCCAGGACGTCGAGCAGCTCGAAGGCGCGCGGCTCCTCACCGGCGGAGCTGGACGTGATCAGCGCCTGGAGCCTGCGGACCTCACCCGACACCGCCGCGGCGAGCTGCCGCTGCACGTCGGCGGGGAGCCGATCGCGGTGCCGCTCCAGCGTGCTGGTCGCACCCTCGATCGCGGCGAGCGCGGAGCGTGCCTCGTGTGCTCGCTCCTGTGCGAGCTCATGTTCGGCGCGGATCAGCTCCTCCGCCCGCTGCGCGTCGACCTGGCTGCGCAGCAGCCGCGAACCCTGCTGGCGCAGGCTGCGCACCATCTCCTGCACCGCGCCGTGGGCCGCGAGCAGCAGCCCGGCCAGGCGCAGGGCCGCCGCGGCCAGCGGCGGCCCGCCGATCAGCCCATCGGCGCCCGCCAGCTCCCCGAATGCGATGGTCACCAGCAGCAGCCCGAACCAGGTCGCCAACCAGCGCCGCTCGCGGCGCCCCCGGTACAGCGCGACCACGGCCAGCGCGGCGGTGGGAACAAGCGTGACCGAGCCCTGCAGTGCCTCCGTCACCGCCGGAACGGCTGCGACCGTCGCCGTGAGCGTGCCGACCACCAGCAGCGCGCCGATCAGGAGCCGCACGGGTCGCAGGCCGGTGTCCACCGCCGGGGCGATGATGCCCGCGGCGAACAGCGCCAGCACCACGGCCAGCGCTGCCGGACGCAGGGCGGCCGCCAGGTCGACGCTCACAGGGCCTGCCGCAGGCACGCTCAGCAACCGCGGAACAGCCAGCCGGCAGAGCGCGTAGACGAGCGTGCCCAAGCCGAACCACAGCGCAGGTGCGTCACCTTCGGCGCGCCAGCGTGCGAGACAGACCGCCGCGACCAGCCCACCGGTCACGGCCGAGATCAACTCGAGCAGCTCCAGCAGGTACGGGACGTGGACGGGCACGCCGGCGGCGGCGATCGCGCCACCCCCCAGGTGCACGGCCCCCATCACGGCGAATGCGCATGCGGGCAACCACCACGGTGGCGCCGTGTTGCCGCCGCGCCCACGCCGATCGAACCCCCGATAGGGCATGTCGGCCGCACGCACGGCCACGGGATGCGTCCTCTTCGTCACGCACGGTAGGGTACGAGCCCTCCCCCTTATGGGGGAATCACCGGAAAGGACTATTTACGTCTGACCCTGGCGTGGTCCGCCTCAGGCGCCCAGCCGCTCCCGGACTTCCTCAGCCGCCCAGCCGCTCCCGGACGATCGCGTTGACCTGCTTGCCGTCGGCTCTGCCCTTGGTCTTCGGCATGACCGCTGACATGACGCGGCCAAGGTCACCGGGCTCCGCGGCACCGGTCTCGGCGATCGCCTCGTCCACGAGCGTTCGCAGCTCTGCCTCGGACAGCTGCGCCGGCAGGTAGGTGCGGAGGATCGCCAGCTCGGCCTCCTCCTTGTCGGCGAGCTCTTCACGGCCGGCGTCGCGAAAGGCGGTTGCGGCCTCGGCGCGCTTCTTGGCTTCGCGGGCGAGCAGCTCAAGGGTCTGGGCATCGCTCAGGTCGCCGGACTGACCGGCCGCGACGCGCTGGTTCTTGATGGCGGCCAGCACCATGCGCAGGGTCGCCGTGCGCTTGCTGTCCCGGGCCTTCATGGCGCCGGTGAGGTCGGACTGGATCTGGTCGGTGAGTGCCATGGGTCGCATCCTATGAGGACCGTGGGCCGCCGGCGCACGCCGGTCGCGGCGCTCGCCCGATCAACGCCGTCAGGTGATCTGGGTGTGGCACGGTCCAAATCCGGTCGTGTTCACGCCCACATCCGGCGAGGAGGGCTTTTCCACAGGTCGGCGGGCGGTGGTCGCTCCCTGGAGTCGGCTGCGTGGGACCTTGCCGCCATGGATGGCATGGACCACATGGACCACATGGCCCACATGGAGCACATGGCTCATACGGAGCAGCTGCGGCAGCTGCAGCGGCTGGCCCGCGAACAGCACGACGTGTTGGGCATCGACGACGGTCGAGCGTTCGGGCTGCCCCCACGACGACTGCGGGCATGGGGAAGGCGAAACGGCTGGGTGGCTGTCCACGACCAGGTGCTGCTGGCGCCCTGGGCTCGGCCCGGCGCCTTCGGCACCCGCGCGTGGATCGCCCGATCGGCGGTTCATAATCCAGCCGCCCTCTTCGGTGCGTCCGCGCTGCACGCGCTGGGTGTGCGCAGCACCCCGCCGTCGACGATCCACCTGGTCGTCGGTCACAACCGGACGGTGCCGGTGCTGGATGATCCCGGCATCGTCCTGCACCGCTCGAGGAGCCTGCGGCCGGCCGATGTGGTGGTCCGCAGCGGTCTGGCGACCACCACGCCGGCCCGGACGATCGCCGACCTCGCGGCCGTCAGGCCGCTGACGGCGCTGCGAGCCGACGTGCTGGCATGCATGCAGCGCGGCCAGCTGCGACGCGAGGAGCTGATCACCTACCTCGGGCAGCACCCCCGCTTCGCCGGGCGTCCCACGCTGCGCACCATCGTCGAGGAGCTGCGCGATCAGCAGGCCGACTCGAGTTTCGAGTGGGCCTGCCGCCGGCTGCTGCGGGACTACGGTCTGCGACCGTACCCAGCGCCGTTTCCCTGGCAGAGCCACAGCGGTCGGGTGCTGCACCTGGATGTGGCTTTCCCCACGCAGTGGCTGCATCTGGACGTCATCGGCGAGCAATACCACGGCCCCGACGTGGCGCAGAAGGACCGTGCGCGCTGGAACGCGCTCGACCAGGGTGGATGGCGGACCGTGTGGGTCGACGCCCGCGCCATGCGCAACCCGCGCGCCCTGGTCGCTGACGTGCGGGCCCGTCTGGCGGAGGCCGATCCCCACCGCCAGCCGGCGCGCAGGGCCGACTGCGGTTGCCGGACCTGCGCCTGGACCCCACCAGGGTGATGCGCGCCCGGCCAGCTGCGACTCGATCTGGGTGTGGATCCTGCGCTCCGATGTCGCCTGGACACCCACTTCGGCGGTCCCCCTCCGTACCCTTGCGCCATGGTCCTCCATGAGCCGCTTCCCGAGGGGCTGCGGCCCGGCGGTCGCTTCTCCGACTGGCAGCGCATCCCTTGCGCCTTCGTCGTGGCCGACGTCGACGGCACGCTCATCGGCCCGTCCCACCACGCCACCGAGCGGGTGGTGGACGCCGCTCGGCAGCTGATCCGGGCCGGCGTGGCCACCGGCTTCGCCACGGGCAGGGAGTGGGATGGCGTGGCGGCCCTCCACCAGCAGCTGGGCTTGCGGGGGCCGCATGTGCTCTACAACGGCGGTGAGGTGCGGGTCGACGGTGAGGTGATCGCCCGCTGGGAGCTGTCCGCAGAGCGAGTCGACGCGTTGCTGGGGATCTGTCGGGCCATGGATCTCTACGCCGAGCTGTACGTGGGAGACGGCTTCCTTGTCACCGACCGGCGGGAGCATGCGCGTCCGCACTGGGCGCTGCTCGGCAAGGAGCCCCTGGAGGTGGTCGGGGATCGCGCCGGCGGCGACCTGCCGGTGGTGATCAAGGCGTCGGTGGTGCTGACCGCTGCGGAAGGTCCGGCCGTCGATGTCGTCCTGGCGGAGCTCAAGCGCCTGCGGGCGTCCGTGAGCGTCAGCTGGGCGCCCGCCACGCCGCAGCTGACCTACGTCAACATCACCCACCCGGATGCCGACAAGGGCAAGGCCCTCGCGGTGGCCGCCCGCCACCTGGGCGTCCCGCTGGCGGCAGTGGGCACCATCGGTGACGGGCTCAACGACGTCTCGCTGCTGGAGGCGGCCGGCACCGCGATCGCCATGGGGCAGGCGCCGGCGGAGCTGCGTGCAGTCGCGCACCTGGTCGTGCCGGAGGTCGCCGAGGATGGCGTCGCCCACGCCTTCGCCGCGCTGGCGACTTGGGCAGGCGCCTGAGCCGAGCGTGGTAGCCAGCCCTCCCGCCAGCGGCCGCGGGCACCGACCAAACTCGAGTACGTATCCCCAGGGGCGTCGTTCTCGAGTTTGTTCGGCGGTCAGGAGGGGGTTGGTGCAGGCCGGGGCTCAGGCGGGGGCGACCGGCGCCAGCAGCCGGTCCATGGCGTCGAAGGTGCTCGCGTCGACGTCGAGGTCGGCGGCGGCCACGTTGTCGGTCACGTGTGACGGCTTGGATGCGCCGGTGATGACGCTCGACACCCCCGGCTGCCGAAGGCACCAGGCCAGCGCGAGCTGCGCCACGGAGCAACCGGCCTCCTCCGCTAGCGGGCGCAGCGACTGCACCGCCGCGAGCACCTCGTCGTCCAGAAAGCGCCGCATGAACTTCCGTTGCGTGCCGCCCGCCCGGCTGTCGGCCGGCACGTCGGCGGTGGAGGTGTACTTGCCGGTCAGCACGCCCATCGCGAGCGGTGACCAGACCACCTGCCCCAGTCCCAGCTCGGTGCTGGTCGGCAGCACGGCGTCCTCGATCTGCCGCCACAGC
>Ga0209587_1001242_pt1 | contig 12146 bp, 13 predicted proteins | sample NGEPerD_2_FD_184512 | JGI IMG/M metagenome (GOLD analysis project Ga0209587, IMG submission 184512) | Arctic peat soil microbial communities from the Barrow Environmental Observatory site, Barrow, Alaska, USA - NGEE PermafrostL1-D... | ecosystem: Environmental > Terrestrial > Soil > Wetlands >... | reverse complement strand
GGCCAGCTCCGCCGCAACACCGACCGGTTCAGCACGCAACGACTCGGACAGATCGCCCTCGCCGTCGCCCTCATCCTGACCGTGAAACTCATCAAATGGGCCAAACGATGGACCGACTAAACCCGCCTATCCGCGCGCGCTCTTAGTCGAGGAGATTGGCGAACGCGGTCGGCGTACGGGTGAGCGGATACGTTGCGAAATGCATCCGCTCGACCTCGCCCGCTGGGCCCCGCGTGATCTCGAGCAGCTCGCCGCGCTCGCGCCCGGCAACGGCGCGGAAGCGATTGCTGTCCTCCTTGGCGAAGCGCGTGTCAGCGATGGGCAGACCACAGGGGATGCGCGACCAGAGTGCGTCGTCGCGTACCTCGAAGACGATCTCCTCGCCCTCGGTCCACCAGCTGCCGAGGATGCCGTCAAGATCCGGCTGCGGCTGGGACGGACTCCATATGAGTGCCATGGACGGCTCGGCATCGAGGACAGCGTTGACCAGCTGACCGGCGAGGGTCACGGTCTCGGCACCCGCAGTGCTGTTGGCGAAGACCACGGCCCCGACCCTGTCCTGGCGCCGAACCCGCAGACCGGCCAGGAACCCGGGCATCGCTCCCCCGTGACCGGCCAGGACCCGCTCACCGGTGCGCTGAAGGTCATAACCCAGCCCATATGCCCGGGCCCAGCCCTCGACGTCGGTCATGATCAGCGGTCGGCACATCTCGTCCACGCTGTCACGCGACAAGATCTCGGCGACTGGGTCCGCCACGAAGGCGGCATACCGAGCCATGTCGGCAACGGTGCTCCAGAGCCCGCCCAGTGGGGCCATCGCCCTCTGCTCGAACGCCGGCTCGATGGTTGCCACTCCCGTGTGGGGATGAATCTGATAGCCCAGCGCGCGACTCGCGTTGTCAGGGACCAGACCGGTGTTCTTCATCTCCAACGGCTCGAGGACGCGTTCGGTGACGACATCACCCCAGGGCCGGCCTTCGAGCTGTTCCACGATCTGTCCCAGGAGCGCGAACGCGAGGTTGGAGTAGTGGAAAGCGAAGTGGACGGGCAGTACCTGCTCAGCCACCTCCAGCTCACGCAGCAGCCGCTCCTGGTCGGGCGCGTCGAAGTTCTCCCAGATCCGGCCGACCGGCTCGCGCTGCAGGCCGGAGGCGTGGGAAAGCAGCTGGCGGATGGTCACGGCACCGTGTTTGGTGTGGGGCAGGTATGTGTCCAGACGGTCGTCCAGCGACAGTCTGCCGGCATCGCGCAAAGCCATGACCAAGACGGCGGTGAACGTCTTGGTGATCGACCCGATCATGTATTGCGTGTCGTCGCTCGGTCCGGTGACCGGGTCGAGTCGTGCCGCACCGACGTGAAGAGACCACACCAGTGTGCCGTCCCTGACGACGCCCGCGCTCACCGCCGGTGAGTGCCACTGACTCTGTGCCTGGCGCACCTGGCGCTCGAGGTCCCGAACAAGTCCTTCTCCCAGCCGCAGGTGGCTCGCCGAACCCTCGACCAAGGCGATGGCAGAGCCGTTCGGGGAGCCGCTCACTCGGCCGCGCGCAGGCTCATGGGTCCGTAGACCACCGCGCCCTCGTGGGCGAGCGTGACGGCGTCCACCCCCACGTCGGACAGCTGACGCCACTGCTCGCCGAGCCAGCTCTCCGCCTCACTCTGCGAGGGGAAACCGCTCGTGACCAGAGTCTCACCGGTCATCGGTTGGCCGTCTGCGTCGAGATAGGTCCACGTCCACTCATCAGTCATGGACGCCACTCTACCCAGCGCTCAACCGCTACCCATCTGCGAAGACAGACCACCGCGAGGACCACCGCGAAGAGCGTTCCACGACAACGCTCGCGCGCAGCGCGGACGTTGACGGCTGTGTAGCGTTGACAACGTGAGCGACATTCGACCACTCGAGCAGAGCCTCCCATCGTTGGACGAGTCGTGGTCCCACGCGCTCTGTGTGGCCGCTCATCCCGACGATCTCGAGTACGGCATCGCCGCGGCTGTCGACCGCTGGGTGCAGCAGGGCAAGACGGTCACCTACCTGTTGGTCACCCACGGGGAGGCAGGAATCGACGGGGTCCCACCCAGCGAAGCAGCCTCCGTGCGGGCCCAGGAGGAACGCGACGGGGCGGCCGAGGTGGGCGTCGCAGCCGTGGAGTTCCTCGACTACGACGACGGCACCGTCGAGTACGGCCTGCCACTACGCCGTGACATCGCCCGGGCGATACGCATCCACAAACCCGAGGTCGTCATCACGTTGACACACCGCGAGCGGTTCGCAGGCGGAGGCACGAACCGGGCCGACCACCGTGCGGTGGGACTTGCTGCGCTGGACGCATCCAAGGACGCCGGCAACCGGTGGATCCACCCTGAGCTGGCGGACGATGGATACGAGCCGTGGAACGGGGTCAAATGGGTCTGCATGGCGGGCTCACCGGAGGTCACTCACGGGGTGGACGTGACCGGGCACATGGACGCGGCGGTGGCATCGCTCGAGGCCCATCAGGTCTATCTCGAAGCGCTCGGCCCGGACTATCCATCACCTCGAGATCTGCTGGGAATGATCCTCGGCGGTGGTGGCCAGGCTATGGGCGTCGACCACGCCGTCACCTTTGAGGTCTACGACATCTGAGGTCCGTCGCCAGACGACTGGACCCCATGCTGGAGGCATCGACACCTGCAGGAGGAACAAACGACGTGGCATTCACACGCGACTCGATCCCCGACCTCACGGGCAGGACGGCGGTGGTCACCGGAGCCAACGGCGGGCTGGGGCTGGAGACCGCGAAGGCGTTGGCGGCCAAGGGCGCGCATGTGGTGATGGCGGCGCGCAACCTGGCCAAGGCCGCCGAGGCGGCCGAGCAGATCCGGGCTGAGACACCGAACGCGTCGCTGGAGGTAGCACCGCTCGACCTCGGTTTGATGGGCTCGGTCCGGGACGCAGCTGAGCGGATCGTGGCCGGCCACGACCGTATCGACATCCTGGTGAACAACGCCGGGGTGATGGCGATGCCGGAGAAGCAGACCGCGGACGGGTTCGAGATGCAGTTCGGGGTGAACCACCTAGGGCACTGGGCGCTGACCGCCCTGCTGATGCCGGCGCTGCTGGCTGCTCCGGCGGCGCGCGTGGTGACGGTGACCTCGACGGCACGCCATTTTGGGCGTGCCGTGGACGCGCAGAACCCCCACCTGGACGGCCACTACAACGCCTGGGCTGCCTACGGGCAGTCGAAGTTGGCGAACTACCACTTCGCGACCGGGCTGCGGCGGGAGTTCGAGCAAACCGCTGTGGCGGCCTCGAGCCTGCTGGCCCATCCGGGCCTGTCCAACACCGACCTGCAGTCCACCACGGTCGATGAGGGTGGCGGCGGGTTCTTCGGCCCGTTCTTCCACACGCTCGCCGCGCGAACCGGCATGAGCCCGGCACAGGGCGCCCTTCCGCAGATCCGCGCCGCGACGGACCCTGCGGCGAAGGGCGGGGAGCTCTATGCACCGCGATTTGTCAACAACGGTGCTCCGGTGAGGCGGCCGATCCTGCGCCCCGGCACCGACAGGGCGATCGCGACCATATGGCAGGTGTCGGAGCGCGAGACCGGCATCGCCCTGAACATCTGAACCATCATGTCCGCTGTGGAGCACTACACCGTGCCCCCCGGGGACGGCTTCCATCTGGCCGAACTCGGCGTCTCCCCGAGGAACGTGCGCCACCAGGCGCCGCGGGAGACCGGTCAGGCACGGACCCAGCGTCATCCGGTCTACGACATCTGAGGTCCGAGGTCTGACCTCTGCAGGTCATCCGGGACCAGCGAGAACAGGACCATGTCCACACGGCCGTCATGCACGTACCCGGCGTTGCGTGCCACACCCTCGCGTACGAAGCCGGCCTTCTCAGCGGCTCTCTGCGACCCGATGTTCCCGGTTGCGGCGAACAGCTCGACGCGCTCGAAGCCGTGTTCGCAGATCGCCCATTCGGAAAGCGCGCGAGTCGCGCGCGACGCGACACCCCGACCTCGAGCCCACGGCGCCACCCAGTAGCCCACTTCGGCGACCCGGTACGCCCAGTTGACGTGCTTGAGGTCGATCACACCCACCAGCCGCCCCGCGGACTCGATGGCGAAGACGATGCCCTCTCCCGACTCGCGCAGTGTGGGCGCGAACGTGCCGATGAACCACTGCGCGTTGGCCAGCGTGTACGGACGGGGAATCGGCAGCCAGCGCAACGTCTCTGGGTCCTGGCATGCGTCGGCGACGTCATCTGCATCGGACTGAGAGAGGGGACGCAGCGTCAGATCTCCCACGGCGAGGGTGGTCTCGTGGAAGGTCGGCGTCACATCGAGTGCGGTCATTCGAGAATCGTAGGCGGTGAACCGAACCCCTCAGTCGTCAAAAACGCCTCAGAAGTCAATGCCGACGAGGGCAGCCAACGCCGAGGTGTCCAGGTTGTCTTCGATGGCGTCCGCCAGTCGATCAAGCATCGACTCGCGCATCGCACCGAAGCCCTGCGCACTCGGATCGGCCCGCCATCGCACCCCCGCCTGGGATGCCACCTCGGTGAGGAATGCCCGCCGGAAGCCGTCGTTCTCCAGGGCTCCGTGCCAGGTCATCCCCCACACCGACCCCGCCCGCCACCCGTCAAGGAACGGCTCCGCGTCACCACCGTCGAGCGTGCGCGAGGCCACCCCGTGGTGGATCTCGTATGCCGTGACGGAGTTATCGCGCCACTGACCTACGGGTCGTCCCAGATGTTTGTCCACGTCGAAACGCACCCTGATCGGGAGCAGTCCGAGGCCCGCAACCGTTTGGGCAGAACGGGACTCGACGCCATCGGGGTCTTCGATGCGCTCCGCAAGCATCTGGTATCCGCCACAGATGCCGAGCACCGGCCGGCCGGCTGCGGCTCGCGCGATCACCGCCGAGTCGAGGCCACGCGAACGCATCCACTCCAAATCCGCTGACGTGGCTCGAGACCCGGGAAGCACCACCAAGTCGGCGCGAGCGACCACGTCGGGGTCGGCCGTCACCCGGACGTCGACACCGGGCTCCGCGGCCAGGGCGTCAACGTCGGTGGCGTTGGACACTCTAGGGAACCGAACGACCGCAACGGAAAGCGTCGCACCAACGGCGGATACGGCCGAGGACGCCGCGTGCGTGCGACGATCCTCTGCCCCAGCTGCCCCTGCTGCCCCGGTGACCTCCGAGGATCCTCCCGACCAACCCGATATCGCGAGGGCATCCTCACCATCGAGCCACACGTCGTAGAGAAACGGCAAGGTGCCCAACACGGGTCGGGCGGTGCGTTCCTCCAGCATTCGCAGCCCCGGCTCGAGGAGGGACAGGTCACCGCGAAACTTGTTGACGATCCAACCCCGGATGTGGGCCTTGTCCGCCTCGTCCAGCAAGGCCAAGGTGCCGTACATCGCGGCGAGAACCCCGCCTCGGTCGATGTCTCCGACCACGACCACAGGCAGATCCACAGCCCGCGCCAGACCCATGTTGACGAAGTCGCCCTCACGCAGGTTGATCTCTGCTGGACTACCTGCGCCTTCGGCAATGACGACATCGAAACGGGACGACAGGTCGCGAAATGCCTCAAACGCCGTCTGCGCCAACACCTTTCGGCCCGTAGCCCACTCTCCGGCATCGAGCTCCCCCCAGGATTGACCCATCAGGACCACGTGGGACCTGAGGTCCGACCCCGGTTTGAGCAGGACTGGGTTCATAGCAGCCTCGGGCTCCACCCCGCACGCGACGGCCTGAACCCACTGAGCTCGCCCGATCTCCGATCCATCCGCACAGACCATCGAGTTGTTGGACATGTTCTGTGCCTTGAACGGGGCGACCGATACGCCCCTGCGGGCCAGCCACCGACACAGCCCAGCGGTCACCAGGCTCTTGCCGGCGTCCGACGTGGTCCCCGCCACGAGCAGTCCCTTGGCCACAGCGTCTCCCCACCTTTGAAACACGTATCGAATCGCCGACCAGCGCCGGCGGTATTGGATCCCTGGGTCGCGGTGGGGGCGGCACTCACCAACGGCCAACGGTAGTCGGGTCGGTAGCGTCTCACCCAAGCCAGGTCATTCCGGCTGCCAACCAGGCTGCGGTCGTCAGTGCGAGAGGAACCCGATGAAGTGGTCCCGCGCCGTCCATCATCTCGACGGGCTCGCGCATGCGTGCGCCGACATGGCGGAGCGGCCAGTCACGGTTTTTCCGCTACGAGTCATGCAGCTGTGGGCCTACGGCGACGTACTGACCGGCCATGACGATCTCGACCGTCTGCGCGTCGTACTGGCTGTCGACCTGCCGGTCGACGACGTTGCCTGGCTCTGCCCTCCACAGGGGGCTGAGCACTGGTCAAATGCCACGCGGCTTTCGCAGAGCCCCATCGTGGCCATGTGGCGATCGACGCGAGCACCCTTGTGGAACCACCACATTCGCCAACCACTGCTGATCTGGGATGAGTCCGCAGGGATCTCGGTCGACGCTTTGGCGGCGCTCCAGGACGGGACGGCGGATGCGCTGCGGCTGCCGGAACCGGCGCCAGGCGAGATGCAGGCCAGGCTGGAGGCCGAGCTGGCGACAAGCCATCGCGCCCTGGAGTCTGCCGCTGCCACCTATGAACAGCGCCGATTCAGCCCTGGCAAGCTGGAGCCCGTCGCCGACGCGTTGTGGCGCGCCAGCGCGGGCTACCTCGACGTGCTCCGCGCTAGCGGATCTGGACCTGGACGAACGGAGGCTTGACGACGGTGGCCAAGACGTCGCGGCCACGTACGTCGATGACCACCTCGTCGCCCTCCTTGGCGCTCGGAGCGAGCAGCGCCAAAGCGATTCCCTGCTTCAGGGTCGGCGAGAACGTACCGGAGGTGACTTCACCCAGCAGCGTGCCGTCTGCGCCCTTGACCTGGCAGTGCGGACGAGGAATCCCACGGCCGGTGGCCAGCAGACCCCGGGTGGCGCGCTTCGGGCCTGCCGCCTTCTCTGCGACGAGCGCGTCCTTGCCCCAGAACGCGTCCTTCTTCCAGCCAACGGCCCAGCCGGACCGAGCCTGTACCGGGGTGATGTCCAGGCTCAGCTCATGGCCGTGAAGCGGGTAGCCCATCTCGGTGCGCAAGGTATCGCGAGCACCCAGGCCGCAGGGCAGCCCGTCATACGGTGCCGCAGCCTCGACCAGGGCGTCCCAGAGAGCCAACGAGTCGTCCCAGCGCGGGACCAGCTCGTAGCCACGCTCGCCGGTGTAGCCAGTGCGGCAGACGATGACCGGCTTGCCGTTCCAGTCGGCCTCGACGAACGACATGTACTCGTGGCCGGTCGGCAGACCTAGAGCTTGGAGGACCTCGTCGCTCTTGTTGCCCTGGACCGCGATGACGCCGTACCCGTCGTGCAGGTTCTCGATCTGCAGGCCTGCGGGCGCAGCCGCCTGCAGCCGGCGCACAACCTCACCAGTGTTGGAGGCGTTGGGGATGAGGAAGACGTCGTCCTCGGCTCGCAGGTAGACGATGAGGTCATCGACCACCCCGCCGGTCTCGTCGCAGCACAGGGTGTATTGCGCCTTGCCCTCGTGGATGCGGCCCAGGTCATTGGTCAGGCAGGAGTTGATGAACGCCGCGGCGCCGGGGCCCTTGACGCTGGCCTTGCCAAGGTGGCTCACATCGAAGATGCCGACGCGCTCACGGACGGACGTGTGCTCTCGCACGACGCCTCCCCCGGGGTACTCGATCGGCATCTCCCAGCCGCCGAAGTCAGCCATCTTGGCTCCAAGGGCAACGTGACGGTCGTGGAGGGGGGAGGTCTTGAGAGAGGCATCAGTCATGGGGCCCACGGTATCCGTACCCGAATTCGTTATCCTCATCACCTGAGCCCCGACCCCGAAGGATAGGCACCCTGTGACCACCTTGACCGTGTCCGATCGCGCCGCAGCCGATCTCAAGGGCGATGCACTCGTGCTCGTCTCGGTCCACACCGATGACGGGGCTGTTCTGGCACCTGGGCACGGACTCGGCGACAAGACTGTCGCCCACCTCGAGTCGGCTCTGTCGACGCTCAAGGCCAAGGGAGACGCCGACGAGGTCCTCAAGCTCGTGTCGGTGCCCGGCGTGGCTGCCTCGCTGGTCGTCGTGTCCGGCGCCGGCAAAGCGACGGCCGAGGGCGGGTTGCTGGAGGCCGAAGCCATTCGTCGTGCGGTGGGCGCTGCCACCCGTCAGCTCAGCGGCCTTTCCAAGGCCATCGTGGTGGCCCCAGGATCCGGCGAGGATGAAGCGATCGCCTCGGCTGAGGGCGCGGTCTTCGGGGCCTACACCGTCACGAGCTCGTCTGCGGGCCCCGTCTCGATTCCTATCAAGGCCATCGTGGTCGCCTCGCCCGTGGCGCGGGACCGTGGCCTGCGAGCCGCCATCAAGCGCGCCTCAGCCCTCGGCGAGGCCACGAACTACACCCGTGACCTGGTCAACGCCCCCCCGAACGCCCTCTACCCGGAGACGTTCGCCGCCACGATCAAAAAGCGCGCGATCGGCACCGGCGTCAAGGTCTCCGTGCTCGACGAAGCCGGCTTGGCCCGCGGTGGCTTCGGGGGCCACCTAACGGTGGGTGGCGGCTCGGCCAGAGGACCGCGGCTGGTGACGCTGCGCTACACCCCTGCCAAGGCACACAAGCACGTCGCCTTCGTGGGCAAGGGCATCACGTTCGACTCCGGCGGCTTGACGATCAAGCCCAAGGCAGGAATGACCAACATGAAGTGCGATATGGCGGGCGCCGCCGCCGTCGCCGCCGCCGTCTTCGCCATCGCCGAGCTCGGCCTGCCGGTCGAGGTCAGCGCATACCTCTGTCTGGCCGAGAACATGCCCGGCACCGGCGCGTGCCGGCCGGGCGATGTCGTCACGATGCGCGGTGGCAAGACGGTCGAGCTCAACAACACGGATGCCGAGGGCCGCATGGTCCTGGCTGACGGCCTCGCCCTCGCCTCGGAGAAGAAGCCCGACCTGATCATCGACATCGCGACGCTGACCGGTGCCGCGGTCATGGCGCTGGGCAACCGCACCGCCGCCTTCATGAGCAACGACGACGAGCTGCGCGCCGGGGTCAAGGACATCGCAGACGAGGTCGGCGAGCCCTTCTGGCCCTTCCCGATGCTGGAGGACATCCGCCCCACTCTCGAGTCCCCCGTGGCTGATCTGCTGCAGTCGGGCCCGACCGGTGTGATCTACGCGGGCTGGTTCCTGTCCGAGTTCATCGGCAACGACAAGCACGGTGAGCCGATTCCGTGGGCCCACCTCGACATCGCCGGGCCGGCGTTCAACGACAAGACACCGTGGGGCTACACCCCCGTCCAGGGCACGGGCTTCGGAGTCCGCACCCTTGTGGGGATCGCTGAGTCCCAGATCTGATCACCCGGCATACAGCCTGATCACCCGGCATACAGCCTGACGCACAAGGAGAGCCAGCCACGTCCGACGTGGCTGGCTCTCTTTCCCTGGGGCAACTTCCTTGGGGTAGCGGTCCTGTCCGAGCGACTGTGTGCTAATTCTGGGCGATCAGCCGCCGCTCTTGCGCCGGAACATCTGCTGCGCCTTGGCCGGTCCATGAGCATCATGGATCTTCGCGTGGTCGCCTTCATCGGTGACGTCACGCCCACCGTGGGCATGTTTTCTGTCAAGCGCCTCACGGAACTTACGTTTCACGTCCTCAGCCACGGACGGAGCGGCCGCCTGGTCGTCGCCGGGCTTGCCTGCATCTTTGGTCATCGGTGCTCTCCTTACGTCCTGCATCTCAGGTGCGCTGTGCTTCCAACTTTGCCATGGGAGGACAAGTCATACCACCGACTTACTGACCGGAACCCTTGCGCTGTCGGGAGTTCCATTCGCGCATGCGCGACGGGTATCCGGTCTGGTTGACGTCATACACCGGTATGCCGAGAGCTCGCGGCAGCTCGAACGCCGCGCCACGCGAGGCGACCGCTCGCCGGGTCCACTCACCGTCGTGAGCTATCAGCACCACCGTCGTCGCGGTGACGTTGGTCGGCGGCTCGACGAACGCCTCGACTCCGCGCCTGCTGTCCACGAACGCCTTGAGGTGATCGCGGACCGCGTCGCGGTCCACCGCCATGCCGGGACCGTCCATCCGGCCCTTCTGCAGCGGCACATCGCGGCGCCGTCGCCTTCCCCACCAACTCATCCGAGCACTCCCACTGCAGTCACGGCCAACCACGTCATACGGCGACTCTACCGACCAGTATCCCTTCACTGCTGTCAGTTCTGCGTTGACCGCGGTCGCACCGAAGTCGTCTCACCGCTGGCGCCACCTTGCGACTCAGCCCTCGATCAGTGGCAAGATGCTCTACGACGCCCGAGAGTGCGCAGCACACGCGCGCGCTGCACGACGCAGGGCGACGTCCGGTCAGATGCGCACACGCAAGGGAGCGTCCGCAATGTCGGCTACCGCCGAGAACACGTTCGACATCGTCATCCTGGGTGGAGGCAGCGGCGGTTACGCCTGCGCGCTGCGCGCCGCCGAGCTGGGCTTGTCAGTCGCCCTGGTCGAAAAGGGCAAGCTCGGGGGCACCTGCCTGCACCTCGGCTGTATCCCGACCAAGGCTCTGCTGCACGCAGCCGAAGTCGCCGACACCGCCCGCGAGGGCGAGCAGTTCGGCGTCAAGACCACCTTCGAGTCGGTCGACATGAGCGGCGTCAACGCCTACAAGGACGGCGTCGTGGGACGCCTCTACAAGGGCCTGCAGGGCTTGGTGAAGTCCAAGAGCATCGAGTACGTCGAGGGCGAGGGCCGCCTCGTAGCCAAGAACACCGTCGAGGTCGCCGGCCGTCAGCTGGTCGGCAAGAACGTCGTCCTGGCCACCGGCTCCTACGCCAAGTCCCTCCCGGGCCTGGACATTGGCGGCCGGATCATGACCAGTGAGCAGGCGCTCTTCCTCGACTACGTCCCATCCCGGGTCATCGTCCTCGGTGGCGGGGTCATTGGCGTCGAGTTCGCCTCTGTCTTCAAGTCCTTCGGCTCCGAAGTCACGATCGTGGAGGCGCTCCCCCGTTTGGTGGCCGCCGAGGACGAAGCAATCTCCAAGCAGCTCGAACGGTCCTTCCGCAAACGCAAGATCAACTTCAAGACCGGTGTGAAGTTCTCCGGCGCGACCCAGACCGGTGATGTCGTGCAGGTGTCGCTGGAGTCAGGCGAGACCATCGAGGCCGACCTCCTGCTCGTTGCCGTCGGACGAGGCCCGGTCACTGCCGGTCTTGGCTACGAAGAGGCCGGCGTCACCGTCGACCGGGGCTTTGTCCTGGCCAACGACCGCTGCCAGACCAACGTCGAGGGCATCTATGCCGTGGGCGACATCGTGCCGGGACTTCAGCTGGCCCATCGTGGCTTCGCGCAGGGCATCTTCGTCGCCGAGCACATCGCCGGGCTCAACCCGCCGGTCATCGACGAGATGGGCATCCCGCGAGTCACCTACTGCGAGCCCGAGATTGCATCGATCGGCTACACCGAGGCCCAGGCCAAGGAGAAGTTCGGCGAGATCGAGACGTACGACTACAACCTGGGCGGCAACGGCAAGAGCCAGATCCTGGGGACGGCGGGCTTCGTCAAGCTGGTGCGCCAGAAGGATGGCCCGGTTGTCGGTGTCCACATGATCGGTTCCCGTATGGGTGAGCAGGTCGGCGAAGCCCAGCTCATCTACAACTGGGAGGCGCTGCCCTCCGACGTCGCCCAGCTGATCCACGCGCACCCGACCCAGAACGAAGCTCTCGGCGAGGCCCATCTGGCGTTGGCCGGGAAGCCGTTGCACGCACACGCCTGACGGCGTCATCCGCAGCCGCAGACATTGACCGCCGTACCGCACAACAAGGAGACCTCAGCCCATGTCTGAACGCGTGACCATGCCGGCCCTTGGGGAGTCCGTCACCGAAGGCACCGTGTCCCGCTGGCTCAAGAACGTCGGCGACGCAGTGGCCGTCGACGAGCCGTTGCTGGAGGTCTCGACCGACAAGGTCGATACCGAGATCCCCTCGCCAGTTGCCGGAATCCTGCAAGAGATACTCGTGGCCGAGGACGAGACCGTGGCGGTCGGCACCGACCTGGCCGTCATCGGTGACGAAGCCTCGGCTCCGGTTGCTCCACCCGCCCCGGCGGAGCAGCCCCCGGCGGAGCAGCCC
>Ga0209587_1001240_pt1 | contig 12170 bp, 11 predicted proteins | sample NGEPerD_2_FD_184512 | JGI IMG/M metagenome (GOLD analysis project Ga0209587, IMG submission 184512) | Arctic peat soil microbial communities from the Barrow Environmental Observatory site, Barrow, Alaska, USA - NGEE PermafrostL1-D... | ecosystem: Environmental > Terrestrial > Soil > Wetlands >... | reverse complement strand
AACGGGGTGGCGATAGCCGGAAGACGCCCTGTATCTGCCGCGGCGTATGCGGCGGATCCGGGGCCGTGCAGGTCGGGCGGCACGACTGCGCCACCGTCCGAGGTGGGCGGGACGGACGGCACTTACGTGGGCGAGCCTTCGGATATCGGCTGAACCGCGAACTCTCCGCGGCGGTCTCGGCAAGCATCCAGTCGCGGAGATCCCCGAGCGCTTCCGATGTCATCTACGGAGCGTCATGTGCGACACCGCTTCCGTGAAGGAGTTTGACCTCCACCGCCACATCGGGGCTGATGCTGTGGGGCCTCCCACCAGAACGAAGCGTTCGCTGCGGTCTCGGTGGCGGACGACCCACGCCCTCGACCACGTACACCGCCTCGCCACCGACCTCTGCGGCGATGAGCCGGGCCGTGTCGAACCGGTCCGTTCTTCCCAAGTCGTCGAATCGTCGTGATGCCAAGGTCGCGTACGTCTTGCTCGACCTGGGAAGCAAGGGCGGCCTCGCTTCCCAGCAGGTAGACGGTGTCCACACCGAGCCGGCGCAGCTCCGCCTTGACTGCGGGCAGCAGCCCATCCTGCGCGGTCAGCAGCAGCGGTGCGCCGTGCTTGGCCGCCAGCGGCGCGCCGGCGAGCGCATCCGGGTAGAGGTCGGCGCGGGCCAGCACGGCGGTGTGCGCCTGCAGGAAGGTCGCGCGGGAGATGGTGACGGCGGTGTCGACGCGGCTGGGCCCAGCCGGCCGCAAGGTGACGCCGGGCGAGAACTGCGGCGAGAGCCCGTTGGGGTCGAGCAGCTGCTCTGCGCCTCCCGCCACGGGGGCCACCCACAGTCCCGCGTCGGGTCCTCCGCCGGAGTAGGCGACGTGCCGGCCGTCGGCAGACCAGGAGGTGCCCATCGACATATCGGGTGTCCCCGCCAGGCGCACCCCTTCGCCGTCCGCGACGGTAACCGCCCAGACACCGTCGTGGTTGGTGTAGGCCAGCTGTCGTCCGTCCGGCGACCACGAGAACGACCAGATCGCCCCGCCGATGCTTCGGCGCTCCGAGCCGTCCGGCGCAACCACCTCCAGTCCCTGACCCCAGAAGGCGATCCAACGCCCGTCCGGTGACCATCGCGGCTCGAAGCCATCCTCGACGAGTCGGTGCGTGCGTCTGGTGGCAACGTTGACGACGTGGACCTCTCGGGCTTGGTCATAGCCCTCACCGGACAGCGGTTCCTGACGGGTGAACGCGATCGAGTCGTTTTCCGGTGACCAGCTCGGGTCGACGTCCACCCAACCGGCGGGTGGCGTCGTCATCCGCACCACCACACCCGTGGTCACGTCCACCGTTCGCACGCCGTTGTAGGTGAAGGCGATGCGCGAGCCGTCCGGGGAGCAGGCCAACGCTCCAAACCCCGGCTGGTCTGCCCGGTCCGGATGCTCGACCGACCAGGCGACCCGACGGTCGCCGCCGTCCCGGCTCATGACGACGATCTCGATGACCGCTCCATCGTCGCCTGGCAGCCGATTGGACCGCGAGAAGGCCAGGCGCTGCCCATCCGGCGACCAAATCGGTTCCGGGGCGCCGAGCTCCGGCTCCGTGAGCACCTGCCGCTCGGAGCGGTCAGCACGAATGGTGGCGACGCTCGTCACCGACTTCCCGGGCTCGACGCTGCCGGCGTAGGCGATGACGCCGCGTGCCCCGACCGCCTGCCCGACGGCGGTCGGCAAATCGACCAACGCAACCAGCAGGACAACAGAAGCCGCCATCCCCATGGTCACATCGCGGGATGGCGGCTCTCACCGGTCATACCCGCGAACGGAAGGCTCGCGGCTACCCAAACCCGTGGTGGCCACGCGCTTCATGAGCTCAGACCCCATTGGGACGCTCTTGACTGCCTCTCCACGGCGGCGCACCCTCGCCTGGATCGCGCGGCAACGATGCCATGTCTCCCCGGTGAGGGCTGGATGGTGGCAGGGGAGGCTCTTTGTGACCGTCGAACTGGGGCGCCTGTCAGCTGTCGACCCTCGGGCGGTGTGGCCGCATGAGGCGCATGATTTCACCCCGTGGCTGCTGGCCAACGCTGACGCTCTGGCGGAGGCCCTCGGCATCGATGTTGAACTGTCTGCCGCCGAGCACCCTGTCTGTGGGTTCGCCCTGGACCTCTTCGGGCGGGATCTGACGAACAGCTGCGTGCTGATTGTGGAGAACCAGCTGGCTGCGACCGATCACAGCCACTTGGGCCAGCTGCTCACCTACGCCGCCGGTACTGACGCTCGCACGATTGTATGGATCGCGCCGACGTTCCGAGAGGAGCACCGGCAGGCACTCGATTACTTGAACGACCTCGGCGGGCAAGACACCCGGTTCTTCGGCGTGGAAGTGGCCGTCGTGCAGATCGGCGACTCGCAGCGTGCGCCGCTGTTCCGACTGCGCGCGCAACCAAATGACTGGCATGCTCAGATTGCTGCAGTAGCCAAGACGACGTCGCAGCAGGCAGGGCGTGCGCCTCTGTATCGCGAGTTCTGGGGGCGGTTCCTGGACCGGGTTCGCGACCTTCACCCTGGGTGGACGAACACCCACAAGCCGCCGACCACCAACTGGTTGTCGATGCCATCGCCACTCAAAGGTGGTGCCTTCTACTCAGTCGGCTTCGCAGCTGCGCGCCGCCTACGCACCGAGCTGTACATCGACTCGGGCGACGGCGACGCCAACACCAACGCCTTCGCCCAACTCGCCGCCGCCAAGGCGCGGGTGGAAGCCACCTACGGCCGCCCGCTGTCGTGGGAGGACCTGCCAGACCGACGCGCCTGCCGGATCGCCGACTACCGCGACGAAGGCGATATCACCGACGCCAACTCCTGGGACGACTACATCGACTGGTTCCTTGACTCGATGGCTCGTCTCCGCCCCGCGCTGGAGAAGGCCCTCTCAGCGCCTGCGGTCGGAAGCCCGCAGGCTGCTCCCTCAATGGGGCCACCGTAGGGATAGGCGGAACAGCGCTACCAGGGGTTGCCACTGACCTTAGGGCCAAGGGCCGCGTTGGACATCAACCTCCGTCCGGTGCTTGACTATGAATGGCTGACGCTTGCTCTACTTCCTTGAATGGTTGCTTCTAGGCGTCGCGAGGGGTGAACATCGCGACGTCCTGGACGGTCGACCACTATTCGCCCGGCCCCCGCACTATTGATCACATACCCCAATGCCTACCGCTGCGTACCGCTGCGGGCGTCGACGCTCGCGTAGGAGTCCGCTGGTTCGGTCCCTTGAAGCACAGATGCAAAATCCCTTGACAGCCGCGAACCGCTTGAGTACCGTGCTCCAGAATTTACTTCGCACCCTGGAAAACTAGCAACAACTGACCGCGCGTACGCGATCAGCCGCATGGTCGCACCCGAGACCGTCATCTGGGCATGCGCTTCCCGATGCGCAAGGGACTCGCTCCTGCGATCGCAGCGCAATCGCCACGCCACGATTCTTTGACCGTATAGGAGATCCAATGCCGACTCAGCTATTGGCCACCGGTGTCGAACTTTACTACGAAGTGCATGGGTCTGGTGAGCCGATAGTGCTGCTTCCCGCAACAGGGTTTGCGGGAAATGTATGGAACGAGCCATACCAACTTCCCGGCCTAGCTGAATCAAACCAAGTCATCATATTCGATCCGCGCGGCTGTGGCCGTTCAACACGGTACGAAGGCGTGTACACGATCGAGCAAATGGGTCAAGACGTCATCGCGCTGCTGGACCACTTGAGCATCGAAGCCGCCCACCTGGTCGGTCACTCGATGGGCGGACGAATCGCGCTCTCTATCGCGTTGGATGCCCCGAGGCGCGTTACGAGCATGATCATGGCAGCAAGCGGCTCGGGGCCTGCGGCAAGGGATGGCGACGACTGCGTTGCCGGGCTCCCGTTCCGTTTGGTGGACTCGCTTGTGGAGCTCGGGTTTGACAAGTATCTGGAGGAGGAAATACTCGACTCCGCCACCTACTTCAGTGACGAGTATCGCGCCACGCACCCGAAAGAGGTGGCCCTATTCTATGAAATCGTGGCGGCGCAGCATGCTCCGCGCGATTGCTATATCCGCTTGTGTCAGGCCCGCCACAACTTCGAGGCGACGCATCGATTGGGCGATGTGCGGGTGCCAACACTGGTCCTTGTGGGCGATCTTGACACGGTAGGCAGCAACCACGTCAGCCAATCCGAGGCGCTGAAGCGAATCCCCGGTTCGCAATACCGAATGCTTGCTGGCCAGTCGCATGGGTTCTTCTGGGAGCGACCAGATGACACCAACGCCCTCATCAAGGAATGGGTCGACGCGCATTCGCGGACGTCCTGACGCTTTACATGTCGGCTTGGCACCCGCAAAGCGTGGGATACCCGGCAGTTCAAAGCACTGCTCTTGCGTTCTGACACCCGCGGGGATGCCACACGGCAGCCCGCGTCGGTTGCAAAGGAGACCTCATGTCATTAAAGCACTTAGCGTCTGTGATCACGTGCTTGGTTCTGGTTGCGGTGGCTTGTGGCGGTGAGCCCGCTGACACGCAGAACGGAAGCGCCGCTCCGGAAGGCGAAGCCAGCGCCGCAGGGACGGCCGCTGAGGCTGGTACCTCAGAAGCTACGGATTCCGGTACAACCGCTGCATCCCCAGGGGGATCGTTGGAGGACCTCGCTCTCTACGAGGGTGAGGATTGGGCGGATGTGATCGGCGCCGGCGCAGCCGAAGAGGGTCAGGTGACTGTCTACCTCGGGTTGCAGGCGGAGGAATTGCAACCGATGTTCGATGCCTTCACCGCGGAGTCCGGCGTGGAGGTAGAGGTGTATTCCGCGCAGGCGGAAGAGGTGCGCCGACGCATCCTGGAGGAGCAGGACGCGGGGCGGTACGACGTCGACCTCGTGTTTGGCGGCGACGTGTTGCAGTATTACGCGCTGAAGGCAGAGGATGCGCTGCAGCCATACACCGTCCCCGCCGCCGAGGCATACCCCGCGAACCGTAGGGACGTGGACCAGACATGGATTTCAGCGTACGAGACCTACTTCGTCGCCGCCTACAACACGGACATGTTCGACGCTGAATCGGCTCCGAAGACCTACGAGGAGGTGCTGAGCCTCAGTGGCGAGGGCCAGGAGGCCATCGGCATCGAAGCGAGCGACGTGGCATGGTATGCCACCTTGATAGACCAGTGGGGAGAGGAAGAGGGCACCCGCTACTTTGACGCCCTATTCGCGCTGGAGCCCTTTGTGGTCTCCGGGCATACCACACTCAGCAACCTCGTGGCAGCCGCGGAGATCCCGTATGCCTTGACCGTCTACAACTACAGGGCCGAGCTTGACAAGCGTGCGGGCGCACCCATCGAGTGGATACCACTGGAGCCCGCGGTGGGCATCCTCAATGGTTTGGGTATTGCACAGAACGCGCCCCATCCGCACGCCGCGCTCGCCTTGGCGGAGTTCATCCTCTCCGAACCGGGCCAGCAGATGTTCACCGACGCGACCAACCTCCTGCCCAGTCACCCTGACGTCTCGGCTGACCCGCCGTCGCTGAGCGAAGGGTTCGAGGGCGTGCCGGTCAGCTATGACTCACTGTTCGCTGACTTCGACGGATGGCAGGATCGGTGGGAACGGCTGATCGGGGGACAACCCACGCTGGGAGGCTAAATCGTCGGGAGGCTTCAGGCGGAGCGCAGCGGCAGCCTGCGCAGGTCCGCCGGCAGCGCGAAGCGCACGTCCTCCTCGACGTGGTCGAGGGTCTCCACCACGGCGCCTCCGGGCCGGTCGCGGAGACGTTGGATCACCCCGGTGACCAGCGCCTCCGGGGCCGACGCGCCCGAGGTCAGCCCCACGGTGGACACGCCCTGGAGCCAGCCCTCGTCGATGTCGGCCGCGGCGTCGATCAGGTAGGCGGCCGGGGCGCCGGCGTCCAGCGCCACCTCGACCATGCGCTTGGAGTTCGACGACGTCGCCGACCCCACCACCAGCACCAGGTCGCTGCGCTGCGCCAGCGCCTTGGTGGCGCCCTGGCGGTTGGTGGTGGCGTAGCAGATGTCCTCCCCGCGCGGGCCGCGGGCGCGCGGGTAGCGCCGGCGGATGGCCGCAGCCACCTCGGCGGCGTCGTCGACCGACAGGGTGGTCTGGGTGAGGTAGGCGACGTTGTCGGGGTCCGGCAGGTCCAACGCCTCGACGTCCTCGGCGGTCTCCACCAGGTGGGTGACTTCGGGGGCCACCCCCGCGGTGCCCAGCACCTCCTGGTGGCCCTCGTGGCCGATCAGAATGATGGACTGGCCGGCCTGCGCGTAGTGCTCGGCCTCGAAGTGCACCTTGGTGACCAAGGGGCAGGTCGCATCGATCTGCCGCAGCCCGAGCGCCGCCGCGCGCTGCTTGACCGCGGGCGCGACGCCGTGCGCGCTGAAGACGATGATGCCGCCCTCGGGCACCTCGGACTCGTCCTCGATGAAGATCGCGCCCTTGGCCTCCAGGTCGGCGACCACGTGGGTGTTGTGCACGATCGCGTGCCGCACGTACACGGGCGGACCGTAGGCGGCGAGGGCCACCTCCACGATCTCGATGGCGCGGTCCACGCCGGCGCAGAAGCCACGCGGGGCCGCGAGCAGGACGGTGAGCGGCGTCGGGGAAGGCATCACCCCAAGTATAGGGAGGGCGCTGCGGGCGGCAGCGGCCCCAGAGGCAGGCCGGAGCGGGAGCCAAAGACAGCCCGGGGGCGGTGGCATACTCGCACCGTCCGATCGCCAGCACCGTCCGGTCAGGAGGGAGCCGCCAGCGTGCACGTCATCATCGGCGGGTGCGGTCGCGTGGGCGCCGAGGTCGCCGAACGGCTGTCGGTCGAGGGTCACGACGTCGTCATCCTGGACGCCAAGGGCTCATCCTTCGACCGCATGGGGGCTGCCTTCAACGGCGAGACGATGGTCGCCGACATCACCGACAAGGACGCCCTCCAGCGCGCCGGCATCGAGCGCGCCGGCGGCTTCGTGGCGACTACCAACCTCGACAACGCCAACCTCATGTCGGTGCAGATCGCCCGGGAGCTGTTCGGCGTGGAGCGCACGGTCGCGCGCCTGTTCAACCCCGAGCGGGAGGACTCCTACCGCAAGATGGGCGTGCACTACGTCAGCGGGACGCGGCTGGTGGCCAAGCAGCTGCTCAACGAGCTGCGCGCATCGACCTTCCCGCAACACGTCGCCTTCGAGGAGGGCGACATCGAGATCGTGCAGCTGCTGGTGAAGCGCGAGGGCCACGGCGTCACCATCGCCGAGCTCGAGCAGCACGGTGACGTCCGCGTCGGCGCGGTGCAGCGCGGCGTGCGCGCAAGGATCCCCCGGCTCGACGACCGGCTGCGGCACGGCGACATCGTCGTCGCCGCCGTGCGCCGGGGCGCGCACAAGCACCTCCGGGAGATCGTCGCCAACCCCTTCTCCGGAGGCTGACGTGTACGTCGTTATCGCCGGGGGCGGCAAGGTCGGTCGCTACATCGCCGTCGACCTGCTCGCCGACGGTCACGATGTCTGCATCATCGAGCGCGAGGAGGGCCGCTGCGAGCAGCTGCTGCGCGACCACGACCTGTTGGTGATCCACGGGGACGCCTGCGACGTCCGCTACCTGGAGCAGGCGCGCCTGGAGCGGGCCGAGGTGTTCGTGGCCACCACCGGCGACGACGACGACAACTTCGTCGCCTGCCAGCTCGCGATCACCTCCTACGGGGTGCCCCGTGTGCTGTCCCGGGTCAACGCGCCCCGCAACGAGGAGATCTTCCAGCGCATGAAGATCGAGGCGGTGTCGACGACCAGTCTCATCTCCCGACTGATCCGCGAGCAGCTGACCGTGGGCGAGCTGATCCACCTCTACACACTGCGTGCCGGCAAGGTCAACCTGGTCGAGATCCATGTGCCGTCCGACGCCGCGCCGACCGCCAGGCTGGCGGATCTCAGCCTGCCCCAGGAATCGGTGGTGGTCTGCATCTTCCGCGGCGAGGACACGATCATCCCGCACGGTGGCACGCGCCTGCGCCCCGACGACCAGGTCATCGCACTGACCACACCGGAGTTCGAGGACGCCCTGCGCGCCGCCATCCTGGGCAAGGAGGATTAGCGTGTTCGGCCGCAAGCAGGGTCGCGGGCTCGGTGCGAAACCCGCGCACCCGACCCGCCGCCGCCTCTCGCGCCTGACGGAGGACTCCTACTTCCGGGGCGCCCCCGTGGGCATCGGCGCGGTGGCGCTGGCCACGCTGGGCCTCGTGCTGGTAGCCGCGGCCGTGTCCGCCGTCATCGCCTTGGTGTACTGAGGACCTGTGCTCTTTCGTCCGGACGAGCGGGACTTCCGACTCATCGGCTTCTACGCCGGCAAGGTCCTTTTCGGCGTCGGACTGGTCATGCTCCTTCCGGCCGCACTGGCGATCGTCCTTGGCGAGGGAAACGACGCTGTCAGCTTCGTGATCGGGGCGTGCCTGGCCGTACTGGTCGGCCAGGCATCGCAGACGTTCCTGCGCTCACCGGCGCCGTTGTCGACGAGTCACGGCCTGACCGCCGTTGCTCTCTCATACTTCGTCGTTCCCTTCTTCGCCTGCATCCCGCTGCTGCTCTCCGGGCACTACGCGTCCTACCTCGACGCCTACTTCGAGTCCGTCAGCGCCTTCGCAACCACGAGCCTCACGCTGGTCAACGACCTGGATCACCTGTCGCGCAGCGTCAAGCTGTGGCGGCAGCTGATGCAGATGCAGGGTGGGCTCGGCATCGTCATCGTGGTGCTCACCGTGTTCGCGGGCGCCGCGGGACAGTCCGGGTTGCTCTACAGCGGAGAAAGCGGCGACGAGCGGACCGCTCCCAACGTCCTTCCCATCGTCCGGTTTGTCTGGCGGCTGACATTGGTGTACGGCGTCGCCGGAACCCTGGCGCTGTGGGCCGGCATGATCCTGACCGGGCTGGGGCCATGGGAGGGCCTGTTCCACGCCAGCGCCCTGTTCATGGCGGCGTTCGACAGCGGCGGCTTCAGCCTTCACTCAGCCAACGTCGCCTTCTACCGGTCCACACTGGTCGAAGCGATCCTGATGGTGCTCATGGTGGCGGGCGCCTTCAGCTTCGCGCTGCATCATCAGCTGTGGCAGGGCCGCAGCCGGGAGCTGCTGCGCAACATCGAAACCCGCACGATCGCCGCGTCGATCATCCTGATCTTTGTTCTGGTAGGGATCGGCCTGGGCCGCAGCATGACCTTCGTGGACTTCGGCCCGCTGCTGCGACATGGCCTCTTCCAGCTCGTGTCCGCCCACACCACCACAGGGTTGACCACGATTCCCGGCCGCCTGCTCGTCACCGACTGGGGCGTCTTGGCACCGGCGATGCTGGTCACCGCCATGGCGATAGGCGGCATGGCCGGCTCCACCGCGGGCGGCATCAAGGCCATCCGCATCGGCCTGTTGCTGAAGGGCCTGCGGCGCGACACCCGCAAGGTGCTCCTGCCAGAGGATGCGGTCATCGTGGAGACCTACCACGTCACCACCGATCGGATCCTGCGCGACGAGCAGGTCCGTGGCGCTGCCACGATGCTGCTGCTGTGGCTGGTGCTCTATCTGACCGGGGGGATGCTCGCCGTCTTCTACGGCTACGACGTCACCCTGGCGTTGTTCGAAAGCGTCTCTGCGGGCTCGTCCACGGGCCTGACCGTGGGGATCGTTCGACCGAGCTTGGAATGGCCCCTGAAGCTCGCCTTCATCGTTCAGATGGTGACGGGCCGACTGGAGTTCATCGCGGTGTTCGCCCTTGCCGGCTACGTCGTGTCAGTGGTGCGGGGCCGGGTGTGAACCAGCGTCGACGCGGCCCGGTGCCTCGGGCGAGGGTGCTCGCAGGAGCGGGTATCGCGATGCTGGTCCTGCTCGCCCTGGGCGGTTTCGCGGAGTCGCTGCGCCATCCGAGGGGCGATCGCCCGCTGTCCGGCAGTCTGGATCCCGCCGCCGCGGACCCCCGTGTGGAACCGGACTGCCCGGAACCGCCGGCCCGGGAAGGTCAACCTCGACGCGAGGTCGATACCGTCGACTTCGAGGACGTGACCTCCGGCGTGCTGTTCGACTGCCCGCAGACCTATGACCACAGTGTCGTCACCTACCGAGGCGAGGTGGTCGGCGCGGTGCTGCCGCGCGGGTCGCATGCATGGGTGCACCTCAACGACGACGCCTACGCCGAGCTCAGCGGACCGCTGCCCACGCATCGCGATTTCCGTGGGCCCAACACCGGTGTGGGCGCGCTCATCCCCCGGGAGCTGGCGGAGCAGATCCGCTTCGTGGGGGCACCCGGCACCAGAGGCGATGTGCTTGAGGTCATCGCCACCTTCCAACGCGTCGACGACGCGACCGATGAGGTCGCGATCCTGCGAGTCTCCCGTGGCGTGGTCACCCGGGTCGGCGGCCCCTATGAGCGAGGGTTGCTGCCGGACCGGGCGATCGCGGCGGCCCTGCTCGTGCCCGTGACAGCGGGGTTTCTGGCATGGGCGCGCCGCGTCGACCGGAGGCGCTGAGGTGCTCATCCGCCCCGATCAGAACGACCTCCGGGTCATCGGCCTGAACACCGGCCGGGTGCTGCTCGGCGTCGGCCTCGCGATGCTGATCCCGGCGCTGCTCGGATTCCTCTGGGGTGAACCAGATGCCGCCACCGGATTGGTGATCGGCGCCTGCATCGCCATGCTGTTGGGACTCGCCGCCGAGTGGAAGCTGCACACCCGACGGACGGCCAACTGGCAGCACGGCATGGTGGTCGCGGCCCTGTCCTGGCTGGTTGGACCGTTCGTGGGTGCCATCCCGCTGTTTCTGTCCGGGCACTACGACAGCTTCCTTGATTCCTACTTCGACGCGATGAGCGGCTTCGCCACGGCCGGTCTTTCGGTGATGGCCGACCTCGACCACGTGGCCGATTGCGTGAACTTGTGGCGCCACATGACGCACTTCCTGGGCGGCCAGGGGCTGGTGCTGCTGGTCCTGTCGCTGTTCGCCTCCGGTGGTGGTTCCGTCGGGATGTACGTGGGTGAGGCGCGGGAGGACAAGATCCTGCCGAACGTGGTCCGCACGGCCCGGTTCATCTGGCGGGTGTCGCTTGTGTACTTCCTGGCCGGCACCCTGGCGTTGTGGATCTCGTTGACCACGGCTGGGCTCACGGTCGGCAGAGCGCTGTTCCATGCTACGAATCTGTTCCTTGCCGCCTTCGACACCGGCGGCTTCTCCCCCAACAGCGCAAGCATCCAGATCTATCACTCGGCGACGGTCGAGCTGGTTCTGGGCGTCATCATGGTGGCCGGCTGCCTCTCCTTCGCCCTGCACCACCGGCTCTGGAACGGGCGCCCCGGAGAGCTGCTGCGCGACTCCGAGGTCCGCTCGTTGGCCTTCACGACCATGGGCTTGTTCGTCATGCTCGCGCTGGGCCTGGCCGCGACGGGCACGTATGACACTGCCGAGGAGCTGGTGCGACGCGGACTGTTCCAGACCGTGTCCGCGCACAGCGGCACGGGGTTCGCGAATGTGCCGGGCAGGATGCTGCTGACCGATTGGGGTGAGATCGCGCCGGCGGCGCTGGTCTTCGCCATGGGGCTGGGTGGCATGGCGGGCTCCACCGCGGGCGGCATCAAGGCGATCCGCATCACCCTGGTCACCAAGTCGATCAAGGAGCAGATCCACCGCATGCTGCTGCCGCCGGCAGCGGCCGGCGTGGTGACCTATCGCTCCGGCCGTCGCAAGGTCCTCTCCGCCCAGGTGATGCGCAGCGCCACGACGATTCTGCTGCTCTACCTCGCCCTGTATCTGGTGGGGGCCCTGGCCGGGCTGTACTACGGCTACGAGTTCGATGAGGCGATGTTCGAGAGCACCTCGGCGGCCGCGGCCGTGGGGCTGTCCATCGGCATCACCAGCCCGGCCATGGAACCGGGGCTCATGGTCGTCTACATCCTGCAGATGTGGATCGGGCGCCTGGAGTTCATCGCCGTGCTGGTCCTCACCGGCTTCGCCTGGTCAACGCTTCGGGGGCGCACATGACGCGCCCTTCCGGTCAGGTGACCACGATGCAGGCGCTTGCCACCGCGGCCGTGATCGTGCTGGCCGTCCTGGGCACCATCGCCGGTCTTCGGGCGCTGATCGCCCCCGGCCGGCTCGAGGTCGCCCGCCTCGCGATAGCTGCCGACGTGATCGATCAGCTCGACCGCCGAGA
>Ga0209587_1001239_pt1 | contig 12181 bp, 10 predicted proteins | sample NGEPerD_2_FD_184512 | JGI IMG/M metagenome (GOLD analysis project Ga0209587, IMG submission 184512) | Arctic peat soil microbial communities from the Barrow Environmental Observatory site, Barrow, Alaska, USA - NGEE PermafrostL1-D... | ecosystem: Environmental > Terrestrial > Soil > Wetlands >... | reverse complement strand
CACGCCGATGAGCTCGGCGGCAAGACCGACCGCAGCATCGTCGGCGACGCGCCGCCACCGGTCGGTGTGGTCGCCGGGAGGGCCGAGCGGCACCGCAGGCGTGTCGTCGAGCACGAGTCGCGCCGCTTTGCGGGTGGGGTCGAGCATCGGGACCGACTCGACGTCGGGTTGGTCGAGCAGGAACGAGCCGAGACCTTCGGGCGTGCGCGCGACCACGATGACCCAGTCGGCGGTGTGGGCATCGAGCACGATCGGCTTGGTGCCGCTGAGCCGCCAGTCGGCGCCACGACGGCGCGCAACCGTGCGGATCCGGGCTACGGGGTCGTCGTGACCGGACTCCTCCAGGGCGACCGTCCCCCGAGCGGCTCCGGAGGCGAGATCACCGAGGAGCTCCGACGCGCCGAGGGCACGGGCCGCGAGTGTGGCGAGCACCGCGGAGGAGAAGAACGGTCCCGGCAGCGGACAGCGCCCCGTCTCCTCGAGCACCACGATCATGTCGACGAGGCCCAGGCCGAGGCCGCCGGCGTCTTGCGGAACGAGGATCGCAGGCCAACCCAGCTCCACGATGCGGGGCCACAGGTCGTCGGCCATGCCGGCGGGCTCCTCGGCTCGTGCCCGCACCGCGCGCAAGGGAACGTGTTCGTCCAGAAACGCCCGGGCCGTGACCCGGAGCTGGTCCTGTTCGGGCGAGAAGGTGAAGTCCATCGGGTCGTCGCTCATTCATCAAGGCAGGGCGCGGGCCCCCGGAAGAGGAACCTGACGCCGATGTTATGTTCGTCTCGTGCCCCGTGCGCGTGCTGCCGCCCGCCCAGACTCCGTCGACCGAGCCCCGTCGAGCGAACTCGGTCCACCGGTTCGGCCGTAGGCGTGGATTTCTCCCTCACCCCCGACGACGAGGCATTCCGCGACGAGCTGACGGCCTGGCTCGACGCCAACCTGGAGCCGTTTCTCGCCGAGTGGTCCGAACGACCCAACGCGGGCGCCGGCGACGCTGCCAACCGCGCCGCGGCCGGGTTCGATCGCACCCAGGCGCGCCGGCAGGACTGGCAGCGTCGTCTCAACCAGAGTCGATGGGCGGCGATCAACTGGCCCCGCGCGTGGAACGGCCGCGAGGCAACTCCCATGCAGAACGTGATCTATGCCGAGGAGATGGCCCGGGTTCGCGCCCCGGGGATCTACAACGCGAACGGCATCTGGCAGATCGGCCCGATGATCCTGCAATGGGGAACGACAGACCAGCAGCGACGCTGGCTGCCGGGAATCCTCAACGCCGACGAACACTGGTGCCAGGGCTTCAGCGAGCCGGACGCGGGCTCCGACCTGGCCAACATCGCCACCACGGCGATCGACGACGGTGACGGCTACGTCGTCAACGGCCAGAAGACGTGGGTCTCCTCCGCGCACCTGGCCAAGCGGGGGCTGTTCCTGCTCCGCACCGACCCGGGAGCGATCGCGCGCAGCGCCAAGCACGAGGGCATCACCGCGTTCATCGTGGACCTCGAGACCCCCGGGATCGAATGCCGTCCGATCCGCGACGTCACCGGCGACACCATGTTGAACGACGTCTTCTTCACCGACGCGCGCCTACCGGCCGACGATCGGCTGGGCGGTGAAGGTGAAGGCTGGCTCGTCGCGATGAGCACGCTCGGCCACGAGCGCGTCGGCACTGCGGGCCTCTCGATCACGATGGCCGCCGATCTCCGCTCGATGATCTCCAGCGCCCGTTCCGCCAACCCCGACGCGCTGCGCGACCCTGATCTGCGTGATCGAATCGCCCGGGCGTTCACCGACATCGAGCTGACGCGCCTGCTCAACTTCCGCGCGCTCACCAAGATCATCAAGGGTGAGAAGAACTGGCCCGAGGTACCGCTCGCGAAGCTGCAGTGGTCGAAGATCAGCCAGACCCTCGCGGAGCTGGCCATCGATCTGCTCGGCCCGGCGGGCCTGCTGGCCAAAGGAGGATCCGACGCGGTCGACGGTGGCAGCTGGACACGGAACTACGCGTGGCAGCGGTACACGTCGATCGGCGCCGGTGCTACCGAGATCCAGAAGAACATCATCGCCAAGAAGGCCATCAAGCTGCCGCGGCACTAGCGAGCCGCTCGACGTACGCTGGCCAACGTGTGCGACACGATGGTCGTCGTCGGTCCGGAACGGGTGCTGTTCGCCAAGAACAGTGACCGAGATCCCAACGAGGCCCAGCTCCTCGACTGGCAACCTCGCCGCACCCACCCGAGCGGCACGCGACTTCGTTGCACCTGGATCGAGATCGACCAGGCCGAACGGACCCACGCGGTGCTGCTCAGCCGCCCGTTCTGGATGTGGGGCGCCGAGATCGGCGCCAACGAGCACGGCCTCGTGGTGGGCAACGAGGCGGTGTTCACCCGTGAGCCATCCGCCGAGGTCGGGCTCACGGGCATGGATCTCCTGCGACTCACGCTCGAACGGGCAACAACCGCCGAGGCGGGAGTCGAGACGCTCACCACCCTGCTCGAGCGGCACGGCCAGGGCGGCGGATGCGGCCACGAGCACCGCGAGTTCACCTATCACAACAGCTTCCTCCTGGCCGACGGCGGCCGCGCGTACGTCGTCGAGACCGCCGGTCGACGCTGGGCGGTCGAGGAGGTGCGGTCGGGTGCCCGGTCGATCAGCAACTGCCTGACCATCCCCGGCTTCGCTCGTCGGCACAGCGACCACATCAGGACGCACTTCTCAAGGGGTCGGGTGCGCCGGGCGATCACCCAGACCGGCGCGGCCCGGGCGCACGGTCCCGGCGATCTCATGGCGCTGGTGCGCGACCACGGCACCGGCGGGCCGACCCCGCGCTATTCGCCCATCAACGGGGCGATGACGGGGCCGTGCATGCACGCCGGCGGGCTCGCGGCAGCCTCGCAGACCACCGCATCATGGGTGGCCGAGCTGCGACCCGGCCGCGCCACGCACTGGGTCACCGCCACCGCGGCACCATGCACCGCCATCTTCAAGCCGGTACGCGTCGACGAGCCGCTCGACCTCGGTCCCGCACCGGTCGACCGTTTCGACGCCCGGTGTCTGTGGTGGCGCCACGAGGTGTTCCACCGCCGCGTGATGACCGACCCGGCCCGAAACGTCGCGACGTTCGCCGCCGAACGCGACGAGATCGAGGCCCGTTGGCTCGCGGACCCACCCGAACCGGCCGCAGCCTTCGCCGAAGCCGATCGCCTCCTCGAACGTTGGACGGGCGCGCTGGAGGGTGACGCGCGCGACACGCGACCACCATGGGTGCGCCGCTATTGGCGCGTACGCGACCGCCGTGGCGGCCTCGCGGCGGCCGATATCGAGACTGTGGCAGCACTCGGATGACGGCGCTCGGATGACCGCACGGTCGGCGCGTCCGGGCAGTCAGCCGTACCCGTCGGCCGAGGCGACGAGCTCGGCCTTCGCCGAGCACGTCAATCGCGGCAAGGTCGACGCGTACGCGGCCTTGGGACTCGAGCTGGTGATGGGTGCGCGCGCCGGTTCGCGATTCCAGGACGCGTTCGACGGCCGTTGGCTGTTCAACTGCCATAGCAACGGTGGGGTCTTCAACCTCGGCCACCGGCACCCGGCAGTGGTCGCCGCGCTGCGCGCCGGCCTCGACCAGCTCGACATCGGCAACCACCACCTCGTGTCGGGCTGGCGCGCCGCCCTGGCCGAGCGGCTCAGCGCGAGCACCGACGGTTTGCTGAGTGGGGTCGTCTTCGGAGTCAGTGGGGGCGAAGCCAACGACCTGGCGATCAAGGTCGTGCGGGCCCACACCGGCCGCCAGGAGATCGTCTCGGCCATCGGCGGCTACCACGGACACACCGGCCTCTCCATGGCCGCCGGCGACCCGGCGTACCGGGACCCATTCGGCCCGAACGTCGAGGGCTTCGCCCAGGTGCCGTTCAACGACCTCGCCGCGCTGGACCGAGCTGTCAGCGACGACACCGCGGCGGTGCTCCTCGAGCCGATCCCCGCGACGCTCGGGATGCCGATCCCGGATCCCGACTACCTGGCCGGTGTGCAGCGACTCTGTCGCGAACGCGGCGCCTGCTTCGTTCTCGACGAGGTCCAGACCGGGCTCGGCCGTACCGGGACGATGTGGTGCTACCAGCACGACGGCCTCGAGCCCGACGTGCTCACCACCGGCAAGGGCCTGAGCGGTGGCCTCTACCCCGTCACCGCCACGCTCATGACCGCCGAGATCCACGCCTTCTTCGACGAGCACCCGTTCGTGCACGTCTCAACGTTCGGCGGCGCCGAGCTGGGATGCGTCGCCGCGCTCGCCGGGCTCGACGTCATCCAGACACCGGGCTTCTTCGAGCGCGTGCACGAGGTCGGCGCGCGGTTCGAGCACGCGTTCACGGACCTTCCCTTCGCGGTGCGCCGCAAGGGCCTCTTCCTGGGCCTGAAGTTCGCATCCGACGGTGACGGCATGGCCGCGACGCGCGACCTCCTCGGTGCCGGCATCTTCGCGATCTTCGCCAACAACGATCCGTCGGTGCTGCAGTTCCTGCCGCCGCTCACGGTCACCGACGACGAGGTCGACGAGATCATCACCATCATGCGCACGACGTTCGCGTGATCGACCACGCGACACTGTCGAGCGTCGAGCACGACGTCACCACCGCGCTGGCGCGCAATGATCCATCCGGGCTGCGGATCCTCGGCTACGGCGAGATCTCACTGGTCGTGGGCTGGCCCCTCGACACCCCGCAATGGGCGTGCAAGCGGTTACCGCCGTTCCGCTCGCCCGACGAGGCGGACACGTTTCGCGACACCCTGGACCGCTACGTCGCGGAGCTGGCACGCCGCGGTGTCAGCGTCGTCGACACCGAGGTCATGACGGTACCGACCACCGCCGACGAGCTCGCGGTCTACTGCGTGCAGCCGGTGCTGCCCACCCCGTCGCTCGGCGTGCAGGTTCTCCGTGACGATCCGGAGCGTGGGGCATCGCTCCTGGAAAAGATCGTTGCCACCGTGCTCGACGTCGTCGACGAGCGCGTCGGCCTCGACGCGCAGCTCTCCAACTGGGCCTGGGCCGACGGTCGGCTCCAATACTTCGACGTGACCACGCCGCTGCTGCGGCGGCCCGACGGGACCACCGAGCTGCCCACCGACGTGTTCCTCGCGTCGCTGCCCTGGCCGGCGCGGGCGGGCGTTCGCCGCTTCGTGCTGCCCGGCATCATCGAGCGGTATCACCACCCACGCTCGGTCGTTCTCGACCTCGCCGCCAACCTGATCAAGGAGCACCTCGACGGTGGCATTCCCACGGTCCTGGCTACGGCGGGTGATCGCCTGGACCCGCCACTGACCGTCGAGGAGATCCGGCGCGACTACCGGAGCGACGCGCGCACCTGGCAGCTCATCCAGGCGGCCCGGCGTGCCGATCGGGCCTGGCAAACCCACGTCCGGCGTCGCACGTACCCGTTCCTGCTCCCGGAGCACATCGAACGCTGACCGCCCGGCGGACCGCCACCGGCGCGACCACCGTTCAGCCCCCGGTGGTTGATTCGATCCGTTCCACGCGGCCGTCGGCGTGGTGGGCGAAGCGCGACTCGTCGCGGCCGTGGACCGGATCGTCGGCGGGCCACGGCCAGCCACCGAACCCGGTGCGGCGGTAGTCGGCGAGCGCCTGCTCGATACCGGCCCGGTCGTTCGACACGAACGGTCCGTACCGAGCGACGGGCTCGCCGATCGGACGACCCTGGAGCACCAGCAGCTCGACGTCGGTGTCGCCCGCGGTGAGCTCGACCGGCACGTCGGTGCGTACGACCGCCCCGGTGTCGGGCCCGATCGGATGACCGCCGATGTCGAGGCCCTCACCCACGAAGCCGTACAGCGTGCGGACGGTCTCCGCGCTCCGAGCCGCGGGCAACGTCCACGTCGCGCCGGCGTCCATGCGGACTGCCCAGATCGCGACGTCCGCCTCCGGTCGCGCCGCCCACGAGCTCGGCGGCGGAGACGGCGGCTCGGCGCCGTCGAGCGAGCCGGTCACGACCTCGATCTCGACGCGGCGACCCGCGTCGTCGAACACGACGCGGGGGATGTCATGGGACCAGAACATCGTGAAGTACGGGTCGGCCATCTTGTCCGCGGCGGGCAGGTTGAGCCAGATCTGGAACAGCTCGACCGGGTTGGGTCCGTCCCGGTCGAGCAGCGGGAACATCTCCGAGTGCACGATCCCGCTCCCCGTGGTGACCCACTGCACGTCGCCGCGGCCGAACCGGGCCGCCGCGCCGAGCGAATCCGAGTGATCGATGAGCCCACGGCGTACAAAGGTCACCGTCTCGAAACCACGGTGCGGGTGCTGCGGGAACCCGGGCACGACCTGACCGTGGTACATGCGCCAGCCGTCGAGGCCGGCGAAGTCGGACCCGAGGTCGCGTCCGTCGAGCGACGCGGCCGGACCGAAGTGCTCGTTGCCGGGCGGGTAGGCATCATCGTGGTGCGCGCAGAAAAGAAATGGGTCGGCCGTCGGCCATTGGGGGCCGAGCGACACCGTCTGGATCACGGGATCTTCGATCACGGAGTCGGTCATCTGTGGGATCAACGTCGCCTGAGGACTGGGAATTCCGGCCTCGAGGGACACCGCGACCGGGCGGACCCGGTGAGCCGGTGGGGAGCGCACTTGTGCGGGGGGCGAATCGGTTGCACAATTCGCGCCTTGCTTTCGGGGGGAGAGTTGCGATGACGCAGCGACGCACGGCTTGGCGTTCGGTGCTCGTGTCGGCCGTGGCCCTGATGCTGTTCGCGGCCGCGTGCTCGAGCGGCAGCAGCGGCGACGGTGGCGCGAACAGCGGCAACGGCGGGGGCGGCGGCTTCCGCTCCGGTGAGCCCCAGCAGGGCGGGACCTTGCGCTACGGCGTCGAAGCCGAGACCAGCGGCCTCAATCCCACCACGGACCGCTTCGCCGCGGCCGGCTACCTCATGGGCAACGCCGTGTTCGACCGCATCGCCTACCTCGACGAGAACGGTGAGTACTCGCCCTACCTCGCCGAGTCGATCACCCCGAACGACGATCTCACCGAGTGGACCGTCGTCCTTCGATCGGGAGTGAAGTTCCACGACGGCACGCTCCTCACATCGGAGGCACTCAAGCTCACCTTGGAGCTCGCGATCGCGGATCCCCTCGTGGGGCTCGCGATCAAGCCCCTCTTCCGCGCCGAGAACCCGGTCGAGATCGTCGACGAGCTCACGGCCCGCTACTACATGGCGGAACCGAACGCGCACTTCCCGTTGTACTCGACGAGTCAAGTCGGCTTCATCGCGTCACCGACGTGGCTGCGCGCCGCGGCCGAGAACCCCGACCTCAACCAGGAGCCCGTCGGCACCGGGCCATTCATCTTCAAGAGCCGCTCGCAGGACTCGAGCACAACCTTCGAGCGCAACCCCGATTGGTGGAACGGCGACGTGTACCTCGACGAGATCGAGTTCGTCGTCCAGACCGACGCGGCCCGCCGCTATGACCAGCTCGTCGCCGGCGAGCTCGACGTGATGCACACGAGCGACCCCGCGGTGATCAAGCTGGTGCGGAACGACAGTGATCTCACCAGCGTCGAGGACGACACCGGCGAGGAGGGCTTCGTGATGATCAACACCGAGGCCACCCCGTTCGACGACCTCCGCGTCCGCCAGGCTCTCGCCTTCGCCACCCCGAAGAAGGACTACCTCGAGCTCATCACCCAGGGGGTCACCGACCCGGCCGACAGCATGTTCCACCCCGACCTGAAGTGGAACAACCCGAAGGTGAAACAGGAGGCCGACCAGCCCGAGAAGGCGAAGGAGCTGGCCGAGGAGTACTGCGCCGAGAACCCGCAGAACTGCGAGGGCGACAAGATCAAGATGCAGTTCAAGTACACGGGACCGAGCGTGCAGCAGGATCTCATCGCCGACACGTTGATCAACGGTTGGCAGGACGCGTTCGTCATCGAGCGCGACCAGGTGCTCCAAGACGACTACATCACCCAGGTCGCCCTGGGTGACTACCAGGTCGTCACGTGGCGGCAATACGGCACCGCGGACCCGGAGGGCGAGTTCGTCTGGCACGACTGCCGGAGCATCTCCCCGGTGCTGTCAATCAACTGGACCCGCAACTGCAACGAGGAGACCCAACAGCTTCTGGAGGACCAACGCTCCTCGTCCGACGAGGCCGAGCGTATCGACACGTGGCAGCAGATTTCCCAGAACATCCACGACGACTACATCTACATCTTCTTGAACCACACCGACTGGATGATCGCGGCTCAGCCGTACGTCGGCGGAGGCCTCGACTCCGACTTCCCCGAGGGCGGATTGAAGACGGCCGCCAGCAACGGGTCGCACTCGGTCTCTCAGATGTGGCTCGACAAGTAACTCGCCGTGGGCTACGTCCTGCGACGGCTGCCGCAGCTCGTCCTCGTGCTGTTCGCGGTGACGTTGCTGACGTTCTTGTCGCTCAATCTCCTCGGTGACCCGCTGAAGTCGATCCTCGGCCCGCAGTACGGAGACAAGGAGCTGCGGGCCCAGGTACGAGAAGACCTCAACCTCGACCAGCCGATCCCCACTCGGTACGTCACGTGGCTCTCCGACGCGGCACACGGAGACCTCGGTCGGTCGTACAACACCCGCGAGAGCATCAGCAACATCCTCTCGGACCGGATCCCGGTCTCGGCGCTGCTCATGGTCTACGCGCAGGTGCTCGCGCTCGGGCTCGCGATCCCGATCGCGATCATCGCCGGGTACAAGGCGGACTCGTGGTTCGACCGATCCACGACCACCGCCGCGTTCGGCTTCGTCGCGGTACCCAGCTTCGCGCTCGGGGTGATCCTCCTGTACTTCTTCGCGGTCCAGAACGACATCTTCCCGTCGCGCTACCTCGACGACTCGTTCGGCGATCAGCTCTACTCGCTGTTCCTGCCCGCGCTCACCCTGGCGCTGCCCGCGGGAGCCACCTACGCGCGGCTGCTGCGAGCCGACATCATCCGCACCCTCCAGGAGGATTTCATCACGACCGCCAAGTCCAAGGGAGTCCGCCCGACCCGCGTCCTCGTGCGCCACGCGCTGCGCCCGTCCAGCTTCTCGCTGCTGACCGTCTTCGGGCTCCAGGTCGGTGCCCTCCTCGGCGGCGCGCTGGTCATCGAGAACATCTTCTCGATCCCCGGGATGGGCAAGGCGGTGGTCGACGCCATCTTCCGCAAGGACTACCTCGTCGTGCAGAGCGTCGTGCTCATCGTGGCCACGACGTACGTCATCGTGAACTTCATGGTCGACGCGCTGTACAACTTCCTCGACCCGAGGGTCCGTGATGCCGCCACCGCCTGAACCCGAGCTCCGCGAGCCGCTGCTCATCGGCGACGAGCACGACCCGGACGAACCGCCGCTCCCGGTCCCCGGCTCCGACGAAGCGTCCGTCGTCACGCGCCGGCGACTCGGCCCGATGTTCTGGATCGCCCTCGGTTGGCTCGCGCTCGTCGTCGCGTTGGCCGTGCTGGCCCCGGTCCTGCCGATCGCAGATCCGAACGAGACGCTCGACGGGCCGCGCGCTGGTGGTTTCAGCACCCACAACCTGCTCGGCACCGATGATGGTGGCCGCGACCTGCTCGCCCGGACGATCTGGGGCTCTCGGGTGTCACTGCTCGTCGGGTTCACCTCGGTCGCGTTCGCGCTCCTGGTCGGCGGGACGATCGGGTTGTACGCGGGCTTCTATCGGGGTTGGCTCGAGAAAGCGATGATCGCGACCTTCGACATCGCGCTCGCGTTCCCGGCCGTGGTGCTCGCGCTCCTGCTCATCACGTTCCTCGGGCGAGAGCTGCAATGGATCCTGCTCGTGCTCGGGATCCTCGCCGTCGCCCCGGTCGGGCGCCTGGCGCGCGCGAACACGTTGGTGTTCTCACAGCGCGAGTTCGTCGTCGCGGCCCGCGCGCTCGGCGCCAGGTCGAACCGGCTCATCTGGCAGGAGATCTTCCCGAACGTGATCGTGCCCATGACCGGGCTCGCGCTGTTGGGCATGGCGCTCGCCATCGTCGCCGAAGGGTCGCTCGCCTTCCTCGGTCTCAGCGTCGAGGGCGCCACCACGACGTGGGGGAAGATGATCGTCGCCGGCTCGTCGGGCACAGCCCTGCGAGAGAACCCGCTCACCGCCTTCGTGCCGATCACCGCGATGTTCCTCACCGTCCTCGCGCTCAACTTCATCGGCGACCGGCTCCGCGCCCACTTCGAAGTCCGCGAGTCCGCCCTCTAGCTGTACTCGGCCGGGACGTTGGTGCAGAGACGGGGCTATAGGGTGCCCGAGCGCACCAACGGAGCGGAGACCGGCGGGAAGCACGAGGTGGCAACGATGCGGCTCGGGATCGTGACACCGGTGGTGACACGCCTGCCGGGCGCGCACGCCCGGTGGGAGGCGAAGGCGGGCATCGGCGAGATCTCCCACGCCTGCCGGGAGGCCGAACGACTCGGCTACGACTTCGTCACCTGCAGCGAGCACGTCGCAGTTCCCGTCGCGGTGGCATCCGAGCGCGGCGCGACCTACTGGGATCCGCTCGCCACGCTCGGCGCCGTCGCGGCGGTGACCGACCGGATCCGGCTGGCGACGTTCGTGCTCGTGCTCCCCTATCACCATCCGCTGGAGATCGCGAAGCGATACGGCACGCTCGACGTCGTCAGCGGTGGTCGGCTCGTGCTCGGCGTCGGAGTCGGGAGCCTCGAGGCCGAGTTCGAGCTGCTGGACGCACCGTGGGCCGACCGGGGGGCGCAGACCGACGACGCTATCCGCGCGCTGCGGGCCTCACTCGGCGTCGCCGAACCGTCCTACCGGGGGCCCCACTTCAGCTTTGACGGGATGATCGTCGACCCGTGCGCGCTGCAGGCGTCCGTGCCGATCTGGGTGGGGGGTCGCACCGGCCGCTCGTTGCACCGGGCCATCACCCTGGCCGACGGGTGGGCGCCGTTCGGACTCGCCGGCGCGGAGCTGAAGACCATGTTGGCCGCGGCGCGCGAGACCGACGCGTGGGCGACGCGCGACCAGCCCCTCGATGTGATCCTCCAGAACGATCGACCCCTCGACCCCGGTGGTGAGCCCGACCGCGTCCGTGAGCAACTCTCCAAGTACGAGGCGCTCGGTGCGACGGCCCTCGCGGCCCGACTCGCCCATCACTCCCTCGAGCACTACTGCCACCAGATGAGCGCGCTCGCCGAGCTGGCATGACCGACGTGAGCTCGGTCATCGGTCGCGCCGCGCCGGTGCTGTGGGATCGCGCCCGCGCGCTCATCGACGACGCCGTCGCGCGCGGCGACCTCGACCCGGGCTGAACCCGACCGCCGCTTCGCTACGATCCAGCGCGTGGCTCCGCTGCGCATCGCTGCGCTCGTCAAACAGATCCCCGCCTTCGAAGAGATGGCGATCGGCGCCGACGGCCGACTCGTCCGTGAGGGCCTCGAGCTCGAGATGAACCCGTACTGCCGGCGCGCGGTGTCCCAGGCCGTCGCGCTCGCGGGCGAGCACGGTGGCGCGGTCACCGTCCTGACGCTCGGTCCGCCGGCGGCCGAGGACACCCTGCGCGAAGCGATCGCGTGGGGTCTGGAACGAGGCGTCGAGATCGACGGGGTCCTTCTCACCGATCCGGCCTGCGCCGGCTCGGACACGCTCGCCACGGCCCGCGCGGTCGTCGCCGCGCTGAACCGGACCGGACCCTTCGACCTCGTGTTGACCGGACGGAACTCGGTCGACGCGGACACCGGTCAGGTCCCACCCGCGATCGCCGAGCTCACCGGGCTGGCCTTCCTCACCGGCGTGCGGAACCTCACGATCGACACGAATCGAGTCGTCCACGCGGGCTGCGAGCACGACGACGGGTGGATCGAGGCCGAGGTCCGCCTGCCCGTGGTGCTCTCCGCCGCCGAGCGGCTCATCGATCCGTGCAAGGTCGAACCCGCCGGTCGCGCGTCGGTGCCCCTCGAACGACTCCGAACGTTCGATGCCGACGACCTCGGCCCGGGGCCATGGGGCGCGGCGGCGAGCCGGACCGTCGTCGGCGACATCCGCGTCATCGAGTCGGAACGGCTCGGCGCCCGCACCCCCGATGCCTCGCTGTCGGATCAGGTGGAACGGGCCGTCGACCTGCTCGTGGCTCGCGGCGCGCTCGACCCGGCCGAGAGCCGCGGCGAGGAGACTGCCGAGGTCCCGGCGTCCTTGGATGACCCC
>Ga0209587_1001238_pt1 | contig 12187 bp, 13 predicted proteins | sample NGEPerD_2_FD_184512 | JGI IMG/M metagenome (GOLD analysis project Ga0209587, IMG submission 184512) | Arctic peat soil microbial communities from the Barrow Environmental Observatory site, Barrow, Alaska, USA - NGEE PermafrostL1-D... | ecosystem: Environmental > Terrestrial > Soil > Wetlands >... | reverse complement strand
GGCCCGAACGCCGCCAGGTAGCGGCGCACCAGTGCCGCGCCGTCCGGTGGAGCCTCGGTCGCGCCACCGAGCCAGTCGTCGGCCAGGGACCACACCGGGTTGCCCGGAAAGCACCAGGGCGCGGACGTCGGCACCTGCACGAGGGGCAGGTGCGTCCGGACGGCGTAGCGCATCACGCCGGGGTCGCCGTCGGGCTCCAGCTCCGTGAGGCGCGCGGTGATCTCCGTGAACGACCGGGGCGGCGTCGCCAGCAGCTCACGCGCCGCGGTCACCAGCGCCGGGACGTCGGGGACGCCGCCGCGCCGCGAGGCCACGTCCTCCAGCGCCGCGGTCAGCACCGGCTGGAGGGTGGAGCGCAGCACCGGGTAGTCGGCGGCCCTCGCCAGGTGCAAGGTGCCGCGCATCAGCGTCGCCTTGACGATCTCGCGGGACCCGATCGGCGCCGCGACGTCGTCCCGGGTCAGGTCCTTGATGCGGGTCCAGAGCCCCACGAACGGGGCCATCGCCGCTTGCGCCTGCAGACCCACCAGGTGACCGACCACGGTGGCGACGTCATCGCCGGTGCGGGCCAGCAGGTGCTGACGGGCCAGGGTCGCCCGGTTCAGGCCACGCCGCGTGAGCACTCGCCCGTCCACACCGACTGGGTACCAGATCCGGCCGGATCTGAGTACCTGCACGGATGGGCTCGCGACGGCGGGCGGCCAGGCTCGTCGTCGTGGCAGCCACACCGCGCAGCGTCGCCCGTGCCTCCGAGCATGCCTGGATCCAGGGGGGAACCCAGGAAGCCCGCGGCACGGGCGGCGCTCACGCTCCTCGCGACCGGTACGTCGACATCCTGCGCGTCGGCTCGTTGCTCGTCGTGGTGCTCGGGCACTGGCTGATGGGCGGGGTGGACGGCGAGGGCCGCGTCACCAACGCCCTCGTCGAGGTGCCCTGGCTCCAGCCGCTCACCTGGGTGCTGCAGGTGATGCCGCTGTTCTTCCTGGTCGGTGGGGTGGCGCACTCCTACGCGCTGGAGTCGTTGCACCGCAAGGGCGGGACGACGAGGGGTCGCTACGCCGCGTTCGTGCGAACCCGCGCCGGTCGGCTTCTGCGGCCGACCGCGGCCTTCCTCGGGGTCTGGCTCGTCCTGGGTCTGGCGGCACGTTCGATGGGCCTGGACGACGTCCCGCTGGTCGCGACCGCCCTGCACCTGGTGACGCAGCTGCTGTGGTTCGTCGGCGTCTACCTCGGTGTGGCCGCGCTGGCGCCCGCGATGCACGCCGCCCACCGTCGCTGGGGCGCCACCGTGGTCGTGGCGCTCGTGCTCGCCGCGGCGACGGTGGACGTCGCCCGGTTCGCCGGCGGGTTCGGTGCGCTGGCCACCGTCAACTTCGCCCTCGTCTGGCTCGACCTGCACCAGCTCGGGTTCTGCTGGCGCGACGGGCTGCTCGGCCGCCGCGTCGCGACCACGCTCGCCGTCGGAGGCCTGGCCGGCCTGCTGCTGATCGTCAGCTGGGGGCCCTACCCGGTCAGCATGGTCGGCCTGCCGGGGGAGGCCGTGTCGAACATGGCGCCGCCGACGATCGCTCTGCTGGCCCAGGGGATCGCGCTCGTCGGGGCGGCGGTCCTGCTGCGCGTCCCGGTGACCCGCGTGCTGGCCGGGCCCCGCGCGTGGCGGGCGGTGATGGTGGCGGGGTCGCTCGCGATGACGACGTTCCTGTGGCACCTGACGGCGCTGTTCGTCGCCGTCCTGACCATGCGGCTCGCCGGTGTCGAGCAGCCGGCGGCGGGCACCGGCGCCTGGTGGGCCACCCGCCCGCTGTGGCTCGGTGCCCTCGTGCTGCTCAGCCTGCCCCTGGTGCTGGCCTTCCGGCGCGTCGACGCGCCGCGACCGGCCCCCGTCGGGACCCTCGCGGAGACGCGGCGACTGCCCGATCTCCTCGCCGCGACCGGCTCGGCGCTGACCGTGCTCGGGGTGCTGATGATCTCGGTCTGCGGCGTCGACGTGCTCGGCGGTGGTGCGAGGCGGTTCGTGGTCGCCGACGTCACGCCCGGTGTCGCCCTGGCGGTGCTGGTATCGGGCTGCGGCCTGCTCGCCGCCGCCCGGCCGGTCAGGAGGTGACGTCCTTGGTAGCCATCCGCGCCCAGGCCAGCGCCGAGAAGACCGCGACGTACCCGGCCTGCACAGCGAGGCCGTGCAGCAGCGGGCCCACCGAGACCGGGTCGCGCAGGAGCTCGCCGAACGCCAGCCAGTCGTGCGTGAAGAGCCAGTCGTGGACGGCGGACAGCTGCGGTACCGCGTCGAGGATCTCCACCACCACGACGGTGATCGCCGTCGCCGACATGGCCGCCAGCGGTACCTCGGTGAGCGTCGACACGAACAGGCCCAGCGCCGCCACCGTGGTCAGCATCGCCGCGACGTAGAGCGCCACCAGCAGCGCCCGAACCAGGGCAGGGCCGACGCCGATCGTCGTCCCGGACAGCAGGGTCAGGTCGCCGAGCCCGAAGAGCACGCCTCCGACGATCAGCCCCACCGCCGCGACGGTCAGCGTGGCCACCAGCGCGTACACGACGATCGCGACGAGCTTGACCGCGAGCAGCCGGGTGCGGTGCACCGGAGCGGCGAGCAGGTACCTGAGGGTGCCCGTGCTCGCCTCGCCCGCCACCGACTCGCCGGAGACGACCGAGACGGCCAGCGGCAGGAACACCGGCAGCGTGGCGACCAGCGCGGTGAAGACCAGGAACAGCCCGTTCTCGGTGATCGAGGCGAGGAACGACGGGCCCTCGCCGTCCCCCGGCCCGGAGAGCTTGATCGCCACCCCGATCAGCGTCGGGGCCAGGGCGAGGACGACGAGCATCGCGATGTTGCGCCGGCGGGTCAGCACCAGGCGCAGCTCGGACCGCACCAGTCGCAGGTCGTTGCGTGACAGCAGGTCAGCGCTCGACATCGAAGCCCTCACCGGTCAGGGCCACGAACAGGTCCTCCAGCGTCGGTGAGTCGACGACGAACTGCTCGACCGCGACGTCGGCACGCACGAGCGCGGCCACCAGCTGCTCGGGGACGGCGGCACCGAGGTCGGCGACCGCCCGGTCGCCCTCGACGGCCACGCCGGTCAGGCCCAGCCGGTGCAGGACGGCGGCCGCGTCACCGGGCTGCCGGGAGTGCACGCGCACCCGGCTGGCCGTGGCACCGGTGACCTCAGCCAGCGGACCCTGGGCCACCAGTCGCCCGACGCTCATCACCCCGACGTGGCTGCAGATCTGCTCGACCTCGGCGAGCAGGTGGGTCGAGACGAACACCGTCGTCCCCTCGGCCGCGAGCTCGCGCACGAGGGAGCGCACCTCGCGGGTGCCCTGCGGGTCCAGGCCGTTGGTCGGCTCGTCCAGCACGAGCAGATCGCGGGGGCGCAGCATGGCGGCGGCCAGCCCCAGCCGCTGGCGCATCCCGAGCGAGTAGACGCGGTAGCGCTTGCCGGCGGCGTTCGCGAGCCCGACGCGTTCGAGGGCGGTGTCCACCCGGCGTGCGGACGACGACGCCTCCGCGGTGCGGTCGGCCGCGTCGGCGCGGCGCAGGTTGTCGCGACCGCTCAGGTAGGGATGGAACGCCGGACCTTCGACGAGCGACCCGACCCTGGGCAGCACCGACGCCGCCGCGCCGGGCATCGGCTGACCCAGCAACCACGAGCGGCCGGCGGTCGGTGCGACCAGACCCAGCAGCATCCGGATCGTGGTGGTCTTACCCGACCCGTTCGGCCCGAGGAAGCCGTAGACAGCCCCCGCGGGTACCTCGAGGTCGAGGTCGTCCACCGCCACCTGACCGCCCCGGAAGCGCTTCGTGAGGCCACGGGTGACCAGCTGCGCCCCCATGCCCACGGCCGTGGAGTGCGGGCGGGCCTCGGTCAGGCTCACGGTGCCGCGTCGGGGTCGAGCGCGGCGCGCTCGAGCACCTCGAGGGGCACCGCGCCGACCAGTGCGCGGCCGTCGTCCAGTACCAGCACCGACAGCAGGGACGACGTGAAGGCGCGTCCGCTGCCGTAGTCGCCGCTGACCGGCCGGAACGCTTGCAGGAGAGTGGCTCCGATGCCGTCCCCGTCCGCGCCGTCGGTCAGGCTCGCCGGGTCGACACCGTGCAGGACACCGACCGTCGTCCAGCCGTCACCGACGACCGTCGGCTGTCCGTCGGGTGCTCCGGCCGGCGGCGATGCGGAGTGCGGGAGCTTCCCCGCGGCGGGTGGCGACTGGCCCGGCTCGATCTCGGTGACCGTGGCGCCCGGTGGCGGCGAGAAGGCGAAGACCTCCTCCGGGGGCGGGCCGAAGGCCACCGACTCGAAGCCGCTCGAGAAGGCCGGCTCGTCGGCACCGCGCGCCGTCACCTGGACGCGCAGGGGGAACGACGTCGCGGCGTCGACCGCCAGGCGCACCTCGCCGACGAGAGACTCGCTGTCACGGGGTGTGAGCACGAGCTCGTAGGCGTCCCGGCCGGCCACCGAGGCCGTCCCGTCGAGGGTCACCTCGGTGCTCGGGGCGATCGCCGCCAGCGCTGCGGCGGCCGCGTCGGCCGGGGATGCGCCGCCGGTGACCGGCGGTGCCTCCTCGCCGTCATCCTCGCGCTCGGGGAGCGTCATGTGCTGGGCGGCGTTCGAGTCGCTGCGCCAGATGTAGAGGTCGTCACCGTTGCGCACGACGTCGGTCTCGGCGAGCGTGCCCAGGACGGCGATGCGGGCCTGGTCGGGGCCGCCGTACCAGAGCCGGACCGTGGTGGACCCGGCGATCAGCGAGGTCAGCTCCGAGGTCTCGCCGTTCGTCGGCAGCTCCGGCAGCCCGAGGTCGGTGGTCTGCACGACGGTGCCGGAGAACGGCTGTGACTGCGCGCCGGCCAGGTCGACGAGCAGCTCCGCGGCGGTGGTCGGGGGCAGGTCGGGGTCGGCGCTGGCCAGGTTCGGGACCAGCACCGCTCCGCCGGCGAGCGTCAGGGCGAGTGCACCGGGCAGGGCCCAGCGGGTCGTGGTGCGCATCCGTCGATAGTGGTCGGTGATACCTGAGAGCAGACTGAGGGTGGCTGGCAGGCTGGGCCCGTGCGCGTGCTGGTGGTGGACGACGAGGTGCGGCTGGCCGACGCCCTGGCCCGGGGCCTGCGGTCGGAGGGTTTCGCGGTCGACGTGGCCCACGACGGCCAGGACGGTCTTCACCTCGCCAGCGAGAACTCGTACGACGCGGTGCTCCTCGACGTGATGCTGCCCGTGCTGTCGGGCTACCGGGTCGTGCAGGCACTGCGGGAGGCCGACAACTGGGTGCCGGTGCTGATGCTGTCGGCGAAGGACGGCGAGCACGACCAGGCCGACGGGCTCGACCTCGGCGCGGACGACTACCTGGTCAAGCCGTTCTCCTACGTCGTCCTGCTGGCGCGGCTGCGCGCCCTGGTACGCCGCGGAGCCCAGCCGCGGCCGGTGTCTCTCACGGTCGGGGACCTCGTGCTCGACCCGGGCTCCCGCTCGGTGCGGCGTGGAGACGCGCCGATCGACCTGACCACGCGCGAGTTCTCGCTGCTGGAGCTCTTGATGCGCCGCGCCGGGCAGGTGGTGTCCAAGACCGACCTGCTCGCCGGCGTGTGGGACGCCAACGCCGACAACGACCTCAACGTCGTCGAGGTCTACGTCGGGTACCTGCGGCGCAAGATCGACACCCCCTTCGGCCGCCGGTCCATCACGACCGTGCGCGGAGCCGGCTACCGGCTGGAGCCGGGCGGTGACTGACGCGAGCGGTTGGCGTCGGCTCGGCGTCCGGGGCCGGCTCGTCGTCCTCGCGACGGCTGTCCTGGCGCTGGCGCTGGTGGCGGCTGCGCTGCTCCTGCTCGTGGTGGTCCGCGCCGCGTTGGTGGGGTCGCTGGACGACGCGGGGCGGCAGCGGGCAGGGGACGTCGCCGCCCTGGTCGAGACGGGGCGGCTCCCGGATCCCTTGCCGGTCACCGGTTCCGCCGTCGTGCAGGTGGTCGACGCCCAGCGTCGCGTCCTCGCGTCGTCGCCGGGCGGCGACCGGCTCGCCCCGATCCTGGACGCGGCGGGAGTCGAGGAGGTGCGGTCGGGGGCGGCGGTGGTCGTGGACGGCTCGCGGGTGGGCTCGGCGGACCCGTTGCGCGTCGTCGGCGTGGGGTCCGGGCCGGACGGCTCGCAGACCGTGCTGGTGGCGACGTCGACCGCCGAGGTCGATCGCGCCCTCGGCGTGCTGCGGCTGGTGACCGGCGTCGGCACCCCCCTGCTGCTGGCGGGTATGGCGCTGCTGACGTGGCGGGTCGCGGGCTCGGCACTGCGGCCGGTGGAGGAGCTGCGGCGCGGCGCCGAGCAGATCTCCGGCGTCCCACGGCGTCCCGGCGACGGGCGCGCGCTTCCGGTCCCGCCGTCCCACGACGAGGTGGCCGCCCTGGCCGTGACGCTCAACGCGATGCTGGGTCGTCTCGACGACGCCAGTGACCGCCAACGAGCGTTCCTCGCCGACGCCGCGCACGAGCTGCGGAGCCCGTTGGGCAGCGTCCGGGCCCAGCTCGAGGTGGCGGCGGCCAGGCCCGGCGACCAGGACTGGGCCGCGGTCGCCGCGGGTGCGCTCGCCGACGTGGACCGGATGACCGCACTCGTCGCGGACCTGCTCGTGCTGGCCAGGCTCGACGGCGCCTCGCCCTCTCGTGACACGCTCGACCTCGCAGACCTGGTGCGGGACAACGTCGCTGACGGGTCGTGGCGCGTTCCCGTGTCGGTGGAGGGGGTTGCCGCCCTGCCGGTGGTGGGCGATGCGACGGCGCTCGGCCGGGTGCTGACCAACCTGCTCGCGAACGCGACCCGGCACGCGCGCTCGCGTGTCGTCGTCCGGCTCTCTGCCTCCGACGGCGAGGCGGTCGTCGACGTCGTCGACGACGGACCGGGGATCGACGCGGCCGACCGCGAGCGCGTCTTCGAGCGGTTCACGCGGCTGGACACCGCACGGTCCCGCGACGAGGGTGGCACCGGGCTCGGGCTGGCGATCGTGCGGACGGCGCTGCGCCAGCACGGTGGGTCGGTCGACGTGCTCGACGGCGACGGTGGGTCAGGAGCCCGGCTGCGCGTGCGGCTGCCGCTCGGCGTCAGTCGACCTCGACCGGATGGCCCGCCGTGATCCGCAGCAGCTCGTCGTAGCGCGTCGGGAACACGGTGCGCGGGTGACCTGCCGCGGCCCACACGGTGTCGTAGCCGGCGAGCGCGACGTCCACCAGCGTCTGAACCGGTCGGGCGTGACCGACCGGAGGGACGCCGCCGATCACGAAACCCGTTCTCGCGCGGACGAAGTCGGGATCGGCTCGTTCGAGGCGCTCGGTCCCGATCATGGCCGCCACGCGCTCGGTGTCGACGCGGTGGGCGCCGGACGTCAGCACCAGCACGGGTCGGCGTCCGCCCTTCTCGCGGTCGTCCGGCGCCGCGAAGATCAAGGAGTTCGCGATCTGGCCGACGGTGACGCCCAGCTGCTCGGCGGCCGCTTGCGCCGTCCGGGCGTGCTCGTCGAGCACCACGACCTGGCCGGTCGCGCTCAGCGCGGTCAGCGCCTCGCGGACGCGGACCACCGCGGGATGCGCGAGCACGTCGCTGTCGGCCATGGCCCAGACGGTACTGGCTGGGCCCCTCCTCGTTGATCAAGGACCTCATGCACGGTCCACTCGCGAAATTCGGGTGCGGAGACGCCCGCGAACGCCGAAGAAGGCGAAGGCGCCCGCGGTCGCGACGAAGGGGCCGCTGAACGCCCCGCCGGTGCCGAACACGGCACGACGCGGCAAGTAGGCCCGCAGACGAGGGGCCGGGCAGGTGAGCGCTGCCCGGCCCCTCGCGCGTGCGATGTCGTCCGGGTGTTGGCAGGGTGGAGGACGAGTCCGTGCCTGACGAGAGGAACGCCCCCGTGCCGACGTCCCCCCTGCCCGACGAGCTGCGAGACCTGCTCGCGAAGCCCAACCCCGCCGTGATGGCCTCCGTCCGTGCCGACGGCCAGCCGGTGTCGGTGGCCACCTGGTACCTGCTGGACGGCGACCGGTTCCTGGTCAACCTCGACGAGGGCCGCAAGCGTCTCGACCACCTGCGGCAGGACCCGCGCGTCTCCCTCACCGTGCTGGCGGAGGACTGGTACACGCACGTCAGCGTCCAGGGACGGGTCACCGAGCTGCGGGACGACGTCGGCCTGGTCGACATCGACCGGATCGCCCAGCACTACACCGGCAAGCCGTACCGCAACCGTGACCGCGGCAGGGTCAGCGCCTACATCGAGGTGGACCGCTGGCACGGCTGGGGCGCGGCGCGCAAGGCCGGCTGACGGGTCGTCGCCGGGGAAACCTCCTTGTGAGTGAGTGCTCACTCAGTTAGGGCTTGCACAGGAATAACGTAGGTTTTTGACGCTGAGCGCCCTACGCTCGTGGTATGTCGGTGGTCGAGGACGCGGTGGCGCGCAAGACCGCGTCGCTGTGGCCGCACTTGGACGAGCGGCAGCGACGGCTGGTGCTCGGGGCCGAGGCGCGTGAGCTCGGCCGGGGTGGCGTGAAACTGGTGGCTCAGGCTGCTGGGGTGTCGCCGGACACGGTCGCCAAGGGCCTGCGGGAGTTGGAGTCCGGAGCGGCCCCCACGGGCCGGGTCCGTCGGCCTGGCGGTGGCCGGAAGCCGTTGACCGCAACCGATCCGGGGTTGATGGCGGCGTTGGAGGCGCTCGTCGACCCGGCGACGCGGGGCGATCCGATGTCGGCGTTGCGGTGGACCTCGAAGTCCACACGCACGCTGGCCGACGAGCTGACCGCGCAGGGCCACCGGGTGAGTTCGTCCACGGTCGGACAACTGTTGCGGCAGGCCGGCTACAGCTTGCAAGCCAACGTCAAGGTCCGCGAGGGCAGCGCCCACGAAGACCGCGACGCGCAGTTCCGCTATCTCAACGAGCAGGTGGTGAACCATCAGCAGTCCAGTGCGCCGGTGGTCAGCGTGGACTGCAAGAAGAAGTTGCGACACGAGGTCGCACGTAGCGAGTGAACTCGCAGGCAGGAGGGCCGACTTTGTCGGTGGCGTAGTTCCGGGCCAGTGCTCGGTGGTCCGTGCCCGCCCTGACGTGCGTCGCCGGTAACGGTGGGGTGCGAAGCTCAGGGTTTCAAGCCCGAGGGTCCTCGTTCCATCCGGGGGCTACAGGTCAGGGCAAGACCGGACGGGTGAATCGCGTGAACCTCCGTTGATGTCTCGTTATGCGTGAGCCTCGCTGATGGGTTGCTGGAGCGGGGTGTAGGGGCTGGCCGTGGAAGAGCGGCAGGCGCCGGTCGGGGATTTCTTGTCGGCCGGGTGAGCACCGCCGCCCTCGGGATACAGGAGGCACCCACCCCGGTCGTAACTCGTGCGTGGGGAACGTGGTAACCCCGTCAGGGTCCGGGCGCAGTGGTTGTGTCCGGTAAGCCGACCGTGAGGAAGGCCCAACTCCCCGGCGGGACCAGGATGACCCGAGAAGCGAATGCCGGTAGGTCGAAAGGCCGCAGGAAACCAGGACATGATGACCGACCCCTTCGCCGGTCGTCTTGGATAACTGGCCGGATAGGGCTGATGCCCGACCCGAAAGGGTGCTGACGCGGGTCAGGTGAGCCTGTGAGAACTGATGACGACGACACCGGAACCGAAGGACAAGTTAGACACCACGACGACACAACAGGCGACGCAGTTCGTCGCTGCCGTCGTGGTGAACGGACCGGAGGACGACATCCTCGACTGGTACGCCATTGACTGGCCGACGGCCGAGGACGACGTACGGCGTTTACGACAACGGATCTTCACGGCTTCGCGGCAGGGCTTCTGCCCTGCCAGCGAGCCTTCGGGGCTTGCTTGAGCCGGATGCGCGGCAACGTGCACGTCCGGTTCTGAGGGGGGCCGGGCGCAGCAATGCGCCCGGCCTACCCGGCGAGCTGGTCGGGCAGTACAAGAACGGCGGCAAGCAATGGCGGCCAGCAGGTGAGCCCGAACAGGTCGATGTCAAGTACCGGGTTTGATGGAGGCTTCGAACTCCCGCTGAGCAGGCTGCTCGGGGAGGGTGGTGCTGCGGTGCTGGGTCTCGTACTCCACCGGTGGGACGAGGCCGATCTCGCCGTGGAGCCGGCGGAAGTTGAACCAGTCGATGTACTCAGCGACGGCGACCTCGAGGTCGTCGATGCTCTTCCAGGGCCCGCGGTTGCGGACCAGCTCGGCCTTGAACAGTGAGTTGAATGCCTCGGCCATCGCGTCGTACGAGTCGCCCTTGCTGCCGACCGAGGCGACCGCGCCGGCCTCGGCGAGTCGTTCGGTGTAGCGGATCGCGACGTACTGCACGCCGCGATCGGAGTGGTGCACCAGGTCGGTGGTGTCGTGGCCGTCGTGCGCTCGGGTCCACAGACCCATGTTCAGGGCGTCCAGGGCCAGGTCGGTACGCAGCGAGTTCGAGGTCTGCCAGCCCACCACGCGGCGGCTGAAGACGTCCAGGACGAAGGCGCAGTAGACCCAGCCGGCGAAGGTCCTGACGTACGTTATGTCGGCGACCCACAACCGGTCGGGGTGCTCGGCGGTGAACGCGCGACCGACCAGGTCCTCGCGGGTGTCCGGGGCGGTCCCGGGAACGGTGGTGCGAGGGCCCTTCGCGCGCGAGATCCCCCGCAGGCCAAGGTCTTTCATCAGCCGCTGGGTGGTGCAGCGCGCCACCGCCTGGCAGCCGGCCAGCACCTCCTCACGGTTCAGCTGCGCGTGCATCTTCCGGATCCCGTAGACCCCGTAGTTCTCCTCGTGCACCCGCGCGATCACCGGCTTGAGCTCGGCGTCGCGGACCGCCCGCGCCGAGGGCGGCCGCTTCCGGGCGGCGTAGAACGTACTCGGAGCGATCGGCACATCCGCGCTGGATAGCGTGGTGCAGATCGGCTCGACTCCGAAGAGGTCCTTGTACCGCTCGACATAGTCGATGATCAGCGGGAGGGGCGGTCGAGCTCCGCCGCGAAGAAAGCCGACGCCGACCGCAGAATGCTGTTGGCTCGGCGCAGCTCGCGGACCTCCCGCTCCAGCTCCCCCAGCCGCGCCGTGTCGCCCGTCGTCACCCCACCGCGGGACCCGGCGTCGACCTCGGCCTGGTTGGCCCAGCCCCGCAACGTCTCGGGGTTGATCCCCAGCTGCTCCCCGATCCTGCGCACAGCCGCTGGCCGCGTCACCGGGTCCTTCCTCGCATCGATCACCAGCCGGACCGCTCGCTCACGCAGCTCGTCGGGGTACTTTCGCGGTGCCACCATCTGATGACTTCCTTCCAGGCTTGATGCTCTCCATCAAACCCGGTACTTGACACGACGTCCACGACTTCATGGACAAGGAGCTGGGCAAGGCGATCCCGTACGGCGTCTACGACATCGGCGCCAACACCGGCTGGGTGAACGTCGGTACCGACCACGAGACCGCGGCGTTCGCGGTCAACACCCTGCGCTGCTGGTGGAACCGGACCGGCAAGAACACCTACCCCGACGCCACCCGGCTGTTGATCACCGCCGACTCCGGCGGCGCCAACGGCAACCGCCGCCGCACCTGGAAGACCGAGCTGGCCGCACTGGCCGCCGAGACCGGACTCGCCATCAGCGTGTGCCACCTACCCCCTGGAACGTCGAAGTGGAACAAGTCGGTATGACCCTTCGGGCCACCCGGGGTAGATGAAATGCTGTGGTGGCTCGTCGGGCGCGGTCGTCGTTTCGATACTGGCACGTGAGAGTCCGCAACAAGTCTGACGCAGGGCCGCGGGACCTTGGATTGTCGCTGCGAGCACGAACCCCAGATTCGGTTCTTACCAGGTCCCTCCCCGACGGGTCTGCCACTGACCGTCAGGAGGACCGATGGAACAGATCCACGACCGAGTCGCCGGACTGGACGTACACCGTGACAGCGTCACCGCTTGCGTCCGAACACCAGGGAAACGCGCTGGTAGCACCATCGAGAAGGAACGCTTCACCACCACCACGGCCGGTCTCGGTCTCCTCGCCGGCTGGCTGGCCGACCGGGACGTCGACCTCGTCGCGATGGAGGCGACCGGGGTGTACTGGAAGCCGGTCTACTACGCCCTCGAACACGACTTCGAGGTGTGGCTGTGCAATGCCCAGCACGTCAAGAACGTGCCCGGCCGAAAGACCGACCTGACCGATGCGGAGTGGTTGGCCGACGTGGCCGCCCACGGGATG
>Ga0209587_1001237_pt1 | contig 12190 bp, 13 predicted proteins | sample NGEPerD_2_FD_184512 | JGI IMG/M metagenome (GOLD analysis project Ga0209587, IMG submission 184512) | Arctic peat soil microbial communities from the Barrow Environmental Observatory site, Barrow, Alaska, USA - NGEE PermafrostL1-D... | ecosystem: Environmental > Terrestrial > Soil > Wetlands >... | reverse complement strand
CGCCCTGGTCGTCCTCGAGGAGACGCTGCGCGCCGACGCCGCCGAGACGATCGCCGTCATGCGCGAGGCGGAAGTCGACCTGAAGCTGATCTCCGGCGACGCGCGGGCGACCGTGACCGCCGTCGCCTACTCGGTGGGCGTGCCGGCCGATGCCGGCGTGATCGAGGGATCGGAGCTGCCCGAGGACCCCGAGCAGCTCGCCGCGGCGGCGCAGCGCAACACGATCTTCTGCCGGATCGCGCCGGAGCAGAAGAAGGCGCTGGTCGAGGCGCTGCGCGCCTGTGGCCGCTATACGGCGATGATCGGCGACGGGGTCAACGACGTGCCGGCGCTGAAGCAGGCGCGCCTCGCGGTGGCGATGGGCTCCGGCGCCCAGGTGACGAAGGGGATCGCCGACATCGTCCTGCTCGAGGACGAGTTCGCCCGCCTGCCCGAGGCGGTGGCGGAGGGACGGCGGATCGCCCGCAACATCCACCGCCTCGGCCGCCTCTACCTGACCAAGAGCGTCTACGCGGCGGCGCTGATCCTGCTCGTCGCGGTGCCCGGCTTCGCCTTCCCCTTCCTGCCCCGCCACCTCACCCTGGCCGTCTTCCTGACTATCGGCATCCCATCCTTCGTCCTCGCCCTGGCGCCCTCGGACGGGCCGCTCTACCGCGGTCGGCTGCTGCGGGCGCTGGCGGCATTCGCCGTGCCGGCCGGGCTCTCGACCGCGCTCGGCTCGATCCTCTGCTTCTTCCTCGTCGACACCGTCTTCGGCGGCTCGCTCGAGGCGGGGCGCACGGCGGCGACGACGACGCTGATCGTCCTCGGCCTCGCCTTCGTCCTGCTACTCGAGCGCGGGCCCGGCCGCGAGCACATCGCGATCCAGAGCTACATGCTGGCGATGGTCGCCGGGCTCGGCGCCCTCTTCGCCCTGATCCTGGCGGCGGCGCCGGTGCGCGACTTCTTCGAGATGACGCTGCTCAATGCGACCCAGTGGTTCCTGGCGCTGCTCTGCGCGGCGGTCGGGCTCACCATCGCCAGCGCGCTCTGGCGCCTGCCACAGATAGAAGCTCTGGAAGCCGTCGACTGAACTCCGCCGCATCCGACTTTGAGGGGGCTGTGGCACCGCAAAAGTCGGATGCGAGATCGGCGTGGAGTCAGATCGGTTCGAGGTCGGCGTCCTCGATCGCTCACAGGCGGAGGACGCCGATATGCGCCGCTCAGGCGCCCTGAGGCGACAGAACGAACTGGGTGACGATCAGGTTGGCGGCCAGGCGGGGCTCGGCGCTCTCGCGGCGGCACTCCATTCGCACCTCGATCACCACCGTGCTCTTGCCCGTGTGGAGAGCCTCGGCGACGGCGACGATCTCGTCGCCGAGCAGGCCGGCGGCGAAGACGTTGAGCTTCAGCTCGATCGTGGTGAAGTTGTGCCCGGCCGGGATGCTGCGGAAAGTGGCCCAGGCGGCGCAGGTGTCGCCGAGCGCGGTCCAGACCCCGCCGTGGACGAAGCCGCCCGGGTGCAGGTGGCGCTGGTCGACGACGATCCGCCCGCGCGCGTGGGTGTCCTCGATCTCCAGCGGCTCGATCCCGAGGTCGCCGGGGAAGCTGCCGGGGAAGATCTTGCGCACGGAGTCGGGCGTGATCAGAGAGGTGGGGTGGTGCGGCGCCTCGCTCATCTTCAATATTCGCGCTTCACTCGCTGCACGAAGAACCAGATATGGACGTTGCTCGTTCCGCGCTCATGTCGCCGCGGACCCTACCCGAGGGCGCCTGCGGAAACCGGGGTTCCGGCGCCCCTCAGCTCGTATGCGCCGGGCTCGAGCCGCGCCGTGCGCCGCCGGTAGGTGCTCCACAGCCAGGGCCACTGGCTCGGGTCGTTGCCGTTCTCGTCGACGTACCAACTGGTGCAGCCGCTGTGCCAGACGGTGTCCTCGAGGGCAGCGCGCAGCTCGTGGTCGAAGCGCTCCGCCGCCTCGCGGCGCACCTCGATCCGGCTCGCCTCCGCACGCTCCAGCTCACCGAGGGCAGCGAGCACGTGCTCCACCCCCGACTCGATCGTGTAGATCACCGAGCCGGTGCCGCCGTTGGTGTTCGGCCCGTAGAGCAGGAACATGTTGGGGAAGGCGGGGACGCTCAGTCCCAGGTAGGCGCGCGCCACATCCGCCCACTCGCTCGCCAGCGTGCGACCCTCGCGGCCGGCCACCTCCATCGGTGCGACGAAGCCGTGGGTGGCGAAGCCGGTGGCGAGGACGAGCACGTCGGCCGGCCGCTCGACACCGGCCTCGTCGCGGATGCCGTCGGGCGTGACCGCGGCGATCCGGTCGGTCACCAACTCCACGTTCGGCTTGGTCAGCGTCGGATACCACTCGTCGGTGAGCATCATCCGCTTGCAGCCGAGCTCGTCGCTCGGGGTGACCTTGCGGCGCAGCTCGGGGTCGTCGATCGCCTGCGTGATCTGGCGGCGCGCCGCGGCGCGGAGGGCGGGCAGCAGCCAGCGGTGGCGCGTCATCGCAGCGGCGCCGAGCTCCATCAAGGCGAACACCGCGGCCCGGTCGAGGCGACGCACGGCGGGGAAGCGCCTGAAGAGCGCATGCGCCCACTCCGGGTAGGCGTAGTCCATCTTCGGCATGGTCCAGCCCGGCGAGCGCTGGTAGACGTCGACCTGCCCGGCGATCGGCTGGATCGCCGGCACGACCTGGATCGCGCTGCATCCGGTCCCGATCACCGCCACCCGCCTGCCGGTCAGATCGACGTCGTGCCGCCACTCCGCGGTGTGGAAGGCCGGCCCCTCGAAACTCTCCAGGCCTGCCATCGCGGGCGTCTTGGGAACCGAGAGCTGTCCGCAGGCAGTGAGCAGGATCTCGGCCTCGTGCCGGCCGGCGCTGGTCTCGAGCAGCCAACGGCCGCGCTCCTCGTCCCAGCCGGCGCTCTTCACCTCGGTGCCGGTGCGGACCCTGTCCAGCACCCCGTGGTGCCGCGCCACGCCCTCGACGTAGGCCTGGATCTCGGCCTGCGGCGCGTAGCGGCGCGACCAGCGGTTCGGCGCGAAGGAGAACTCGTAGAGGTGTGAGGGGACATCGCAGGCGGCGCCCGGGTAGGTGTTCTGGCTCCAGACGCCGCCGACCCGCTCGCCCTTCTCGAAGACGGTGACGTCCTCGTAGCCCGCCCGGCGCAGCATGACCGCCGCGGCGACCCCACCGAAGCCGCCCCCGACCACGGCGATCGAGCGGCTCTTGGACGGCGCCGGAGGGTCCATGTTGGCGATCTTAACCGCGAGGCTGCCTGACCAAGCAGATCAAGAACGCCGTGAACGTGGCGTGCTCTGCATGCGAGCGAGCGAGGAACTCGCGCTTCGCGCTCGCACCGCTCCCTTCGGTCGCTGGATGCGCCGGTCAGACGGCGTCAGACCCGTTCAACCAGCATCGCCTTGCCCTGACCGCCGGCGACGCACATGGTCTCGATCCCGACCTGGTGGTCGTCGGTCTCCATCGCGTTGAGCAGGGTGCCCATGATGCGGGCGCCGGTCATGCCGAACGGGTGGCCGAGGGCGATCGCGCCGCCGTGCGTGTTCATCTTCTCCAGCGGGATGTCGCACTCGTCCATGATCGGGATCACCTGGGCGGCGAAGGCCTCGTTGAGCTCGACCGTGCCGACGTCGTCGATCGTCATCCCGGAGCGGTCGAGGACCTTCTTCACTGCGCCGATCGGAGCGACGCCCATGTACTCGGGCTCGTTGCCGTGGGTGGCGGCGGTGACGATGCGGGCGCGCGGCGTCAGGCCCAGCTCCCTGGCCTTGGTGTCGCTCATCAGCAGCACCGCGGCGGCGCCGTCGTTGAGCGGGCAGGAGTTGCCGGCAGTGATGCCGCCGCCGCCGAAAGCCTCGGGCAGTTCGGAGAGCTTCTCCAGGGTCGAGGAGGCGCGCGGGCCGTCGTCCTTGGCGACTTCGGCGCCGTCGGGCAGCTTCACCGGGACGATTTCGCGGTCGAAGAAGCCGTCCTCCTGGGACCTGACCGCCAGTTCCTGCGAGCGCTGGGCGTACTTGTCCATGTCGGCGCGACTGACCTCGTAGCGGTTGGCGACGTTGACCGCCGTCAGGCCCATCTCGATGTAGGCGTTGGGCTGGCCGTCGTTGCCCTGCAGGTTCGGGTTCTGGTCGTCGGCGCCGGCCGGCTCGGTGCGCTCGTTGTAGCGGCTCACCCACTCGATCCCGGCGGCGATGTAGATGTCGCCCTCGCCGGCCTTGATCGCGTTGCCGGCGTGGCGGATCGCGTCGAGGCTGGAGGAGCAGTAGCGGGAGATGGTGAGGCCGTTGACCTCCTGCGGCAGCTTCTCGGAGAGCAGGGCGACGATGCGGCCGATGTTGAAGGCCTGCAGGCCCTGTGGCATGCCGCAGCCGCAGAAGAGGTCTTCGACCTCGGCGGGATCGACCTCGGGGTTGCGCTCGAGCAGCTGGTCGACGACGTAGGCGCCCATCTCGTCGGGGCGGAGCCCGGCCAGCGAGCCCTTGAAGGCGCGGCCGATCGGCGTGCGGATGGTGTCGACGATTACTGCCTCGGGCATGCGGGCTCTCCTCGGTTCTGGGGGTGGGAAGTGCGGCCCGCAGGGTATTTGACCCGCCCCGCCGGCGCGGTTCTCGACTAAAGGATAAATTGGAGCGATGTCGCTGGACGGGCTGCGGGCATGGATCGGGGAGGTCGAGCGCAAGCTCGGCAAGCGGACCCGTGTCTTCCTCGCTCTCACCGTGATCGCGATCGGCATCGGCGGGGCGGCGATCTACCTGGCGATCGACGCCCGCGACAGCTCGGTCAGCGAGAGCGATGTGCAGGCGCTGCAGGAGGATCTGGAAGCGCGGATCGGCGAGGGCGGCGGCGCTGCCGGGACGGACACCGCTCAGCTCGAAGCCGAACTGAAAGCGCTGCAGGCCGAAGTCGCGGAGCTGAAGGGCGAAGGCGGCGGCTCGCAGAAGGGCAAGGGCGCAAGCGGCGGAAACAGTGGCGGCGATTCGGGCGGCGGGTCCTCCGGAAGTGGCGGCGGCGCGTCCTCCAACGGCGCCGCCGGCCCGGCGCCTAGCGGCGTGGCGGACAGCGCCAAACTGCAGGAACTACTCCAACGGGCGAAAGAACGGGCCGAAGAAGCCGAATAGCAGCTTGTGCTTATTCGCACGTTTATGCGTGGTAGTCGTCCCCGCTCTGCGTTACATTCGCCGCAATCCACCTCGCGTCCAACGCGAGTCTTGCCCGAAGCGGCAACGAAAGGAGACCCCGATGCCTGAGGGTTACTGCGTCAAAGAGCGTAAGAAGGTCGAGATCAAAGAGGCCAAGCAGGTAACGATGAAGAACGGTCGCCCGGCGATCCAGGGCACCTGCCCCGACTGCGGCACCAAGATCTTCAAGATCGGCAAACTCGAGTAGGCGGCGCTCGGCGGGCGTCGCCGCACTTGCTTCGGGCTGTAAGCCTCAATCCACCGATCTCGCCAGCCTCGCCGATCTCGGTGGATTGAGGCTTAGGAGCGCTTGCGGAACGAGATCGTCGGCGGGACGAACTCCCGGATCTCGGCGAGGACCCGCGATGCGATCTCGCCCGGTTCCTCGCCGGGCTGCGCCTGGCCACCGGCCGGCTCGAAGAAGCGGGTCCGAATCCGGGGACGCCGGGGGAAGCCCGTCATGTCGGACGTGCCGTCGATCGCCACGCAAACCAGCCTCGCCTCGGGAACTTCGAGGGCGAGGCGGCCGACCCCGCTGCGCGCCCGCAACACCTCACCGCGCGAGCGGGTGCCTTCGGGGAAGACGCCGATACAGGCGCCCGCGCGCAGCTCCTCGATCGCCCGCAAGAGCGCCCCGGCATCGCCCGCCCCCCGCTCGATCGGGATCTGACCCATGCCGTCGAGGACCGGGGTCAGTCCGCGCACGTCCCAGAGGGTCGATTTCGCCAGCGCCTTGATCTGACGGCGGCGGATCGCCGCAACCCCGACGGCCACCGGGTCCCAGTGGCTGTCGTGGTTGGCGACCACGAGCGCCGGCCCTGCCTCGGGCAGGGCCTCGAGGCCGTCGACCTCGAGCCGGCCCCAGGCGACGACGGCCGGCCGGCTGACGGCCATCGCGGCCCCGTACATGCGGCTGGGCTCCTTCAAGACAGGGAGTTCTACTCGAAATCCGAAGACTCGCGTGCGCGGCCGGCGAGCGCGGGGGTTTTGGGATAATCACTAAGTGACGAACGTCACAGCCACCATACACACCGGCGTTCGAAGCTAGTTGATTACGTGCCAACCGCCTCCCAGAAGCCACTTGAGCTGATTCTTGCCCGCAACCTGATGTCGGCTCTGTCGACACCTGCCTTCCTGGTCGACCAGGGCGGCGTCCTCGTCTTTTACAACGAGGCCGCCGGGATCCTGCTCGGCAAGTCCTGGGAAGAACTGGGCACGGTCGGCCCACAGGAGTGGGGCGCCCTCTTCGGCCCCTTCGACGAGAGCGGCGAGCCGATCCCCTACGACGAGCTGCCGCTGGTCACCGCGGTGCGCGACGACCGCCCCGCCCACGCCGAGTTCGAGATCCGCTCGACCGACGGCGCCCGCCACCAGATCGAGGCTTCGGCCTTCCCGATCCAGACGGCGCACGGCTCGCGCGGCGCGATCGCCATCTTCTGGCCCGCCGCCTCGGACGAAGTCGGGAGCTAGTCGTCCGGTGAAGGCCAAGCTCTGGGGCACGCGCGGCTCGGTCCCCTCCCCAGGGCCGGAGACGATCCGCTACGGCGGCAATACCTCCTGCGTCGGCGTCACCCTCTCCGACGGCTCGCTGCTGGCGCTCGACGCCGGCACCGGCATCCGCAACCTCGGCCTCTCCCTCCCCGACGAGCCCTCCCGCCTGCACATCCTGCTGACCCACCTGCACCTCGACCACATTCAGGGCCTGGTCTTCTTCGCGCCCTGCTTCTGCCCGCAGACCGAGATCGTGATCTGGGGCCCGGCCTCGCCGGGGGCCTCGCTGCGCGACCGCATCGCCCGCTACATCTCGGCGCCGCTCTCCCCGGTCGAGGTGCGCGAGCTTCCCTGCGATGTCTCCTTCCGCCACACCCCGGAGACCGAGTGGGAGATCGGCCCGGCGCGGATCCGTGCCGCCTCGGTCTCCCACCGCGGCCCGACGCTCGGCTACCGGATCGACGACGGCGAGGACTCGCTCGCCTACATCCCCGACCACGAGCCCGCCCTCGGCGCCGACCTCGACACGCTCGAGCAGGAGTGGATCTCCGGCTTCGGCCTCGCCCGCAACGCCTCGCTGCTGATCCACGACGGCCAGTACGCCGACGCCGAGTACCCCGACCACCTCGGCTGGGGCCACTCCTCGCTCTCGCACGCGCTCAGCTTCGCCCGCCGCACCGGCGCCGGGCGAACCGTCCTCTTCCATCACGACCCGATGCACTCCGACGAGCAGCTCGACCGGCTTGGCGCCGAGGCGCGCGAGCGCTGGGTGGAGGCGGGCGGCGACCCGAGCGCGATCGAGCTCGGGGTCGAGGGGGCGGAGCTGGACCTGCGGGCGCAGGCTCCAAGCCCACTGACCGCCGCCTGAAAAGCACCCTCCGCGCCGCCAGACCGGCTGCGACGAGACCCCCTTTTATCGAGCACCTGCTGACGGCCGCCGATCTGCTCGCCGAGCACGGCTACCCGGATGAGGTGCTCGCCGCCGGCCTCCTGCACGACGTCGCCGAGCACGCTGAGGTCGAGCCGGACTCGCTGCACTCCCGCTTCGGCGGGGAGGTCGTCGACCTGGTCGAAGCGCTGACCGAAGACGCCGCGATCTCCGACTACGAGGAGCAAAGGGGGAGCACCGCGAGCGGGTCGCCGTTGCCGGGCCGCAAGCGCGGGCGATCTCCGCCGCCGACAAAGCCGCCAACGTCGCGGTCCTGCGCGACGCCGACGATACATAGGATCGCGTCGTGGGACGCCTCGCGATCATCGTCGGCAGCAGCGCCGCCGGCCCCGGCGGCGCTGAGATCGCCGCGGCGGCGGCGCGGCAGGGGGCGGTCGTTCTGCAGCGTCACGGCCCCGCCGACGCCTACCTCCTCCCGCACCGGATCGACCACGCCGCCAACCTGCGCTCGCTGGCAGAGGCCGGCTGCGACCGCGTGCTGGCGATCTGCTCGGTCGGCTCGCTCGACGCCGGCCTGGGCGTCGGCAACTTCGTCTGCCCGCACGACTTCATCGCCCTGCAGGTCACCGTCACCAACTTCGACGACCCGCGCGGCCACGCGACGGCGGGCTTCGACCCGGCCTGGCGCGGCGAGGTGCTCGCCGCCTGGGGGGCGGGCGGCGCCGGGCCGCTGCGCGACGGCGGGGTCTACTGGCAGACCAACGGGCCGCGCTTCGAGACGCCGGCCGAGATCGGCCTGATCGCCGCCCACGCCGACCTGGTCGGGATGACGCTGGCCTCGGAGTGCATCGTCGCCGGCGAGCTGGGACTCCCCTACGCCGCCGTCTGCGTGGTCGACAACCTGGCCAACGGGGTCGCGGCGCAGCCACTCTCGCCGGCCGGGATCGAAGGCGACCGCGAGTTCAACGCCGCCCGCCTCCGCGACGATCTAGCGGCCGCCCTGCCGGAGCTGGCCGGTTGACCTTCGGGCGTGCCGTCGCAAGGAGTTGCGCGTGGGTGCGCTGATGGTGACCGGGGCGGCGCTCGACGGGGAGACCGTGGGGCTGCGCTGCGAGGGCGGGGCGATCGCGGCGATCGGGCCGGAGGTGGCGCCCCAGCCCGGCGACGAGGCGATCGACGCCGCCGGCGCGCCGCTCGTCCCCACGCTCGTCAACGGCCACACTCACGCCGCGATGACCCTCTTCCGCGGTTACGGCGGCGACCTGCCGCTGATGCGCTGGCTCGAGGAGAAGATCTGGCCGGTGGAGGCGAAGCTCGAGGACGAGGACGTCTACTGGGGAACGCGCCTCGCCTGCGCCGAGATGATCCGCACCGGCACCGGATACTTCTGGGACATGTACTGGCAGCCGCAGGCGACCGCGCGCGCGGTCGAGGACGCCGGCCTGCGAGCCCGCATCGGCGGGCCGCTGTTCGACGCCGACGGCCACACCGCCGAGACGCAGGCGCAGGCGCTGGGCGACATCGAGGCGCTGGGCGGGCACGGGCCGGCGATCGACATCTCGATCGCCCCGCACTCGATCTACACGGCCAGCGAAGAGCTGCTGCGCTGGGCGGGCGAGCAGGCCGCCGAACGCGGCCTGGCGCTCCACATCCACCTCTCCGAGACCGAGCAGGAGGTGGCCGACTGCCTCGCCGCCCACGGCGACCGGCCGGCCGCCTACCTCGACCGGCTCGGCCTGCTCGGCGAGCGCACCGTACTCGCCCACGGTGTCTGGCTCGATCGGGCGGAGCTGGAGCTGATCGCCGCGCGCGGCGCCACCGTCGTCGCCAACCCGGTCGCCAACATGAAGCTGGCGATCGGCGGAGCGATGCCCTATCCGGCGGCGCGCCGGGCCGGAGTCGCGGTCGGCCTCGGAACCGACGGCGCCGGCTCCAACGACTCGCTCGACCTCCTCTCCGACCTGAAGACCTTCGCCCTGATGCAGCGCCACGCCAGCGGCGATGCGACCGTCCTCCCCGCCGCCGAGGCGCTGGAGATCGCCACCGCCGCCCGCGCCCCGCTGCTTCGCGGCGGCGGCTCCGCCGCCGCGCTCGCCGCGGCGAGCGCGGCTCCCGAGCCACTCACGCCCGGCGCCCCCGCCGACTTCCTGCTGCTGCGCGGCGACTCGCCCGAGCTCGGCATCGGCGACCTCGCCTCCAACCTCGTCTACGCGGCGAGCGGCCCCGTCGTCGACACCACCGTCGTCGCCGGCCGGGTGCTGATGCGGGGCGGCGTGGTCGAGGGCACGGTGGAGATCGTCGCCCGCGCCGCCGAAAGAGCGCAGCGGCTGGGCATCGGCTGACGCCGCCGAAATCGCCGCGGAGTACCTCGAATCGGCCGGTTACACGAGGTAGCGGTTACTTGACGGGCAAGCGCTCATCATGACGCGACTGCAATGGGCTGCTGGCCGGTCTTGTGGGCGATCCGGGCGAAGGAGACCCGGGCCGCCCAGGCGGCCGAGAGGCCGGCGACCGCCGCCAGCAGCAGCGCCACGCGCGGGTCGTAGGCCTGCGCCAGCCAGCCGGCGAGCGGGCCGCCGATCGGGGTCGAGCCGAGCAGGACGATCGAGTACAGCGCCATCACCCGGCCCCGCATCGCCGGCTCGACCGCGAGCTGGAGCGAGGAATTGATCGCGGCGGCGAAGGTCACCGCCGCGCCACCCAGCAGCGCCAGCACCGGGATCTCGAGCGCCAGGCTGGGCATCGACGCCGCCAGCAGCGCCACCACGCCGAAACAGAGCGCGGCGCCGGTGATCAGGCGGGCGTCGGCGCGACCGTGGGCGCCGGTCAGCAGGGCGCCGGCGACCGAGCCGACTCCCATCGCGCAGACCAGCGCCGCGTAAACGGAGGCGCCGCCGTCGAAGCTGAAGCGGGCGAGCAGCGGCAGGATGACCTGGAAGTTGAGCCCGAGCGTGCCGACCAGGGCCATCAGGCCCAGCGGCACCGCCAGCTCCGGCGTGCGGCGCACGTAGCGCAGCCCGGACCGGACCGCCCCCGGCTCGCGCACCGCGGGAGGCGGCGTGCGGAGCTCGGCGGGGTCCATCCGCCAGAGAGCGAAGGTCATCGCACCGAAGGTGAGCGCGTTGAGCGCGAAGCAGGGCCCCACTCCGGCGGCGGCGATCAGCAGCGCGGCCAGCGCCGGGCCGACCAGGCGCGCCGAGTGGACGAGAACGCTGTTGAGGCTGACCGCGTTGACGACGCGGTCGGGCCCGACCATCTCGATCGCGAAGCTCTGCCGGGTCGGGTTGTCGACCGCGTTGACGGTACCGCGGACGAAGGCCAGCGCCAGCACCATCCAGAGCTCGACCGCGCCGGCGGAGACGATCGCGAAGAGGGCGATCGCGGGCAGCGCCATCAGCGCCTGGGTGACCATCAGCAGGCGCCGCTTCGAGAAGCGGTCGGCGAGCAGCCCGCCCCAGGCGCCGAAGAGCAGGATCGGCAGGAACTGCAGCGCGGTGGTCATGCCGACCGCGACCCCGCTCCCGGTCAGCGTCAGGACCAGCCAGACCTCGGCGACCATCTGCATCCAGTTCCCGGAGAGCGAGACAACCTGGCCGCCGAAGTAGCGGCGGTAGTTGGGGACGGAGAGCGAATCGAAGCTGCGCCGTGCCGCGGCGCTCACCGGCGCTCGTCCTCGCGCCTCGCCGGGCGCTCCTCCTCGAGGATCCGCTCGAGCACCGTCGCCGCGCGGTCGAGCGTCTCCAGGTCGGCGGCCGGCAGCCCGCGCATGCGGCGGGCCAGGTAGGCGTTCTTGCGGCCGCGCAGGCGACGCAGCCGGTCCCGCCCCGTCGCGGTGATGCTGACCAGGGCGCTGCGGCCGTCCTCGGGGTCGGGCGCGCGCTTGACCAGGCCGGCCTCGCTGAGCACGCCCAGCGTCCGCGTCGCCGTCGGCCGCTTCACCCGCTCGATCTCGGCCAGCTCGCTGGGCGTCAGCGGCCCGTGCCGCTCGACCGTCGCCAGCGCCGCCGCCGAGGTCGGCGTCAGCCGCCCCCCCGCCCCGGCCGCCTCCTGCCGCAAGCGCCGCGACGTGCGCACGATCGCCATCCGCAGCCGTGAGGCGGAGTCGGTGAGCCTGGTGTCGGTTGCCGCCGAAGTCATTAGCCTTAATAATTAGTTTAGCAAATTACTTCGCGTGTTCGAAATCGGCCATATGCGGTGGAAGCGGCACGCCGGAAGCGCATGGGTGTCCACGGTAGGCAACCGGACGCCGGCGTCGGAGTAGGCGCGGATTGACGACGCTCGGCTCCGCCATCCACCCGACCACCACCGGAGGCGAGATCGTCTCGGTGGCCGTCGTCCTCGTCGGCATCTCCTTCGTCGCCCTGCTCACCGGCGCGATCGCCCAGCGCCTTCTCGCCGGCGAAAGGGAGCCCTAGCTCTCGCTGTCGCGGCGGGAGGCGATCTTGGCCTCCAGCTCGTTCATCACATCGGGGTCGCGCAGGGTGGTGACGTCGCCCAACTCGCGGCCCTCCGCGATGTCGCGCAGCAGGCGGCGCATGATCTTGCCTGAGCGGGTCTTGGGCAGATCGCCGGACCAGATCACCCGCTTCGGCCGCGCCAGTTTGCCGATCCGCGCGGCCGAAGCG
>Ga0209587_1001236_pt1 | contig 12192 bp, 10 predicted proteins | sample NGEPerD_2_FD_184512 | JGI IMG/M metagenome (GOLD analysis project Ga0209587, IMG submission 184512) | Arctic peat soil microbial communities from the Barrow Environmental Observatory site, Barrow, Alaska, USA - NGEE PermafrostL1-D... | ecosystem: Environmental > Terrestrial > Soil > Wetlands >... | reverse complement strand
CAGAGCGAGCTGCTGGGCAAGGCCACCGCCCCACGAAAGCCCGAAGACGTCGAAGCGACGATGGCCAAGCTTGGCCATCAGCGCAGTCACCCACGACGACAACCCGGTGATGGGGTAGGGGAACGGCGGAACCGGGCTGCCGCCCACACCTGGTACGTCGAAACGCACCACGCCTCGGTCGGGGTCCAGCGCGTCGACCAGGGGCTGGAGTGCCTCGAGGCTGGCCCCGATCCCGTTGCACAGCAGCAGTGGCGGTTCGTCGATCAGCCGACCGCGCGCCGGGCGGACCGAGATCCGCGCCTGGATGCCGCGGACCACGACGTTGCGAATCCTGTCTCGCCCGTCCCGAGTCCCGCGGCCGGGCGACTCAGCGGTCGTGGACATAGGTGCCCGGGGCGTCACAGATGAGCTCGTACGCCGCCGACCCGAGCCTGCGCGGCTTGCTGCGCTCCGGGCCGGTCCGTTCGGTGAGCCACTCGACGTAGTCGTCCCACCAGCTGCCCTTGACCTTGCTCGCAGACGCCAGCCACTCGTTGGCGTCGGCGGGGTTGTCCGATGCGGTCTGAAAGCTGGCCTTGGGGTTTCCCGGAGGGTTGACCATCGCGGCGATGTGGCCGCTGGTGGAGAGCACGAACTTGGTGTCCCCCCCGAACAGCTGGGTCGTCTTGTAGCAGGACTCCCACTTGCACAGGTGGTCGGCGATACCGGCCACGGCGTAGGTGTCCGTGTCGATCCTGCCCAGGTCGAGCTGGGTGCCGAGCATCCGCGCGCTGCCAGGCTTGGTGAGGCCGTTGCTGATCGCCAGCAACATGAAGTCGCGGTGCATGGCCGCGCTAATCCGCACCGGGTCGCCGTTCCAGTAGAGGATGTCGAACGCCTTGGGTGGGTAGCCGAGCAGGTAGTTGTTGACCCAGTAGTTCCAGATCAGGTCGTTGGGCCGCAGCCAGGCGAACACCTCGGCCAACACCCGGCCGTCGAGGTAGCCCTTCTCCTGCGACGCCTTGATGGAGGCGGCAGCCGCTTCCTCCGACAGCAGCGCGCTGGGGAGACCGGCCAGGTCCTGGTCGAGGACCGTGACGGCGAGGCTGAAGGCGGCCACGCGGTCGAGTTCGCCGAGCTCGGCGAGGTGAGCGAGCACCATCGAGGCGATGGTGCCCCCGGAGCAGATGGCGAGCATTGCGACCTGTTCCTGGTGCGAGATCTTCTGGCTGGCATCCATCGCCTCGATGATCGCCTGGCCGTAGGTGTCCAGTCCCCAGTCGGCGTGCCGGACGTCGGGGTTACGCCAGGAGATGCAATAGACCTGCTGGCCACTGGCCACGAGGTGCTCCACGAGGCTGCGCTGCTCGGCGAGGTCGATCACGTAGTACTTGTTGATCGTCGGCGGCACGATGAGGAGCGGGACCGAGCGGACCTGTGGGGTCTGCGGGGTGTACTGGATCAGCTCGAACACGTCGGTGCGCAGCACCACTGCGCCCGGGGTGACCGCCAGGTCGACACCGACCTCGAAGGCGTCCGGCTCGACCATGGACGGGACCCGCGGGGGAGTCGCGAAGTCGCGGACGAAGCGGCGGCCGCCGGCGACCAGGTTGCCGCCGCCGGTGTCGATGACCCTCTTGAGCACCTTGGGATTCAGGAGGGGGTGGTTGGTCGGCGCGCAAGCCTCGACGAGGTTGTCCACGATGAAGCCCATCCGCTGCCCGTCGCGCCAGTTGAGGTCGGCGTCGGGCACCAGACCGCGCACCGCGGCACCCACCGCGAGATAGCTCTGCATGGTGCGCCTGAGCAGCGGGTTCTTGGCCCATCCCTCGTCGGCGAAGCGGCGGTCCTTGGCGTGCGCCTCGATCTCGGAGCGACCGATCCCGACCTTCGCGAGCTCGGCCGCCAGACCGATGCTTCTGCCGGCGAACCGCAGTGGGTGCCGGGCGAGGCCAGCGGTGAACCGGACCCCGGACATCCCCGGCAGGAATCGGCGCAGCGGGCCGCGGGCCGCGTCGCTCAGCAGCAGGTCGAACGGCTCTGCGGAGCCGCTGCCGTCGCCGTCCGCGTCGGCCTCAGGCATGTGGGTCTCGGCGGCCTCGACCTTCGTCACCGCGCTCACTTGGTGACCTCGGCCGGCATGCTGGCCCCGCGGCGTGCGCCGTCCTGCAGCTCCCTGTAGGTCAGCACCATGTCGTCGAGCGGCATTGCGGGACGGTCCGGGTGCTCCTCGGCAGTCTTGGTCAGGTTGTCGGCCAGGTTGGTCACAATCGCCTCCGGGGCGTGGGTCGTCGTCGTGCAGGTTGTGCGTGCCGTGCAGGAGGGAGTCTGCAGGTGAGTGAGCACGGCGAGTTCGTCGGGGTCGCGGTTCGTTCCCATTGACTACCCACTGTTGCGCGCGTCACACACCGGCTCAACCCTGCGCGTCCGGTCCGCGACACGACGGACACGAATGGACGTCTTCAGAGCGGCCGCCGATTCGTCCCCGGCGTCCGCGCCGCCGTAGACTCCCCGCCCGTGGCACTCACCATCGGTATCGTCGGTCTCCCCAATGCTGGCAAGTCGACGCTCTTCAACGCCCTGACCAAGAACGACGTCCTGGCGGCGAACTACCCCTTTGCCACGATCGAGCCCAACGTGGGTGTCGTCGGAGTGCCTGACAAGCGGTTGGGCAACCTCGCCGAGATCTTCGGCTCGGCCAAGATCCTTCCCGCCACGGTGGAGTTCGTGGACATCGCCGGCATCGTCCGCGGCGCCTCGGAAGGGGAGGGCCTGGGCAACAAGTTCCTCTCCCACATCCGGGAGTCCTCGGCGATCTGCCAGGTGACCCGGGTCTTCCGCGACGAGGATGTCACCCACGTCGACGGCGAGGTGAACCCCGAGTCGGACATCTCCACGATCCAGACCGAGATGATCCTGGCCGACCTGCAGACGGTGGAGAAGGCGATCCCGCGGCTGGAGAAGGAGGCCCGGGGCAACAAGGCGATCGCCGCCAATCTCGAGGCCGCCACAGAGGCGAAGGAGGCTCTCGAGAGCGGGACGCCGATCATCTCGACCAAGATCGAGCGGGGCCTGGTCCGCGAGCTCAGCCTGCTCACCGCCAAGCCCTACATCTACGTCTTCAACTGCGACGCCGACGAGCTCGGCGACGAGGACCTCAAGCAGAGGATGCGCGACATCATCGCGCCGGCCGAGGCAATCTTCCTCGACGCGAAGTTCGAGTCCGAGCTGGTCGAGCTCGACGACGACGTCGAGGCTCGCGAGATGCTCGCCGAGATGGGAGTCGTCGAGCCCGGGCTCGACGTACTCGCCCGAGTCGGCTTCGACACCCTCGGAATGCAGACCTATCTGACGGCCGGGCCCAAGGAGGCCCGTGCCTGGACGATCAGGAAGGGCGCGACCGCGCCCGAGGCCGCGGGCGTGATCCACACGGACTTCCAGAAGGGTTTCATCAAGGCCGAGGTCGTCACGTACGACGCCCTCGTCGCCGCCGGCTCGATGGCCGCCGCCAAGTCCGCCGGCAAGGTCCGCATGGAGGGCAAGGACTACGTGATGGCCGACGGCGATGTCGTCGAGTTCCGCTTCAACGTGTGAATCGCAGCGTTTCCGCAGGTCAGATTGGGTGTGCCCCCCTCCAGTCCGCACAGAGTCCGCAAGAAATTCAGCGGGAAGGGCTTGGTCGGGCTCTTTTAGAGGGCCAAATCCCTGGGCTCGGTGCTACAAGCGGGCACGTCTGTGACGTGACCCTTTGGCGGTGGAATGTCGCATCCATCGGGTCGCTCCACGGGTGGGCTGATCGCGGAACGGCGTTCGGCCTCGAGAGCCACTGCCCTGGCCTGGCAGTTCTTCGCGGAGGGGGACTTCTAGTAGCCGAAGCAGAAGCTGCAACGGTCTGTCACGATGCGATCACCAGGGCGCAGTGCCTGTCACTGTTGCGAGGTGGCTAGCCAGCTTGTCATCGACCCTTGGGACAAGTGACTCAAAGAAGTTGATCCAAGATTCCACGCCACCCTTGTTGAGCGGTCCGGGAACCGTGCCTTTGTGAACGATTTCTCCACGGATGTCGTGAACGAAGGTGTCGATCCTTTCGAGAACCCTTGCGCTTCTTATCCCTTGCCACGAAACGCCGTGGAGTGCCTCGGGTAGGCCGATAGCGAGGTCGAGAAGGGCTTCCGAGTTGGCGACATTCGGCGTGTTTAGTCGTCCCGCGTCCGCAAGGACGGCGACCCTCGCTTGTTTCTGCCATCCACTTCCTGCCAGCGCCCATGGGTCCTTGAGCGCTCCCAACTTCTGCCGCATCGCGCTATGCAGCCTGCTGTCGTCGCTAGCCGCCCAAGCCAAAACCGCTTCGAGTCCCTCTACGGCGACCTGCTCTACGTAGTTCTCCCAAGCGGTGTGTAGGAGCACGATCGTGGATCGGAGCAGGGGTCCAGTATCTCCGGCTGGCCTCCCAGCCGTTCCGGACTGAGAGGGATGCAGCGTCACCAAGTTCTGCACGTCCTGTTGGAGGGAGTGGTACGTCTGGGAGTAGGCGAGTGAACTCACTGCCTCAAACTAGCCCCGATGACACAAAGGGGTGCTGAGACATGCGCGCCGGGCATTCATCCGCAGCCTTCGGGCGGTATTGATGAGTTGAGGTTCGCTGGCGTTAGTCCCATCGGCTACTGACCGGTCAACCTCGCCGCTGTGATGGCCCGGTTCGCATCGGCCTCAAGCGCCTTCACTCGTTCGATGATTTCGTCGAACGTCATTGGGTTGTCGAGCATCTCCGCACTGAGCATCTCTTCGTAGTCGGCCCGCAACAGCGCAAGTCCTTCGTCGCCGGGCAGCAGGCAACTCTCACCGGCCAGGCACCGGTCGTACTGCGACGATGCGCGCCGGAAGAAGCGCTCTTTGACCTTCACGACATCTTCGAGCAGCGGCATGTCGGCGAGAGCAGCCTGGCCGATCTGGTGGTCCGCGAGGACCGCAAGGTCGTGCCAGTGACGTGAGATGCGGTCACCGGTGACCATCGGCTGTCGGTTGCTTTCCGCGTGAGCGAGCGTGAACTTCTCCCAGAACGTGCGCTCCGGTGCGAGAACATCGACTCGGCCGGCCGGAAACGTGAAGTTGTCGAGCAACTCGGCCATGTAGGGCGTGACGACGTGCTGTTGGTTCGGGTCGATCATGTTCCGTCCGCCGAACTCAATCTTCACGCCTTCGCGGTAGTACGAAGCACCGTCCCTGACCAGATGCGGGTACTGCACCGTCAGCTCGGTGCCGCCCTCGCCGACCACAAGGTCACCAGCCGAAAGGCCTGCAGCTTCGAGGCTTCCGCGGAGGTGGGGGACGATCACGCCGTTCGAGCAGTCCAGAAGTGCCTTGAGCAACGTGTCGTTGTCACGCTTCTTCTGGCCTCCTGTCGACGTCGGGTCGTAAGGGTCGAGGCCGGGAACGAGGCCGCTATGGTCCACGGTCACGTCGATGTCTTCTGAGAATCTCGAGATGGCGCTGAAGATCTCGAGAGAGACGTGCCTCCCTTGAATGCCATGTCAGGGATGTCAGGGCAACTGAAGAGTGCCTCCAGGACCCAACAGACCCAAACGTCCTTCTCCAGGACGATCGCCGGTCGGCCGAGCTCGGCCGCACCGGCAAGGTATGCCTCGCGCTGGTTCTCGGCCGAAAGCGCCAGGAAAGCCGGCAGGTCGCCGACGGGCTCGCTCACGCGGTGAGGAGCGCCGTCGGCGCAGGCCGGGTCCCAGATGCCTTGTACAGGCTGTCGGACAGCCAGGCCGGCATCGACGTGGTCGCAGACCGAAGACGAGCAAACTCAGCCTTCGGCAGCGCCGACTTGACCCGTTCGACGACTGCGGGCGTGACTTCCTTCTTGCCGAGGTACAGAAGGGCGCTGAGCGCTTCGCCGGCCGGAGTGCCTGCCAGCTCCATCCGGCTCGGTGCGGCATGGAGGAGCGTCACGTCGCCAGTTCGCAGATGAACGCGGCGGCTTCGTCCCGAGGTCGTGTAGACCTGCCGCATCGGCACCTGGGTGGTCAGGCCGAACCGGCGCGCGGCCTCAGCGCCGTGAACGTTCAGCTTTGCGCCGGACGCGCGCGCGATGGCCGCAACAACCTTCTCGGGCTCAACGGGGATGGTCCGCCCGAGGGTTTCGTTCACGCGGGGCCGTGCGTAAAGACCGCGCGCGACTCTCTCGATCTCACCGTTGCGAGCCATCCGGGACAGTGCCTGGTCGACCGATGCGCGGGAGCCTAGTGCGAGTAGTTCACGCACGCTGAAGGGCTCACCAGGAGCCACGCCCAGGACATGGGCGCGTACACGCTTAGCAACAGACGCACTTGTAGGCGCCGTACTTTGCTTTGAAGCACCGTTCATGTCAGAAACTGTAGCCGCCTTTCTGACAAATATCAAAGTACTGCTTCAAAGTAAAGGTGAGCCATCAGATACCACGTAGGGCTGAAGGGGAGTACTTGTTTGAGTTTGCGTCAACCAAACTCTTCGGCCCCAGAAGCTGGCTCCGCAGGCTGCATGCGGCTATGTGCTGCAACCTGCGCGCGGGCAGGGAGTCCGGCGCCGGTCTGGTCGCAGACCGTCGCATCAGAACTCGACGGCCGGACGGGTGTCCTTGGAGTCAGCGAACAAGTCGGCGACCATCTGCTCTGGCCAACCAGTCGCGGTACTGACCTCCGCAGGACTCAACTCCGAGACCCGAAGTGCAGCACCGAGCAAGGCGGGTGCCTCGACGGCGGTGATGGTCCCGGGCTCATCAGTGCGCCAGCCACGCATGCTCATGGTCTTCATCGCCTGGATGTGCGTAGCTTCCGACATCACCTCGAGGTGCTTGGCACGCATGAGCAACGCACTCATCGACACACCCCACTTCTGCTTCAGCTGAAGCAGTTTCGGCCAGTCGACCTTGGCCGGAAGCTCGTCGCCAATAGCGTCGGCCGGCATCAGGAACTCCGAAGCAAAGCGGTCGGCCTGCTGCTCGACCAACTTCGAGGCGAGAGTCTGGCCGGGTTTGTGAAGGACAAGGTGTGCAAGTTCGTGGCACGCGCTGAACCGGTCGCGGTCGCGTTTGGCGTCGCGCTGCTGCTTGAGGATTAAGAACGTGCGGCCCTCCATCGGCACGCTGAAGGCGGAAACATCTGCCGCATCCATCGGGTAGCGGGCGCAGACAATCCCCCGTCGTTCAAGGAGTCTGAGCACCTCGTCGATCGGACTGTCGGCATCTACGCCAAGCTCGCCTCTAACGCTCGCTGCAACTCGGGAGACGCTCGCGAGGTCGCCCGCTGTGTACTGCGGGATGTCGAGATCGGGAAGCTTGACGTGGCCTTCGAGGAAGGCGGTGACGTCACGGAGAAGGTGGGCGACGGTGAGCACCTTGCGCCGCCTGGTCGCGGTGACCGCACGACGTGAACGGAAGTGACCGTAGCTGTCGACGACCTCGTCATCTGCGTCGGCCGATGAGGACATGACCGTTGCGGTGGAGAAGAACGCCGGCGCGAACTCCAAGACCTCTGCCAACTTTTCGACAGTCGCGGGGCTCGGCCGAGTCTGCCCGAGCTCGAACTGGGACAGGGCGGCAGCAGACATGCCGAGCCGCGAACTCAGACCGCTCTTGGTCAGTGCCCGTGCCTGCCGGGCCACCTGTAGCCGGTATGCCGAGAACAACCTCGAGGCCTCCACAGCCTGATCCGCGACGGAAACCCCCGGGCCGGCGGGGACGTGGTCGGCTCGCAAGTCTGCGTTCGCCATGAACTCCGGCTCAGTCGGCACTGCTCACCATGCGCCCCTGGTCAGCAGCCGAAATGGCCGCGGATGAACGGTGCGCAGCGGTTCGCCGCCAAGAAATCTCTACCCCGAACACGGGCTCACCTTCCCACTGTCGTGCGCTCATCTCGGGAACGCCTCACCGGGACATGGTTGCGCAGAAATCTGAATCCTGACAAGATAAATCTGCATGGATCCAAAGTAGATCCATACGCACGACTCAAGTCGTAAAGGAGAACTTCAATGAGTCTGACGCAGAACACCGACACTGACAAGGTCGAGGCCGCCCTGGCCGAGGCCACGAAGCCGGGCAAGCCCGCCAAGACCGTGACCGTGACGGTCGACGGCGACCGGGTCAACGTCCTGAAGGACACGACCCCGCGAGCCGTGCTGATCGCCGCCGACCTCGACCCGGCCAGCGCCAGCTGGTGCGGATCAAGGGCAAGCACCAGGAGCCGTTCGCCGACCCGGACCAGCGCATCAAGGTTCACGAGGGCGAGCAGTTCATCACGGTCTCGACCAGCGGCACCCCGGTCAGCTGAGGGCAGCGGTCATGGGACACCAGGAACTCATCGCCGACCTCAAGGCGGTCGGGTACGACGCGAAGCTGAAGAACGCCGGCGGGACGGAGTTTGTCGCTTTCCCGTACCGGGTTCCTGTCGGTGCCCACGCCGGGGAGGTCGTCGAGGTCTCCCTGCAGGCCCCCGACTGGCCGCTGAACCCACCGGGCGGACCGCACGTCACTCCGCGGATCCAGCACCCCGGCGACAACGCCCACCACGGGAGCCCGCTCGGGGACAACTCGATCTACTGGTCGCGCCCGCACCCGACTTGGGTGCAAACGAGCCGGTCGGTTGCGGAGTACCTGACGCACCTGCGGACCTTGTTCGCGCAGTTCGTGGAGACGGCCGCGTGAGCGCCGTTTCGGGATCAGGCGTCGCTTCTTTCGTCACCACCGGGGACACCGGCCACGGCCTGGTGGCGGAGGAGGCACCGCCGACTACCTCTGCGCACCCGGACCCCCGACCCAGGCCGATGTCGCGCTGCCGGCGCCTGTTCACGCGGTGTCGAGCAGCCAACCCGGCCAAGGTCGTGGCCGCTGACTCCGACGAAGCTCAGGTCGTCCGAGCTGCACCCGGGGTTGGCACATCAACCCAAGGGGCTGCACCGTCTGCTTGCGCGCAGGAGAATACGTTCAGCGTCGCGATGACCGCTGCGACCGACGAGCTGCTCCGGGGACGCCTCGTCCGCGCGGACCGGCAAGAGGACCTGACGTTTGCGCTGTACGAGACCTCGACAGGCGCAACGCGCACCACCGCGCTCATCGTTGACGTCGTGCTTCCCGACGAAGGTGAGCGAATGGTGCACGGCAACGCGTCGTTCACCGGCGCGTACTTCCTGCGCGCCGCCGGTATCGCTGCCGAACGGAACCTGGGCTTGGCGTTCCTGCACAGCCATCCGGGCGGCCGCGGGTGGCAGGGCCTGTCCAAGGATGACCGGGCCGCGGAGTCCGGACATGCCGCGGCGACCGAAGTCATCACCGGTCGCCCCCTGGTCGGACTCACCCTGGCGACCAAGGACGCGTCGTACTCGGCGCGTCGTTGGCGCCGCCGCGCGATCGTCGGACCGACCTCCACCTCCACGTCCGGGAAGTCCGCTGTCTGGGAAGACGAGCAGGCCACGACCGTCCGGATCGTGGGGGAGCAGATCCGAGCCTGCTTCAACAACAACCTGGTCCCGGTACCGCCGGCCACACCCCGGACCCTGCGCACGGTGCAGTCATGGGGTCGGCCCGCGCACAGCGACCTCATTCGGCTTCGCATCGGTGTCATCGGTGCGGGCTCCGTCGCGCAGCTTGTCGCAGAGACCCTCGTCCGGACCGGGTGCGTACACGTCGACGTGATCGACTTCGATCTCGTCGAAGAACACAACCTGGACCGGCTTCTGCACGCGTCCGAGGCCGACATCGGGAATTTCAAGGTGGAGGTCCTCGTCGAGGAGTTGCGACGACGCACCGTCACCCCGGGCGCAGAAGTCCACGGATTCACGGACTCTGTGGTCGAGCCGCAGGGATGGTTGCGTGCACTCGACTGCGACGTGCTCTTCTCCTGCGTCGACCGGCCGTGGCCGCGTTTCGCGCTGAACGTCGCCGCCTACGGGCACTTCATCCCGGTCGTCGACGGCGGAGTAGCGGTGGATGCGCGCGCCAAGAATGCTCCGGCCAACGGCGCTGGCCACGGAAGTTCCGACGGAGACCAGACCCCGAAGGACGTGCGCCTTCTCGGTGCCGAGTGGCGAGCCCACGTCGTTGGACCGGAGCGCAAGTGCCTCGAATGCCTCGGTCAGTACGACCCGGGCGACGTTGGCATGGAGCGGGCCGGCCGCCTCGACGATCCCACCTACATCGCATCCCTTCCGGCGGACCACCGCCTTCGCCGCGGCGAGAACGTCTTCGCGTTCTCTATGGCGTGCGCGTCAGCGGAGGTGCTCGAACTCCTTCGCGCCGTGCTCGGACCGTCGGGGATCCACGACGTCGGCGCAACGTTGACCCACTGGACGACGGCCACCACTGACCGCGACATCGAAGGCTGCTCGCACGGGTGCCTGTTTCCGACCGACGTGCTGGGACGGGGCGACGCGCTCGCCGTCGATGTCACCGGAGCCCACCCCATAGAGCAACATGCCCGACGAGTCAAGCAACCACAAGATGTGCCACCCGCACGGCGTGTCGAATCCAAGATGTAGGGGTCGGAATGGATCATGGAACCATGAGCCAGCACTCGGTCGACACGTCCCCCGTGGGATTTGTCGCGTCCGAGAAGAGCTGGTCGAAAGAGCTCGAGGTCGCGGCAACACACTGCGCCCGCACCGGCCAGGTGCTCGTCGTCAGCGACGACAAGGCTCTGCGCCTCGCTGTCGACCTGGTGCGCCGTATGCCCGGCCTGCGAGCGCGCGCCGACGTCGGCGCATGGCGGCACGAAATCGCGACCGCCGCCGAGCCGCTCGCCGGCACCGACAGTATCTTCGGGATCGCAGGCTGGTACGAGCTCAGCCACCCTGTCGGCGGCCCCATTGACGGTTACAGCCCGTCGAAGTTCCTGCCGGTCTCCGACCGAGATGCCCGCCGAGCGCTGCTCGATGCGACCGAGAACCTTCCGCCGAACATCACCACCCGTATCGCTATCGACGCCGCGGTCCTCGAGGCCACGCACCGCGACGACTTCCTCGACGACCTGGCGCCGTACCGTGGCCGAAAGTTTGCGTTCACCTTCGCAGACAAGAAGGACCCGATCGCGGAGTATCAGCGCATCGACGGCCTGCGAAAGGTCGTCCTCGAGCACCCCGGGTGCGAGCTCGACCACGTCGATCCCCTCATCGCCGCAGACATGATCGCTTGCGGCGCCAGATGGGTTGGCGTGGGAGCCTCTAGTGGTCGCCGGATGCCGCGACGACCCGGTGACCCGAGCGGTGGACGCCGCTCAGCGGGATACCTCCCCGGGCTGTTCCTTGAGGAGCTCCTTGAGCTTCGCAGCCCGATGATCTACGCCGACTGGTACGCCAACGCCCGCTCTCCGTTTTGCGTCACCTGCGGGCGGCAGCTTGACATGTTCGAGTCCACGACCGCTGACAAGGCCGTCATCATCGGGCACAACCTGCATCAGACCACCTCGCACATCGCTCAGCTGGTGGCCCAGCCCGCCGGGGGCCGGGCAGCCTGGCTGCGCGACGTACGTCTCGAAGCTCACGCGCGGCACATGGCACTGAACCCTCAGGGCGACATGGTCCTCAACCGGAGTCTGCACAAGTTCCTCGAGCTCGACGACCCGTCGATGCGCGAGATGAGCCGGGCAGGCGTCTGGAAGTAGTCGGACTCTCGACGCACGCACCCGCGCCGGAGACGCCGCGGATGCCAGGTCAGCAGCACCGCAGACGTTCACGTCACTGCGGGGCCGAGGACCGACGGGGCCAGGCGCGCATCGGCCGCTGCGTGGAAAGCGTTCTCAGCGAATCGCCATCCGGCTGCCTTGAAGTACATCGGCTTGAAGACTTCGGGCGCGAGATGCTCCTCGAGAATGCCGCCGGCCTCGGTCCAGATGCCCACGCCGGCCAGCTGAGCCTCAAGGAGAGCTGACTGGGTCGGCGGCACCGGGAGTACGACGATCCGCTGGGTGAACGCTGAGAACGACGCGGCGCGACGGAACGCTGCACGCCATCGCTGCCCGCGTACGACCGCGGCAACGACCGTTGCCGGCACCTGGATCTCCCGCTTAGCCGTTGCGTCGTCGAAAGTTACACACCCCGGCGGCAGTTCCCGAAGGACGCGGACCACTGGCTCGCCCAGATCCTCGAGCCGAACGGCGTACTGCCACGGCAGGCTCAGAAGAGCATCGAGTGACACCAGTGAACCGACCGACCCGAGACCAACGACTGACCTGCGTTCGGCCT
>Ga0209587_1001234_pt1 | contig 12199 bp, 13 predicted proteins | sample NGEPerD_2_FD_184512 | JGI IMG/M metagenome (GOLD analysis project Ga0209587, IMG submission 184512) | Arctic peat soil microbial communities from the Barrow Environmental Observatory site, Barrow, Alaska, USA - NGEE PermafrostL1-D... | ecosystem: Environmental > Terrestrial > Soil > Wetlands >... | reverse complement strand
AGCCATGGCGGAAACACTCTGGCAACGCCAGCTCCGGGAAGGGCTGGCTGAGATGCAACTTCCCCTCAGTGACGGCCAGCAGCAACAGCTGCTGGCATTTCTGGCTCTGCTTAACAAGTGGAATAAAGCCTACAACCTCACGGCCGTGCGCAACGAGGGGGAGATGGTCTCCCGGCAGTTGCTTGACAGCCTTAGCATTCTGCCTTGGGCAACCACGGTACATGTGCTTGATGTCGGTGCCGGCGGAGGGTTACCGGGTATTCCCCTGGCTTTAGCCCTGCCTGGAACGCGCTTCACGTTACTGGACAGCAACGGCAAAAAAACCCGCTTCCTGAGCCAGTGTGTGCTGGAGCTCGGCCTGAAAAACGTCGAAGTGATCCATGGCCGTGCCGAAGACTGCAAGCCTGAGCAACCGTACAGCCAGATCAGTAGCCGGGCGTTTACCGCGCTGGGCAATCTGGTGGCCTGGTGTGGCGGGCTGTTGGCAAATGAGGGCAGCTTCCTTGCCATGAAAGGTCAGTATCCGGATGATGAGGTAGCTGCCCTTCCTGCCGGCTGGCAGGTATCATCCAGCCATTCCCTGAAGGTTCCCGGCGTCGGTGGTGAGAGACACTTGCTGGTTGTGACCCGGGCAAAAGAATCCCAGTAACCCGCAACTGTATTCGGAAGCTGTATTCAGTAACTGTATTTAGAAACTGTTTTTAGAAACAAGGAGCCGAGACATGGCGCGCGTGATTGCAGTGACCAATCAGAAAGGTGGTGTGGGAAAAACCACCACCTGCGTCAACCTTGCTGCCTCACTGGCCGCCACCAAACGCCGGGTTCTGCTGGTGGATATGGATCCACAGGGCAACGCGACCATGGGCAGCCTCGGAAGTGATCATTCCGGCGGAAGCTTCAGGTTTCGATATCATGCCTTCGAACGGCGATCTGACCGCTGCGGAAGTGGCGCTAATGAACGAGATTGGCCGGGAGCACCGGTTAAGACTCGCGCTAAACAGTGTTCGTGACAACTACGATTACATACTGATTGACTGCCCGCCCTCACTCAGCCTGCTAACCGTGAATGCGCTCTCGGCGGCCGACTCGGTGCTTATCCCCATGCAATGTGAGTACTATGCCCTGGAAGGGCTGGCTGCATTGATGAATACGGTTGAACAGATCAAGGAAACGGTCAATCCGAACCTGGAGATTGAGGGCATTCTCAGAACCATGTACGACCCCCGGAACAGCCTCACTCTGGATGTGTCTGGCCAGCTTAATGAGTATTTCGGGGAAAAGGTCTATCGCGCGGTCATTCCCCGCAACGTGCGCCTGGCTGAAGCACCCAGTTACGGGCTGCCGGCCCTGAAATACGACCGGGCGTCCAAGGGGGCTATTGCATACCTGGCGCTGGCCGGAGAAATGGTGCGTCGCCACGGGGCAAAAAAGACATCGGCTCAGGTTGCGGTGTAACATAGCGGCTCGTCTTTTTTAAACGATGCGCAACGACTACCAACGGGATGAATGACTGATACCATGGCGGCGAAGAAACGAGGATTGGGCGAGCGTGGGCTGGGAGCCCTGCTGGCCGGATCCAGGGTTAACCTGGATCAGGAACTGAAAAACCACGACGGTGAGTTGCGACAGGTTCCCATCGATCTGATCCAGCGCGGCCGCTTTCAGCCACGCCGTGACATGGACCCCACAGCTCTGCAGGAGCTGGCAGATTCCATCCGTCAGCAGGGCGTGATGCAGCCGGTTGTGGTACGCCCGATTGCCGAGGGCCGGTATGAGCTGATCGCCGGCGAGCGTCGTTGGCGCGCCACCCAGATGGCGGAACTGGACAGCATACCCGCCATTATCCGGGATGTCTCTGACGAAGCGGCCATCGCCATGGCGCTTATCGAGAACATTCAGCGCGAAAACCTTAATCCTATAGAAGAAGCCTTCGCCCTTCAGCGCCTGCAAGAAGAGTTTGGCCTGACCCAGGCCCAGGTCGCCGAGGCTGTGGGTAAATCCCGCACCACCATTACCAATCTTCTGCGGCTGATTGGCCTGACCGAAGACGTACGTTTAATGCTGGAACACGGCGATCTGGAAATGGGCCACGGACGTGCCATGCTGACCCTATCGCCGGAACAACAGATGCAGGTAGCGAAGCAGGTTGTTGCCAAGTCTCTGTCGGTAAGGCAGACAGAAGCCCTTGTTCGCCGGGTTCAGCAGGAGACTGCAACCGGGAAACCGGCCGGGCCAGGAGCGATTGATCCCAATATCCGCGCCCTGCAGGATGATCTCGCCGAGCGCCTGGGGGCAAAAGTGTCCATTGCTCAAGGGCAACGTGGCAAAGGCAAGCTGGTGATTGAGTACAGTTCCCTTGATGAGCTTGATGGCATTTTGGGTCATATCCGTTAAATCCCTGGATTTTTCTGAACTTTCGAGCCCCCTCCAAAATTTTGCTGCGGCTGTGATACACAACATGTAGTGGTGAAAAGCTGAGCGCAAGCCTATTTGTGTCGAATAAGAGCCAGGCCCGGTTATTCTGCGATTTCCCACGGTTTTCCGCGGTTCGCGGTTTAGTTGATTCATGCACATTGAACACATATAATCTGCGGCGCTAATGTCGGTGTGCTTGTTTATTTTTCAGACGGCATCGGTTAGAAGCACCGAACTCTAGGACAAACATGGCCAAACCAGCTCCGGGCGGGATTCAACGCCCGCCCATCGCACGATGGTTTGCAATAGAAAGTGTGGTACTTGTCCTGGTCAGCCTGGCGTTTCTGTTACGTGGTCAGGTTTCCGGTTATTCAGCGCTTCTGGGCGGTCTCATTTTTCTGCTGCCCCACGGTTATTTTGCGCTTAAGGCATTCCGCTACACCGGTGCGCGGTCTGCCAAAAAGATCATAAGCTCTTTTTACCAGGGTGAGTCCGGAAAACTCATCCTGTGCGCCATCTTGTTTACGGTGGTGTTTAAATGGATTCAGCCGCTTGACGTAGCGGCACTTTTTTTAACATTTGCGATCATGCTGGTCGCCAACTGGTTCACGCCGTTTTTGGTAAACAGCACGCAGCGACGCTAACAGGACCTGAGAGAACGATATGGCAGGCAAAACCGCATCCGATTATATCCAGCATCACCTCCAGAACCTGACCTATGGGCAGTTGCCGGCAGACTCTGTACGTCCTGACGGTACTGTGCTCTCTGAAGCAACCTGGACCATTGCACAAACATCCGAAGAAGCTGCCAATATGGGCTTCTGGGCGATTCACGTAGACACAATGGCATGGGCCATCGGTCTTGGCGCGTTGTTCCTGTTTGTGTTCCGTCTTGTCGCCAAGCGGGCAACCTCCGGGGTTCCCGGTGGTCTCCAGAACTTCGTCGAAGTGATGGTCGAGTTTGTTGATAAAAGCGTTAAAGAAACCTTTCATGGCAAGAATGCCGTTATTGCTCCGTTGGCACTGACTATTTTCTGTTGGGTTTTCTTGATGAACCTGATGGATTTGATACCAGTTGATTTCATTCCGCATCTGTTTACTCTCGCAGGCTTCCCGTTCATGAAGATCGTTCCGACCACGGACATCAACGTGAGCTTGGGTATGGCGCTGTCAGTATTCGTGCTGATTATCTATTACAGCATCAAAATCAAAGGTGTGAGCGGCTTCGTGGGCGAACTTACGCTGCACCCGTTCTCATCTGACAATTTCTTCCTGAAGCTTGTGCTGATTCCGGTCAACCTGCTGCTGGAAGGTGTCAGCCTGCTGGCCAAGCCAGTTTCACTGGCGCTGCGTCTGTTTGGTAACCTCTATGCGGGCGAGCTGATCTTTATCCTGATTGCTCTGCTGCCTTTCTGGGCGCAGTGGGCATTGTCTGTACCCTGGGCGATCTTCCACATACTGATCATCACGTTGCAGGCCTTCATCTTTATGATGCTGACCATCGTGTACCTGAGTATGGCGCACGAAGACAATCACTGATTTTGTGTTGAAAACGTAGTTATAAACCCCTAACCCTTAAACTGAAAACTAAACCGAAAACTGGGAGTTATCATGGAAACTGTAGTTGGAATGACCGCGATTGCTGTTGCATTGCTGATCGGCCTGGGCGCACTGGGTACCGCTATCGGCTTTGGTATTCTGGGTGGCAAGTTCCTGGAAGGCGCCGCGCGCCAGCCGGAAATGACCCCGATGCTGCAGGTCAAAATGTTCATCGTTGCAGGTCTGCTGGATGCTGTAACCATGATCGGTGTTGGTATTGCACTGTTCTTCACCTTCGCCAACCCGTTTGTCGGCCAGCTCGCCGGTTAATCGAATCGCCACCGGAATGTTCCGGAACGGTGTTTTCTTACATAACAGGCGAGGGGTGAAGACGTGAACATTAATTTGACGATTCTTGGTCAAGCCATCGCGTTCTTTATCTTTGTTGTTTTCTGCATGAAGATGGTCTGGCCTCCGGTCATTGCCGCTTTGCAGGAACGACAAAAGAAGATCGCTGACGGACTTGCTGCTTCAGATCGCGCAGAACGTGACCTTGAACTGGCGCAGGATAAGTCAGCTCAGGAACTGCGTGAAGCCAAGCAGCAGGCCGCCGGCCTTATCGAACAGGCTAACAAGCGCGCTGCCCAGATTGTGGAAGCATCCAAGGATGACGCCCGCAAAGAAGGTGAGAAGCTGATTGAGCAGGCCAGGGCCGAAATTGAACAAGAGCGGAATCAGGCTCGTGAGGTGCTGCGTGCAGAAATTGCCGTCATAGCCATTGCGGGTGCCGAGAAGATTCTTGAAACCTCTGTCGATGCCTCCAAGCACAACGAAATGTTGGAAAAACTGGCGGCAGAACTTTAAACGACGAGGTTCATCATGGCAGAACTGAGAACGCTGGCCCGTCCTTACGCAAAGGCAGCATTTTCTGTAGCCCGGGAGCACGACCAGCTTGCTGAGTGGTCCCGAGTACTGACGATTGCCGGACAGGTCACTGCGAACAAAGACATTCGACAGCTTCTAGCGAATCCGGGTCTGGAAGAGCAGAAGAAGGCAGACATGATTCTGGAGGTTGCTGAAGCCGGCGACTCAGAACAGGTGCGCAACTTCTTTGCGGTGCTGGCTGAAAACGGCCGGCTCGCTCTTCTTGCCGAGATTGCAGCGCTCTTCGACACGTACCGGGCTGATCTGGAGCGCACTGTTGATATCGAAGTGACCGCAGCCTTTGAGCTGACGGACGAACAGCAACAGAAGCTCGCCCAGGCACTCTCGAAGAAGCTCGATCGGCAAGTGTCACTCGCAGCGTTATTAGACAAGTCACTGATTGGCGGTGTGATTATCCGCACTGGCGATATGGTGATTGACGCATCTGTACGCGGAAAGCTGACCAAGCTGGCCGACGCTCTGGGCTCCTGATTTCAGCACAAGGTTTGAGGATATTGGCATGCAGCAACTGAATCCATCCGAGATCAGTGACATCATCAAGAAGAGAATCGAAAAACTCGATATCTCTTCTGAAGCAAAGAACGAAGGTACAATCCTGTCTGTTTCTGACGGTATCGTACTGATCCACGGTCTTGCCGACGTTATGTCTGGTGAGATGATTGAATTTGCCAACGGCATTTTCGGCATGGCTCTGAACCTGGAGCGTGATTCCGTAGGTGCGGTTGTGCTGGGCGACTACGAAGAACTGGCAGAAGGCCAGAAAGTTCGTTGTACCGGTCGTATTCTGGAAGTTCCGGTCGGCCCTGAGCTGATGGGTCGTGTAGTTGACGGTCTGGGTAATCCGATCGATGGCAAAGGCGATCTGGGCACTGATCTCACCGCTCCGGTTGAGAAGGTTGCACCGGGCGTTATCGAGCGTCAGTCCGTTGATGAGCCGGTACAGACTGGTCTGAAAGCCATCGATACCATGGTGCCTATTGGCCGTGGCCAGCGTGAGCTGATCATCGGTGACCGTCAGATCGGTAAGACAGCTGTCGCCATCGATGCGATCATCAACCAGAAGAGCACCGGCATCAAGTGTATCTATGTTGCCATCGGCCAGAAGCAGTCGTCGATTGCTGCGGTTGTGCGCAAGTTGGAAGAGCACGGTGCGATGGATCACACCATCGTGGTTGCTGCTGGCGCGGCCGATCCCGCAGCCATGCAGTTCCTGGCACCGTACTCCGGTACCACCATGGGTGAATACTTCCGTGACCGCGGTGAAGACGCTCTGATCGTGTACGATGACCTGTCAAAACAGGCCGTTGCTTATCGTCAGATCTCTCTGCTGCTGCGTCGTCCGCCGGGCCGTGAAGCTTATCCTGGTGACGTTTTCTATCTGCACTCCCGTCTGCTGGAGCGTGCCTCCCGTGTAAACGCGGATTACGTTGAAAAGTTCACCAACGGTGAAGTGAAAGGCAAGACCGGTTCTTTGACCGCACTGCCGATCATCGAAACCCAGGCAGGTGACGTGTCGGCCTTCGTACCGACCAACGTAATCTCCATCACTGACGGCCAGATCTTCCTTGAGACCAACCTGTTCAACTCCGGCATTCGTCCGGCCATGAACGCCGGTATTTCGGTATCACGGGTAGGTGGTGCAGCTCAGACCAAGATCATGAAGAAACTGGGCGGCAATATCCGTCTGGCTCTGGCTCAGTATCGTGAGCTGGCGGCCTTTGCCCAGTTCGCCTCGGATCTCGACGAATCCACTCGTAAGCAGCTTGAGCACGGTCAGCGCGTTACCGAGCTGATGAAGCAGAACCAGTACAGCCCGATGTCTGTAGCTGAAATGGGCACCGTTCTGTACGCCGCCAACGAAGGCTTCCTTGATGACGTAGACGTCACCAAGGTGGTTGAGTTTGAAGCTCAGTTGTTGGGCTGGATGCGGGCAGAGCAAAAAGAACTGCTTGAGAAAATCGGTGCCGCCGGCAACTATAACGAAGACGTTGCCGCTGGCCTGAAAGCTGCGCTGGAGAAATTCAAGACCACTCAAACCTGGTAACAGCGCCGGCCCGCTGCGGCGGGCCTGTTGGTCCAAATGAGTGTCTAACTTGAAAGGGCAGTGACCTATGGCCATCGGAAAAGAAATACGTAATCAGATCGGCAGCATAAAGAGCACGCAGAAGATTACCAGCGCCATGGAAATGGTGGCGGCGAGTAAAATGCGTAAGGCTCAGGAACGCATGCGGGCGACTCGCCCGTATGCCGAGAAGATGCGACAGGTGATCGGGCACATTGCCAAGGCGAATGCTCAGTACAAGCATCCCTTCATGGTTCATCGCGATGTGAAGCGCGTGGGCTATATTGTGGTGTCAACTGATCGTGGCCTTTGCGGTGGTCTGAACGCCAACCTGTTCAAAGCGCTTGTCCGTGAAATGAAAGCGTGGAAAGACAAAGGAGTGGAAATCGATCTGTGCGCCATTGGACAGAAAGGGGCCTCCTTTTTCGGGAGCTACGGCGGTAACGTCGTTGCGGCACTGACCCATCTGGGTGATAGCCCGAGCTCTGAAAAACTCATCGGCAACGTCAAGGTGATGCTGGATGCGTTCTCGGAAGGCAAGATTGACCTCCTTTATGTGGTCAGCAACGAGTTCGTGAACACCATGACCCAACGCCCGACGATAGAGCAGCTCCTGCCCCTGCCTGAGAGCGAGGACGAAAAAGAGATCAAGAACCAGTGGGAATATCTCTACGAGCCCGATGCCAGGCAGATCCTCGATGGCCTTCTGCCACGTTTTATTGAGTCCCAGGTATACCAGGGTGTGGTAGAGAATCTGGCATGTGAACAGGCAGCCCGGATGATCGCCATGAAGAGCGCAACCGACAACGCCGGTGACATTATCAACGAGCTTCAGTTGGCTTATAACAAGGCGCGTCAGGCAGCCATCACCCAAGAGATTTCGGAGATTGTGAGCGGCGCGGCTTCGGTTTGATCCGGCCCACAATCCAACTGGTTTTATTGACTACTTAAGATAACGAGGAACCGAGCATGAGTAGCGGACAAATCGTTCAGATCATTGGCGCGGTTATCGACGTGGAATTTCCACGTGACTCCGTACCCAAGATATATGACGCACTGCTGCTTGAAGGTGGCGAAACAACTCTGGAAGTCCAGCAGCAGCTGGGTGACGGAATCGTTCGTACCATCGCCATGGGCAGCACTGACGGCCTTAAGCGAGGCCTGAAAGCAGAAAACACAGGCAAGGCAATCTCGGTACCGGTTGGTACCCAGACCCTGGGCCGTATCATGGACGTTCTGGGTCGTCCTATCGACGAACAGGGCCCGATCGGCGAAGAAGAGCGTTGGGGTATCCACCGCAAAGCTCCGGGCTACGCCGATCAGGCAGCGTCTGCAGACTTGCTGGAAACCGGCATCAAGGTTATCGACCTGATCTGCCCGTTTGCCAAGGGTGGTAAGGTTGGCCTGTTCGGTGGCGCCGGTGTAGGCAAGACCGTTAACATGATGGAACTGATCAACAACATCGCGAAAGAGCACTCCGGTCTCTCCGTATTCGCAGGCGTTGGTGAGCGGACTCGTGAAGGTAACGACTTCTACTACGAAATGAAGGACTCCAACGTCCTTGATAAGGTGGCGATGGTTTACGGCCAGATGAACGAGCCTCCCGGAAACCGTCTGCGTGTGGCCCTGACTGGCCTCACCATAGCCGAGAAGTTCCGTGACGAAGGTCGTGACGTACTGTTGTTCATTGACAACATCTACCGTTACACCCTGGCGGGCACTGAAGTATCTGCACTGCTGGGCCGTATGCCTTCAGCGGTGGGTTATCAGCCGACGCTGGCCCAGGAGATGGGTGAGCTGCAGGAGCGTATCACCTCCACCAAGGACGGCTCTATTACGTCGATCCAGGCGGTCTACGTGCCGGCGGATGATTTGACTGATCCGTCACCAGCCACCACCTTCTCGCACCTGGATGCGACCGTGGTACTGAGCCGTGATATCGCTTCCAAGGGTATCTATCCGGCGATCGATCCGCTGGACTCCACCTCGCGTCAGCTGGATCCACTGGTCATCGGTGATGAGCATTACGAAGTAGCCCGTGGCGTGCAGACCAACCTGCAGCGCTACAAGGAACTGAAAGACATCATCGCCATCCTGGGTATGGACGAACTGTCAGAGGAAGATAAACTGACTGTAACCCGTGCTCGTAAGATTGAGCGTTTTCTGTCCCAGCCGTTCCACGTTGCTGAAGTATTCACCGGCTCACCCGGTAAGTACGTTTCCCTGAAGGAAACCATCAGCAGCTTCAAGGGCATCCTTAACGGCGACTACGATGATATGCCTGAGCAGGCGTTCTACATGGTCGGTGGCATTGAGGAAGCGGTTGAGAAAGCGAAGGAAATGAAGAGCAAGGCCAAAAGCTGATTCTGAGCCATTGCGTTTTATTCGGGATCGATCAAAGAGGCAACTGACATGGGTATAACCGTGCATTGTGATGTGGTAAGTGCCGAAACAAAGATCTATTCCGGATTGGTAGAAATGCTGATCGCAGCTGGCTCTGAAGGTGACCTGGGCATTGCCCCGGGCCACGCGCCGCTGCTGACCGAGCTTAAGCCTGGTCCCATTCGGATCGTCAAGCAGGGCGGTGAGGAAGAAATTCTTTACGTGTCCGGTGGCTATCTGGAGGTTCAGCCCAATCTGGTTACTTTGTTGGCGGATACGGCTGTTCGTGCAAAGGATGTGGACGAAGCCGCAGCGATCGAGGCTCAGAAAGAAGCCGAGAAAGCGCTTGCTAACAAAACCGGTGAATTCGAATATTTTCGCGCCGCCGCAGAGTTGGCCGAGGCTGTTGCTCAGCTTCGCACTATTCAGCAGTTGCGTAACAAAATGCGCTAGGCATTTTTGTTTCGGGCTTGCCGAACACGGAAGCCGCATCCTGAGCAGCCTGAAGAACAGACGTCATGCGTCTGTTCTTCAGGCTTCAAAGGCTGCGGCTTTTTTTATCGAATCCGTACCACAGTAATCTTCAATCTTCTCAGGAGCCCGAAGTAGCCATGAGCCCGTTACACGTTGTGATTCTGGCCGCCGGTCAGGGGTCAAGAATGAACTCCGCCCTGCCCAAGGTTCTGCATTCCGTGGCTGGCCGCCCGATGTTGCATCATGTCATCGGCACCGCCAGGCAACTGGGTGCCGAGAAGATCCACACGGTTATCGGCCACGGCGGGGACAAGGTTCGCGAGACAACCACCGAAAGCCTGGTGAACTGGGTAGTGCAGGAGCAGCAGCTGGGAACAGGCCATGCGGTCGCTCAGGCGCTGCCCCACCTTCCGGATGACGCCCGCGTTCTGATTCTTTATGGCGATGTGCCCCTGACCCGTGCAGATACCCTGAACGCCATGGTGGAGTCACTGGATGACAGTACCCTTGGCCTGCTGACGGTCACCCTGGATGACCCGCAGGGCTATGGCAGGATTGTGCGTGACGCGGATGGCAAGGTGACGTCCATTGTCGAACAGAAAGACGCCAGTACAGAGCAGTTGGCTATCCGTGAAGTGAACACTGGCATCCTTGCCGTAGCAGCAAAGCATCTGAAGACCTGGCTCCCGGCTCTTTCCAATGCCAACGCACAAGGCGAGTACTACCTCACCGACATCATCGCCATGGCGGTTGAGCATGAGCTGGAGATCCTGGTATCCCAGCCGGAAGACCCTTTTGAAGTTCAGGGAGTGAACAACCGCCTGCAACTGGCGGAATTAGAGCGCTGGTTCCAGAAGCGCGAAGCTGAGCGCTTGATGACAGAAGGCGCTACTCTGGCGGACCCGGCACGTATCGACGTGCGCGGCGAACTCACCATCGGCAACGACGTGCTGATTGATGTGAACGTGGTATTCATTGGCAAGGTGACTCTGGGTAGTCATGTGTCCATCGGCCCCGGTTGTGTCATCACCGACGCCACCATCGCCGATGGCGCCCAGATTTATGCCCACAGTGTGATCGATCAAGCCAGTGTGGGCCCCAACGCTCAGGTCGGGCCGTTTGCGCGCCTGCGCCCGGGCACGCAACTGGCGGCGAACACCAAGGTGGGCAATTTTGTTGAAACCAAGAAAACCATCGTCGGTGAGGGGAGCAAAATTAACCACCTCAGCTACGTCGGTGATGCTACGCTGGGAACCGATGTAAACGTGGGTGCAGGCACCATTACCTGCAACTATGATGGTGCAAACAAATACCAGACAGTGTTGGGCGATGGTGTGTTTGTCGGCTCAAACAGTTCGCTGGTGGCACCGGTTACGGTTGCCGCAGGCGCCACTATTGGTGCCGGCTCCACCATCACCAAAGATGTGCCAGAGCAGCAACTTGCCGTGGCTCGTGGCCACCAACGCAATATATCCGGTTGGCAGAAGCCGGAAAAACACTGAATAGGATTTCACACTAAGATTTTTCACGATTTTTATCACGAACAGGATAAGCAGCATGTGTGGCATTGTTGGTGCAGTTTCGGAACGGGACGTCCAGGGCATTCTTCTTGAGGGCCTGCGCCGCCTGGAATACCGGGGATACGATTCTGCCGGTATGGCAGTTCTGGATGGTAAGAGCGCTATTCAGCGCGCACGGGAAGTGGGCAAGGTAGCCTCGCTTGCAGCCGCCATCGAAACCAACCCGCTTTCCGGTTATCTGGGCATTGCTCACACCCGCTGGGCAACCCACGGTGAGCCGTCGCAGCTTAACGCCCACCCGCATATGTCCGGTGATCGCCTGGCCATTGTTCATAACGGTATCATCGAAAACTATCAGGAGTTGCGTGAAGAACTGAAGGCCGACGGCTTTGAGTTTACCTCCCAGACCGATACCGAAGTTGTTGTGCATCTGATTGCAAAGAACTACCGCGAATTGGGCAAGCTTTACGATGCAGTGAAAACCTCAATCACCCGCCTGCGTGGTGCCTACGCGCTCGCCGTGGTGCATGCCGACGAGCCAGACCATATGGTGGTGTGCCGGGAAGGCAGCCCGCTGGTGGTTGGCGTGGGTATCGGTGAGAACTTTATCGCGTCGGATCAGCTTGCACTGCTGCCAGTGACCGATCGTTTCATGTTTCTGGAAGAGGGCGATCTCGCAGATATCCGTCGCGACAGCATTGAAATTCATGATCGCGAAGGCACGCCGGTTGAGCGTAGCATCAACCGCTTCGAGCACAGTGCAGACTCTGCAGACAAAGGCGAGTACCGGCACTTCATGCTCAAGGAAATCAATGAGCAGCCAAGAGTCATCAAGGCCACCATGGAAGGCCGTGTGACAGAA
>Ga0209587_1001231_pt1 | contig 12214 bp, 6 predicted proteins | sample NGEPerD_2_FD_184512 | JGI IMG/M metagenome (GOLD analysis project Ga0209587, IMG submission 184512) | Arctic peat soil microbial communities from the Barrow Environmental Observatory site, Barrow, Alaska, USA - NGEE PermafrostL1-D... | ecosystem: Environmental > Terrestrial > Soil > Wetlands >... | reverse complement strand
AACCGTCGGCGTGAAAGCACAACCCCTGCCATAGGCCGAGCTTGTGCATATCGGCGCTCGCGTAGAGATCCAAGACGCCGTCATACTGACCGCCGTCCTTGATGCCGCCCCAGTTGTAATAGGTCTCGCCGTGATAGGCGCCGCCGACCTCGATGCCGTGTTTGGCCAATTCACCGCGAACACCGCCAGGATCGATAGCCATAACCGCGCCCTCCGGGATGCCAGGTGCGCCATGCACGATATCCGCTTCGGAAAGATCGCAGGCGGCGCTCGCTATACCCGGCAGGGCCACGAGCGACAGGGCAAGCACGGACGCCACGCAGCCCATCTTGGTCAATTTCGCGGCGACGGTGCGGCCAAACCGCATCAACGGACGTGTGGTGCAGAGTGTTCGTTGTGTTCGGTCGCCTGTTACGAGCGCGGTCTCTGTCATCTTTCAGCCCCCAAGGCTTTCTTGTGCTCAGTCTTATTCCTACGTTTGTTATGTTATAACGTAGGTAACAGTCCATACCCCGGTCAACCGGGATTTTTCCCTATTCTCCTGCCACCTTGCCAGGCGCATCCAGGCTATCGGAGCCTTCAAACTCAATGGACTTGAGATCCAGCGCGGCCACGGCCCGCTCGATCGCCTTGGTCTGGCCGAGCAGCGCGTCGACCACGTCCTGGACGACCTTGTTCCCCTCGTCGTTTCCCTCACCGATCATCTGGTCGTAGGATTCGGTGGTCAGGGCGCGAAGATACAAAGCGTTCATGGCATCCATTGTGGCGTCGAGCTTGGCGCGCATTTCGGCGTCGACTTCAGGCGCCTTGGCCTTCACCAGATCCGACACGCTTGCACCGCCCACGAAGGACCCGTCGGCGCGGCGATAGTGGCCGAAATAGACATTGCGGATGCCGAGCGCGTCGAAGAAGTGCGACGCGTGCGTGTTGTCGGAGAAGCAATCGTGCTCTTCCTCGGGATCGTGGATCATGAGGCCGAGCTTGATGCGCTCGCCGGCAAGCTCGCCGTAGGAGAGGCTGCCGAGACCGGTCATGATGGTGGTGAGGCCTGCCTCACCACTGCCAACACCCTTGCGGCCATCGCCATCCGGCGCCCACTGCTCGGCCATCCAAGCGAGATCGTCGATCAGCAGGTCGGTCACCGTGCTGAGATACTCGGCGCGGCGGGCGCAATTGCCGTTGGTGCAGTTCTTGGCGTTGTAATCGCTGGCAGGGCGGGTGCCGGCCCCGGCGTCCGTGCCGTTCAGGTCCTGGCCCCACAGCAGAAACTCGACCGCGTGATAACCGGTGGCCACGTTGGCCTCCACGCCGCCGGCTTCCTTCAAGTCGTCGGCGAGCAGTTCCTTGGTCAGGGTCTTGGTGTCGAGCTTCTTGCCGCCGATGGTCAGCGACACATTCTTGATGACGTTGGCGACATAGAGCTCGTTCTCCGGCGACTCGGAGCCGTAGACCTTGGCGACGTAGTCGATCAGGCCTTCGTCGAGGGGCCAGGAATTCACCTTGCCCTCCCAGTCATCGACGATGGCATTGCCGAAGCGGTAGGCCTCGGTCTGCATGTAAGGGATCCGTGCGGCGATCCAAGCGGCGCGGGCAGCGCGCAGATTCGGCTCGGTCGGCTCGGAGAGAAAGGCATTGATCGCCAGCTTCATCGTCGTGGCGGTCTCGAGAGAATCTTCGTACCCGGCCTGCGCAATGTCCGCGTAGGACTTCAGCACATCCTTGGCGCTGTCGGCGGCGGCTGCAGGGGTAAAGCAAAAGCCGAGCGCCAAGGCGGCGGCCGGCAAAACAGTCATCGGTCCTCGGAACATCAGCATCCCTTTAACTTCATCGCTTGGCCTGGGCGTTTACGCCACGGGCCTATTCCCCCGTTCTCGGCCGCAAAACCACCTAAGGTGGAAGAATGCGGCGGCCCGTGGGCCGGGACCTTTGGGCCGCCGCAAAGTTGAGATGAGGAAGCGCCCGGGCTCGGGCCCAGGCACTCCAGACATTCGGGCTGGGCGGCCGAACGTCTTGTCAAAACACTAGCCCGGGGCCTAACATGAGCGTACTGAACTCTTCTCAGCAGAATAGTTGAATGAAATGCATCTTAAAGAGGTCGACGCCAATCTACTGGTGACGCTGGACGCCCTGCTCGTGGATGCGAGTGTCACCCGTGCAGCGGAGAGACTGGGGCGCAGTGCCTCGGCGATCAGCCACGCATTGGCCAAACTCCGCGAAATTTTCAACGATGAGCTGTTCGTCCGGGCCGGCCAGAGGCTGGTTCCGACGGCCAAGGCGCTGGAGCTTGCGCCCACGGTTCACGTGATCCTGGCCGGCATGGAAAGCCTGCTGCGGCCCAGCAAACCCTTCGATCCCTCGCTTTCCGTGCGGGAGTTTGCCGCAGCGTCGAGCGAAGCAGGCGAATTAATTCTCGTTGAGCCCTTGCGGAAGCGGCTCCACTCGCTTGCGCCGAACGTGCGCGTGAACTGGACGCCGTCGCATCGCGACGAGAACATCGATGCGTTGCGCAACGCCCGCAGCCACTTTGTCATCGACATAGAAGGCGCCCCGGTCGCGGCCCCGGATGTGCGGGTGGCCAAGCTGTTCGACGACACGCTGGCGACGCTGGCCCGGCCGGACCATCCCTTTGCCAAGCGAAAGCCGACGGCCGCGACCTTCGCGGGCGCCGACCATGTGGCCGTCAGCTCGCTGCCGACGCTGGCGCTGCTCGACAGGGCGCTGGCCGACCAGGGGCTCACCTGCAACGTCGCATCCCATGTTTCCTCGGCGCTGGTCGGCGTGCTCGTGGTCCAGAACGACGATGCGCTTCTAACGCTGCCCTCCTCGCTGGCGGCGATCCTGGAGAGGCAATTTGGGCTCGCGCGGATCGCTCAGCCCCTGCCGGAGGTGGACTTCCCCTTAAGGCTCATGTGGCACTCGAGCTACGACCGGGATGAGTGTCATCAGTGGCTGCGCGGCGAATTCGCCAATATCGCCCAGGAGATCGTCGGCGCCGCGTAACGCAGGCCCCACAGTCGCAGTCATTTGAAGCCCTTTTGGCCCGCGGCCCCTCTTTCGGCCCGCGGCCCTCTGGCTTCCGTCATGAGGCTCCACTACCATGGCCGCCATCGCCCGCCTGTCGCCGAGGGCTGGGCTCGGAGGACGTCCATGTTGACCTGGTTCCGCGTAGGCTTTGCCGCCGCGCTGCTCGTTTTCGTCTCCACTCCCGCACTCGCCGCCGACAAGACATTCCAAGACGAAGCTCTCGGCGAGGCGGCCATCACGCTCGCCGCAGACCTCAGGAATGAGTCCGGCACGATCGCGTTGCCGGTCATCGAGCTGAAAGAGCGAGCCGCCGCCCAGCTCAGAAAACAGGATCTGGGTGCCGCCGCCTTCACCTACGGACAGATCGTCACCGTGCAGCCCGACTATTCGACGGGTTGGCGCCGGCTTGCCGATATCTGGCTTGCGATCCCACCCGATGAGAGCGACGACGGCAGCACCCGCTTTCAGAATGCGCGCACGGCCGCTTATGTCGCCTATCAGCGCGCCACGACCCCAAAGCAAGAAGCCGCGGCGCTCGCTTCGCTCGCCACCGCGTTCGGCAAGAGCGGCGATTGGCGGCCGGCGCTCAACGCTCTTCGTCTCGCGCTGACCCTGAACGACGATCAGGGTCTGCAAGCCACCTACGGCCAGCTTCGTGAGAAATACGGCTTCCGCGCGTCAAATTTCAGCGTGGACTCCGACGCGGCGTCCCCGCGCGCCTGCTTCCAGTTCACCGAGCCGCTGCTGAAGCGGGCGGACTTCTCGCCGTTCGTCTCGGTCGTAGGCGAGGACAAGCCGGCGCTTTCCGTCGACGACAAGCAGCTTTGCGTCGAGGGGCTCAAGCACGGCGAGACCTACGATGTCACCTTGCGTGAAGGTCTGCCTTCGGCGGTGCATGAGGACCTGCTCAAGGACGCGGCCTTCACCATCTATGTGCGCGACCGGAAGCCATCGGTACGGCTCGCGGGCAAGGCCTATGTGCTGCCGAGCACGGGCCAGCAAGGCATCCCGCTCGTCAGCGTCAACACCGCGCTGCTCAAAGTGACGATCTACCGGATCGGCGACCGCAACCTGATCAACAACGTGCTCGGCTACGATTTCGAGCGCAATCTCTACCAATACGACCTCGAAAACGTCGCCGACGAGAAGGGCCAAGAGGTCTGGAGTGGCGAGCTCAAGGTCACACAAGAGCTCAATAAGGAAGTCACCACCGCCTTCCCCATCGGCGAGGCCGTGCCGCAGATGGCGCCCGGCGTCTATCTGCTCGCGGCGCAGCCCGCCGACGTGCCGGGCGACGACTATGGTCAGCGCACCACGCAATGGTTCGTCGTCTCCGACTTCGGGCTTACGGCCTATTCCGGGTCCGACGGCATCCACGCTTTCGTCAACTCGCTCGCCAGCACGGCACCTCTGGGACGTGTCGAAGTCCGGCTGATCGCGCGCAATAACGAGGTGCTGGCGACAGCGAGCACCGACGACAAAGGCGCGGTCATTTTCGCGCCCGGACTGGCCCGGGGCGAAGGCGGTCTGTCGCCGGCGCTGCTTGTGGCTTCAGGTCAGAGCGGCGACTACGCCTTCCTCAACCTCAAGCAATCCGGTTTCGATCTCACCGATCGGGGCGTTGCCGGGCGCGAGCCGCCCAAGGGTCTCGACGCCTTTGTGTTCACCGAGCGCGGCGTCTACCGCACCGGCGAGACCGTGCACGTGACCACGCTTCTTAGAAATGCCGCCGGCGTCGCCGTGCCCGGCGTGGGCCTGACACTCGTCGTCAACCGCCCGGACGGCATCGAGTACCGGCGTTCCGTGGTGCCCGATGAAGGTCTTGGCGGCCGCGCGCTCGACGTGCCGCTGATCTCCTCGGCTCCCACGGGCACCTATCGCGTGGCGGTCTATTCCGATCCCAAGGGATCAGCCGTCGGCGAGACGAGCTTCCTGGTCGAGGACTATGTGCCGGAGCGGCTCGAGTTCGACATCACGACCGATGCCAAGAGCCTGGCGCCGGCGGCACCGGCGGAGATCACGCTCGACGGCCGCTTTCTTTATGGCGCGCCGGCGTCCGCGCTGCCCATAGATGGCACGTTGAAGATCACCGCTGCCAGCGGACGCCCCGGCTTCCCGGGCTATGTGTTCGGCCTCAACGACGAGCAGTCCGGCGATAGCTTCAGCGCCGAGACCTTCCCGCTGGCCGATTTGCCGGAGACGGGCGCGGACGGCAAGGCGACCTTTGAGGTCGCGCTCGACAAGCTGCCGGCCTCGACCAAGCCGCTTGAAGCCACGGTCGTGGTGCAGCTGGCCGAACCCGGCGGCCGCGCCATCGAGCATGACCTCAAACTGCCGGTGGTGCCTGCCTCCGACATGATCGGGGTGAAACCGCTGTTCAAGGGCTCCGCGCTCGGCGACCAGGACATCGCCAAGTTCGACGTGGTGATGGCCGCGCCCAACGGCATGCCGGTCGGCGCCAAGAGTCTGAAATGGCAGTTGCTGCGGATCGAATCCAAATATCAGTGGTACCGCCAATATAGCAGCTGGCAGTACGAGCCCATCAAGATCACCCGCCGCGTGGCCGACGGCACGATCGATGTGGACACCAATCAGCCGGGTCACATCGAGGTGCCGGTGACCTGGGGCCGCTACCGGCTCGAAGTCGAGAGCGCCGATCCGCAAGGCCCGCTCACCACATATGGCTTCGATTCCGGCTGGTATGCGGAAGCCTCCGCCGACACGCCCGATCTGCTTGAGATCGCGCTCGACAAGCCCGGCTACACGGCGGGCGACACCATGACGGTGGCCGTGACCGCGCGCAGCGCCGGCACGGTGACGCTGTCGGTGATCGGCGACCGGCTGATCACCCAGACCACGACCGACGTGGAGCCGGGGCTGGCCAAGATCCCGCTCACCGTGGGCAACGATTGGGGCACCGGCGCCTATGTGCTGGCCACGCTGCGGCGTCCGCTCGATGTGGCCGAGAAGCGCATGCCGGGCCGGGCCATCGGTGCGCAATGGTTCAGCGTCGACAAGGCGCAGCACACGGTCGGTGTCGAGCTCGATCTGCCGGATCTGATCCGCCCCGAAACCACGCTGCGGGTGCCGGTGAAGCTCGCCAATCTCGCCGCGGGTGAAGAGGCGCGCATCGTGGTCTCCGCGGTCGATGTCGGCATCCTCAATCTCACCGGCTACGAGCCGCCGAACCCCAATGAATACTATCTCGGCCAGCGCAAGCTCTCCGTGCAGGTCCGCGACCTTTACGGGCAGCTCATCGACGGCATGCAGGGCGTGCGCGGGCAGATCCGCACCGGCGGCGATTCGGGCGGTGGCGCGCTGCAGGGCAACCCGCCGACACAGCCACCGCTCGCGCTTTACTCCGGCATCGTCACCGTGGGCGCGGATGGCACGGCGGAAATCGCATTCGATATCCCGGCCTTTACCGGCACCGTCCGGGTCATGGCCGTCGCCTGGAGCGACACCCAGGTCGGCCATGCGTCCGGCGATGTCGTCGTGCGCGACCCCGTGGTGGTCAGCGCCACGCTGCCGCGCTTCCTGCTGACCGGCGACCAATCCACGCTGCGCCTCGATCTCGATAATGTGGAAGGCGCGAGCGGCAACTACCAGATCGCCGTCTCCGTTGCCGGACCGCTGAGCATCGCCAATGCCGACCGTGCCGTTACGCTCGAGGCCAAGACGCGCGGCGCCGCGACCTTCCCGGTCTCCGCGCTCGGCGTCGGCGACGGCACGATCGACGTCACGGTCACGGGACCGGAGGACTTCAAAGTGGCGCGCCGCTACGCGCTGACCGTGAACCCGGCGACGCAGATCCTGGCGCGGCGCACCGTAAGCCCGCTCGAGCCCGGCCAAAGCATCACGCTGTCCAATGACGTGTTCGCCGATCTCGTGCCGGGCACGGGCGGCTTGGCCCTGTCGGTCACGCCGACCGCGGCGCTGGACGTGGCGAGCCTGCTTGCCGCGCTCGACCGCTATCCGCTCGGCTGCACGGAGCAGATCGTGAGCCGCGCCCTGCCGCTGCTCTATGTCAATGAGATGGCGCTCGACGCGAAGCTCACCGCCGACACCAAGATCGATGAGCGCATCACCAAGGCGATCGAGACCGTACTGGCGCGCCAAGGCTATGAAGGCGCGTTTGGCCTGTGGTCTCCAGGCGGCAGCGATGCCTGGCTCGATTCCTATGTCACCGACTTTCTCACGCGTGCGCGGGCGAACGGTCATGCCGTTCCGGACGACCGCTTCAAGCTCGCGCTCAACCGCTTGCGGAACTATGTGAGCACCGCGCCAGACGTCTCCACCGACGGTGGGCTGGCGCTGTCTTACGCGCTCTACGTGCTCGCCCGGAACGGCATGGCGCCGGTGGGCGACCTCCGCTACATCGCCGACGTGAAGCTCGGCAAACTCGGCACACCGACGGCGCAAGCCGAGATCGGTGCGGCCCTGGCGATGCTCGGCGACAAGCTGCGCGCCGAGAAGGCCTTCCGCGTTGCCGCCGGTGGGCTGCCCCGCGAGGCCTCGCCCCTGGTCGGCCGTGCCGATTTCGGCTCGCGCCTGCGGGACGCGGCCGCGGTGGTGACGCTCGCGGCGGAAGGTAATGCCGGAAAGCCAATTCTGGTGCGCGCGACCCGGCAGATCGGCGTGGCGCGCGAGGCCGTCACCTACACCTCCACCCAAGAGGACGCCTGGCTGGTGCTCGCCGCCCGCGCGCTCGGCAAGCAAGGCGTCAGCCTCGGCGTCGAAGACGGGAGCAGCGGCGAGGGCACGCAGATCGGCCCGCTCTACCGGAACTTCAGCGAAGAGGATCTCGGCATCAACCCGGTGACGGTGACCAATACCGGCGATACCCCGGTGGACGCGGTGGTCTCGGTCAGCGGTGCGCCAACCACGCCGGAACCCGCCGCCGACCGTGGCTTCACCCTGGAACGGACCTTCCACACGCTCGACGGCGACGAAGTCGACATTGCCACGGCCGAACAGAACACGCGCTACGTGGTGCTTCTGACCGTCACCGAGGCGCAGCCGCAACTCGCCCGCGTGGCGCTCACCGATTACGTGCCGGCGGGCTTCGAGATCGACAATCCGCGGCTCGTCTCCTCGGCGGACACGGGCGGGCTCTCATGGATCAGCCACGCGGCGAACCCGGTGCATACGGCCTTCCGCGACAATCGCTTCGTCGCGGCATTCGACCGCAAGAGCGACAGCCCCGTGGTGTTCCGGGTCGCTTATATGGTGCGTGCGGTATCGCCGGGCGATTACGTTCTGCCGCAAGCGATGGTCGAGGACATGTACCGGCCAGACCGCTTCGGCCGCACGGGGACCGGCGCGGTCAAGGTGATCGCCCGCAAATGAGCCGGCATAAATGAGCAAACTTGCACGACGCACCACCTATGCTGCCATCGGCGCGCTGTGGATCGCCGCCGCCGGCGCGGGCGCAACTGCCGGGCTCGTGCGGTCGTTGGGGCCGGCGCCGCTCGGCGATGATCTCCAAATGTCCACGACGGTGCTCGACCGCGACGGCAAGCTGCTCCGCGCCTATCTCACGCCCGAGGGCCGTTGGCGGCTGCCAGCCGCGCGCGAGGATGTGGACCCGCGCTTCCTCGATGCGCTGCTCGCCTATGAGGACAAGCGCTTCTTCTCTCATACCGGCGTCGATCCGCTGGCCATGACGCGCGCGGCCTATCAGCTCGCAAGCCAGGGCCAAATCGTATCGGGCGGCTCCACCATCACCATGCAGGTGGCGCGTCTGCTGGAGCCGCGCCGGAAGCGCTCGCTCTACGCCAAGTTCCGCCAGGCTGTGCGCGCGCTCCAACTCGAATGGGCGCTCGAAAAGGACGAGATCCTGTCGCTCTACCTGACGCTGGCGCCCTATGGCGGCAACCTCGAAGGTATCCGCGCCGCATCGCTCGCCTATTTCGGCAAGGAGCCGCGCCGGCTCACCCTCGGTGAAACAGCGCTTCTCGTGGCGTTGCCGCAATCGCCGGAATACCGGCGTCCGGACCGGTACCCCGAGCATGCCCGTGCCGCGCGGGACCGGGTGCTCGAGCGGATCGCCGGCAGCAATCTCTTCAGTGCGGCTGAGCTCGCCCATGCCAAGGAAGAGCCCGTGCCCGATGCGCGGAAACCGATGCCGCTGAGCGCGCCGCATGCCGCCGATGAGGCGCGCTCGGCGTCGAACGGCGAGCGGATCATTCGCCTCACCATCGAAGGACGCTTGCAGCGCAGGCTCGAAACGCTGGCCCGTGAGCGGGCCGCGGCGCTCGGCGAGGCCATGTCGGCGGCGATCGTGGTGGTGGAGAACGCAACGGGCGAGATCCTTACCCGTGTCGCCTCGCCCGATTATTTCAATGTGCGCCGCGCGGGCCAGGTGGACCTCACGCGCGCCTTGCGCTCGCCCGGCTCGGCGCTGAAGCCCTTTATCTACGGGCTCGGCTTCGAGGATGGCTTGGTGCACCCCGAAACGCTGATCGAGGACCGGCCAATTCGATATGGCGACTACGCCCCGGAGAATTTCGATCTGACCTTCCAGGGCACGGTCACGGTGCGCCGGGCGCTGCAGATGTCGCTGAATGTGCCGGCCGTCGCCGTGCTCGATGCGGTGGGACCGAGCCGGTTCTTGGCGCGGCTCGGCGAAGCAGGCGCAGCGCTGCAGCTTCCGCAACACGAGACGGCGGGACTGGCGCTGGGCTTGGGCGGCATCGGTGTGCGGCTGATCGATCTCACCGCACTCTATTCCGGACTTGGCCGCCAAGGCACGGTGGCGCCGCTCCACGAGCAGCGGAGCGAGGCGCCTGCCCCGCTTCTGCGCCTGATGGAGCCGGTCGCGGCTTGGTATGTGGGTGATGTCTTGCGCGGTGCACCCCCGCCACCGAACGCACTTGGCGGACGCATCGCCTTCAAGACCGGCACGAGCTACGGCTATCGCGATGCCTGGGCTGTCGGCTTCGACGGCAAATACACGATCGGGGTTTGGGTCGGGCGGCCTGACGGCGCACCGGTCACCGGCCTTGTCGGCCGCACGGCGGCCGCGCCGATCCTGTTCGATGCCTTTGCCCGCCTCGCGGAGACACCAAAGATGCTACCGCCGGCCCCGAACGGCATCCTGTCGGCCAAAACGTCTCAGTTGCCGCCGCCGCTCCGGCGCTTTGCCGCGCGCGGCAATCAGGGCGAGGCGATGACCCCGAAGGTCCGCATCGTGTTTCCGCCGAATGGTGCGAGCCTCGCGCTCTCCTCGGACGGCGACGTGCTCGACCCCATCGCCATCAAGATCACCGGCGGCACGCCGCCGCTCAACGTGTTGGTCAACGGTCTGCCGTTCGAGACCACCAATGCGCCACGCACCGTGCTCTTCGCGCCGGACGGACCCGGTTTCATGCGCCTCACGGTGACGGATTCGACCGGCGCGGCGGACAGCGTCACGGTGCGGCTGCAATGACCGCTAGCTCTTCTTCGATTTGTGCTCGGGCTTGCCTTTGCGTTTGGTGGACGCCATGTCGTCGAGCTCTTTTTCGGTCATCGACTCATACATGCTCTTCGAGGCGCCCTTGAGCGCGCTGACCTTTGTCTCCCCACGCTTGGCGGCAAGGGCTGCGCCCGCCGCCTTCTGCTGGGCCGCTGATACTGCTGGCATGATTACTCTCCGTCGTTTGAACCTGTACGCAAAACGCTTGCCCGCCCGCCATGTTCCAGCCCACAACCCTTGACGAACCGAGGCCCCCTGCCCACAAACGGCCAATGACCGCGAGCCCCAAGAAGCTGCATATCAAGACCTTCGGCTGCCAGATGAATGCGTACGATTCCGAACGCATGGCCGAGGCGCTTGCACCTGCCGGTTTCGAGCTGACCGAGGTGATGGGCGACGCCGATCTCGTCATCCTCAACACCTGCCATATCCGCGAAAAAGCTGCCGAGAAGGTCTATTCGGCGCTCGGCCGGGTGCGCAAAGCCAAGATCGCCCGCACGGCGCAAGGCCGCGACACGATGGTGGCCGTGGCGGGCTGCGTCGCGCAGGCCGAGGGCGAGGAGATCATCGCCCGCGCGCCCGTGGTCGACATCGTCGTCGGCCCCCAGAGCCTGCATCGCCTCGCCGATCTCGTGGCGGAGGCCGCGTCGACCGGTAAGCGCTCGGTCGAGACGGAGTTCCCGGCGGACGAAAAGTTCGCCGCGCTGCCCCGGCGCACGACCGGCAAGCGGCAGACGTCCGCCTTCGTCACCGTGCAGGAGGGCTGCGACAAATTTTGCACGTTCTGCGTTGTGCCCTATACGCGCGGCGCTGAGTATTCGCGAGCCCCTGCCGAGATCGTGGCCGAAGTGGAGCGGCTGGCGGTGCGCGGCGTGCGCGAGGTGACCCTGCTTGGGCAGAACGTGAACGCGTATCACGGCGCGACCGATGGCGGCTCGTGGCCGCTCGCGCGGCTGTTGCAGCGGCTTGCGGAGATTCCTCAGATCGCGCGCTTGCGCTTCACCACCAGCCATCCACGCGACATGGACGATGAGCTGATCGCGCTGTTCGGCGATGAGCCGAAGCTGATGCCATATCTTCACCTGCCCTATCAGGCAGGCTCCGACCGCATCCTGGCGGCGATGAACCGCAAGCATACGGCGGAAGAGTACGAGGCGCTGATCGCGCGCATTCGCCCCGCGCGGCCCGATCTTGCGCTTTCGACCGACATCATTGTCGGCTTTCCCGGCGAAACCGACGCGGACTTCGAAGACACGCTGGCGCTCGCCCGGCGGGTGGGTTTTGCCCAGGCTTATTCCTTCAAGTATAGCGCGCGGCCGGGCACGCCGGCGGCGAGCCTCGAAGGCCAAGTGCCCGAGGCGGTCAAGAAAGAGCGGCTTGCCGTGCTCCAGGTCCTGCTGGAGGAGAGCCGGCACGCCTTCGACCGCGAGACGGTCGGCCGCAGGCTTCCCGTCCTGTTCGAGGCCAAAGGGCGGAAACCGGGGCAGATCACCGGGCGTTCACCCTATCTCCAGGCCGTGCACCTGGAGGGCCCGGAAGCGCTGATTGGCCACATCGCCGAGGTTGACATCTCGGCCGCCGGGCCGAACAGTCTTACCGGTGTCATGAAATCGGAATTTGAATGGCGCGAGCCAGTTCAGGCGGCCGTGTGAGCAGCAAGGCCAGCGTTCGGAAAACATCTTTGACGCGCGGACGAGCAGCAGCGGGAAAGCGTCCAGATACGGCGCAAGC
>Ga0209587_1001230_pt1 | contig 12214 bp, 12 predicted proteins | sample NGEPerD_2_FD_184512 | JGI IMG/M metagenome (GOLD analysis project Ga0209587, IMG submission 184512) | Arctic peat soil microbial communities from the Barrow Environmental Observatory site, Barrow, Alaska, USA - NGEE PermafrostL1-D... | ecosystem: Environmental > Terrestrial > Soil > Wetlands >... | reverse complement strand
GGTGATCGCCAGCTCGAGGCCGCCGCCCACCCCTGGCCGACCGTCGCGGCGATCAACGGCCACTGCCTCGGCGGCGGCCTCGAGCTGGCGATCACCTGCGATCTGCGGATCTGCGCCGCCGGCGCCAAGCTCGGCATGCCGCCGGCCAAGCTCGGCCTCGTCTACGGCCACACCGGCCTGCGCAAGTTCCTCGACACGGCCGGCCTGGCGCGCACCAAGGAGCTCTTCCTGACCGGGCGCAACTTCACCGCCGAGCGCGCCGAGCGGATCGGCCTCGTGCACGAGGTGGTCGCCGACGATGCGCTCGAGGGCGCGGCGGTGGCGCTGGCCGAGGGAATCGCCGCCAACGCGCCGCTCTCGATGCGCGGCAACAAGCGGGCGATCGAGACGCTCAACGCCAACCCGGTGCTCAGCGAGCAGCAGGAGGCCGGCCTGATCGCCCTGCGCGAATCCTGTTTCGCCTCCGCAGACCTACGCGAGGGCATCGAGGCCTTCGCCGAGAAGCGCAAGCCGCGCTGGAAGGGACAGTGAGCGCCGAGGCCGGCAAGGCGAGCGCCGCGCTCGCAGCCGCCGACCCGGCGATGGCGGCGCTGATCGAGCGAATCGGCGAGATCGACCTGGCGACGCGGCTGCGGCGACGCAGCGAGGAGCGACCGGCCGACGCTTACGGGGCGCTGCTGCGGGCGATTGTCGGCCAGCAGCTCTCGACCAAAGCGGCGCGGACGATCTACCGGCGCGTCTGCGACCTCTTCGGCGGCGCCGCGCCCTCGCCCGAGCATCTGCTCGAGGCGAGCGAGGAGGATCTGCGCGCCTGCGGCCTCTCCGGTCGCAAGGTCGAGTACGTGCGCGACCTCGCCACCCACGTGCTCAGCGGCGAGCTGGAGCTGGAGCGGCTCGGCGAGCTCGGCGACGAGCAGGCGATCGAGGAGATCGTCGCGGTGCGCGGCCTCGGCCAGTGGACCGCGGAGATGTTCCTGCTCTTCCACCTGGAGCGCCCCGACGTGCTCTCCGGCGGCGACCTCGGCATCCGCAAGGCGATCCAGATTGAGTACGAGCTCGAGCAGATGCCGGCGCCGCAGCGGGTCCTGGAGATCGGCGAGCCCTGGCGCCCCCACCGCAGTCTCGCCTCGCTGTACCTCTGGGAGTCGCTCGCAAGCGTTCCTGCCGAGTAAGGATGGGGCCGGGCCTGGCCGACAATAGGAGTATGCGCCGCCGCTTCCTGCTCGGTTTCGCCGTCGTCGCCGCGATCGCGATCGGCTCGGTCGGGCTGGCCCTCGTCGTGCACGAGCGCGAGCGCGACAACTTCGAGCAGGTGCAGCAGAGCGAAGCGAAGCGCTCGGCCCGCCAGGCGGAGGCCCTGGCGGCGCTCTCCGTCGGCCAGCTTGCCAGCGCGGCGGCCTTCTACCAGGCGGTCGACCGGCTCAGCGAGGACAAGTTCGACGTGATGGCCGATTCGCTGCTCGATACCGGGGCGCTCTCGGCGACCGGGTTCGTCGTCGAGGTGCCCGCCTCGCAGCGGGCGCGTTTCGAGCGGGAACGCGGATACCGGATCGTCGAACGCACCGGGCTCGGGTTCCGCCCCGCCGGCTCCCGCTCGAATCACTACCCGCTCGTCCTGGCCGCCTCGACCAGCGGGCTCGAACCGCCGCTGGGCTACGACCTCGGCGCCGACGGCGCCCGCTCCACCCACCTGCTCCGCGCCCGCGACAAGGGCGGGGCGGCGGCCACGTCGGTGATGCACCTGCCGATCGGCGGCACCGGGATCAACGTCTTCCACCCCGTCTACCGCAACGGCGCCCCGACCGCCAGCGCGGCGCAGGGCCGCGGGGCGCTGGTCGGCTTCGCGGTCGGCGCCTTCCACGTCGCCGACCTCGCCGGCGCCGCGTCGGCGGCGCTCGACGGCGACGTCGACGTGCAGCTGGTCGAAGGCAACCGGTCCGTCGCCGGTCCGTCGCTCGACCGCGACGAGAGCGCCACCGCGCAGCTGCGGATCGCCGACCGCACCTGGTTGCTGGTCGTCCACGATCCCAGCCGGCCGGGGGTCGGCCTACCGGTCCTGATCGCGATCGTCGGCATCTCGCTGGCGGCGCTGCTCGCCGCGCTGGTGCTGGTCTGGAGCCGCAACGAGCGAATGCAGGAGCTGAAACGCCAGGCCGGCCAGGACCCGCTGACCGGGCTGAAGAACCGGCGCCGCTTCGAGGAAGACCTGCGCCGCGAGCTCGCCCGCAGCCGCCGCGAGCAGACCGTCGGCGCGGTGATGATGCTTGACTTCGACAACTTCAAGCAGGTGAACGACACGCTCGGCCACCCGATCGGCGACCGCACGATCGCCGAGATCGCCGCGGTGCTGAACGGGCGGATGCGCTCGACCGACGTGGTCGCACGGCTGGGCGGCGACGAGTTCGCGATCGTCCTGCCGCGCTGCGACCTCGACGAGGCCGAAGAGATCGCCGAGGCGATCGCCCTGGCGATCCGCCTGCACACCCTGCCCGGCGAGGCGGCGCCGCCGCTCACCGCCAGCATCGGCATCGCCACCTTCGGGCCGCACTCGGGCGGCTACGACGCGGTGCTCTCGGCGGCGGACAACGCGATGTACGAAGCGAAGCGGGCCGGCCGCGACAGCGTGCGGGTCTCCGCCGGCGCCACCACCCGCCTGGTGCCCTGATCGCCTGTTCCGCGGCCGGGGAACCGCGCGCGGCGAACGTCCGGGGCGGTTCCTAGCCTTGCGCACGGATGTCCGCCCTGATCTCATTCGAGGAAGCGCTGGCGCTCGGTGAGCTGAGCGACCACGAGGGGATCGGCGAACTGGTCGAGCGCGCCTGGGCGGTGCGCAAGGAGAACTTCGGCGACTCGACCGACATGTGCTCGCTGGTCAACGCCAAGTCGGGCGGCTGCGCCGAGGACTGCGGCTTCTGCGCCCAGTCGCGCTACGCCGAGGCCGACACGCCGATGCACGCGATGATGGAGCCCGAGCAGATCCTCGAGCACGCGCGGGCGGCCGAGGCGGCGGGCGCGCACCGCTTCTGCATGGTCACCCAGGGCCAGGGCCTCTCCAAGAAAGACTTCAAGAAGATCCTCGACGGGGCGAGGCTGGTCTCCGAGCACACCAACCTGAAGCGCTGCGCCTCGATCGGCCACATGTCCGGCGAGCGGGCGAAGGCCCTGCGCGAGGCCGGCATCCAGCGCGTCCACCACAACGTCGAGTCCTCGCGCTCCTACTACCCGGAGGTCTCGACCACGGTCCGCTACGAGGGCCGGCTGCGGACGATCGACGCGGTCAAGGAGGCCGGGCTGGAGACCTGCGTCGGCGGCATCCTCAACCTCGGCGAGTCGCCGCGCCAGCGGGTCGAGATGGCCTTCGAGCTATCCGAGCTGGAGCCCGACTCGGTGCCGATCAACCTGCTCAACCCGCGCGAGGGGACCAAGTTCGGCGACCGCCCGCTGATGGACCCCTGGGAGGTCGTCAAGTGGGTGGCGATCTTCCGCCTGATCATCCCCGGCGCCCTCTTCCGCCTCTGCGGCGGCCGGGTCGAGAACCTCGGCGAGCTGCAGCCGCTGGCGGTCAAGGCGGGGCTCAACGGGGTGATGATGGGCAACTTCCTGACCACGCTCGGCGCCGAGCCGGAGGACGACCGGGCGATGTTCGAGGAGCTCGGCCTGAACGTCGCCCGCCAGCCGGACAACGGCGCCAACCCGCGCCCCGACAACCGTTCCGGCTGGCTCGAGGGCGAGGCGCCGGAGACGCCGATCGACGCGCTGATCGACAGCCAGGAGGAAGCGAACTTCTGGGACCCGTCGACCCAGCTGCGGGTGATCAAGAAGACCAAGAAGCCCCCGCCCTACCCGGCCGACCAGACAGCGGCATGACCGACGTCGCAGAGCGGCTGGAGGAGCTCCGCGCGAGCGGGCTCCGCCGCCGCTTGCGGCTGGTCGAGGGGGCGCAGGGCCCGCGCATCCTGCTCGACGGAGAGCCGGTGCTGCTGCTCTGCTCCAACGACTACCTCGGCCTCGCCGGCGACCGGCGGGTGCGCGACGCGGCGGCCGAGGCGGCGCTGCGCTGGGGCGCCGGCGCCGGCGCCTCGCGGCTGATCTCGGGCAACATGGAGCCGCACGTCCGGCTGGAGGAGCGACTGGCGGCGTTCAAGGGCTACGAGGCGGCGTTGCTGTTCGGCTCCGGCTACCTGGCCAACATCGGCACGATCGCGGCGCTCGCCGGTCGCGACGGCGTCGTCTTCTCCGACGAGCTCAACCACGCCAGCATCGTCGACGGCTGCCGGCTCGCCCGCGCCGAGACCTTCGTCTACCGCCACGGCGACGTCGAGCACCTCGCCTGGGGCTTGGGCCAGGCGGGTGATCGGGCGGCGCTGATCGTCAGCGACGGCGTCTTCTCGATGGACGGCGACGTCGCCCCGCTCGAGGATCTGGTGCGACTTGCCCGCGCCCACGAGTGCCGGCTGATGGTCGACGAGGCGCACGCGACCGGGGCGCTCGGCCCCGGCGGGCGCGGCTCGGTCGCCGCAGCGGGATTGAGCGGCGAGGTCGACCTGGTGGTCGGCACGCTGGGCAAGGCGCTCGGCTCCTACGGCGCCTACGCCTGCTGCGACGCCGGGCTGCGCGAGTACCTGATCAACACGGCGCGCTCCTTCATCTTCTCGACGGCGCTGCCGCCGCCCGTGCTCGCCGCGGCGCTGGCCGCGCTCGAGCTGCTCGAGGCCGAGCCGCAGCGGGTGCGACGCCTGGGCGCGAACGCGGCGGCGCTGCGCGAAGGGCTGCGCGCCGAGGGGTTGGAGGCTGGCGGCGGCGAGAGCCAGATCGTGCCGCTGCGGGTGGGCGAGGCGGAGCCGACGATGGAGCTCTGCGAGCGGCTGCTCGAGCGCGGTGTCTTCGCCCAGGGCATCCGCCCCCCCACCGTCCCGCCGGGCTCCTCGCGGCTGCGCTTCAGCGTGATGGCGACGCACGAGCCCGCCGAGCTGCGCGAGGCGGCCCGCCTCGCAGGCGAGGCGGGCCGCGAGCTGCGCGTCGCCCCAACGGGATCCCCAGTCCCGGCTTAACCAGGCTCCGCTGTTCCTTATCCACATATGACGGGGGAAAGGAACAGCGGAGGCAGTAGGTTCGCTGGCATGCGTGGGGTCTTTGTTACGGGCACTGGGACGGGGGTCGGCAAGACCGTGGTCGCGGCGGCTATCGCCCGCACCCTGGCCGCCGCGGGCAAGCGCGTCGCCGTCTTCAAGCCCGCCCTGACCGGGCTGGACGAGGGAGGCGAGCCGGACCAGGCGCTGCTGCGCCGCGCTGCCGGCTCGACGCAGAGCGACGATCAGATCGCGCCCTACCGCTACGGGCCGCCGATGTCGCCGCACCTTGCAGCGCAGCTCGCCGGCGAGGAGATCGCGCCGGGGCGGCTGCTCGACGCGGCGCGGGCAGCCGCCGCCGGAGCCGAGGCGCTCGTCTGCGAGGGGGTCGGCGGGCTGCTCGTGCCGCTGGCGCCGGGCTACCTCGTTCGCAACCTCGCCGCCGACCTCGACCTGCCGCTGGTCGTCGCCGCCTCGCCGGGGCTCGGCACGATCAACCACACGCTGCTGACGCTCGAGGCGGCACGCAGCGCCGGGCTCAACGTCGCGGCGGTCGTCCTCACTCCCTGGCCGAGCGACCCGGGCCCGATCGAGCGGTCGAACCGCGTGGCGATCGCCACCCTCGGCGAGGTCAGGGTCGAGACTCTGCCGGAGCTCGACCGCGGCGATCCGGGCTCATGGCCGGCGCTCGGCGATCAGGCCGAGCCGTTCTGCTCCGCCCGGTAGGGCCCCGGCTTCGCCCGCGCTTCCCCGCCCGGCAGGGCGAGCCTGAGGATCGTCCGCTGCACCATGCCCAGCTGCTGGCCGAAGGGGCCGCTGTTGTAGGGCAGGTCGTAGCGCTCGCAGATGTCCTTGACCTGGGGGGCGATCTCGGCGTAGCGGGTGCTCGGCAGGTCGGGGAAGAGGTGGTGCTCGACCTGGTAGCCGAGGTTGCCGCTGGCGACGTGGAAGAGCGGGCTGCCCTCGATGTTCGCGGCACCGGCCAGCTGGCGCACGTACCAGCCGCCGCGGCTCTCGTCCTCGACTTCCTCGGGGCTGAAGGTGTAGGTCTGGTCCGGGAAGTGGCCGCAGAAGATGATCGCGTAGGCCCAGGCGTTGCGGACGATGTTGGCGGTCGCATCCGCCGAGGCGGTCGACCGGTAGGCACCGGCGCCGCCGCGCAGCGCCGCTCCGAGCGCACGGCGGAGGCCAGGGCGACGCTTGCGGGGGCGGCCACCGCGGCCACGACCCGCCTCGACGGCGGTATCGAGGGCGGCCATCGCCAACCCGCTCAGCAGCGGCCAGGCGACGTAGTCCTTGACGATCTGGCTCTTCGCCTTTTCCCGGATCCCGGCCAGCTCGCGCTTGACCTGCCGCTTTGACTTCTCGCCCGTGCGGATCGCCTCGAAGTCGAGGTCGTGGAAGGCCACCCCCCACTCGAAGAAGGCCGCCAGCACGAGGTTGTAAAACGGCTGGAAGAGATAGACGGGGTGCCACTTCTGCTGCGGATCGATCCGCATGATTTCGTAGCCGAGGTCCTTGTCCTTGCCGAGGATGTTGGTGAAGGTGTGGTGGACGTAGTTGTGCGAGTGCTTCCACGCCTCGGCGGTCGAGGCGGTGTCCCAGTCCCAGGTCGAGGAGTTGATCTGGGGATCGTTCATCCAGTCCCACTGGCCGTGCAGGACGTTGTGGCCGATCTCCATGTTCTCGAGGATCTTGGCCATCGAGAGCGTCGCCGTCCCCGCCACCCAGGCGGGCCGGTAGCGCGAGGCGAGCAGCAGCACGCGCCCCAGCACGGCGAGGCGGCGCTGCATCGCGATCATGCTCTCGATGTAGCGGCGGTCGCGGCCACCGAGGTCGGCGGCGACGCGGTCGCGGATCGCGTCGAACTCGCGGCCGAGCTCGTCCAGCCGCTCGGGCGAGAGGTGGCTCAGTGGGCTTGCTGCCTCGCTGGTTGCTGCGCTCATCGTCTGCCTTTCCGTAGTTTCAAAGTGCGATCTCGATCGGGCCCTCGGGCGCGTTGACGCAGGTGCGGATCATCTCGCCCTCGCTGCCGTGCACGTCGCCGGTGCGCAGGTCGCGAACCTGGCCCGCGCAGAGCTTTCCGACGCAGGTGTGACAGATGCCCATGCGACAGCCGAAGGGAAGGACCGCGCCGGCCTCCTCGCCGCCGACCAGGATCGGCGTGGCGCCGTCGCACTCGGCCTCGACCCCGCTCTTGGCGAAGCGCACGCTGCCGCCCGCCCCGCCGCCGGGATCGCCGCCGATCATCGGCTGGAAGCGCTCCAGGCTGAGCCGCTCCGCCACCCCCTCGCCCTGCCAGTGCTCGCTCATCGCTTCGAGCATCTCGGCGGGCCCGGAGAGGAAGGCGTGGCGCTGCCGCCAATCGGGGCAGAGCTGCTCGAGGTCGGCGGGGGAGACACGGCCCTGCTCTGCGGTGATCCGCAGCTGCAGCCGGTAGCCCGGGTGGGCGTCGTCGATCTCGCGCAGGCGCTCGGCGAAGATGACGTCGCTCGCGGTGCGGGCGCAGTGGACATGAGCGACGTCGGCCAGGGCGTCCTCGCGGTGGAGGCTGCGCAGCATGCTCATGATCGGGGTGATGCCGCTGCCGGCGCTGATGAAGAGCAACTTGCTCGGCAGCGGCTCGGGGAGGACGAAGGTCCCTTCCACTCCGCCGAGCCGGACGATGTCGCCGGGCCTGGCCTGGCGGACGAGGTAGGGCGAGACCTTGCCGGAATCGACCAGCTTCGGGGTGATGCTGATGCAGCCGTCGGGGCGGCCGGGGTCCGAGGTGAGCGAGTAGGCACGCCAGTGGTGTACCCCGTCGATCACGACTCCTATCCGCAGGTACTGGCCGGGGCGGTGCCCGGTCCATTCGAAGCCGGGCCGGATCAGCACCGTGACGGTGTCCGCCGTCTCCCTATCGATCCGCTCGATCCGGCCGCGCAGCTCGCGCGTCGACCAGAGCGGGTTGATCAGTTCGAGGTAGTCGTCGGGGAGCAACGGGCTGAAGAGCGAGCTGACAGCCCGCAGCGCCCGCCGCCTGACGGGGTGAACCCGGGGAACTGCTCCACGCTCAGCCATCCGGCTTATTGTTACATCGTTCGATGTCATGGTCTGTGAAGTCCCGCACGTTGGGCGGCAGTTACCCGCCGCGGCCAGGTTTATGTTGGTGGGGACGATGTCGACGGATCCAGCGCAGCTCGATCGCGATCATCTCTGGCACCCGTTCACCCAGCAACAGGGCTGGGTCGAGGAAGAGCCGCTGATGATCGAGCGGGCCGAGGGGGCGCAGCTGATCGACAGCGCCGGCCGCCGCTACATCGACGGCGTCTCCTCGCTCTGGTGCAACGTGCACGGGCACCGCCACGCCGGAATCGACGCGGCGGTACGCGAGCAGCTCGACAAGGTCGCCCACTCGACCATGCTCGGCCTCTCCCACCCGGGCGCGGCCGAGCTGGCGGCGAAGCTGGTCGAGCTGGCCCCGCCCGGCCTGTCCCGCGTCTTCTACTCGGAGTCGGGCTCGACCGCGGTCGAGATCGCGCTGAAGATGGCCTTCCAGTTCCAGCAGCAGCGCGGCGGCCAGCACCGCCGCCGCACCTCCTTCGTCCACCTGCGCGACGCCTACCACGGCGACACGATCGGCTCGGTCTCGGTCGGCGGCATCGACCTCTTCCACTCCACCTACCGGCCGCTGCTCTTCGCGACCCACGCGGCGGAGCCGGGCGACGCCGCCGACCTCGAGCGCGTCCTCTGCCGCCACGAGGAAGAGATCGCGGCGCTGATCGTCGAGCCGCTGGTCCAGGGCGCGGCCGGGATGCTGGTCCACCCGCCCGGCTACCTGCGCGAAGCGCGCGAGCTCTGCGACCGCTTCGGCGTGCTGCTGATCTGCGACGAGGTCGCGACCGGCTTCGGCCGCACCGGGACGATGTTCGCCTGCGAGCAGGAGGGCGTCGCGCCCGACCTGCTCTGCCTCGCCAAGGGCCTCACCGGCGGCTACCTGCCGCTGGCGGCGACGCTGGCCACGGAGCGGATCTACGACGGCTTCCTCGGCACCGCGGAGGAGCGGCGGACCTTCTTCCACGGCCACACCTACACCGGCAACCCGCTCGCCTGCGCCGCCGCGCTCGCCAGCCTCGAAGCCTTCGAACAGGAGCGGACGCTGGAGCGCCTGCAGGCGAAGATCGAGCTGCTCGGCGAGCTGCTCGAGGACGTCGCGGCAATGCCCGAGGTCGCCGAGGTGCGCCGCCGCGGCACGATGACCGGGATCGACCTCGGCGAGCACGACCCGGCGCTGCGCCTCGGCCACCGCGTCGCCCTCGAGGCCCGCGGGCGCGGCGCGATCGTCCGCCCGCTCGGCGACGTCGTCGTCCTGATGCCCCCCCTCTCGATCTCAGCGGACGAGCTGCGACGCCTGGTCGCGGCTACCGCCGCCTCGATCGAGGCGGCCTGCCGCGGCGCCCGCCCGGCGCCGATCGCCCAAGCGGCCTAACGGCCCCACCCGCCGGTTAGGGTTGGTCGATGGACGGGGAGAGACACCGCGGGCCGGCGGAGGCGCCGAACCTCGGTGAGCCGTCGGTGCCGCGGCCGTCGGCGTCCGTCGTGCTGCTGCGGCGCGGTGGGAAGCATCGGGACCGGGCGCTGGAGGTGCTGCTGCTGAAGCGGACCGAGGAGGCGAAGTTCATGCCCGGGGTCTGGGTGTTTCCCGGCGGCGGGGTCGACGAGTGCGACGGCGAGGGCGAGGCCGGCTACCGGGCCTGCGCCGTGCGCGAGCTCGAGGAGGAGGCCGGGATCGCCCTGGCGGAGGACGAGGAGCTGGTGCTGTTCTCGCGCTGGATCACCCCCGAGGTGGTCTCGCGACGCTTCGACGCCTGGTTCTTCCTCGCCCTCGCCCCCGCGCACACGCCGCCCGAGCCCGACGGGGTGGAGACGACCGAGGCCGGCTGGTTCGAGCCGCGGGCGGCGCTGGAGGCCCAGCGAACCGATCGGCTGGCGCTGGCGTTTCCCACCGTCCAGCAGCTCCAGTCGCTGCTTCCCTTCCGCACCGCCGCCGAGGCGATCGAGGCCCACCGCGGCCGCGCGGTCGAGCCGATCCTGCCCAAGCTGATCGGCACGCAGGAGGAGCACCGGGTCGTCCTACCCGGCGATCCCGACTACCCCGCCTGAAGGTCGGGAAAGGGCTCGAGCCCAGCGTGCCAGGGGCCGGGCCGGTAGACGTGGAGGCCACTCTCCTCCATCTCGCCCTGCAGCCGCCCGAAGAGCTTGCCGGCGTTGCTCAGCGCCTCCTCGAGCTCGGCCTCGCTGCGCTCGCGCAGGTGCCAGAGGAACCAGAGCTGGCGGTCGTTTATGCCGAAGTCGATCTCACCGGTCATCGTCGTCGTCCAGGCGAGGAAGCCGGGGCTGAACAGCTCGCGCAGCTTGACCGGGTCGTACTCGCTCGGCACGGTCGCCTGGAAGCGCCGGTTGAACTCGATCGACTCGAACTCGACCTTGCGGGCGAACCGCTGCGTGATCGCCTCGTGACCCTCGATCGACTCGACGTTGAAGGCGGGCACGACCTGAGCCAGGTCCGGCATATGCGCCTTGGCGAGCAGCGCCGTCGGCAGCAGCGCCTTGCCGAACAGGCCACCGGCCTCCTTCTCGTCGGCGTCGCAACAGGAGCCCCAGAACCCATCGGCCAGTTGACCGGTCAACCGGTTCGATCCCCCCACGCACAACGCCACCGGCCCGTCCTTCGGATTGATCCCCCCCACCGGCTCGTAGGTCAGCCCGCGCCGCTCGCCGTACCCGCGCACGATCCCGGCCCATTCCGCCGCTTCCCGCTTCGCGCCCATCTCGCGATCCTATTTCCCGCGGGCAGTCGTCTAGGATGCCGTCAATGACCGTCGCCCTCATCGTGGTCGTCGCGATCGTCGTGATCGCGGTCCTCTACTTCATCGCCAAGCGCAACTCGATCATCGCCGCGCGCAACCGGGTCGACGAGTCGTGGAGCGGCATCGACGTGCAGCTCAAGCGACGCCACGACCTCGTCCCCAACCTGGTCGAGACGGTCAAGGGCTACGCCGCGCACGAGCAGCAGACGTTCGAGAAGACGACCCAGGCGCGCGCCGAGGCGATGTCGGCGCAGAGCGTCGACGACACCGCGCAGGCCGAGCAGAAGCTGACCCAGGCGCTGGCCGACCTGCGCGCCGTCGCCGAGAACTACCCGACCCTGCGCGCCACGGAGAACTTCCAGCAGCTCAGCCGCAGCCTCTCCGAGCTGGAGGACGAAATCCAGGCATCGCGGCGGATCTACAACTCCAACGTGCAGTCCTACAACACCGACATCGAACAGTTCCCGGCCTCGATCATCGCCAAGCAGGGCAACTTCGCCGCCCGCGAGTTCTTCGAGATCGAGGACAAGTCCGAGCGCGAGCCGGTCTCGGTCAGCTTCGACAAATAGGGCCGTCCCCTAATCTTCAAGACATGAGCGCAACCACCGAGGCAACCCTCTGGATCTGCGAGAGCTGCGGGTTCATCTACGACCCCGCGATCGGCGACCCGGACGGCGGCATCCCGCCGGGAACCGCCTTCGAGGACATCCCCAGCGACTGGTTCTGCCCCGTCTGCGGCGCCCGGACCACCGACTTTCGCCCAGTCGAGCCGGGCGAGGCCTAGGCCGCCGAGGACAGCCGGCGTGACCTACGACTACGACTGGATAGTCGTCGGCTCGGGGTTCGGCGGCTCGGTCTCGGCGCTGCGCTTGGCCGAAAAGGGCTACAGCGTCGCCGTGCTCGAGTGCGGCAAGCGCTTTCGCGACGAGGACTTCCCCAGCTCGACCTGGGACAGCCGCCGCTACTTCTGGGCGCCGCGGGTGGGGATGAAGGGCATCTTCCGGCTCAGCCTGTTCAAGGACATCGCCGTGGTCAGCGGCTGCGGGGTCGGCGGCGGCAGCCTCGGCTACGCCAACACCCTCTACGTGCCGCCGTCGCCGTTCTTCGAAGACCCGCAGTGGGCCGACCTCGAGGACTGGCAGGCGCGGCTCGCCCCGCACTACGAGACCGCGCAGCGGATGCTCGGCGTCGTCGTCCACGACAACGACGACCCGGCCGACCAGCTGCTGCGCGAGCTGGGCGAGGAGATTGGCGTCGCCGACACCTACCGCAAGACGCCGATCGGGGTCTACC